>Ga0310840_100785_pt1 | contig 18263 bp, 14 predicted proteins | sample SM_ome_8_FD_201304 | JGI IMG/M metagenome (GOLD analysis project Ga0310840, IMG submission 201304) | Sorghum-adapted microbial communities enriched on stacked mutant (SM) sorghum from Joint BioEnergy Institute, Emeryville, California... ...
TTTACCGAGTTGGAGGCTTTCGTACGCGAAACCAGCAGGCTGCCGGGGCTGGCGGCCGCGCAGGCGGAGGCGGACCGGCGCCGCCGCGGGCGCATCGCTGTCTGGTCGGCGGCGGCCGCCGTCGTCCTGGTGCTGGGGGGCGCGGCGACGGCCGTGGCCGGCTGGCTCCCCCGCAGCGGCGTGACCGGCCTGGACCCGTCGCCGTCGTCGTCGGTCACGACGGGGCCGACGCCCCCGCCGTCCGTCACCACCCCGGCGCCCGAGCCCTCCGTCACCACCGGCCCGACGCCATCCGGGGCCGTGCTGGCCGACATGACGCCGCCGGAGCAGATCCCTAACGTCACCATCGATGTCCCGGCGTTCGACCTCGCCGGCTGCCCGAGCGGTCGCCTTCCGTTCGTCGATGCGTCCGGCGCGCCAGACGGTGCCGTGTCGATGGAGTACGCGGCCGTCGGCGACATCGACGGGAACGGTGTCGACGACATCGTGGTGGCGCTGAGGTGCGGCCCGCCACTGGTCAGCACGGCGTCTTCGGGACTCAGGTGGTCGCCTACTCCGGCCCGGCGCTGACCCTGCTCGGCCCGGTCCCGACCGGGGGCCTGACCATGGTGTACTCCCTCCGGGTGCGCCCCGACGGTGACGTTGAGCTGGGCATGATGCAGACCGATACCGTCCGTCGCATCGTGTTGAGCCGCTTCCGGTGGACCGGCTCCGGGTTCGACCTGGTCGACAGCGCCGATGTGCCCAGCGCCGCCGTGCCGGCGGTGGTGGTGAGCGCGGAGCCCGCGACCGTCCAGCTCGTCCCGGGCGGACCGGCGGTGACCACCGTGGTGACGATCCGCAACGAGGGTCCGGCCTCGGACCTTCCGTTGCAGCTCGTCATCGTCGGCCCCGACTCGGTCAGCGTCGAGGTCGAGGGACTGGCGAGTCCCGTGGCCGAGGGCCGGCACGATCTGCTGGTCGCCGCCCCGGAGCCGGGCCAGGCGGTCACCCTCGTCCTGCGGATCGCTCTGGCAACGGGCGCCACACTCCCCATCGGCTCGCCCGTCGTGCTGACCACCTACACGACGGACCTGCAGTACAGCACCTTCATGGTGGAGCTGCAGGCCTGAATGGTCGAGCTGCCGGCCTGAATGGTGGAGCTGCCGGCCTTCGCGGTCACTGGTCGTCGTAGGCGGCGCGCAGCGCGTCGCGGGCCGCGGCGAGCTGCCGGTGGGCCGACCGTACGGTCGCGGCGAGCCTGTCCAGTGTGGATGGATCGAGCTTGGGGACGACCAGGGCCAGCACGTCGTCGGGACCGATCCGGCGTCGTGAGCTGGAGGTCCCGGTGCCGAGCGGCCGCAACTGGGCCCGGACCGCGGGCGAGTACAGCAGGGCCAGCACCGCGTACGGGTCCACTGTGGACCGGAACACGCCGAACTCGGCCGACACCTGGACCGGCTCGCCGGGCGGAACGACCGCGGCCCGCAGCTGGGCGGGGTTGAGCAGGCTGACGATGAGCTCGCCCGGCTCGGCCAGCACCCCCGGCGTGACCGGGGTGTAGTCGCGGGCCGCGTGCCAGTCGACCGCGCCGAGGTCGTCGATGTGCAGGACCGAGACGAACGGGCGGGTGACGCTCCGGCAGCGTCGCGGGGGAACGGCGGTCAGGTACTCGGCCAGCCGCACCCCGCCGGCGTCGATGAGCGACCGCCGGGCGGCCACGGCGGCCGGGTCGAGGCGGGCGGGGTCCAGGGTGTGCAGTGTGTCCTGGTCGACGACCGCCACGAGCGGCGACTCGCTCACCAGAGCCAGGGGGTCGTCGGCCGGGGGATCGTTGATCGAGGCGCCGGTGGCTGAAGCGCCGTTGCCCGGGGCGCCGGTGGCCGGGGCACGGCCCGCGGCGGTGCCCAGCGACGAGAGCACGAGCGCCGCCACCGTGGGCAGCTCGTCGCCGGCCGGGTCCGGCACCGGTCGCCCGGCCCGGGTCACGTACCCCACGTGCCCCACCCGCGCCAGCACCACCCTCCGGGGGCCAGGCCGGGCACCCGGCGTCAGGAGGGCGTCGGTCCGGACGACCCCGGTGCGGCGCAGGAACACGGCGCTGGTGCGGGCCACGGTGCCGCTGAGGGCGAACGTGACCGGCGGGAGCGAGACCACGGCGAGCGGCTCGACGCCGGCGGCCGGGTCGGCGAGCAGGGCCCGCACCGGCGCCGAGGCCAGCACGCCGTCCGGCAGCACGATGCCCAGCACCCCGCCGGGGGCGAGCAGGGTCAGGGCCCGAGCCAGGCCGGCGAGGCTCGGATCGATCCGGGTGCGGTTCTCGATCGTCGGCACCACGGCCGCGGTCCGGGCTATGCCCTCGGCCGAGTCGTACTGGCCGTCGCCGAACGGCGGGTTGGTGAGGATCAGCGGCACCCGGCCGACCAGTGAGTCCACAGTGGAGTCGGTCACCGAGTCGCGGACCGTCCACACCAGGGGTTGGCGGACCCCGTAGAGAAGCAGGTTGACCCGGGCCTTGGCCGTCGCCGACGCCGAGACGTCGGTGCCGAAGGGCCCGGCGACCCGCAGTGGATGGTCCGGTGGCAGCGCGGCGAGCAGGGCGACCAGGAACCGCCCCGTGCCGCAGTAGGGGTCGCCGAAGCCCGGCGTCGCGACCGCGCCGCCCGGCCCGGGGCCGGCCCGCGGCGGGAGGTCCGCGGCCACGAGGGACACGGCGACGTCGGCCATCATCCGGGCCACCCCGCTCGGGGTGAGGTAGGTGCCGAGCCCGCCGGTGTGGTCGTACCGGCCCGCCAATAGGGCGTCGAACGCGGTGCCGAGCGCGTCGATCCCTCGCCCGGCCCCGGTCGCGTCCAGCGCGCACGCCTGGGCCACGATGGCGGTGGCGATCTCGTCGGCCGCGGCCAGGACGTCCGGCTGGGTGAGCCGGAACGGCTCGTCCAGCGGCCACACCGGGTGGGCGTTGCCGGCCGGGTCACGGGCCATCAGGGCCGGGTCGCGCAGGGCGGCGGCGAACGCGGCCCGGTGGTCGGTGACGACCGCGCCGGTGCGGGCCGCCCACAGGCGGACCAGCAGCAGCTTGGCCACCTCGTCGACGGCCGCGTTGCTCGAAGCGAGCCCACCTCGGCGGTAGAGGAGCTGGTGCAGCTCGTCGAAGCGACGGTGCAGCTCGATCTCGGCGGCGCCCCACGAGCCGGCCACGCCGAGCAGGGGACGGTCGGACCCCGTCGCTGACGGGGCCGGGTCGGACCCCGCCACCGGCGGGCGCGCGGAGGGCCACTCTGGGCGGGCCGCCATGGTGTGACCTTAGCGACGCCGGTCCGGCGCCGGGCGTACCCGGACGGCGGCCGGGTGCGATCGTGTACCGGCGGATCGTGTACCCGCGAGTAACAAGACGACCGAGGGGGAGGGGTCCCGTGTTCGCGTGGTGGGGTCGAGCCGTGGTGCGAGCCCGGTGGTTCGTGCTCGCCGCGACGCTCGCGGTGGTGGCGGTCGGCGCCGGGTGGGGCACCGGCATCTTCGGGGCGCTCGCCAGCGGCGGCTTCGACGACCCGGCCAGCGAGTCCAGCCGGGCGCACGCCCGCATCGAGGAGACGTTCGGGGCGGTCGGCGACGACCTCGCCATCCTGTACACCCACCCCACGGCCACGGCCGACCAGCCCGCGCTGGCCGGGCCGGTGCAGGCCGTGCTGGACCGCCTCGAGGGCCGCCCCGAGGTGGTGGCGGTCGCGTCGGTCTACGACGGCCAGCACCCGACCTACGTCTCCACCGACGGGCACAGCACCTACATCACGATCCGGCTGCGCGACAACGACGAGGACGGCAAGCTCGCCGACCTGCGCGCCCTCGAGCCGCTGCTGGAGGCGGGTGGGGACGTCGACACCGAGATCGGCGGGATCTACGCGTTCCTGCGCGACGCCAACGAGCAGGTCGAGGCGGACATCGTGCGCGCCGAGCTCATCTCGGCACCGGTGCTGCTCGTCCTGCTCATGGTGATCTTCCGGGGTCTGGTCGCGGCGGCGACCCCGCTGCTCGTCGGCGGCGTGGCGATCCTCGGCGGCTTCGCGGTGACCCGGGTGGTGGCCAGCCTCACCGAGGTCTCGGTCTTCGCCGCCAACGTGATCACGCTGCTCGGGCTGGGCATGGCGATCGACTACGCCCTGTTCGTGGTGGGCCGGTTCCGGGAGGAGCTGGCCGCGGGCCACCCGACCGCCGTGGCGGTGGAGCGGACGCTGCGCACGGCCGGGCGTACGGTCGCCGTCTCCGGGCTCACCGTGGCGCTCGCGCTCTCCAGCCTGCTGCTGTTCCCGATGGGCTTCCTCAAGTCGGTGGCGTACGGCGGCATGGCGGCGGTCCTGGTCGCGATGCTCGCCGCCCTCACCTCGCTCCCGGCCCTGCTCGCCGTGCTCGGGCCCCGCATCAACGCGCTCCGGATCGGCCGTCCCCGGCGGGCCCCCGCGGCCGGCGAGCCCGGCCGGCGGGGCGCCTGGGAGCGGCTGGCCCGCAGCGTCATGCGGCGTCCGGTGATCTACCTGGTCGTGACCGCGGTGGTGCTGCTGGGCCTCGGGGTGCCGTTCCTGCGGGCCGAGTTCGGCGGCTTCGACGAGCGCGTGCTGCCCGAGGGCACGGCCAGCCGGGTGGTGTCGGAGCGGCTCGCCGCGGACTTCCCGGGCGGCGGGACCTCGCCGGTGCTCGCGGTCGTCGACGGGGCCACGCCGGAGCAGGCCCAGCAGTTCGCGGCGCGGGTGTCCGCCCTGCCGGGGGTCAGCGGCGCGGCGGTGCAGCAGACCGACGGGCAGGTCTCGGTGGTGGCGGTGCTCTACGAGGGCAGCGTCACCTCGGACGTGGCCAAGGACGTGGTCCGCCAGGTGCGCGAGCTGCCCGCTCCCGCCGGCGCCGAGGTGCTCGTCGGCGGGCGGACCGCGGCCAACCTCGACCAGGTCAGCTTCCTGTCGGCCCGGCTGCCCTGGATGGCGCTGTACGTCTTCGCGGTCACGTTCGTGCTGCTCGTGCTCGCCTTCGGCTCGGTCGTGCTGCCGGTCAAGGCGATCCTCATGAACGTCATCTCGATCGGCGCGTCGTTCGGGGTGATCGTCTGGGTGTTCCAGGACGGCCACTTCGCCGACGCGCTCGCCTTCACCCCGCTCGGGGCGCTGGAACCGACCAACCTGGTGCTGCTGCTCGCCGTGCTCTTCGGCCTGTCGACCGACTACGAGATCTTCCTGCTGTCCCGGGTGCGGGAGGAGTACCTGCTGACCGGCGACAACACCGGGGCCGTGGCGGCCGGGCTGCAGCGGACGGGCGGCATCATCACCGCGGCCGCGCTGCTGCTCATCGTGGTGGTGGCCGGGTTCGCCACCGGCGGCACCCAGTCGATCAAGGTACTCGGCATCGGGACGGTGGTCGCGGTCGCGGTGGACGCGGCGCTGGTCCGCACGCTGCTGGTGCCGGCGACGATGCGGCTGCTCGGCCGCTGGAACTGGTGGGCCCCCGGTCCGATCGCCCGGATGTATCAGCGCATCGGAATCAAGGAGAGTGAGGACCTCCGGGCGGCGCCGACTGGGGGCGATCGGTGAGAATCAGGCCGTGGAGCGGCCGGACACGCCGAGCAGGTCGGGCTCACTGGTCGACGTCGACGCGGGCCCCCGACCCGACCCGGGCGATACCCCCCGTCAGCGCGAGATCGTGTTGCTCGGTTCGACCGGGTCGATCGGGACGCAGGCGGTCGACATCGTGCGGCGCAACCCCGACCGGTTCCGCGTCGTCGGCATCGGCGGGCAGGGCAACAACGTCGCGCTGCTGGCGGCGCAGGCCCTCGAGCTGGGCGTGGAGGTCGTCGGCGTAGCCAAGGCGTCGGCGGTGCAGGACCTGCAGCTCGCCTTCTACGCCGAGGCGGCCAAGCGGGGCTACGCGACGGGCGACTTCAAGCTCCCCAAGATCGTCGCCGGGCCGGACGCGATGGCGGAGCTGGCGCAGTGGCCGTGCGACGTGGTGCTCAACGGCGTGGTCGGGTCGCTGGGCCTGCACCCCACGCTGGCCGCGCTGCGGGCCGGGCGGACCCTGGCGCTGGCGAACAAGGAGTCGCTGGTCGCGGGCGGCCCGCTGGTCCGGGCGCTGGCCCGGCCCGGGCAGATCGTGCCGGTCGACTCGGAGCACAGCGCGCTGGCCCAGTGCCTGCGGGCCGGCCGGGCCGGGGAGGTCCGTCGGCTCATCCTCACCGCCAGCGGCGGGCCGTTCCGGGGACGCCCGCGCGAGTCGCTGGTCGACGTCACCCCGGAGCAGGCGCTGGCCCACCCCACCTGGTCGATGGGCCCGGTCATCACGATCAACTCGGCCACCCTGGTCAACAAGGGCCTCGAGGTGATCGAGGCGCACGAGCTGCTCGGGGTGCCGTACGACGACATCGAGGTGATGATCCACCCGACCTCGGTGATCCACTCCATGGTCGAGTTCACCGACGGGTCGACGATCCTGCAGGCCAGCCCGCCGGACATGCGCCTGCCGATCGCGCTGGCGCTGGGCTGGCCGGACCGGGTGCCCGAGGCCGCGCCGGCGGTGGACTGGCGCCGCTCGCACGTCTGGGAGCTGCACCCGCTGGACGAGGAGGCGTTCCCGGCGGTGGCGCTGGCCAAGGCGGCCGGGCGGGCCGGACGGTGCCGGCCGGCGATCTACAACGCGGCCAACGAGGAGTGTGTGGCCGGTTTCATTCAGGGCATCCTGCCGTTCCTGGGCATCGTGGACACCGTGGCGCGTGTATTGGACGAGGCGCCCGATTTCCCCGAACCAGGTACGGTCGATGACGTGCTCGCCGCCGAACAGTGGGCCCGCACCCGGGCCCGGGAGCTGATCGGGGCCGCCGCAGGCGGTCAGGCCGGCGCACGGCCGCGAGGGTTTGCCGAGGGAGCCTGATGGAGATTCTGGGCATCGTCGTCTTCGCGCTGGGGATTCTCATCTCCATCGCGCTGCACGAGGCGGGTCACATGTGGTCGGCGCGGGCCTTCGGCATGAAGGTGACGCGGTTCTTCATCGGGTTCGGGCCGACCCTGTTCGCGTTCCGGCGGCGGGGCGTGGAGTACGGCGTCAAGGCGATCCCGGCCGGCGCCTTCGTCAAGATCGTCGGGATGACGCCCCAGGACGACGACGTCGAGCCGGGGGACGAGCACCGGGCGATGTGGCGCTACCCCGTGTGGAAGCGCACCATCGTGCTGGCCTCCGGGTCGCTGACCCACTTCGCGCTCGGCCTGGTGATCCTCTGGTTCACCTTCGCGTTCGTGGCGCTGCCACAGCCGGAGCGGCTGGAGAGCGGGCCGGTGACCATCGAGACGGTCGCCGAGTGCACCGAGCCCAAGGTGGAGTACGACCCGGCCACCGGCGGCCTCAAGCGGTGCGACCCCGCGGTCGACCCGGCGAGCGTGGCCTCGACCATGGGCCTGCGCCCGGGCGACACGATCGTCGCGTTCAACGGGCAGCCGGTCGACGGCTGGGCCTGGCTGACGGAGCGGGTCCGGGCCGCCGGCGGGCAGACCGTGTCGGTGACCGTCCAGCGCGGCGAGGAGACCTTCACGCGCACCGGGACGCTGCCGACCGTGCTGCGCCTCAAGCAGGAGGTGCTCGACAGCGACCGGCCGGCCTCCAGCATCACCGACGCCGACCTGGAGCCGGTGGGCGTGCTCGGGATCTCCCCGCGCACCCCGATCGGGGTCTACGGGCCGGGCCGGGCGTTCGCGCTGACCGGGGAGCAGACGGTGGCCATGTTCACCGGCACGTTCGCCGCCATGGCCAAGTTCCCGGAGAAGGTGCCGAAGCTGTGGGCGGCGTTGACCGGTGAGCCCCGGGACCCGGAGACGCCCATCAGCGTCATCGGCGCGAGCCTCATCGGCGGGGAGGCGTTCGCCGCGGGCGAGTTCCCGTTCTTCCTCATGCTGCTCGCCCTGCTGAACTTCTTCGTCGGCCTCTTCAACCTGGTGCCGCTGCTGCCGCTCGACGGCGGGCACATCGCGATCGCGTGGTTCGAGAAGGCCCGGTCGTGGCTGTACGCCCGGTTGGGCCGCGCCGACCCGGGACGGGTCGACTACATGAAGCTCATGCCCGTCACGTACGCGGTGATCCTGCTCTTCGGCGGGTTCACGCTGCTGACGGTCGCCGCTGACATCGTCAACCCCATCTCCCTGTTCCCGTGACCGGTGTAGGTGATCCCCCGTGACCGCCGTGACGAACTCCGGGCCTTCGGCCCAGTCCTCCGCGCCTTCGGCATCGCGACCCGTCAACCTCGGCATGCCGGCCACGCCGCCGCCCCCGCTGGCGCCCCGCCGGCAGAGCCGGCAGGTCATGGTCGGCTCGGTGCCGGTCGGCGGCGGGGCGCCGATCAGCGTGCAGTCGATGACGACCACGGTGACGGCCGACGTGAACGCCACCCTGCAGCAGATCGCCGAACTCACCGCGGCGGGCTGCCAGATCGTGCGGGTGGCCGTGCCGTCGCAGGACGACGTGGACGCGCTGCCGGCGATCGCCCGGAAGTCGCCGATCCCGGTGATCGCCGACATCCACTTCCAGCCCAAGTACGTCTTCGCCGCGATCGATGCCGGCTGCGCGGCCGTGCGGGTGAACCCGGGCAACATCAAGAAGTTCGACGACAAGGTGGGCGAGATCGCCCGGGCGGCCCAGGACGCGGGCGTCCCGATCCGGATCGGCGTGAACGCCGGCTCGCTGGACCCGCGGCTGCTGCAGAAGTACGGCAAGGCCACGGCAGAGGCCCTGGTCGAGTCGGCGTTGTGGGAGTGCTCGCTCTTCGAGGAGCACGGCTTCCGCGACATCAAGATCTCGGTGAAGCACCACGACCCGGTGGTGATGATCCGGGCCTACCGGCTGCTGGCCCAGCAGTGCGACTACCCGCTGCACCTTGGCGTGACCGAGGCGGGGCCGGCGTTCCAGGGCACGATCAAGTCGGCCGTGGCGTTCGGTGCCCTGCTCGCCGAGGGGATCGGCGACACGATCCGCGTCTCGCTGTCCGCGCCGCCGGTGGAGGAGGTGAAGGTCGGCACGGCGATCCTCGCCTCGCTCGGGCTCAAGGAGCGCGGGCTGGAGATCGTCTCCTGTCCGTCCTGCGGCCGGGCCCAGGTCGACGTGTACCGCCTCGCCAACGAGGTCACCGCGGCGCTGGAGGGCTTCCCGGCACCGCTGCGGGTGGCGGTGATGGGCTGCGTGGTCAACGGCCCGGGCGAGGCGCGCGAGGCCGACATCGGCGTGGCCTCGGGTAACGGCAAGGGCCAGATCTTCGTCCGGGGCGAGGTGACCCGGACCGTGCCCGAGTCGCAGATCGTGGAGACGCTGATCGAAGAGGCGATGAAGCTCGCCAAGGAGATGGGGATCGACCTCGACGAGCCCCCCTCGGGTGGTGGCGCGGTCGTAACCGTCCATTAAGGACTTTCCAATGGAGACGGAGCCTCGCGACGACACGCCGGCCGTCTGGGTCGGACGGGCCACTCCCCGTCCGCCGGTCGACCCGTGGCCCACGGCCGAGCAGCCGGTCGTGCCGCCGCACTTCGCTCCGCCTCCGCAGGTGATCTACGTCGAGCGGCCGCGGTCGCGCCGCGGCTGCCTGTTCACCCTGGGCGTGCTGGCGGCGCTCGTCGCGGGCGCCGCCACGCTGCTGCTGATCGCCAGTCCGGCCCTGCGCGGGCTGATCGGCATCGACACGGCGTCGCCCCCGGCCTCACCCACGCCCTCGCCGTCGTCCGAAACACCGACGCCTACGACTCCGCCGCCGCCGTCGCGGCCGGGCCTGGGGGACCCGGTCCGGGACGGCAAGCTCGAGTTCGTGGTGCTGGGCCTGAGCTGTGGCGTGGAGAAGCTCGAGTGGACCCTGTTCAGCCGGCAGGCCGACGGCCAGTTCTGCGTCGTCGACGTCAGCCTGACGAACATTGACGACGACCAGGTGCTCTTCCCGGGCGGCGGCCAGTACGCCTACACGGCGGACGAGATGCGGGTGCGCAGCTCCTCCGAGGCGAACTTCGTCGCCAATCGCGGCCACCTGGACCTGTGGACCATCGGTGGGGGCGACAGCATCACGGTCAAGCTCGTCTTCGACATCCCGGCCGACGCGACGCTGGCGACCGTCGAGCTGCACGACTCCCTGTTCTCCGGCGGCGTCACGGTCGCTGTGTCGGGGGAGTAGAGCTCCACTCAGATTGATCCGTCGAACGACGCCGGTTGTGACCGTTCGGTCTATTGATCACCCACAAAAGCCTGGGAACCATGTCCCGGCGGCCCGATGCGACGCCGCGCGGTGGGACAGGAGACCCGGTGCGAAAACCATTCCTCAGTATCGTGATCGCGACGCTACTTGCCGTATCGGGGGCATCCCCGGTGGCCGCGGCGGCTCGGGTGGCAACCTCGATCGCGGTGCAGAGCGGCGTCGTCTACCAGCCGCACGCGAATGTCACGCAGCGCATCGACATTTCCGGCGACCTGAGCCAGACCGTCACCATCGACACCACGCTGCCGACCACCGTGACCGCCGCAACCCCGAACGGAGGCTCCTGCACTGGCTCGGGCGGTCACTTCCAGTGCACCGGAGCGGCGACGGTGATCCTGACCTTCCAGGCGCAGATCATCTTCGATCCGGCCCGGCACCAGCAGGTCTTCCCGACCACCGCCACGACACCCGACGGCGGCTACGGCAGTGGCGACGTGCGCGTCATCTTTGAGACTGACCTGTCGGTATCGTCGGCCTACTACGTGATCCCGCAGCCGGGCTGGCCGTACACCGTGTTCAATTTGAGCATCTTCAACGCCGGCCCGGACGCCCCACCGCTCGGTACCGTGGTCACCATCACGGGCCTCGATACCAGCTTCGACGGCGTCTTCGCCCTGACGCCGAGCTGTCGCCGCAGCGGCGCTCAGGTGGTCTGCGACCAACTCGGCGGCCTGGCGGGATGGAGCTACGAGTTTCGGGTTCCCGTCTGTGCGGTACTCAACCCGGTCGATATCAGGATCACGAGCGCGTCGTTTGATCCGGATACTTCAAACAATACGTATCACGTTGCCGGTGAGACCCGGACCGGACTCACATCGGCCCTCGACGAGTGCCTGACGCAGGCCGGTGGCGGCGACCCGCCCAGCTCGGGCACCGGGGGTTCCCAGCCCAGTTCGGGGACCGGTGGTGGTTCCCAGCCCAGCTCGGGCGCCGGTGCCGGCTCGGGTGGGGCATCGTCGAGGCCCGCTGGCCCAACCGGCGGCGAGGGCAGCGGCGGCGGTACGACCTTTGGGCCGGGCGCCACCGACCCGGACGGGCTTGCGCCCACCCCTTCCGGTGGGGCGGCTCCCCGCGCGACGGGCGGCAGGGGGATAGGCGCGGCCGCGACCGGGCCGGGCTCAACCGCCAGCGGCGACGAGTCGCCTACGGGGCCGGTGGCGATCTGGATCCTGCTGTCCGGCTTGGTCATCGTCGGGACGGTCGGTGTCGGTGCCTGGCTGTTGTGGCGGCGCCGGCCTGAGGCCAGTGGGGGGATGACCGAGTAGGCGGGTCCCGAGGAAGGGCGGTGGTTGCCGGCCGAGCAGGCCGTGGGCGTCGCTGACCACCCGGCGCAGGATCTGTGTCGATCGGCTGCGCCGACGGTGATGGCAGCGGCGAGACTCGGCGGCGGGAGGCGGGCCCGTGGAGGTGGCGATCCTGATCGGCCTGCAGGCGTCGGGCAAGACGACGTTCTGCCGGCAGGCGCTGGCCGCGGACCACGAGGTGGTCAGCAAGGACGCCTTTCGCAACGCCCGGCACCCGCAGCGCCGGCAGATGCGCCTGGTCCACGAAGCCCTCGCCGCCGGGCGCAGCGTGGCGGTCGACAACACCAACCCGTCGCCGCAGGAGTGGCAGCCGCTCATCGACGCCGCTCGTGCGTACGGGGCCACCACCGTCGGGTACTGGTTCCCACCCGACCCGGCCGCCGCGCGTGACCGCAATGCCCGGCGTCCGGGCCGGGCCCGCGTCCCGGACGTCGGGCTGTACGCCACGCTGAAGCGCCTTCGGCGGCCCCGGCGCAGCGACGGGTTCGACCGTCTCTACCAGGTCACCGTCAATGGTGCGGGCGGATTCGACGTCCGGCCCATGCCCGACGAGGAGTCTTCCGCGTCGGCACCTGACTGATGGCGACGGCGAGCGCGGCTCAAGCGCGTTCCCCGAGCAGGCCGCGGGTTTCGTCGACCACCTGGCGCAGGATCCGGGTGGGCAGGCCGGAGCCCCAGATCATTGCGCCGTCCTTGTCGATCAGCGGCTGCACCTCGTGCCCGTTGCCGACCCAGACGGCGATCGCCAGGTCGCTGGTGTAGCCGATGCTCCACGCGTCGGTGTTCCCCAGGCCGGCGGCGTACTCCCAGGCGCCGGTCTTGATGGCGAGGCCCTCGGTGCCCGACGCCGCGGTCAGGGCGTCGGTCAGGTCGGCCACCTGGTCGGGAGCGAGCACGGCGTCGCCCGGAGCCGGTTCGACGTAGAGGACCTCGTCACCCTTGCGGACCTCGCGGACGAAGTGGGCCGGCGTCGGCACGCCACCGCCCGCGAGGGTGGCCATCGCGGCCGCCTGGTCGAGGACGGTGACCGGGTTCTGCCCGAGGCCGACCTCGTATCCGAACGATCCCTCGGGTGCGGTGAGGTCGGCCGTCGTGAGGTCGACGCGGACCCGCTCGTCGGTCCACAGCGCCGTGATCCCGAGGTCGCGGGCCATGGTGAGGACCGCGGGCACGCCGACGGTCGTGGTCACCTCGTAGAACGGCACGTTGAGCGAGTACACGAGCGAGTCGCGCAGCGTGCAGAGCCGGCCGTCGGGGCTGGTCGGGCAGGTGCTGGTGTTTCGGATCAGGTTCGCCGGATCGCGGCCTTCCTGCACGTGCGGGGTCCACTGCCACCAGGAGTCCAGGGAATGGCCGGCCCGCAGGGCGGCCGCGAGTGTGTAGACCATGAACGACCCGCCCGGCGGGTGGGCGCCGAACCCGACCAGCTGCCCGTCCTCGCCGCGGTGAACGCCGGCAAAGTCCATCCCCAGGGGATCGGGGCCGCCGTAGTAGGCGAGCACCCGGCCGGTGCCCGGCTGGACGACCACGGCCGCCGCCTGCAGGTTCAGCGGCTGGCCGAACATCGGGGACTGCTCCGAGGTGCCGTCGGCGGCGATGAGGAGAACCTTCTGAACCCTCTTGTCGATCGTGGTCGTGATCGAGAATCCGCCGTTGCGGATCGCGTCGAACGTCCATCCCTCGAACGGCGAGCCCGGGGTGTAGGCGAGCTCGGAGAGGATGTGGTTCGCCACCAGCCCCACCGGATCGTCGAAGACGCCCCCCGGTCCGGTCGGCCGGAGCTCGGGGTAGCTCAGGCCGGATACCTCGGCCTCGGCGACCGCCCGGGCCCGGCCCGAGCGCGCCAACTCGGCGAGCGCGTCACGGATCTCGGTCCAGCGCTGCCGGGAGTTGGCCTCGGCCGCGGCTCCGGCCAGCGGATCGAACCCGGGCGATCCCTCCGGGTCGGCGGGATCCGCGTAGGGCTGGCGCACCATCGCCAGCAGCACCATGGCCTCGGCCGTGGTCAGGCGTTCGTTCGGTGGCGCCGTGGTGCTCGCGCTCTTGCCGAAGTACGCCCGCGCGGCCGCCTCGATGCCGTACGTGTTCCGGCCGAACGGGACGGCGTTGAGGTACTGCTCGAGAATCTGCTCCTTGCTGTGGGCCGCCTCCAGCTTGTGGGCGAGGACCCAGAGCCGGAGCCGGCTGTTGAGGCCGGTGTCGACCAGATCCTGGGTGTTACGGACCACGGTGCGGGTGATCGGACCGCCCCGGTTGGACCAGAAGTCGGGGTCTTCGGCCGCGACGGCCACGTCGATGACGGCCGGCAGGATCTCCTCGTACGGCACCACGGTCCGCTGGACGGTGCCCAGGTGGCCCAGGAGCGTGCCGTCGGCGTAGTACAGGGCGGTCGACTCCGGCTGGGCCACCGGCGGCTGGAGGTCAATGCTGTACCAGACCAGGACGCTGGTCGCGCCGCCGGAGGCGACCAGCCCGGCCACCACCGCCACGAGGGCGATGAGCCAGCGTCGCCGCCGCCGCCGCGACCGGGTGGGCGGTGGCCCGGACGGTGGCTCCGGGCCGAGCGGCTCGACGGTGACGGTCAGGTCGGCGGCTTGGCTCATGGCCAGACGCTAGCGAGCCCCGCGCCGTGCGCGCGACCCCGCCCCGGGTGTCATTCGGCCAGGATCGCGTAGAGCTTCTTGCGGGCCTCGATGACGACCTCGATGGCGCGGCGGCGCTGCTCCTCCGTGCCGGTGGTCATGATCTGGCGAAGCGCCGTGATCGCGGCGAAACCGGCCTCGCGCAGCTCGCCCAGGTTGCGGAACAGGTCCTCGTCCCCGAGGCCCTCCCACGGCGCCGGGCCGGCCTGCTCGGCGGCGGCGCGCCCCGCCTCGGTGAGGGTGAAGCGCTTACGACCGTCGGATTCGGAGCTGACGATGAGCCCTTCGTCCTCGAGCAGCTGGAGCGTCGGGTAGACCGAGCCCGGGCTGGGCCGCCAGATTCCGCCGGTCCGCGTCTCCAGCTCGGTGATCATCTCGTATCCGTGCATGGGCCGCTCCCGCAGGAGCGCCAGCACGGCGGCCCGGACGTTGGCGCGACCGCGGCCGCCCCGCGGGCCGGGGCCGTGGTGACCCCAGGGTCCGAAGAACCCGAACGGCCCGAACGGCGGCCCCCACCCGGGTACCCGTCGACGGGCGGCGAATCGGCCGCCCCGGTGCGAACGGAACATCACCCCATCCCCCTTCATATCGGCGATGCATTGACGATATATCGGCAAGCGCTCGGCGACAAGGGGGAGCCACTCAGCGGCCCGAGGGGGGCAGACCGCCGATCCGCTCGTCGCGAGGCCGACCCGTCTGGCAGGCTGTGGGCATGCTGACGGCGTCGGCACGGGTGCTCGACGACACCGACCGCTCCGCCGTGGAGCGGGTGCTCGAGTTGGAGCCCATCGCGGCCGCCCAGGTGACCGAGCGCGTCCAGACGACGGGCCTGCGTCGCCGCCTCGATTCCCGAGTGCTCGGCTACGGCAGCCGGAACCGGCTGGAGGCGATCTGCTGGCACGGGGCCAACCTCATCCCGGTGCACGCCGGGCCGGCCGCGGTCGACGCGTTCGCCGACCACGTCGTCAACCACCCGCGCCTGTGCTCGTCGCTGGTGGGCGAAGCGGATGCGGTCCTCGGGCTGTGGCAACGGCTCGCGCCCGCCTGGGGGGCGGCCCGCGACGTCCGCCCCAACCAGCCGTTGCTCGCGACCTGGACGCCCCCGGCCGTTCCGGCCGACCCGGGCGTCCGGTTGGTGCGGCCCCACGAGCTCGACGCGCTCTTCCCGGCGGCCGTGGCGATGTACACCGAGGAGGTCGGCGTCTCGCCGCTCGTCGGTGACGGCGGCCGCGACTACCGCGCCCGCCTGGCCGAGCTCGTGCGGTCCCGCCGGGCGTACGCGAAGTTCCTCGGCGGCCGGGTCATCTTCAAGGCCGAGCTGGCCGTGGTGACCCGGCACACCGCGCAGGTGCAGGGCGTCTGGGTGGCGCCCGAGTGGCGGGGCCGCGGGCTGGGGACGACCGCGATGTCGGCCGTGGTGCGCGACGCGCTGCGGCGGGTCGCCCCGAGCGTGAGCCTGTACGTCAACGACTACAACACGCCGGCCCGTACGGTCTACGCCCGCTGCGGCTTCCGCCAGCTCGGCACCTTCGCCACCGTGCTGCTGTAGTACGGTCCGGCGCGGCGACCGTGCGTGCGCGCCTGTGGCCACAGGTTGCTGGAGGCCACGGTGCCTTGAGGACGCATGCGCCCTGCGGCCACAGTGCACGGTCGACTGTGGACGGTCCCAGGCTCCGTCGCCACCCGTCGCCGGTTGCGGTGCGTCACGGTGCGGCGGGCGTGCCCCGGGCCGCGGGCGTCACCCCGCGGCCCCGATGCGGTGCGCGAACTCGACGAGGCGGTTGGCGAAGGCCCACTCGTTGTCGTACCAGCCGAACACCTTGGCCTGGTTGCCGATGACCTCGGTCAGGGGCGCATCGAAGATCGACGAATGCGGGTTGCCAACGATGTCCGCCGAGACCAGGGGCGCCTCGGAGTACTGCAGGTAGCGCCGCAGGCGCGGGGAGGCGGCGGCCTCGCGGAACGCGGCGTTGATCTCCTCGACGCTGGCCCGTCGCCGCAGCACCACGGTCAGGTCGGTGATCGAGCCCACCGGAACCGGCACGCGCAGCGCCGCCCCGGTGAGACGCCCGTCGAGCTCGGGGATGACCTTGCCGATCGCCTTGGCCGCGCCCGACGACGTCGGGATGGTCGAGACGGCGGCCGCCCGGGCGCGGCGCAGGTCCGAGTGCGGGGCGTCGTGCAGCCGCTGGTCGCTGGTGTACGCGTGCACCGTCGTCATCAGACCTGACTCGATGCCGAACTCGTCGTTGAGCACCTTCGCCAGGGGCGCGAGCGAGTTGGTGGTGCACGAGCCGTTGGAGAAGACGTCATGACTGTTCGGATCGAGCGTGTCGTCGTTGACCCCGAGGACGAACGTCGGCACGTCGCCCTTGGCCGGGGCCGAGATGATGACCTTCCGGGCGCCTCCCTTGAGGTGGTCCGCCGCCTTGGCCCCGTCGGTGAAGCGGCCGGTCGACTCGATGACGACGTCCACGCCGACGTCACCCCAGGGAATGGCGGACGGGTCGGGTTGCGCGAAGGCCGTGATGGACCGGCCCTGGACCGTGATGGTGTCGCCGTCGACGCCGACGCCATCGAGGTGGCCGGAGGTGGAGTCCCACTCGAGCAGCGTGGCGAGCGTGCGGGCGTCGGTGAGGTCGTTGACCGCGACCACCTGGACGTCGGCATCGTTCGTCAGGGCGGCGCGCAGGACGCTGCGTCCGATGCGCCCGAACCCGTTGATGCCGATGCGTACCGTCATGACGTTCCTTTCCCCCTGTTGGTCGTGTTGCGGCCCCTGGTGTCGCCACCGCGGCCCCGGTTGGTCGGGTTGCCGCTGCTGTCGTTGGTACGGCGGGGGCCCTTGTCGTTCGTCCTGCCCGGCACGGCCGGTCTGTCCGACGTGGCCTGTCCGTCTGCCGTGGCCTGTCTGTCCGGCGTGGACGGTGCGGCCGCCCGGAGCAGGTCGAGGGCACCGGCGAGTGCGTCGTTGAACGGGCCGGGGTCCTGTTGCGCGATCGCGAGCACATAGCCGCCCTGCAGGACGGCCATGAGCGTGTGGGCCAGTCGCTCTGGATCGAGGTCGGCGCGCAGCTCTCCGGCCGCGATCGCCTCGCGCAGCACCGCCGTCCAGGTGTCGTGAACCTGGGCGAACGCCCGCGCCACCGGGGCGAGCAGGGCCGGGTCCTCGCGCACCTGGGGGTCCTGGGTCATCCGGCCGATCTTGCAGCCCTTCAGGGCGTCGCGCGGGCGCGTCAGGTGAGCCTCGATGCGGGCCATGGGGTCGCCCGGACCGTCGAGATCGGTCCGGGTGGACAGCACGTCAGCGACGTTGCGCTCCAGAGCGGCGATCGCCAGGTCTCGCTTGCTGGGGAAGTGGTGGTACATGCTGCCCTGGCCCACGCCGGACCGTTCGCGCACGTCGCGCGGGCTGGTGGCGGCGTACCCCCGTTCCCACATGAGCTCGCTCATCGTCTCGATGAGCCGTTCCCGCGAGTCCACACCCTCATTCTGTACCTACTGGTATGTACACAGCAAACCCGGGGCCCCGACCGGCTCACCGCTGCGCAGAGGGATCGACGGATCGGACTCCGGTCCGGCCGCGGCGCACCCTGGCCCGACCACGCCGGGCCGCGGAAAGCAGTGGTTCGGCCGCGGGCGGGTCCGGGATGATGCGCCCATGGCCACCCGCTCCGACCCGGGCCGGGGTGTCGGGGACGCGGCCGGCCGCCGTGAGCGGGCCCGACAGGCGCTCGACGGCTACGACCGCGGACTCGGCGCCACGACGCGGGCGGCCGCCCGGGCGCTGGCGATGGTCGACGACGCCGCGGCGGTGGTGCTCGTCGAGGGCATCAGCGACCAGATCGCCGTGCAGACGGCGGCGGCCGGCCGCGGCCGGGACCTGTCGGCGGAGCGGGTCGTGATCGTGCCGATCGGCGGGGCGCATGCGATCGGCCGCGTCCTGACCAGGTTGGGCCCCCTGGGGCCGGGGGTGCGGCTGGCCGGACTGTGCGATCGCCGGGAGGAGGAGGTCGTCCGGCGTGCGCTGACCGCGGCCGGTATCGGGTCACCCCGGACGCGCGCCGAGCTGGCGCGGCTCGG
>Ga0310840_100805_pt1 | contig 17912 bp, 16 predicted proteins | sample SM_ome_8_FD_201304 | JGI IMG/M metagenome (GOLD analysis project Ga0310840, IMG submission 201304) | Sorghum-adapted microbial communities enriched on stacked mutant (SM) sorghum from Joint BioEnergy Institute, Emeryville, California... ...
GATACCCGCCGCACCGCATCCCCTACCGCGCCAACCTGTGGGCCCTGCGCGAGCTCGGCGTACGGCAGATCCTTGCCCCGTGCGCGGTGGGCGGGCTGCTGCCCGACCTCGGCCCGGGCACGTTCGTCCTGCCCGACCAGCTCGTCGACCGGACGTCCGGCCGCCAGCAGACCTTCTACAACAACGGCGCGGTGCACGTGAGCTTCGCCGACCCGTACTGCCCCACCGGCCGGGCGACCGTACGGTCCTTGGCGCGCCAGACAGGAGTCGAGATCGTCGATGGCGGCACGATGGTGGTCATCGAGGGTCCGCGGTTCTCGACGAAGGCCGAGTCGCGGTGGTACGCGAGCCTCGGCGGCACGGTCGTCAACATGACCGGCCACCCGGAGGCGGTGCTCGCCCGCGAGCTGGCCATCTGCTACACGGCCATCGCCTTGGTCACCGACCACGACGCCGGGGTGGCCGGCCAGCCCAGCGTGACCCAGGAGGAGGTGTTCCGCGTCTTCGCCGAGAACACCGAACGCCTGCGGAGTCTCCTGCTCGCGGTGGTCGCCGAGCTTCCGCTGGACGCGGACTGCCCGTGCCAGCACGCGCTCGACGCCATCAAGATTCCGCCCGTCCAGCCGGTCTGACCCACCCGGGTTGACTCCCCAACGGGACGAGTCGCCCTTAACGGGACGATCGACCTAATCGGAACGCGAGGGCCAACACGGACAGAAGCCTCCATACGACAAAGCGGCCCGGTGCCGGTGCACCGAGCCGCCTGACGCGAGTGGAGGTGCCGGGAATCGAACCCGGGTCCTCCGGCGCTTCGACAGGGCTTCTCCGAGCGCAGCTCACTGTGCCTTTCTCGGCCCCACCGATCACGTGAGCAAGTCGGTGTGACGGGCCCAGTCGCGATTGATCTCGCCGCACCAGCCCCGCGACAGGGCCAGATTGGCCAGCCCATTAGATGACGCCGGATACCGGGCCATGGGCCCGCCCGGTCCGACGGCTGCTACTCGCCTCAGGCGGCGAGAGCGAGCTGAGCGCGATTAACCTTGGCGCTTATTTTTTCCCGACGACCGATTCACGAGACGACGTCGGCTCCCTCGGCTCGCTTCCCCTATCTCCACGTCCGCAGTCGAAACCTGTCACCCCCTCGTCGTTCGCCGGAGTCTCCGGCGACGGTGAATCGCCGGCCCGCAGCCGACGACATCAAGAAGCTTAACGCCGTCCGCAACCGGGTTCATTCCGCCCGCGCGCGTCACCGCACCCGAGTCGACCGGCCCCAACCGAACCGGACTTCCCGGGACTGCTCGCACCATACGCCCCAGAAGGGGGCATCCCGGACAGAAGCCACCGGCGGCTACTCCATGCCCTTGCCGCGGCGGCCCATGGCCCGGGACATCTCCCGCTCGGCGTCCCGCTTGGCCAGCGCCTGCCGCTTGTCGTACGACTTCTTGCCTCGGGCCAGCCCCAGCTCGACCTTGGCCCAGCCGTTGGAGAAGTACAGCGACAGCGGCACCAGGGTCAGCCCGCTCTCCCGGGTCTTGCCGATGAGACGGCGGATCTCGTCCCGATGCAGCAGCAGCTTCCGCGTCCGCCGGGGCTCGTGGTTGGTCCACGTCCCCATCGCGTACTCAGGGATGTGCAGGTTGTACAGGAAGATCTCGCCGTCCTTCTCCTGGGCGAACGAGTCCACAAGGGAGGCTCGCCCCGCGCGCAGCGACTTCACCTCGGTGCCCATGAGCGCGATGCCGGCCTCGTAGGTGTCCACAATGGTGTAGTCGTGGCGCGCCCTGCGGTTGGTCGCGATCAGCTTGCGCCCCTTCTCGCGCGGCATGACCTCCACCTCCTCCGCCCGCGCCCAGCCGATCCACGATACACGGCACCAACGCCGGCGATCTTGGCCTTATTCGCGCCCGCGTGAGACCACCTGACCGCTCACGACGCGGCCGGCGCGACCGGCTCCCGGTGGCCGGGATCGTACGCGGCCCGGACCGCCGGCCGCCGGGATCCCGACGCCCACGGCCGAGATCCCGGGGCCGGGCCGAGTACCCGAGGCCTCAGCGGCGCCGGCGGGTGAGCTTGGTCGCGGCGGAGAACAGCCGCTCCATCTCCGAGCCGAACGGCGCGTCGTGCACCAGGTACGTCCACGTGGCGCTCGGCCGGATCAGCTTGGCCTGCTCCGGCTGCCAGTCCTCGTCGACCGCGATCGACTCGAACGTCTCCACCGTCCGCCGCTCGATCTCCGGGATCAGCTCGTTGAACGCCGGCACCGCCGTGCGGTGGAACTCGTCGAGCGGATCCACCCGGGCCAGGGAGCGCAGGTGCACCCCCTCCCGGACCTCGGAGAGCATCGCCAGGTGCTCGGCCCAGAGCCGGTCGATGTGATACAGCGCGATGGTCCGGGACACCCGGTTGAGCAGCTCGGGGTCCATCTGCTCGCACTTCTCGGGGAAGTACTCGGCGAGCATCTCGGCGGTGACGTTGGTGGTGAGCACCCGCTCCCGCCGCTCGGCGAGCGCCTTGCGCTGCTGCTCGATGACGACGCTGTACCGCCAGGTGTTGCGGTGGATCTCGTAGTTGATGCCCTCGGCGACCCGCTGCGCGTGGGCGACCGCCCAGTCCACTCGCTCGTCCTCGACCAGGCCGTCGGGGGTCATGTTCGGCGACGGCGGGATCTCGTTGCCGGCGTGCCGCACGATCAGCTCGTCCTCGAGGCTCACGAAGAAGACCGACCCACCGGGGTCACCCTGGCGGCCGGCCCGGCCCCGCAGCTGGTCGTCCACCCGCCGGCTCTCGTGCATCCCGGCCCCGATCACCAGGAGCCCGCCCAGCTCGGCCACCCGGTCCCAGTCCCGCTGGTCACTGCCGCCGAGCCGGATGTCCACCCCGCGGCCGGCCATCTGGGTGGAGACGGTCACCGCGCCGTACGTCCCCGCCTCGGCGATGATCGCCGCCTCCTCGGCGTCGTTCTTGGCGTTGAGCACCGTGCACGGCACGCCCGCCTCGGCGAGCTGCGCGGCCAGCTCCTCCGACGCCTTGACGTCGAGGGTGCCGACGAGCACCGGTCGGCCCTTCTCGTGGCACTCCTTGATCAGGGCCACCATCGCCTCGTCCCGCTCGGCCCGGGTCGCGTAGATCCGGGTGGGCTCGTCCTCCCGGATGCACGGCGTGTTCGGCGGGATGACCGCGACCTCGAGCTTGTAGTACTCGCGCAGCTGGTCACCCACGTGCACGGCCGTCGCGGTCATGCCGCACAGCGTCTGGTAGAGCCCGATGTACGCCTGGACGGTGATGGTGCCGAGCACCTCGCCCTCGGCACTGGGGCTGAGCCCCTCCTTCGCCTCGACCGCGGCGTGCAGGCCGTCCGGCCAGCGCCGGCGCTGGGCCACCCGGCCACGCATCTCGTCGACCAGCTCGACCGTGCCGTTGCGCACGATGTAATCCACGTCCCGTTGGAGCAGGTAGTGGGCGTAGAGCGCCACGTTGACCGCGGCCAGGTCGGCCAGGTGCTTCTCGTCGTAGAGGTTGATCCCGCCGAGCTTCGCCTCGACGGTCTTGAGCCCGCGGTTGGTCAGCGAGATCGTGCGGCCGTCCTCGGAGATCTCGTAGTCGCGGTGAGCCACCAGCCCGCGCACCACCGCGTCGGCTGCGTGCACCGGGTCCAGCTCGGTGGTGATCGCGCCCGCGAGCACCATCGGCACCTTGGCCTCGTCGATGAGGATCGAGTCGGCCTCGTCGATGATCGCCGTGGCCAGCGGCTGCTGCACCCGGTCGTCGATGTCGGTGACGAGCTGGTCGCGCAGGAAGTCGAAGCCCGCCTCGTTGATCGAGACGTAGGTGACGTCACAGGCGTACGCCTCGGCCCGCTCCTCCCGGGTGTTGACCTCGGTGACCGAGCCCACGGTCAGCCCGAGCAGCGTGTAGACGGGGCGCATCCAGTCCGCGTCCCGGCGAGCCAGGTAGTCGTTGACCGTGATCACGTGCACCGGCCCGTTGCCGAGCCGGACGTGGCCGTAGGCCGCGATCGTGGCGGTGAGCGTCTTGCCCTCGCCGGTGGCCATCTCGGCCACGTGGCCGTCGAGCATGGCGAGCACGCCGAGCAGCTGCACGTCGTACGGTCGCTCGCCCAGCGCCCGGCGGGCCGCCTCCCGGCCCACGGCGCAGATCTCGACCAGCTCCTCCGCCTCACCGGCCCGTTGGGTCAGCTCCTCGTCGGAGAGCTCCTGCAGCTCCGGTTCGAGCGCCTCGATCCGCGGAAGCAGCTCCTCGTAGCGCCGCAGGCTGACCACGGTCCCCGGCCGCTCGAGGAACCGGCGGGCCCTGTTCTTCAATCGCTGTGCCAGGCTCACAGCCGGCAACGGTACCGGATTCGGGCGCCGCCGAGGACCACGGCGGGTCGTGAAGATCAACTATCGCCGGGCGGGCCGGCCGAGGCCATGATCACCCCCGGGCGGGGCCGCACGCGGGCCGAACGGCGCCACGACCGGTCCGGGCACCGGTCACGACAGGCCGTACGCCCGCCCCGGCGTACGCGCGAAAACAAACACCGGGGAGGTCGCCGGACCTCCCCGGTCGGTCAGGCGCACTCGCGGCAGATGTCCGATCCGTCGCTCGCGACCACCCGCTGGCTGCGGTGGTGCACCAGGAAGCAGCGCGAGCAGCGGAACTCGTCCGCCCGCATCGGGACAACCGTGACGGTCAGCTCCTCGTCGGCGAGTTCCACGCCGGGCAGTTCGAAGCTGTCCAGGCCGTCCTCGTCGATGTCAACGTAGGTGCTCGCCGTTGTGCGGCGGGCCTTGAGCTCCTCGATGCTGTCCGACTCCACATCGGTCACGTGGCCGCGCGGCGCATCGTAGTCGGTAGTGGTCGCCATGGATGTCAGCTCCCGGAAGTGAGTCTTGTTGGAGGATCGAACGCACCGCGTTCCGCATATGTTCCGGCCATCGCCCATGAATCTGCTGAGTGAATGAACGGTGGAATGCCGGAACCGGTTGCGGGTGGGCGGACGGCGAGTGACCGTGGGACCCGACGAGCAGGTTCCACGACACACGGGGGAGTCAACGCATGCTCACGATGACCGACAACGCCGCCACGGCGATCCGCGACATCACGTCCCAGGACGCCGCCCCGCCCGGGGCGGGCCTGCGGATCTCGGCCGACGAGAGTGGCGACGGGCTGGTGCTGAGCCTCGCGGCGGAGCCGTTCGAGGGTGACCAGGTCGTCGACTCGGCCGGTGCTCGCCTCTTCCTGGACCAGTACGCCGCGGCCGTGCTGGCCGACAAGGAGCTCGACGTCACCATCGACCCGAGCGGGGACCTCCAGTTCGCCGTGACCGACCAGTGGCCGGCGCGACCGGAGTCGGCCTCGCCCGAGGGCGGGAACCGGATGGCCGGGGGCTTCGGCCTGGGCGAGGAGGCCTGAGCACCCCACGCCGCCCACAGGCACCGAGGGCCGGCGCCACGCTGCGCCGGCCCTCAGCCTTCGGGCCATCCGACCCCGGGCCGCGGCGGGCCGGACCAGCCAGCCGGACCGCCCAGGTCGCGGCTCGTCGGGCCACTGAGGTCGGGACATCCGGGCCACCCGGCCCCGGGTCACGGCGTCCCGGGCGCCCGGCCCGGCTTACGGCTCGGGCGTGCCCGGCGGCGGTCGGCCCGGTCCGTGGCGCTGGGCACGACCGGGCTCCTCGTCGGCCTGGCCCGTGGTCTGCTCGGCCGGCGACTGGCGGTACGGCCCGGTGTGCTGGCTCTGGCCGACGTACGGCGGCTGCGGCTCACCGGCCCGCCCCACGCCCTCGGCTCGCCGGGCCGCGTCCAGGTCCACCCGGGTGGTGCGCTCGGTCGGCCGGTAGGCCGGCGGCGGCGCCACCGAGCGGGGGGACGGGCGGCGCCGGATCAGCAGGCCGAGCAGGGCGACGAGCAGAGCCACGGCGCCCAGCGCGACCAGGATCGCTGGCCAGGTCGTGCTGACCGCGGTGAGCCCTTCCCGACGGTCGTTCGCGTCGCGGACCGCCGCGGCGACGCTGGCGTCCGCGAACCGGGTGTCCACGTTGTACACCGGCAGCTGGGCGAGCACGGCACCACCCGGGCCGCCGACGGTCCCGGTCCGGACCACCTGCTGCTGGATGTCGACGATGGTGCCGGTCGTCGGCTCCACCCAGTACGTCGCCGTGCCCCGGTACGTGTAGCGGACCGGCACCTCCTCGGGCAGCCCGGGGGCCGCCTGAGCCAGGACGGCGCGCTGCTCGTCGGAGATCGGCAGCACGGGCAGCAACCCCTGCAGCGCCGACCGGGACAGGCCCGCCGGCAGGGTCGACAGGACGGCCGGGTTCTGGATGGGGGTCTCCGGCACCTCGACCTGATAGACGTAGGTATTCACACCCTCGCGCGGCTCCTCCCGTACGAACCGCAGCGGTGCCGTGGTCTGCAGGTCGGGGACCCAGACGGTGTAGTCGCGCTGCTCCGCGTCCACCGGGAACGCCACGGTCAGTCCCTCGTGCGGGTCGACCGTCCAGTCCTGCGGCGCGTCGTCCGCCGGCTCCAGGGACAGGCGGTCCACGGCGTACGTGGCCGTGCTGCTGCCGATCGGCTGGCCGTCGATGGCCAGGGCGCGCTCCGCCTGCACCTGGGCGGTCCGGCCGCTCGTGCTCACGACGCGGACCGTCCGCTGCCCGGTGACCGGCACGTTGCTGACCAGGGCGCCGCCGGCGTCGCCCGCCGCCAACGCCTGCGGGTTCAGCAGGGCGTTCGCGGTTCCGGTGATGTCGCGGGTGGCCGCGTAGTCCTCCGGCAGCTGCGTCCGGTTGGGCGCCACCGACCAGGCCAGGACCGCGGCCGCGGCGAGGGCCGCCAGACCGAGCAGCGCCAGCGGAATCGGCCACCAGCGCCAGCGGGGCCGCGGCCTCTCCGCGCGAGTTCGGGCGGCGGTGCGTCCCCGTCGGGACGAACCCGGCTCGCTGGCCTGGACGTCACGCGGCAGGTCTGGGACCTCCTCGCCCGAAGTACGCATGTCTCCCCCCGACTGACGTACGTACGGATGAGGCCACGCTATCCGCGCCGTGTCGCCCGAGTCCGCGTTTTGGTGAGATGCCCGGCTTTCCGGTCCGCCGTCGGTAATCGCCCCCTCACCCGACCGCGCGCCCAGCGTCCACACGCGACACTGCCCCGACCTCCCCCACCGTCGTCAGCCGCAGCCCCCGCACGTCGGCATCCCCCACACGTCTATATCCCCCACACGCCGGCATCCCCGCACGTCTCCACCCCACGGTCGCCGGCATCCTCCACCCTCGGCGTACGCATCCCCACCGTCGTCGGCTCCCCCGGCGCACCCATCCACATCACGCCGACAGCCCGGTCGTCCTGCGAGGACAACCGGGCCGGGCCGGCCGGGCCGGTGGTGCTACCGACGGGCGAGCCGGACGATGCCGACGATGATCATGACGACCCCGGCGACCGCCACGACCAGGCCGGCGACCGTCAGCCACAGGAACGGTCCGAAAACCGTCCGGAAGTTGAACTCCGGCGCCGCCACGACCGAGACGTCGTCGGCTCGGCACGTGATCGTGTACTCGCCGGCGGCGGGCGCCGTGATGCTGGCGAAGGACTCGTACCGGGTGCCGTCCACCAGGGTGTTGAGGGCCGTGGCCGGGGCGAAGACGACCTCGGCCGGGCCGCGGTCGGAGGTGGCGGTGCAATCCTCGTGTGTGACGTCGGCGAGCTGCGCCACGGGGGCCAGGAGATAGATCTTCTCCTCCGCCTCCAGGTGCCGGGTCCCGGTGGGCTGGATCTCGGTGACGTCGCTGATCTGCCGCCACACGCCGGGGACGAGCGCCAACGATCCGGTGAGCACGCCGACGATCGGCCCGCCCAGGGCGGCCATGGCTCCGATCACGAGCAGGAGAACCGGGCCGCGGAGCCGACGACGGGTGCCGGGGGATGTGGGTGTGGCGGGTGTGGTGGAGGGTGCGGCGGAGGTCATCCCTGTGTCCTTTCTGTGTCCGCAATGGATGGGTGGTTGTTCTCGAAGGCCCAGATGATCGCTTGGACGCGGTCCCGGACGCCGAGCTTGCGGATGATGCTGGAGACGTGGGTCTTGACGGTGCCGGTCTCGATGGCGAGGCGTTGCCCGATCTCGGCGTTGCTCAATCCGTTGGCGAGCAGGCCGAGGACCTCCTGCTCGCGTTCGGTGAGCGTCGCGGCCGGCGTACTGGTCGCCGATCGCCGCCGGCGCCGGCCGAACTCGGCGATGACCCGGCGGGTGACCCGCGGTGAGACGAGGGCGTCGCCGGTGGCGGCCGCCCGCACGGCCGCGACGATCTCACTCGGATCGGCGTCCTTGAGCAGGAAGCCGCACGCCCCGGCCTCGAGCGCGCCGAACAGGTAGTCGTCGCGGTCGAACGTGGTGATGACCACCACGGGGATCGGGGGGCCACCGTGCCCGCCCGACAGGTCGGCGGTAGCGGTGATGCCGTCCCCGCCGGGCATCCGGATGTCCATCAGGACGACATCGGCCCGGTTCCGGCGGGCGGTCGCGACGGCATCCGGCCCGTTGTCCACCTCACCGACGACGGCCATGTCACCCGAGCTTTCAAGGAAGATCCGGAAGGCCCGCCGCACGGCCGGCTGGTCATCGGCGATCACGACGCGGATCATGCTTGGCTCGCCTCCCTGTCGCGTCCGGTCGGCACCTCCTCGCCGGTCCGTCCGGTCGGCATTTCCTCGCCGGACCGTCCGATCGGGACGTCCAGCACCAGGTGCCAGGTGCCGTCCGGACGCGGCCCGGCCTCGAACCGAGCGCCGAGGATTTCGGCGCGCTCGCGGGCGCCGATCAGCCCGAACCCGCGTCGCTCCGGTCCGCCGGTCGGCCGGGTGGCGGGCAACGGATTGGTCACCTCGAGCCGGATCGCGCCCTCGGTCGGCGCCGTGACGGTGACGGTGACCGGCGCGCCGGGGGCGTGGTCGCTGGCGTTGGCCAGCGCCTCGGCGAGCACACGGGCGAGCGCGTGGCGTTGCGCCGGGCCGACGTGGAGTCGCCGGACCGCGGGATCGATATCATCGATAATCGTCATTCCTCGCGTGGTCCGGGCCGTCGCGAGAATCCGGTCGATGCGCGCGCCGACCGGCTCGTCGGGCTCGTGGTCGGGATCACTGTCCCGCAACGCCGCCACGGCCGAGCGGATGCTGTTCAGGGCATCCGTGCTGCTGGCGATGATCTCTTCCAGCACGTCCGGGCCGGCCCCGCCGGCCAGCTTGGCCGTACGGGCGGTGAGCACGACGTTCACGAGCTGATGGGCCGCGAGGTCGTGCAGCTCCCGGGCCATCCGGTTGCGCTCGTTGGCGACGGCAGCCGCCGCCTCAGCATCGCTCTTCGCCTGGGCGAGCGCAGCCCGCTCCCGGGCATCGCGGACGCGCTGCTGGTAGGCGCGTACGGCCAGACCGACAACCGCGCAGGCGGCGAAGAACACGCCCCGGTTCACGGCCGCGGCGAGGGCGAGCTGGAGCGAGACCGACCCCAGGTGTGCGCTCTGGGCGAGGGCCACCTGCACCGCGACGTTGACCAGCCAGGCTCCCACGACGAACGGGACAGCCAGGTAGAGCGGGCGATAGGCAGCGATCGCGAAGACGGCGAACCACAGCGCCAACGCGGGTCCCGCGCCGGTGCCGGCGTCCCCGATGATCCAGCTGCCGGTCAGGTACACCAGGAACACCGCTACGAACACCCGGACCGGGGCGCGCCGGTACCAGAGCAGCAGCACGCTCTGCGCGGCCGTGAGCGCGATCCAGAACACGTACGCGACGGCCGGCCGGCCCAGGGCCGCGTTCAGCTCCGGATTGACCGACAGGATCCACAGGTAGAGCCCGCAGGAGAGCACGCCGAGCCCGCCGACGACGGCGGCGACGAGGCGACCGTCCCCATCCCGATCGAGCCGGTGCGCAGACGTTGCGGTGGTCATGCCCCTATCGTCGGAGGCCCTGACCGGCCCGGCATCTGCCGAAAGACAGAGATCCAGGCAGAGATACGGGTCACATCCGGACGCGCGCCACCGGGCGTACGGTCACCGTCGTGACCAGACGTACGGTCACCGGACGTACGGTCACCAGCGCGCGGTCATCGACGTACGGTCATCGGCGCGGCCAACAGACGTACGCTCACCGGCGCGCGGTGGCCCGACGTGCGGTCACTGGCGCGCTTCGAGCTTGCGCATCAGGGTGTCGCGGCGGTTCTCGAGGACCTCGATGAGGGCCTCCTGCTCCTCGGCGAGCTGGAGCTGCGAGGCGTTCTCGGCCAGGTCCATGGGTCCAGCGTCCCGCCCGCCGATCGGGCTCCGCAGCGACCGGGCCTGCGCGCGCAGCGACTCGAGCTCCTCCTCGACGGCGCGCAGCTCGTTCCGGATCGCCTCGTCGGTCTGAGCGCCCTCCACCTGGTCGCGGTCAGGCTGCTCAGTTCCCTCGACCCGTGGGCTACCCACCGGCACGCACCCCCCGTTCACCGCGCGGCCCGACCCCCTGCCGGCGCCGCCTTGCGTGACGGTAGCAAAGCCTCCCCGCATGGGTGGCCGGTCGCGGAAACCCCGCCGCCCTCGCCGGGGCCCGGCCACCATGCTGGCATGGCAAGCGACGCCGCGGGCGAGCCCGCATCCTGGGAGGAGCTCATCGCCCGGCTGCTGCGGTTGCCGGAGACCCGGCGACCCGTGTACCGGGTCGACATCAGCAAGCTGCTCTCCGCCCAGGCCCGGGACCTCCTCGTCGACGCGGCCCGACGGGCCAGCGACCTGGGCGCGATAGACATCGACACCAATCACCTGCTGTGGGCCGGGCTGCAGCGGCACGCGCTGCGCTCGCTCATCTACAAGGCCGGCGGCGACCCGGACATCCTGCTGGCCCAGCTCAACCGGGAGCCGCGCCGGCAGGACGGCGTCCCGCCCCGCCGGCCCGACGAGGGACTCACGCTCACGCCGGGCACCAAGCGTGCCCTGCTGCAGGCGCACCAGTTGTCGCGGGCGGCCGGCTCCTCCTACATCGGCCCCGAGCACCTGCTCATGGCGCTGGCCAGCAACCCCGAGTCGCCCGCGGGCCGCATGCTCAGCCGCGCCCGGGTGGACCCCGAGTCGTTGCAGCGGGCCAAGGAGGCGGGCGCGCCCGGCCCCGTCGGCGCTCCCCCGCGATCCACGGGGACCTCGGCGCTGGACCAGTTCGGCCACGACCTGACCGCAATGGCCCGCGACGGCAAGCTGGAGCCCGTCGTCGGTCGCGAGGAGCAGATCGAGCAGGCCGTCGAGGTGCTGTCCCGGCGCACCAAGAACAACCCGGTGCTGATCGGCGAGGCCGGCGTCGGCAAGACCGCGATCGTCGAGGGCATCGCCGAGCGCATCGTCGAGGGCGACGTCCCCCAGACCCTGCAGGGCAAGCGGGTCATCCAGCTCGACCTCGCCGGCCTGGTCGCCGGCACGCGCTACCGCGGCGACTTCGAGGAGCGGGTCAAGCGGGTGCTCGACGAGGTCCGCGCGCACAGCAGCGAGCTGCTGATCTTCCTCGACGAGGTGCACACCCTGGTCGGGGCCGGGGCCGGCGGCACCGACGGCGGCATGGACGCGAGCAACCTGCTCAAGCCGGCGCTCGCCCGCGGCGACGTGCACGTCATCGGCGCGACCACAGTGGACGAATATCGCCGCACGATCGAGAAGGACGGGGCGCTGGCCCGACGGTTCCAGCCCATCCTGGTGCCCGAGCCCACCGTGGAGGACACGATCGCGATCCTGCGCGGGCTGCGGGACGGCTACGAGGCGCACCACCAGGTCCGGTTCACCGACGAGGCGCTCGCGGCCGCGGCCGAGATGTCCGACCGCTACATCACCGACCGCTTCCTGCCGGACAAGGCGATCGACCTGGTCGACCTTGCCGGAGCCCGGGCCCGGCTGCGCATGGGCACCCCCGAGGCCGGGCGGCGCGAGCTGGAGCAGCGGCTGGAGGCCCTGCTGCGCGAGAAGGAGCAGGCGGTCGCCGACGAACAGTACGAGCGGGCCACCGCCCTGCGCGACCAGATCGCCGCGGTGCGGGCGCGGCTGGACCGCACGGCCGACGGCGGCGGCCCGGGCGTGCCCGTGGTCGGGGTGGCCGAGATCGCCGAGGTCGTCTCCCGGGCCACCGGCATCCCGGTCGCCCAGCTCACCCAGGAGGAGCGGGAGCGGCTGCTGAACCTGGAGGAGCAGCTGCGGCGTCGGGTCATCGGCCAGGACGAGGCGGTCAATGCGGTGGCCGAGGCCGTACGGCGCTCGCGCGCCGGGCTCGCCGACCCCAACCGGCCCGTGGGCAGCTTCCTCTTCCTCGGCCCGACCGGCGTCGGCAAGACCGAGCTGGCCCGGGCGCTGGCCGAGGCGCTGTTCGGCGACGAGGACCGCATGGTCCGGTTGGACATGTCCGAATATTCGGAGGCCTTCACCGTGTCCCGGCTGGTCGGCGCGCCGCCGGGCTACGTCGGCTACACCGAGGCCGGCCAGCTCACCGAGACCGTGCGCCGCCGGCCGTACACGGTCATCCTCCTCGACGAGATCGAGAAGGCGCACCCGGACGTGTTCAACATCCTCCTGCAGGTGCTCGAGGATGGCCGGCTCACCGACAGCCAGGGCCGGACGGTGTCGTTCCGCAACGCCGTGCTCATCATGACCAGCAACGTGGGCTCGGACATCATCGGCCAGGGGAGGATGCCGATCGGCTTCGGCGGCGAGCCGGTCGAGGCCGGGGCGGGCCTCTCCGACGAGCTCATGGACGACCTGCGCACGGTGTTCCGGCCGGAGTTCCTCAACCGCATCGACGCGATCATCACGTTCCGGCGCCTGGAACGGGAGCACCTGCGCCAGATCGTGGAGCTGCTGCTCGAACAGACCCGCCGGCGGCTGCACGCCCAGAACGTCTCGGTGAACTTCACCCCGGCCGCCATCGACTGGATCGCCGACCGCGGCTACCAACCGGAGTTCGGGGCCCGCCCCATGCGCCGGGCCATCCAGCGCGACGTGGACAACACCCTGTCGTCGATGCTGCTCGCCGGCGAGCTGCCGCCCGGATCGACGGCCACCGTCGACGTCCGCGACGGCGACCTGCACGTCGACGTGACGGCCGGCGCCCCCGTGCCGACGGCCTCCGAGTGACCGGCTGCCCAGGACGTGACTGTCTGGGCGAGGCGGGGTCGAGCCGGCCGGGCGGACGAGGGTCCGCGGGCTCACGCGAGCCGGGTGATCTCCACGGTCACGCCGAGGTGGCTGGCCGGCGCGCCGTGGTAGACGCCCTTGAGCGGCGTCACGCCTGTTGGCTGACCGCCCGGCCGGCGTGGGTAGGCTCGTCCCGTGCAAGGGCATCAGGCGGACCGGCGATGGCGGAGGCTCCTGACGCCAGGATGGATCACGGCCCACGTGCTGGCGCTCGTGTTCGTCACCGCCTGCCTGCTGCTGGGGTGGTGGCAGGTCAACCGCGCCGCCGCGGGCAACGCCCTCTCCTTCGGGTACGCGATCCAGTGGCCGGCCTTCGCCGCCTTCGCGGTCTGGGTCTGGATCGCCGAGATGCGCAAGGCCCTGCGCCAGACCGACCAGGCGGACGCGCGGTCCGACGCGGGCCCGCAGCCCGAAGCGAACACGGGGGCCGAAGCGAACACGCGGGCCGAAGCGAACACGCGGGCCGAGGCGGACGCGCCCGACCAGACGTCCCGCCAACCCGTCGAGTCACCGCCGGCCCGGTCGCGGCCGCGCCGGCCCCGCAACGAGGCCGCCTACGACGACTCGGACGACCCGGCGCTCGCCGCCTACAACCACTACCTGGCGTGGCTCAACGCACATCCGAACGCCTCGCCCGCCGACTACCCAGGACCACCCACGCGTAAGGAGTTCACTTCGTGAGTGCCGCGCTGACCCGGTACCGGGTGATGGCCTACATCACCGGTGTGATGCTGATCGTGCTGCTGACCGGTACCGCGATCAGATTGACTACGGGCGATGACACCCTGGTGACGATCGTCGGGCCGGCGCACGGGTTCCTCTACATGGTCTACCTGGTGACCGCCTTCGATCTCGCCGTGCGCGCCAAGTGGCGCTTCGTGCGCACGGTACTGGTGCTGCTGGCGGGAACCGTGCCGTTCGTCTCGTTCATCGCCGAGCGCGCGGTGACCCGCTGGGTCCGCGCCGACCTGGGCCAGCGCGTCCCCGGCGACGACCACCGGGCACCGGCGACGTCGGGGTCCTGATCGCCGCTCGGGTCAGCCGGGGTCGGTACCCGAAGGGCTGACCCGTACGGGTGCCCATCCGCGCAACCGTCGGACGCGGCCGGCCGGGGCCGACCACGATGGGCCCTATGCGACGCGTGCTTGTGCTCGCCGTGGCGACCAGCCTCGGCCTGGTCGCGTACGGCCGGGAAGTCCAGGTGTCCCACCCGGTCGAGCTCGCAGCGCAGGCCCGGGCGGCCGAGGCGCCGGCCGCGGCGACACTGCGCGTGGCCCGAGCCAGCGCGGTCACCGGCACGGGTTTGTACCTCTTCGACGGCCAGACGGTCGGCGTCGCGACGCCCGTCACCGTCGAGTTCGACCGGGAGATTCCTCCGGCCGCGCGGGCCGAGATCCAGAAACATCTCTTTGTAGAGACGAACCCGCCGCAGCCGGGCGTGTGGTCCTGGGCGGACAACGGCCGGCAGGTCTGGTACCGCGCCCCGGACTACTGGAAGCCGGGCACCACGATCAGCGTGCGCAGCGCGCTGGCCGGCGTGCCCCTGGGCAACGGCACCGTCGGTGACGCCGACCGCAGCGCGACCGTCACCGTGGGGAACAAGACATTCCTCTACGTCGACAACGCCAGCAAGCAGATGCAGGTCTACATCGACGACCAGCTGGTGCGGGTGATGCCGGTGAGCCTCGGCAAGCCGAGCACGCCGTCGTCGTCGGGGTTCATGGTGCTGATGAGCAAGGAGCCGCAGACGACGTTCGACACCCGGGGCGAGCCCGACGGCGGCTACGTCGTCGACGTGCAGTGGGCGATGCGGCTCACGTGGGGCGGCGAGTACATCCACTCGGCCCCGTGGTCGGTCGGTCAGCAGGGCCGGTACAACGTCTCGCACGGCTGCGTCAACCTGTCGCCGGCCAACGCGTCCTGGCTGTTCAACGTGACCCACGTGGGGGACCCGATCATCGTGCGCGGCACCGAGGTCACGCTCGAGCACGGCAACGGCTGGACCGCCTGGGACCGCCCGTGGTCGGAGTTCGTCAAGGGATCGGCGCTGCCGGTGCCGGAGGAGCTGGCGAACGCTCCGGCGGTGGACCCGGTCCTCGGCACTCCCCCGCCCCCGGCCGCCACCACCGTGGCGAGCTCGCCGGCGACCTCGGCCCCGCCGACCCAGGACCCGGCCGCTCAGCCGACCGACTGACACCGGGCCGACAGACACCGGGCCGACAGACAAAGGGCTGGCTGACATAGGGCGAGTGACATTTGCCCCAACCGACTGACTCCGGGCGCCGCGGTTGGCGTCGCTTGCGCGGCCCGCGCAGGATGGGTCCATGCGTGCGCTACGGAGAGTGGTCCTGCCCGTCCTGATCGTCGTCGCTGTGGCCGTGGGCGGGTTCGCCTGCTCATCCGACGCAAGCTGGCGGGAGCCCGGGGAGACGGCCGACCCGCCGAAGATCAACCTCATCGGCCCGCTCGACGGCGACACCGGGGTGCCGACCTCGGCCGAGGTGGAGTTCACCGTCGAGGGCGCCACCAGCGCCGAGGTGACGCTCACCGACGCGGCCGGTACCCGGATCGACGGCGCCATGCACCCCGACGGCCGGTCCTGGGTGCCGGGCCAGCAACTGGCCTACTCGACGCAGTACACCGCGACGATCACCGCGACCAAGTCCGACGGCACGTCGGCCGAGGTCACCGCCACGTTCACCACGATGGACCCGCCCGCGCAGACCGTGCGCGTGCACAGCTTCAACGGCGACAACATCACCTACGGCGTCGGCATGCCGATCGTCATCCGGTTCGACACGGCCGTGCCGGAATCGGCCCGGGCCGCGATCCAGCGGCGGATGTTCGTGGAGAGCAACCCACCCCAGGAGGGCATCTGGCACTGGATGTCCAGCTCGTACCACGACCCCGGCACCGAGGTGCACTACCGGCCCAAGGAGTACTGGCTGCCCGGCACCACGGTCCACGCGCGCATCGCCACCGGCGGGATGCCCTGGGGGATCGAGGGCGTGTACGGCGGCAACGACCTGACGCTGGACTTCCGCATCGGCGACGCCAACATCATGGAGGTCGACAACGCGACCAAGCAGATGACCTTCACCCGCAACGGCCAGGTGCTCAAGACCATCCCGGTGAGCCTGGGCAAGCCCAGCACCCCGTCGTCGTACGGCACCACGGTGGTGATGAGCTGGCACGAGGACTACACCTTCGACACCCGGCGCGAGAACGGCGTGGACGGGGGCTACGTGGTCGACGTGAAGTACGCCGGCCGGCTCACCACCGGCGGTGAGTTCATCCACGCCGCGCCCTGGTCGGTGGCCCAGCAGGGCAACACCAACGTCTCCCACGGCTGCATCAACATGTCCATGGAGAACGCCCGGTGGGTCTTCGAGAACTCCCTGGTGGGCGATCCCGTGATCACCCGGGGTACCGAGGTGCCGCTGGTGTGGGGCAACGGCTTCACCGACTGGAACATCTCCTGGGAGGAGTACGTCCAGGGCTCCGCCATCCCCTACGTGCCGCCGGCCACGGCCACGCCCTCGGCCGCCGCGACGGCGAGCGCCACCCCGGGCGCCTGATCCGCTCCGCGGACACCGGCGCCTGGCCCGGTGGGCCCGATTGTTCCGGTTTGTCGGTGACGCGGGGGGCGCCGACGGGCCGCTACGGGATCGGTCGACGGGCGACCCGGGTCACCTGTTCGCCGCCCGACCTCCGACCCCGACCGCCGCTAACCCTCCAGGGTTGACTGCGGGATCGGACGCCGGGCGACCCGGGCCACCCGTTCGCCGCCCGACCTCCGACCCCGACCGCCGCTAACCCTCCAGGGTTGACTGCGGGATCGGACGCCGGGCGGCGATCTCGGCGCCGATCGCCTTGGCCGCGTCGACGTCGGGACCGGGCTGGGGCACGAAGATCGCGTGCCGGTAGTACTCCAGCTCCCGGATGCTCTCGTGGATGTCGGCGAGCGCCCGGTGGGCCAGCCCCTTCGCCGGCTGCCCGAAGTACGCCCGCGGGTACCAGCGCCGACACAGCTCCTTGATCGAGGACACGTCGATCATGCGGTAGTGGAGGTACTGGTCGAAGCGCGGCATGTACCGAGCGAGGAAGCCCCGGTCGGTGGCGATCGAGTTGCCGCACAGCGGGGCGGTGCGCGGCTCCTTCACGTACTCGGTGACGTAGTCCAGGAGCATCTGCTCGGCCTCGGCGACCGTCACGGTGGAGGCGCGGACCGCGTCGGTGAGCCCGGACCGGTCGTGCATCTCCCGCACCACCGGCACCATCGCCTCCAGGGCCGCCTCGTCGGCGTGGATCACGACATCGACGCCGGAGCCCAGGACGTTCAGCTCTGAGTCGGTCACGAGCGCGGCGACCTCGATGAGTACATCGCGGTCGACGTCCAGCCCCGTCATCTCACAGTCGACCCACACCAGGTGATCGTTCACGTAGGGGACACTAGCCTGCACCCGCCGGCCGTGCCGACCGCGGCGACCGGTTACCGTGAGGCCGTGTCGACGCCGCGTTCCGGGGGCGGGCAGGGGCCCGCGGATCGACCCGCCGGCTCGCCGCCGCGATGGCTCGCCCCCGGGCTCGGCCTCGCGGCCGCGCTCGGCGCGCTGATCTTCCTGGTCGCGAGGGTCCGGCTGGAGAACGGGTTCTTCGACCTGAAGGTCTACCGCAGCGCGATGCGGTGGTGGGTCGACGGCAACCCGCTCTACGACTA
>Ga0310840_100809_pt1 | contig 17769 bp, 9 predicted proteins | sample SM_ome_8_FD_201304 | JGI IMG/M metagenome (GOLD analysis project Ga0310840, IMG submission 201304) | Sorghum-adapted microbial communities enriched on stacked mutant (SM) sorghum from Joint BioEnergy Institute, Emeryville, California... ...
ACCCGCCGACGGGACGGGTCGGTGCGTCAGCACCGGTGCGGTGTCACAGCGCCGCGCACTGCCCCGACCTCGGCCCCTTGACGGAGTTCGGGACCTCGATGGCGGTCGGCTTCGCGGCGTTGTCGGTGCAGCTCAGCGGGCCGTCGATGGTGTTGCCGGCCACCAGCGGCGCGTCCGCACCCCCGTTGCCCACCAGGTTCACCGGGCCGGAGACCGTGTTGCCCACCAGCGAGACCGGGCCGGCGCTGTTGGCGACCTGGAGCGGACCGTGCAGGGTGACGTCGCCGAGAACCACCCCGGCGGCGCCGGTGGCGGTCACCGGGCCGTTGAAGGTCGTCCGGTACGCGACCAGCGTGGCACCCGGCTGGACCGTGACCGGCCCGTTCACCGTGCCGTCCGCGATGCAGGTGAAGCCGGTGACGGTCAGCGGCCCGTTGTGCCGGCCGGTCAGGGTCGGGTAGACCCGCTGCCCGCCGACCCACTCCTCGGCACCCTGCGCGTCCAGCAGCAGCGGGATCAGGCCCCGCTCCGGCTGTGCCAACGGTACGTAGTAGCCGTCGGCGGCCTTGACCACCTTCCAGCCGTGCGCGGCGATCCGCTCCGCCAGGGTGGCGCCGACCCCGCCGGGGCCGTCGGTGCGCGCCCCGAGGTACTGCTCGGGGGTGAGCTTGTACGCGCACGGCGCGTCGTCGAGGATCATGTCCGGCCTCGGCTCGTCCAGCGGCGGCACCGCCTCGGCGGGGTGCGGCGCCGGGCGGGCCGGGATCGGGTGCGATCCCCGGAAGACGATCCGGCCACTGTTGGAGGCCTGGAACCCGATCGCCTCCGCCCGGGCCCGCTTGATCTCGGCGGCCTTGGCCCGGTGGTAGTCGAGGAGACGGTGGAACGTCCACAGCGCCGAGTAGGTCTTGCGGCGCCGGTTGTTCGCGGTGTTCCCCTCGTCCGGCCGGGTCTGCCCGCCGGAGCTGCGCAGCTCCAGCAGCGAGTTGACGACGTTCTTCAGGCCCAGGGTGTTGCGCAGGATGGTCTCCTCGCCCAGGCCCACGTTGCCGCCGCCCTCACAGCCGTACGGGCAGGGCCACCAGCCGTCCTCGGCGCCCCGGGCGTACATGAAGCCCTCGATCATGTCCTGGGACTGGTCGAAGATCGACTGCGCCACGTTCTGGTGGCGGGGCGGGAGCATCGGCAGGTCGCCGGCGCGGGTGTTGCCGTACTCGTGGCCGTCGTAGCTGGCGATCGGCCGGTAGTCGCGGACCATCCTGACGAACGCCGCCGTCTCCGGCTGGCGGATCAGCGAGTAGTCGCGGTTGAGGTCCTGGCCGGTGGAGTTGCCCCGGGTGTTGGCGGCGCGGCCGTCACCGTTGATCGTCGGGACGATCAGGACGGTGGTGTGTGACAGGATGTCGATGATCCGCGGGTCGTTGCTGAACGCGAGCTGCCGGGCCATGATCAGGCAGGCCTCGCGGTCGCCCGGCTCGTTGCCGTGCACGTTGCAGTTGATCGCCACCGGCGACGTCGCCGCGACGGCCTCGGGGGTGGCCGGCGGGGTGGGGTAGCCGAAGACGAACATGTTGATCGGTCGGCCGAGCACGGTCCGTCCGATCTCCACCACGCGGACCCGGTCGCTCAGCCGGTCGATCTCGGCGGTGTAGGCGTACTCGTTGGTGTCGCTGGTGTACTGCGCCGCCTTGGTGGTCTCCCACTGGGTGCGCAGGTTCTCACCTGGTACGTCCGGGTCGCCCCACGGCTGTAGGGTCGTCCCGGTGACCGGTGCCGAGTACGGCTGCTCCTCGGTGCCGAAGCGGGCGCGTACCCGCCACCGGAAGCGGTCGCCGGGGTTGAAGCCGGCGTCGGCGAAGGTCGGCGAGTCGTTGTTGATCTGCCGGTTGGGCCGCCAGATGCCGACCACGACCGACGGTCCGATCGGTTCGTCGTTCGCGTCGACCGGGGTCCGCTCGATCTGGTAGTCGGTGGCGCCCTCGACGGGCGTCCAGGCGAGGGTGGCGTACCCGTCGGCCTGGGTGACGGTGAGGTTGGTGACCTGGTTCGGCTCGGCCGCCGTGGCGGCCGAGGCCGGCTGGCCCAGCGCCGTCGACGGTGCGGTGACCGCACCGAGGGTGGCGGCGAGGAGGCCGGACAGCACGACGACGGAGGGTCTTCTTATCCGCATGCCAGCTCCGTAAACAGGGGGTTGAGCAGGGACTTCATGCGGGCCATCTTGATCGTCCGATGCGGACGAAGGCAATGATCTTGAGCAGGATTTGAGGGAGGAATGCCGAGGTAGCGCGCGTGTCGGGGCCGAACGGCCGAGCGCGGCGTACCCCTGTCGGGCCGTGCGGTCGGCTACCGCGAGCGCGCACAGGATCCGCCGCGGCGGGCGTGCGGTGCGGGTTCCGACGCCGGGCCGCGGCATCCTGTGACCACAGTGGACATTATCACCCGTGGATGCGTCCGGCCTCACAGGGTGGCCGGTGCGGGCTCGGCGATGCAGGCGGTGCCGACCCGGCGGAAGCCGATCCGCAGGTAGACCCGGGCGATCTCCTCGCTGCCGGCGGAGAGGAAGACCAGGTCGGTGCCGTCGTCGAGGAGCCGGCGGGCCAGGGCGGCGGTGATCGCCGCACCGAAGCCCTGACGGCGGGCGGACGGCAGGGTGGCGATCCCCACGATCTCCGCCACGTCGCCGACCCGCAGCGCCATGCCGCTGGCCACCGCCCCCTCCCCGGGCGTCTCGACGAGGGCGGAGATCCGACGCCCGGCGAGGGCCCGGGCACGCTCCTCCTCCAGCACCTCGTGCGGCAGTTCGGCGAGGGCGGAGTCCCGGGCCGCCGGACCGGCGGTGCCGACCGCGGTGCCGGGCGCGGCGAAACCGACGGTGGCGACCGCCCGGCGGAGCGCGACGTCGGCGGCGAAGGTCGGGGCCGCCGGGTCCAGGATCCGCACCGGCGCACCGGGGTGCGCGTCGGCGGGCGGCAGGGCCGTCGGGTCGAGCACCATCAGCGGCGCCTCCAGCACCGACAGGCCGGCCGAGCGTGCCACCGCCAACAGGCCGGGCTGGGTCTCGTGCACCCACTCGAACGCCTCCGGCAGCCCGAGCTCGCGCTGGCGTCGCCGGACGGCGGTGACGTCGGCGGCCGACGGCGGCTCGGTGGCGTCCAGCCGCGGGCGGGCGTAGAATCGCGAGTTTTTGCCGTCACTGATGAAGAGCACCAGCGCACCGAACTCCTCGGTGTGCGCAGCGTCACGGGGAACGGCGTCGTAGAACCGTTCCAACCGGTCAAAAAGCCCGTTCCGCGTCGATGTCATCCGGGGGAGATTACCTCACCGGGTTCACCACGTGTGACCGTCCCCGCGCTGTGTGAGCTACTCGAACTGGCGGGATCTGCCGGTCCCTAACGTAAACTCAGAGAACCCGCAGGGCCGACGTCGTCCCGCCGCATGACTGAACGTGAATGAGACGACAGGAGCCCCCGTGGTCCTACCGCACCCTCAGGCACCGCGCCCCTCCTCGCCGGCGAACACCGACCTCGCTCCCGTCCACGCCGACACCCCGACCGCCACCCGGCCGGCCACGGCGGTGGCCCCCGCGCGGACGCCCGCGGCCCAGGGGCTCTACGACCCGGCGACCGAGCGGGACGCCTGCGGGGTGGCGTTCGTGGCGGACGTCCAGGGGCGCCGCAGCCACGACGTGGTCGCCAAGGGTCTGTCCGCGCTGTGCCGGCTGGACCACCGCGGTGCCCGCGGTGCCGAGCCGAACACCGGGGACGGCGCCGGGATCATGATCCAGGTGCCGGACGCGTTCCTGCGCGCGGTGGTCGACTTCCCGCTCCCGCCGGCCGGGCAGTACGCCACCGGCCTGGTCTTCCTCCCCACCGACCCGGACGACGAGGCGCGGGCCCGCACCGTGCTGGAGAAGTACGCCCTCGTCGAGGGGGCCGAGCTCATCGGCTGGCGGGACGTGCCGGTCCGGCCCGACGGCCTCGGCGAGACCGCCCTGGCGGCGATGCCGCGGATCCGGCAGGTCTTCCTCACCGCGCGCCGGCTCACCGACTCGCCCGCCGGGCCCGCCGGCGCCCCGCTGACCGGCCTCGAACTCGACCGGGTGGCGTTCTGCGTCCGCAAGCAGGCCGAGCGGGAGACGGCCGAACGGGGCATCGCCGCCTACTTCCCGTCCCTGTCCTGCCGGACCCTGGTCTACAAGGGGATGCTCACCCCCGACCAGCTGCCGCGCTTCTACCCCGACCTGACCGACCCCCGGGTCGACAGCGCGATCGCCCTGGTCCACTCCCGGTTCTCCACCAACACCTTCCCGTCCTGGCCCCTGGCCCACCCGTTCCGGTTCATCGCGCACAACGGCGAGATCAACACGATCCGCGGCAACAAGAACTGGATGCAGGCCCGCGAGGCGCTGCTGCGCAGCCCCAACCTCCCGGGCAACATCAGGCGGCTCTTCCCGATCTGCACCCCCGCCGCCTCCGACTCGGCCAACTTCGACGAGGTCCTGGAACTGCTGCACCTGGCCGGGCGGAGCCTGCCGCACGCGGTGCTGATGATGATCCCGGAGGCGTGGGAGAACGACCCCGACATGGACCCGGCGAAGCGGGCCTTCTACCGCTTCCACGCCAGCCTCATGGAGCCGTGGGACGGCCCGGCGTCGGTCGCCTTCAGCGACGGCACCCTGGTCGGCGCCGTCCTCGACCGCAACGGCCTGCGGCCCGGCCGGTGGTGGCTCACCTCCGACGGCCTGGTCGTGCTCGGCAGCGAGGCCGGGGTGCTCGACCTCGACCCGGCGACCGTCGTCGCCAAGGGGCGGCTCCAGCCGGGCCGCATGTTCCTGGTCGACACCGCCGCCGGGCGGATCGTCACCGACGAGGAGATCAAGTCCGAGCTGGCCGCCGAGCACCCGTACGACGAGTGGCTGCACGCCGGCCTGATCGACCTGGCCGACCTGCCGGCCCGGGAACACATCGTCTACACCCACGACTCGGTGCGGCGCCGGCAGCAGACCTTCGGCTACACCGAGGAGGAACTGAAGATCCTGCTCGCGCCCATGGCCCGGACCGGCGCCGAGCCGGTCGGCTCGATGGGCACCGACACCCCGATCTCGCCGCTGTCGACCCGGCCCCGACTCCTCTACGACTACTTCCACCAGCTCTTCGCCCAGGTCACCAACCCGCCCCTGGACGCCATCCGGGAGGAGCTGGTGACCAGCCTCCAGACGACCATCGGCCCCGAGGGCAACCTGCTCGAACCGACCCCGGCGAGCTGCCGGCGGATCGTCCTGCCGTACCCGGTGATCGACAACGACGAGCTGGCCAAGATCCTCTCCATCGACGAGGACGGCAATCTCCCCGGCTTCAAGGCGGTCCGGGTCTCCGGGCTGTACCGCCTGCGCGACGGCGCGGCCGGGATCCGGGCCCGGCTCACCGAGATCTGCCGGCACGTCTCCGAGGCGATCGAGGACGGGGTGCGCATCCTCGTCCTGTCCGACCGCGACTCCACCGCCGACCTCGCCCCGATCCCGTCGCTGCTGCTCACCGCCGCCGTGCACCAGCACCTCGTCCGGGAGCAGACCCGCACCCAGGTCGCGCTGATCGTCGAGTCCGGCGACTGCCGCGAGGTCCACCACGTCGCCCTGCTGATCGGGTACGGCGCCGCCGCCGTCAACCCGTACCTCGCCTTCGAGTCCGTCGAGGACCTGATCAACACCGGGGCGCTGACCGGCGTCGAGCCGCGCACCGCGATCCGCAACTACGTCAGGGCGCTCGGCAAGGGCGTCCTGAAGATCATGTCGAAGATGGGGATCTCCACGGTCTCCTCGTACTGCGGAGCCCAGGTCTTCGAGGCGGTCGGCCTGGACGACCGGCTGCTGCAGCGCTACTTCGCCGGTACCCCCGGCAAGATCGGCGGGATCGGGCTGGCCGAGATCCACGCCGAGATCGCCGCCCGGCACGCCCGCGCCTACCCGGCCAACGCCAACCAGTACGCCCACCGGCCGCTGGAGGTCGGCGGCGAGTACCAGTGGCGGCGCGAGGGCGAACTCCACCTGTTCAACCCGGAGACCGTCTTCCTGCTCCAGCACGCCACCCGCAGCCGGCAGTACGAGATCTTCCGCGAGTACACCGCCCGGGTCGACGCGCTCGCCGCCCGGGCCGGCTCGCTGCGCGGGCTGTTCCGGCTGCGTACCGGTGTGCGTCCCCCGGTGCCGCTGGACGAGGTCGAGCCCGCCACCGAGATCGTCAAGCGGTTCGCCACCGGCGCCATCTCGTACGGCTCGATCTCCGCCGAGGCGCACGAGACCCTCGCGATCGCGATGAACCGGCTCGGCGGCAAGTCCAACACCGGCGAGGGCGGCGAGGACGTGGAGCGGCTCTACGACCCGGCCCGGCGCTCCGCGGTCAAGCAGGTCGCCAGCGGCCGGTTCGGGGTGACCACCGAGTACCTGGTCAACGCCGACGACATCCAGATCAAGATGGCCCAGGGCGCCAAGCCCGGCGAGGGCGGCCAGCTGCCCGGCAACAAGGTGTGGCCGTGGATCGCCCGCACCCGGCACGCCACCCCCGGGGTCGGCCTGATCTCCCCGCCCCCACACCACGACATCTACTCCATCGAGGACCTGGCCCAGCTCGTCCACGACCTCAAGAGCGTCAACCCGACCGCCCGGATCCACGTCAAGCTGGTCAGCGAGGTCGGCGTCGGCACGGTCGCCGCCGGGGTCGCCAAGCTCAAGGCCGACGTCATCCTGATCTCCGGTCACGACGGCGGCACCGGGGCCTCCCCGCTGAACTCACTCAAGCACGCCGGCACCCCCTGGGAGCTGGGCCTGGCCGAGACACAGCAGACCCTGCTGCTCAACAACCTCCGCGACCGGGTCACCGTCCAGGTCGACGGCCAGCTCAAGACCGGCCGGGACGTCATCATCGCCGCCCTGCTCGGCGCCGAGGAGTACGGCTTCGCCACCGCGCCGCTGATCGTCGCCGGCTGCGTCATGATGCGCGTCTGCCACCTCGACACCTGCCCGGTCGGGATCGCCACCCAGAACCCCGTGCTGCGCGAGCGCTACACCGGCCGGCCCGAGTTCGTCGAGAACTTCTTCCTCTTCCTCGCCGAGGAGGTCCGCGGCTACCTCGCCGAACTCGGCTTCCGCACCCTGGAGGAGGCGATCGGCGCCACCGAGCTGCTCGACTTCGCCCCCGCCGTCGACCACTGGAAGGCCCGCGGGCTGGACCTGCGGCCGGTGCTGCACGTACCCGAGCTGCCGCCCGGGGCCGCCCGGCGCCGGGTGCGCGACCAGGACCACGGACTGGACCGCTCGCTGGACAACGAGCTGATCCGGCTGGCCGAGCCGGCGCTGCGGGACGGCAGCCGGGTCCGGGCCGCGGTCGCCGTGCGCAACGAGCACCGCAGCGTCGGCGCGATGCTCGGCGGCGAGGTCACCCGTCGGTACGGCGGCGCCGGGCTGCCCACCGACACCATCGAGTTCGACCTCACCGGCACCGCCGGGCAGTCGTTCGGCGCCTTCCTGCCCACCGGGGTGACCCTGCGGCTGTCCGGCGACGCCAACGACTACGTCGGCAAGGGACTCTCCGGCGGCCGGATCGTCATCCGGCCCCACCCGGACGCCCCGTTCGCCGTCGGGCTCGACGCCCCGCCCGGGCCGAACGGCCGCGCCGAGGACCAGATCATCGCCGGCAACACCATCCTGTACGGCGCCACCGGCGGCGAACTCTTCTGCCGGGGCCGGGTCGGCGAGCGGTTCGCGGTCCGCAACTCCGGCGCCGTGGCGGTCGTGGAGGGCGTCGGCGACCACGGCTGCGAGTACATGACCGGCGGCATCGTCGTGGTGCTCGGCGAGGTCGGCCGCAACTTCGCCGCCGGCATGTCCGGCGGCACGGCCTTCGTCTGGCGGCTCGACCGGCGCCGGGTCAACCCCGAGCTGGTCGACCTGGCGCCGCTGTCCGACGAGGAGCGGGTCACCCTGCACGACCTGGTGCAGCGCCACTTCGCCGAGACCGACTCCGCGGTGGCGGAGGGGCTGCTCAAGCGCTGGCCGGAGGCGGTCGAGGAGTTCACCGCCGTGGTGCCCCGCGACTACCGCCGGGTGATGGAGATCATGCGGACCGCCCGGGCCGAGGGCCGGGACGTCGACGAGGCGGTGATGGCCGCTCTGGCCGCACCCGCCACGCCGCCGCCCGCACCCGCAGCGACACCGGCCGTACCCGACCAGCCGCCGCGGGGCGACGAGCCGCGCGCATCCCAGGAGGTGGCCCGTGCCTGACCCGACCGGATTCCTCACCTACGGGCGGCGGCTGCCGGCCCGCCGCCCGGTCCCGGTCCGCATCACCGACTGGCGGGAGGTCTACCCCTCGGCCGACGACGGGCTGATCCGCGAGCAGGCGACCCGGTGCATGGACTGCGGCGTCCCGTTCTGCCACCACGGCTGCCCGCTCGGCAACCGGATCCCGGACTGGAACGACCTGGTCCGCACCGGCAACTGGGCGGCGGCGATCGAGGCCCTGCACGCCACCAACAACTTCCCCGAGTTCACCGGGCGGCTGTGCCCGGCACCCTGCGAGGCCGCCTGCGTCCTCAGCATCGGCAACCGGGGAGCGGTCACCATCAAGCAGGTCGAGGTCGAGATCGTCAACCGGGCCTTCGACCGGGACCTGGTGCCGCCCCGACCGGCCGCCGCGGCGACCGGCAAGCGGGTCGCGGTGGTCGGCTCCGGCCCGGCCGGGCTCGCCGCCGCGCAGCAACTCGCCCGGGTCGGGCACGCCGTCACCGTGTACGAGCGCGACGACGCGATCGGCGGCCTGCTCCGCTACGGCATCCCCGACTTCAAGCTGGAGAAGGAGCACATCGACCGGCGGCTGGCCCAGCTCGCCGCCGAGGGCGTCGAGTTCCGCACCGGGGTGACCGTCGGCGTCGACGTCACCGCCGCACAACTGCGCGCCGAGTACGACGCCGTCCTGCTGGCCTGCGGCGCCCTCGCCGGCCGGGACACCCCGACCATCCCGGGCCGCGCGCTGCGCGGCATCCACCAGGCGATGGAACACCTGGTGGCGGCGAACCGCGCGGTCGCCTCTGCGGCCGGCGACCGGTCCGGCGGCGACACGCCGGCGTTCGTCAACCCGGTCGACGCCGCCGGCAAGCACGTCGTCATCGTCGGCGGTGGCGACACCGCCGCCGACTGCCTCGGGGTCGCCCACCGGCAGGGCGCACTCGGCGTACACCAGCTCGACCTGTACCCGCGACCGCCGCGCGAGCGGGACGAGACGCGCGACCCGTGGCCGACCTGGCCGTGGATCCTGCGCGAGTACCCCGCGCACGAGGAGGGCGGCGAACGGGTCTTCGCGGTCGCCGTGCAGGAGTTCGTCGACGACGGCACCGGGCAGGTCCGTGCGGTGCGGATCGCCGAGGTGACCGTCGAGAAGCGGGACGGCCAGCGGCTGGTCACGGTGATTCCCGGCACCGAGCGGGAACTGCCGGCCGACCTGGTGCTGCTCGCCATCGGCTTCGAGGGGACCGAGGAGCAGCCGCTGCTGGAGCAGTTCGGCATCACCCGCAACCGACGCGGCGTGGTCGACACCGACCCGGACTGGCAGGCCGCGCCCGGGGTCTTCGTCGCGGGCGACATGCACCGCGGCGCCTCGCTGATCGTCTGGGCGATCGCCGAGGGGCGGGCCGCCGCGGCGGCGATCCACCGCTACCTGGGCGGGTCGGAGCAGCTCCCCGCCCCGGTCACCCCGTCGGCGCAGCCGCTGGCGGTACCGGCGGTCCGCTGAGCCGCGACGGCAGGTCCCGCGCGCCGGCGGCGGGCGGCTCGCCGACCCCGTCCGGGTGCCCACCGGGTCGGCCGGCGCGCCCCGACCCCCGGTCGTCCCGGCGCCCGTACAGCAGCCGGCGCAGCAGCGCCTCCGCCGGGCCGCGCCGGCCGAACCGTTCGAGGAGGCCGGCACCGGCCACGGTCAGCAGCCAGACGCCGAACGCGAACGCGGCCATCGTCGCGCTGCCCAACCGCGCCCCGAGGCCCAGACCCCAGGCGGCGAGCACCGGGGAGAACAGTAGCGAGTGCGCCAGGTAGCAGGAGAGCGAGCGTTTCCCGACCGCCGCGACCGCCCGCACCACCGGGCCGGTCACCCGGCCGGCCGGTCCATCCGTGGCCCGGCCCGTCCGACCCACCGCCCCGCCCCGGAGGCCGGCCGCCAGCAGGCCGAACAGGGCGACATAGCCGAGCCCACCGGCCAACCCGGTGAGCTGGGCCAGCGAGCTGAGCGCGCCGTCGGTGCCGAGTGCCTCCGGCGGTACGTCGACCAGGCCCACGTGGGCCAGCGCGAGCGGAAGCCCGCCGAGCCAGCCGACGGTCACGCCGAGCAGCGCGGTCCAGCGCAACAGCCGGCGGTGCGCGGCCGGGTCCTCCAGCACTCCCCGGCGGGCCGCCCAGAATCCCAGCAGCGGCTCGGTGGCGAGCATCCAGCCCACCAGGCCGTACCCGGTGACGGTCGCCCAGGTGGTCAGCCGGGTACCCGCCGCGGCGAGCGGGTTCTCCTCCCCGGCCGCGTACAACACGGTGGTCGGTTCGGCGACCGGCGTTCCGGCGGCGGCCAGGTCACCGCTGACCAGCGCCCACAGCGCGGGCGCCGTGACCAGGAGTCGGAGCAGGACCGACACCGCGACCGCCACCAGCAGCGTCCGGGTACCCCGGCGGAGGAACAGCCAGCCGAGGAACAGACCGATCACCGCGTAGAAGCCGATGATGTCGCCGGCGAGCAGCAACGCGGCGTGCCCGAACCCGAGGAGCAGCAGCCACAGGCTGCGTCGGTGCAGCAGCACGGTCGCCGCCCGGGGCGTCGCCCCGGCCGCGACCTGGCGCTGGAAGAGCCGCATCATGCCGTAGCCGAACAGGAACGCGAAGACCGGGTACGACCGTCCGTCGAGCCCGACGATCATGGCGAACTGGACGATCCGGTCGAGCGTCGAGCCGTCGACGGGGTGCCAGCCCGTCGGGCCGTGTCGGGCCGTCCACAGGTGGAAGGCCGTGTTCGACATGACGATCATCAGCAGCATGACGCCACGGGCCAGGTCCGGGGCGAGGGCCCGTTCGGACGGTCGTACCGGGCCCCGGGCCGGCTGCCGGTGGGAACGACGATCGGGGTGGCTGCCGCGCATGGCCCCGACGCTAGGAGCCGGCCGAGCGGCCCACAGCCCTCCACGGTCGACGATGGCATCAACCGAGGTCGCCGAGACGGATCGACCGAAGTCGCGGACGGAGCCGGCACGCGCCGCGACCACCACGCCGACCGCGGGGCGGTCACGCACGCCACGCCGACCACGACGACCGCGCAGGTGCATGGCAGGCGCCGACGCGACACCGTCCACAGCGGCCGGTGAGCATCCGGCGACGCACAGCCGGGCTGCACCAATTCCGGGACAACGTCGGTTAGTGTTCCGATGACCACGCGGACCCGGACCCGCGAATCGACACCGACAGATCCAGGTTGGGGGCAGGGGTTGGGACTGTCAGCCACCTTCGGGCGGGCGGTCGCCGCCCACCAGCAGGCCTGGGCCCACCTTCACGCCGCACGCCGGGCCCTGGCCCGACTCCACCCGCCGGCCGACACCGGCGAGACCGCCGACACCGTCGCCCGGCTGCGTCGCGTCGGCGAGATCGTCACCGCCGAACCCGAACCCGCCCGGTTCTTCGCCGGCCCGCTGCCCGTCCGGCTCGGCTGGGCCACCACCGTCCACGGCGACTTCCCCGCCGTCGTACCACTGGCCGGCGGCACCCACCTCGCCCTCGACGCCGACGCCCGCCACCCCGCGGTCGCCGCGCTGCTGCGCACCCTCGTCGTCCGGCTGCTGGCCGCCGCCCCACCCGGCAGCGTCCGGGTCTCCGCCCTCGACAGCGCCGCCCTCGGCGCCACCTTCCTGCCGCTGCAACCCCTCGTCGACGCCGGCGTCCTGCACCCACCGGCCACCACCGAGGCCGAGATCACCGAACGACTCGACGACGCCGAACGGCACGCCCGCGCCGCCCAACACGCCAGCGGCCCGCCGGAACTGCTGCTCCTGGTCGCCGCCTGCCTGCCCGACGGCCGTGACCTGCACCGGCTCGCCGCCCTCACCCACGCCGGCCCGAGCGCCGCGATCTGCGTCCTCGCCGCCGGCTACCCGCCCCGGTCCGCCGGACCCACCCCGCCGCCGCTGGGCGCCACCACCGTCGTCCGACTCGACCCCCAGGGGTACGCCTGGATCGGCGACCCGCCCGGACACCCGTTCAGCACCGACGGCACCGGCCTGGCCGCCCCGGTCCGCCTCGACGGCGACCCGCCCCCGCACACCGTCGCCGCCCTCGCCGACCGCCTCGGCGAACTGCACCGCCGCGACACCACCCTCGACTTCGCCGACCTGCTCCCGGCCCGCCCCTGGGCCGAGTCCTCCGGCAACGGCCTGCGCGCCGTCGTCGGCCGCGCCGGCCGCGACCCCGTGATCTGCGCCTTCGACGACCAGACCCCGCACTGGCTGGTCGGTGGCCGCACCGGCGCCGGCAAGACCGTCTTCCTGCTCAACGTCCTCTACGGACTCGCCGCCCGCTACTCACCCGACGAACTCGCCCTCTACCTGCTCGACTTCAAGGAGGGCGTCAGCTTCACCGAGTTCGTCCCCACCGACCACGACCCGTCCTGGATCCCGCACGCCCGCGCCGTCGGGATCGAGTCCGACCGCGAGTACGGCGTCGCCGTCCTGCGCGAACTGCGCCGCGAACTCAACCGGCGCGCCGCCGCCCTCAAACGGCACGGCGTCACCAAACTCGCCGACCTGCCCCGCGGCGGCAGACCCACCCCCCGGATCGTCGCCGTCATCGACGAGTTCCACGTCCTGTTCGCCGGCAACGACGCCGTCGCCCGCGAGGCGGTCACCCTGCTGGAGGAACTCGCCCGCAAGGGCCGCTCGTACGGCATCCACCTCGTGCTCGCCAGCCAGAGCGTCACCGGGATCGAGGCCCTCTACGGCAAGAGCGACTCCATCTTCGGCCAGTTCCCACTCCGGGTCGCGCTCCCCGGCGGCAACGGCGTCCTCGACACGTTCAACGAAGCCGCCGGGGCGCTGCCGATCGGCTCCGCCATCGTCAACCCGTCCGCCGGCATCGCCGGCGCCAACACCGTCGTGCGGTTCCCGGACGCGCACGCCAGCGCCGCCGAGGTCGCCGCACTGCGCCACGAACTCTGGCAGGCCCGCCGGCCCGGCTCCCGCCCACCCGCGGTGTTCAGGGGGTACGAGTCGGCGCACGTCGAGGACGACCCGACGTACCGGGGCCTGGTGCCCGGCGGGCGCCGCCCGCTCGCCCTGGTCGGCCGGACCGTCGACGTCGACCTCACCACCGCGCACTTCGCGTTCGACGCCAGCCCCGGCCGGCACCTGGGGGTCGTCGGCACCTCCCCGGTCGGGGCGAGCGTGCTGCACGCCGCCACCGTCAGCCTGGCCCGGCAGCATCCGCCCGGCAGCGCCCACTTCCTGGTCGCCCCGCTGGTCGCGGTCGCCGACGAGGTCGCCGACGCCACCATCGACGCGCTGACCAGGGACGGCCACCCGGTCACCCGGCTCGACGCCGCCGGGCTGCGCGCGCGGCTGCGTACCCTCGCCGAGCAGGTGGGCGGCGGGCAGCCGGCCGACACGCCCGCCCCGGGCCGCACCTTCCTCGTCGGGTACGGCATGGACGGCGCCAGCGGCGTCCTCTCCGCCCGCGACGAGAACTTCCGGTCCGGGCTGGACGACCTCCAGGCGGTGCTGCGGCAGGGGCCCGCGTACGGCGTCCACCTGCTCGGCTGGTGGCGCGGGCTGCGCCGGCTCGCCGACGACATCGGCGGGTCCAGCAACCGCGACGACGTCGCCTGCCTGGTGGCGTTGAACGTCCCCGGCGGCGAACTCGGGATGTACCTCGGTCAGCCCGACCTGGCGTACACCCCGAGGACGAACCGCGCCCTGCTGGTCGACCGGCACGACCAGCGGGTACGCCTGATCGTGCCGTTCGTCCGCCCCGGCCACGAGCCGGACGACGAGGGAGACTGAGTGGCCAGCTTCGCCGAGTACGCCGCACTCGCCCGGCACCTGAACACCCTGCACCGCTCCGCGGAGCAGACCGCCGCCCGACTCGCCGCCGAACGGGGCGACGCCGAGACGGTCACCGACCGCCTCGACCAGCGGCTCACCGCCCAGTACCACCGGCTGGTCGAGCTCGGCCAGGCGATCGGCAGGCCGGTGCCGCCGCCGGATGCCCCACCCTCGACCGCGGAGGCCGTCGCGGCCCCACCGGAACCCGCCGTGGCGCCGCCGGCCGCCCCGGGGGCACCGCCGGGGCCGACGCCACCGGCCGCCGGACCACGAGCCGCCGGTACGCCGTACCCACCGCTGCCGGGCGCAGGAGCGCGGCGCGCCCTGCCGACGGGCCCGGCCGGCCCGGCGGCCGGCGCACCCGGCGCCACCGGCCCGGCGGCCGGTCCGGCAGCGGGCGCGCCCGGCGCGGCGGTCGTCGGCCCGGTCCCCGGACCGCGCGGACCGGCCGAGGCGGTGTCCTCCCCGTCGGCCGACGCGCGGCGCGAGCTGGAGCTGGCCCGCCAGGCCGCCGACGGCGCCGACATGCTGATCGTGCAGGCCGAGACGCTGGCCCGGCGTCCGCCGCTGTTCCCGACCCTGTCACCGCTGCGACGCGCCCTCGCCGTCTACGGCAGCTGTGCGGGCGTGCTCGCGACGGTGATCTGGGCCATCCTCAGCGTCGTCGAACTCCGGGCCGCCACCAGCACCTTCTCCAAGGCCACCGTCGCGGTCGGCGTCTTCTCCTGGAGCTGCGCCGGCCTGCCGACGATCGCCTTCTTCGTCGGCTACCTGATGCTCAGCATCTGGGGCAAACCGAAGATGGCCGGCAGACAACCCCGCCGCTACGCCCGACTCGGTTTCCTGATCTGCTTCCTCGCGCCGCCGCTCGCGTTCGCCATCTACTACGGCTTCGTCGACTGAGCCTCTCGCCACGTCGCCGCCCGTCGAGCCGCCGGCCGACGGCTCCGGTTCCGCGCAGACACCGCCGTCGACACCGCCATCGACGTCGACGTCAGCGCCGACGTCGGCGTCGACGGCGTCCAGGAAGCGGTCCAGCTCGGCGGGGGAGAGACCCTCGTCGTCCAGGAGCCCGACCAGCAGCAGGGTCTGGGCCGCCACCGTCGCCGGCTCCTGCGGCTCCGGCGCCGGCCGACCCTCCAGGACGGCCCACAGCAGCGACTCGGCCAGCCTCGGATCGAGGTCGTAGCCGGTGGCGTCGTACCGCTCCCGCACACTCGCCACGAACCGGATGACCGGTCCCCGCTCCTGGCCCGGCCGGAACCTCCGGTCGACGGCCAACCGGAACGCGCTGTCGAGGATCAACCCGTAGCGCTGCCAGCCCCGCTCGTCGAGCCGGCGGAGCCGATCCTGGTAGGCCCGGACCCGACCGGTGGCCAGGTCGCGGAGCGGGGCGACGTACCGGCTCACCATGCCGCCACCCGCAGCGGCCGGTGTCCACGGCGCAGCCGCGCCAGGTAGCCCCGCCAGCCGGTCGCGGGGCGCAGGCCCAGGAGCACCGCCCCGGCGGTCCGGGCCCCGGCGCGGAGCGCCGCCGGCCGCGGACACCCGAGCGGGCGCGGACGGGGCCGCCGGTCGGCCCCGGTGAGCGTGTCGACGTACCGGTCGACGGCGCGGGCGCCGAGCGCCAGCCGGGCCGCCACCAGGTCAAGCCGGGCGATCGCGGCCCGCCACCGGTCGGCGGCGACCCGTGCCGCCGGGGCGTCGCTGGTCCGGCGCAGCCGGTCCTCGGCGGCGGCGAGCTGCCGGCGTACCCGCACCACCACGCCACCGGCCCGCTCGGCGTCGGCCTGCGCGGCGGCCAACCCGTCGATGACCTCCCGGATGCTCGGCGGGGTGGCGCCGGGGATCGTGCGGGCCTCGGCGAGACCGGCGTACACCGCGCCGAGCGCGGCCCAGGCGTCGGTGAGCGCGTCGCCCCAGCGGGCCACGCCGGCGTCGTCGCCGCCGGCGAGCAGCCGCTGTGCCCGTTCCACCGCCGACTGTGCGGCCAGGCAGGCGGTGCGCAGCTCCTCGATCGGCAGGGCGGCGCGGACGTCCCCGGTCATCATCGGCAGTCGTCGGTGGCCGTACCCGGTGTGCGCGGCGCGGTGGCGGGCGCTCTGCCGGGTGTGATGGGCCAGCGTCTGTCGGGCGGCGACCAGGGTGGCGCAGGGGCCGGGCCGTCCACACCCCAGGCAGACCCCGGTGTACGCACACACCGTGTGCCGGATGATCGCCTCCCGCGCCTCGGAGATCCGGGTACGCGCGAAGTCGGCGTACCCGGCGCTGGACAGCGCGCTCACGCGGCGGCCCGCCGGTGTGGGCTGCAAGGGCTGGTCATCGTTCCTCCCGTCTGATCGGTGGGGGATAACCGGACACGGCACAGGGACGCCCGGCCGGCCGGAGGGGACGGCCGGCCGGGCGTGGTGCGGATGGGACACGACCAGCCCCGAGGGTGCTGACCAGGGAGCCGGTCGGATAGAACTTTGTCAGACTAGTCTGATAAAGTCAATGCCTGACTAGTCCTTACTTGTCAGGCGTAGCGGGCTGTGATCAAATAGCGGTGCTGACCAGGGAGACCGCTATATGCCCGCGAAACCAAAGTGGGAGCGCATCGCCGACGAGATCAGGTCGAAGATCGAATCTGGCGAGTTGGCTCCGGGAGACAAGCTGCCGTCCACATCCCAGCTCCGGGCCGAGTACGGGGTCTCGGCTGGTGTCGTACGGCAGGCGATCCTCGTACTCCAGACACAGGGCTTGGTCGAAGGCGTGCACGGCCTCGGCGTCTTCGTGTCCGATCGCGAATGAGTGCTGCAGCAGTCGGTTGCAGGTCCTGACACGACGGTAGGCTCAAGAGTCGCCATATCGACCGAGATCATCTGAGTGTGAGGGGCAAGCTGGCGTCGATCGCTTGGTGAGTTAACCGGGAGCCAGATGATCTAGGAACCTCTGGCGGCCAGTCGCTGAGCATGAGGTTCCGAAGTGATAAATCGGGTGAAAAGGACATTGGCTGCGTCGGTTGATGTTAGGAAGCTGCGGCCATGCCGCATCTTGGCAGGCCATCTGCCGCTGCACCCGGTCTCCGGACCGGGTGAGGATCGCAACTCGATCCTGGAACTCGTCCCGGACACGCCATGACGAGCTGCACCCGGTCTCCGGACCGGGTGAGGATCGCAACCAGAACAGCGTGGCAGCCCTGTCGGGCAGGCTGGACGCTGCACCCGGTCTCCGGACCGGGTGAGGATCGCAACAAGAGCGCGCACGGCACACTCGAACCGGGCGAGGGCGCTGCACCCGGTCTCCGGACCGGGTGAGGATCGCAACTTCCGGGAGGTCTACGGACTCGCGCTACGGGTCGCGGGCTGCACCCGGTCTCCGGACCGGGTGAGGATCGCAACTCGCCACCCCGCAGGTCACCGGGGGCCGACCGCGGCAGGCCGCTGCACCCGGTCTCCGGACCGGGTGAGGATCGCAACCGTCGGGGCGCCTGGTGTTCAGCTCGACGGCCGCAGGCTGCACCCGGTCTCCGGACCGGGTGAGGATCGCAACGGCCGGCACCTGACCGTCGCCGGCGAAGGGTGGATCGCTGCACCCGGTCTCCGGACCGGGTGAGGATCGCAACGCCCGCCTGGCCGACCTGCCCGAGGACGACCGTATCGAGCTGCACCCGGTCTCCGG
>Ga0310840_100811_pt1 | contig 17678 bp, 20 predicted proteins | sample SM_ome_8_FD_201304 | JGI IMG/M metagenome (GOLD analysis project Ga0310840, IMG submission 201304) | Sorghum-adapted microbial communities enriched on stacked mutant (SM) sorghum from Joint BioEnergy Institute, Emeryville, California... ...
GCTGCTGTGGATACTCCGGCTTGCTCGGATCGACTCCTCCCCGCGTACGCGGGGGTGATCCGACCTCCACGCTCAAGATGCTGGCCACCCGCGCCTCCTCCCCGCGTACGCGGGGGTGATCCGATCAGCGGCGGCGACCGCAACTGGACGCTGCACTCCTCCCCGCGTACGCGGGGGTGATCCGGGCTCGGCATCCCCTACGAGATCCCGTACCGCCTCCTCCCCGCGTACGCGGGGGTGATCCCTCCCCGGACCGCACGTCCCGGGGGTAGGTGATCTCCTCCCCGCGTACGCGGGGGTGATCCGTCCCCCCAGGGGGAGTTTTTCCCCCCTGGGCCCTCCTCCCCGCGTACGCGGGGGTGATCCTACCCCCAGGGGGTATCGGCGGGCGTCGGCGCTCTCCTCCCCGCGTACGCGGGGGTGATCCGCTCGTCGGTCGTGGGCCTCTTGGTCATGTCGACTCCTCCCCGCGTACGCGGGGGTGATCCGGAGCCGGACATCGTGGCGAGGAACGCGGCCAACTCCTCCCCGCGTACGCGGGGGTGATCCGGCGACCGGCGGCGAGACGCGCACGGGTGCGGCCTCCTCCCCGCGTACGCGGGGGTGATCCGACCGCGATTCAGGCAGCCATGTCGTACGTGGCCTCCTCCCCGCGTACGCGGGGGTGATCCTGTTCCGACGGCATCCGACCCCTCGCCGGCCTCCTCCTCCCCGCGTACGCGGGGGTGATCCGCGGCAGCCAAGATCGAGGCGGCGATCGCGGCGCTCCTCCCCGCGTACGCGGGGGTGATCCGGAGAGGATGTCGAAGCCGGATGCGAGGGCGGGCTCCTCCCCGCGTACGCGGGGGTGATCCGAGCGCGGTCCGGCAGTTGCAGAAGTGGGTGCCCTCCTCCCCGCGTACGCGGGGGTGATCCTGCGGGCGAGCAACGTGTCGCCGGGACGCCAGTTGATCCTCCTCCCCGCGTACGCGGGGGTGATCCGTGGCTGTCCCTGCTCGACAACACCGACCTGCGCTCCTCCCCGCGTACGCGGGGGTGATCCGGAGACCTGGCAGGACGGGGTCGACGCGCTCGACTCCTCCCCGCGTACGCGGGGGTGATCCGAACGCCGACGGGTAGTCGTCATCATCGGCATCCTCCTCCCCGCGTACGCGGGGGTGATCCACTCGACCGACACCGGTCACCCCCTCACCAGCGCTCCTCCCCGCGTACGCGGGGGTGATCCTGAGCTCAGCGGTGAACTGTCGACACCCTCTACCTCCTCCCCGCGTACGCGGGGGGTGATCCGTCTCTGATCAGGCGGAGCTTGGACTTGAACGCCTCCTCCCCGCGTACGCGGGGGTGATCCGGTCACCCTCGAACAGGGGTGGCCAACCAAGAGCTCCTCCCCGCGTACGCGGGGGTGATCCGGCCGACCTGCACACGGTGGCCGGTCGTCTCCGCTCCTCCCCGCGTACGCGGGGGTGATCCGGAGCTTTGCGAGAAATTGCAGGTCGTCTCCGGCTCCTCCCCGCGTACGCGGGGGTGATCCGTCCGGCGCCCAGGCGGTCCTGCTCTACCTCGGCTCTTTCCCGTGTACGCGGGGGTGATCCGTTGCCCAGGGGACCGGCGAACAGGTGGTGGTCGGTCGCGCGGGTGGCTTTCCGGCGGGGATGCTTTCGGGCTTCGGGGATGGCGTAGGGGCCGGTCGGGTCGTAGGGTCAGAGCCCGACAGCCACGACAGAGATCTATAGCTGGGGCCGCCGATGAGTGTGGAGAGAGTCTGGTTTGTTGATCTTTAGCGGTGCAGGTCAGGAAGTCTCTTCCCCGCGTACGCGGGGGTGATCCGGATGTCCCGTACCAGATTTGTCCCGGAGGGCCCTCTTCCCCGCGTACGCGGGGGTGATCCGCCGGGCCCGCAGGGACCGCGGGGCGAGCCCGGCTCTTCCCCGCGTACGCGGGGGTGATCCGGCCCCGTCAGCGTTGAGCAGCGTCAGGCTGACCTCTTCCCCGCGTACGCGGGGGTGATCCGGACCCGACGATTTTTATCGTGGGCGGCGCGATCTCTTCCCCGCGTACGCGGGGGTGATCCGGAGCGGAACCGTAAGACGTTCCTGCTGCGCTTCTCTTCCCCGCGTACGCGGGGGTGATCCGCTGTGGATCCTGGGCAGGCCGCAGCTCCCCGCCTCTTCCCCGCGTACGCGGGGGTGATCCGGCCCCGTCAGCGTTGAGCAGCGTCAGGCTGACCTCTTCCCCGCGTACGCGGGGGTGATCCGACCGCGATCCTGACCGCCGTGTCGTACGTGGCCTCTTCCCCGCGTACGCGGGGGTGATCCTGGTGGCGCCACCCGTATCAGACGGGGCAGACCCTCTTCCCCGCGTACGCGGGGGTGATCCGCTCGCCGGCCGGCACGTGCGATACGGTGTGGTCTCTTCCCCGCGTACGCGGGGGTGATCCTTCAGTATTTCAGTAGATGTCCTTCCTTAGTAGCTCTTCCCCGCGTACGCGGGGGTGATCCGCGGGAACGTGGTCGCGCATCGGAATTCTCGTCCTCTTCCCCGCGTACGCGGGGGTGATCCGCCGGGCAGCGGGTGACACGCATGTCGTCGACCCTCTTCCCCGCGTACGCGGGGGTGATCCGCGCAGTGTCGACCACCTTTCTCACCTCGTCATCTCTTCCCCGCGTACGCGGGGGTGATCCCCCGAACACGATGGACGCCCACGGGGTGACGTACTCTTCCCCGCGTACGCGGGGGTGATCCGTAGATCGGCCGCAGCGGCATTCTGTCGGTCATCTCTTCCCCGCGCATGCGGGGGGTGAACCGTGGCTGTACTACTAGGACCAGTGGGTCTGAAGTTCCTACGTGGGTGTTCCGATGAGGACGGACGTGTGCTCGTGTGTGCGGGCTAATTCCGAGATGATGCGATCGCCGCTGCCTCGTTGAGGAGACTGGCGAGGTCATCGTCGGAGATTGGTTTGTCGTTGAGAGCCTTGTACAGTGCATGCGTCTGAATCTGACCCATCATTCCCGGGTCGATGTTCAGGGGAGTGTCAGGGTCGAAGACGCTCGTGATCAGTGCTTCGGCGGCGGCGGGGTCTATGGAGGCGCCGCCGACATCCAGTTGCGACCTCATTCCGGCGACGAACTGGATGATGGCGGCGTCGTCACGCCGCCCGTCGAAGTACCGGTCGACCGCCAGGAAGAACGCTGCGTTCAGGAGTAGGGCGAAGTTGCCCCAGCCTTCCTCGTCAAGCTCCTTCTCCAGGCGACCGTTTGCGTCTGCCTCGTCGCGGACGAAGGTGCGTAGGAACTCAACCAGCTTTGGTTTCGTCGTCACGTTGGCTTCGCCTCCTGCGAATGTCCCTGATCTTTTCCACGCCTGCTCGTGCTACCAGCGCCAAGCCCGCAGCTGCGAGCAGGACGTCCGTAACGGGATGTTGACTGTTGCTGGCCCTCGGCTGGGCAGGGGCCTGTTTGGGCGTGCCTTCCGTTGCTTGTAGATCGTCAGGTCGAACCCTGTCCCTGAACCGCGTGGGGTGGTGTCTGCTGGGGCGGTGTGGGATCAGTCGTACCAGCGGTGGCCTTTCACGCCCCTGCCTGCAGGCATGCGATGCCAGGCGCGGGCGGGCGGACTGGCGGATGGGCTGGTGTGGTGGATGCCAGGCTGGTGTCCACCTGATGTGAGCGGGCCACCGCCAGGACGTGGCTCGGCCGTGGTGTGCTGAGCTGGGTGGCCAGGTGTCTATTGCCGTAGGCCTCGTCGCCGGCCACCCAACTGCACGGCAGTCCGGCGTCGACGGTGGCCTCGATCATCCGGGCCGCCATTTTCACAGACGTGGGTAGTGATCCGGCCCGTGGCCCGGTCGTGATACGCGCCTACACGCCTTTCTTGCAGGCGGGAGTGCTTCGGGGTGGACGTGGGGTGCCGGTGAGGTGCGCCAGGTCCTCGTGCTCGTGGAAGGGCTTCGCCGGTCGTCGGAGTCGGCGTCTGCTCCGCAGGGTTGGGTTCGGCGGCGGACGGGTTGGCGTGGGAGCCGGCCGGGTCGTAGGGTCAGAGCCCGACAGCCACGACAGGAATCTATAGCTGAGGCCGTCGATGAGGGTGAGGAAGTTCTGGTTTGTTGATCTTTAGCGGTGCAGGTCAGGAAGTCTCCTCCCCGCGCATGCGGGGGTGATCCGGGTCGTCGCCGTAGGGCCGTACAACTGTTCGACTCCTCCCCGCGCATGCGGGGGTGATCCGATGTACGCGACCGGCAGGGGCAACGCGGACAACTCCTCCCCGCGCATGCGGGGGTGATCCGCGAGCGGTTCACCCGGTTCTGCACCGAGCTGGCTCCTCCCCGCGCATGCGGGGGTGATCCGCCTCGCGTGTCTGCCTACGAGTCCGGCTCCGGCTCCTCCCCGCGCATGCGGGGGTGATCCGGCATACGGATACGACGCCGTGGGCGACGGTAACTCCTCCCCGCGCATGCGGGGGTGATCCGAGATCGAGATCCACGTCCAGGGCGTGACGGCCCTCCTCCCCGCGCATGCGGGGGTGATCCGTGGTGGTGCGCGAGTCCGATCTGGTCCACCGCCTCCTCCCCGCGCATGCGGGGGTGATCCGATCAGTCCGGGCTGGACGGTGACCCACACGCGCTCCTCCCCGCGCATGCGGGGGTGATCCGTCGTTGGCGACGGCGTGGATGCCGCAGCTCAACTCCTCCCCGCGCATGCGGGGGTGATCCGACCCAGCGGAGAGTCTGGACCTGGCTGGAGATCTCCTCCCCGCGCATGCGGGGGTGATCCGAACGCGGACAGCGACTGGCCCAGGCTGACGAACTCCTCCCCGCGCATGCGGGGGTGATCCGACACCCTGGGGCCACTCCACCCAATCGTCCGGCTCCTCCCCGCGCATGCGGGGGTGATCCGTCGCCGTCGGACCAGATGCTGACGGCGATACGCTCCTCCCCGCGCATGCGGGGGTGATCCCCAGACGCCGGCGCTGGTCGTCGACCTGGCCGACTCCTCCCCGCGCATGCGGGGGTGATCCGTCGGTCTACAACCGGATCCGGCAGCTGTCGACCTCCTCCCCGCGCATGCGGGGGGTGATCCGTGATCGGACAACTTGTCACCCCAGCCCGCGACCTCCTCCCCGCGCATGCGGGGGTGATCCAGCAGGGTACCCAAAACTTTGAATCGGGCTGATTCTCCTCCCCGCGCATGCGGGGGTGATCCGCAGCGTGCACGTGTAGACGCCGGGCTCGAACACTCCTCCCCGCGCATGCGGGGGTGATCCGACCGGCTCGGGCAAGTCGGCGGTCTTGTGGGCCTCCTCCCCGCGCATGCGGGGGTGATCCGCTGACCCGCGAGGAGGTGGCGGCGGCGTACCACTCCTCCCCGCGCATGCGGGGGTGATCCGCTAGTGAACGTCTGACCGGCTGCTAGTGCGGCCTCCTCCCCGCGCATGCGGGGGTGATCCGTTGCGGACCGAGGTCAACGATCAGCCGCTCGACTCCTCCCCGCGCATGCGGGGGTGATCCGATCGAGATGGGGGCGTTCGCCGACTATCCACTCTCCTCCCCGCGCATGCGGGGGTGATCCGGCGGTGCCGGACAGCTCGCCCCGGTCGTAGACCTCCTCCCCGCGCATGCGGGGGTGATCCGTGCTTGCCCGGCCGCCACTGGTGCCCATGGGCCTCCTCCCCGCGCATGCGGGGGTGATCCGTTTGTCAACGTGCCCGAGTTGCGGAAGATCCTCTCCTCCCCGCGCATGCGGGGGTGATCCTCCGAGCTCGACGCCGATGCGGCGCGGCGTTCATCCCTTCCCCGCGTATGCGGGGATGATCCCATCGTGCAGATCCACCACGAGGTCGTGGGCATCTCTTTCCCGCGGATGCGGGGGTGATCCGTTGGCCTCGCAGGGTGAGTCCGAGTTGCCGGCCTCTTCCCCGCGTACGCGGGGGTGATCCGAGGGAATTCCCGGCATCAGCACTTGTGCCAGTTTGACCGTTGCCACCGGTGCCGGAGGCTTAAGAGAGAGCCTCGCTCCAGATTTTTCGTCTCGGCACTGCGGACGCCTAGCCGGTTAGCTCTCGGCGAGTCGTGCAGCTCTGGCTAGGAGTTCATCCAACTCACTATCTGAGAGATTTGCCTCATTCAGAGCTTTGTAGATGCCGAGTGTTTGTATCCTGGCCAGAGTTTCTGGCGGTGCCTCAAGGTCGACTGATTCGTCAAGGACAGCAAAGATGGCATTCTCCGCCAACACGGGGTCGATCTGGTCGGCCACCTCCGGGTTCTCGGACCGGATGTCGGCGACAAACCGTCTGATCGCCTTGTCGTCGCGCTTGCCATCGAAGTGCAAGTCGATCGCGTAGAAAAAGACGGCGCTCAGGAACGAGTAGAGGCCGTCCCAGCCCTCTTCGTCGAGCTGCGCCTCGATTCGATCGTTCGCTGTGTAGTCGTTTCGGACGAATGTGCGAATGTACTCAATTATTTGCGGTTTTATTGCCATCTGACTGCTTCCTTTCACGGCGGTTCTTGACGCTCTGGGTGATCGCTCGCACCGCGAGGCTGACGGCGGCGGCCGCCAGGACGGCATCGGCGACCGGATGGCCGGACTTTGGTGCCTGGGACGGCGCTGATGGTGGTTTCGCAGGTACGGCGACGCTGGCTTGCGTGTCTCCTGGACGAAGTCGATCCTTCATGATGGAGGCGATCTCTTTCGTCGCCTTCTCGGCCTTCTGGATCTTCTCGGCATTGTTCGCCGCTGCCTCGGTCGCCTTCCGGTGATATCTGCTCCCGCGTCGTTCCCGGGCGGCTGCCTCGGTGACTAGTTCCTCGCCAGATGGCATTGCCTCCGGCGTGCTGGTTGCTGAGCCGGGAGCGATGGTGTTGATGAACTTGACGATATAATCTTCGGATTCCCGTAGCAGTCGGGCGACCTTGCCTGCCTTCTCGCCGGCCGTGCGAATGTTGGTTACTGCGGCAAGGATATCCGGATGGTTGCTTCCTGTGCCCGCTTCCTCATACTTCCCATGAGCTTCGATGGCGTCGGCTTGAGCGCGAAGTGCTGTCACGGCCGATTTGGCGAGGCGGTCGCGTACATCGAGAAGTTGGGATACGACCGCAGCCATGTCCGCGCTCATCCGATGGCCCGAATGTAAGCGTCGGCGTGTTCGACGGCGGCCTCGAATCGTCGAAGTGTCCGTTTGACCTCTTGGGCCACTTCTGTGAGCTTGTCGAGCGCCTTCTGTGCGTTTTTGTCTTGGCTGTCATAAATCGTCTGGCGAGCCAGGCGCTCAGCATCGGCGGCGTCACTGGCGGCCTTCGCCAAGGTCTTTGCGCCGTTCTTGGCCGCATGGCTGCCCGCCCGGATAGTTGCCTTCACGTCGTTGACGTCCATCGCGGCTGCCTGTCGTCAGCTCAGCCTGCCAGTGCCTTCGCAGGCGGCCTGCGGGCGCGGCTGCACCTGGGTGGCGGCGTCGCGGAGGCGCTGATCGTCCAGTCCGGCACGTGTGTGTGCTCCCGCGATGCTGAGCATGCCTTCCCTCCCCGAGCGCGACACATGTCGCACGCAGCGTCCTGCCCGGCGATGAGCAGGCAACCGGGCGTGCGGCTGCGTAACCGGAGAAACACTATCGGAAGTCTTGTGTGGACGCAGCCGCGCGAGGCGATCCGGGTTGTGTCGGATTGCTGCCGACTGTGGGGTCGCCGTCCGCGATCAACGTTCCTGGTTCTCGGCGACGAAGACGCCACGGCCGGGACGGCCGACCAGAATCCCGCGTTCTCGCAGCCTGGCCACCGCCCGGGACACAGTCTTCATGGACACGTTGTAGTGCTCGGACAGCTCACGAGTTGAGGGGATCTGAGTACCGGGCGGAAACTCGCCCTGCTCAATACGCCTGACAAGATCCTCGATCAACTCATCCATCGTCGGCGGGATAGGCATAGTTCGCCCCTTGCGGTCGGTTGGCGCACCCAGTATTGATCACCATCCGCGACGTAGGCAACGTAGGTACCAGGGAAGACTCAGATTTCGCAGTAGTCGTACTTGACGTAGGTGTCCCTGGATCGCTAGCGTCATCGATGGCGGTTGTCGGGCGGTTGCGGTCGGTTGGCACCTTTCGCGCAGGTCAGGGCATCCGCTGAGGTACCTCGGGGCCAGGGTGCTGGTGGGCGCCCCTCCGTTCATCAGCCCTGGCCCGATCAGGCGCATCACCCGCGGACAGGCAACCCCGGTGCCGTACTGCCAAAGGAGGCTGCGGTGGCGGGGTGGGGTGGTCCGGACCGGACCCGGGCGGGCCGGACCACCCCTTCCAGACGTGACCATGAAAGGAGCTTTTGACGTGCGCACACTCCTCCGCTGGCTGCGGCCGGCCCGGCGTGGGCCGCGGCCGCGCCCGGTGGCGGCCCGCGAGTACCGCTCGGCGACGTACACGCCGCTGCAACCCTGGCAGGTGCGCGGCCGGCGCTTCACGATCACCCGGCGTGGCCTCGACCCGGACGAGGTGGCGGCCTTCCTCGACCGGGTGGCGCACGACCTCGACCGCCTCCACTCCGAGCTGGCCATCAGCAACGACGAGAACCAGCGGATCAAGGACGCGCTCCGCCGCTGGCAGTCCCGTCAGGCGTCGCACGCGTGGGACCTGACCCGGCGATGAGCGGAGAAGCAAACCGGTACGTCATCCACGTGCCGGTCGTCGCCGCCAACCTGCGCCACGCCCGGATCCTGGCCCGGACCGCCGCGCGGGCGCTGGCGTTCCTCGCCGTCGACACCCGGGAGACGACCGTCTCCGAGGAGGACAACCAGAACGTCCACCACCGGGTCTTCTGCAACCGGCTCCTCGCCGACGGGCAGCGCTGCGCGCTGCGGGCCGAACACGAGACCGAGTGCGCCCCGAGGGTTCCCCGGTGACCGCCCCGCTCGTGCTGACCTGCCCCGCCTGCGCGGGGCTCACCTTCACCCTCGACCCCTGCCGCTGCACCCGGCACGGCGACCGGTTCCTCGTCGACGGCGACCCCGAGCCGGAGCGGCGCGGCGAGGCGTACCGGGACTGCCAGCTCTGCCACGGCGTCGGCACGGTCGCCAGCGCCTGCCACGAGTGCGACCAGCGCGGCCGGCGGCGGGCCCAGCTCGTCCTCACCGTGGTCAACGCCGACACCGGGGCGGTCGCGTCGGCCAACATCGTGCCCGGCGCGATCACCCCGCGGTCCGTGTACGGCCGGTGGGTGCTCCCCCTCACCCCGGTGATCACCGAGCTGGCCGCCGCCGTCTCGGCCACCGCCCTGACCGAACTGACCTGCGGCGACCGGCCGCTCGGCGAGGAGGACCTGATCCTGCCCCGGCAGTGGCGTCCCGACCTGCCCGCCGAGCAGCGGGACGCCCTGGTCGCGGAGGCCATCGCCGACCACGGGCACGACTCGTGGCGGGTCTTCCAGGGGCGGCTGTCCGCCCCGCCGCCGGTGGACCCGCACACCCGGCTCGCCCAACTCTGCCGGCTCGCCGACCAGCTCCACCTCGACCTGGTGGTGGAGGCACGGCACGCGACCTGGGGCGGGCTGACCTGGGACGTCCGCTTCGACCTGCCGGGGGCGCCCGTGCCGACACGGGCCCGGGTCCGCGGCGACGACCTGCCGGCCGCCGTCGCCGCCACCACGGTCGCCGACGCCTTCGAGGGGTTCGAACCGCGCAACCTCCGCGTCCCGGCGTACCACCTCCGCCCCGGCGCCCGGCCGCCCGAGCATCCCGAACCGGTCGACCTCGACCAGGTCGAACGGCGGGTGGTCCGGGACGCCGACGACCTGCCCGGCGCCCAGGCGATCTGGCGCAACGGCCGGTGGTGGCACACCACACTGCGGATCGGCCGGATCGCCGAAACCCTCCACGAGGAACCCACCGGCCAGGTGACCCGGCGGCTCACCACCATCCTGGTACGCGGCTGGGAACCGCCCGCCCCCGACTGGCGCGGCGCGCCCATCCCGTACGCCGACTGCCCCGACTGTGTCCCGGGCAGCCGGCTGCGGGCCTGCCGGTGCCGGCTCGGCGGCCGTCCGGTCGACCCCGACTGCGACGCCTGCGGCGGCACCGGCGTACGCCCCGAGTACCTGACCTGCTTCACCTGCGGCGACAGCCGGCGCGTCTACCGGGGCGCGGTCGTCACCGTCACCGACCTCTCCGGAGGGGTCGTCCACGAGAACTGGTCGACGGCACCGGTCACCGCGCCGCTGGTCGACACCCAGCCCAACGGGAAACCCGTCGTCCAGCTACCCGAACGGTACCGGCTCGCCCGGCTGGCCACCCGGCTCGGCCAGGACCCGGCCGACCTCACCGACCTCGACCTCGGCCAGCAGGTCGCCCAGGACCTGCGGGACGGGATCGTGACCCTCGACCACCCCGGCGACGACCCGCTCGCCGCGCAGCTCGCCCACCTCACCCGGGGCCGGCCCGGCGGCCGGCTGCTGCTGGCGGCCCGGCCCGCGCCGGCGCCGCCGCTGACCGAACTGGTCCGGATCGCCCACGGCCTGCACCTGGCGGTCGCGATCACCGTCCAGGACCACGGGCCCGACGCGGCGTACCCGCTGCGGGTCCACGGCACGAGCTGGGCGGTGGAGGTGATCTCCGCCGACCCGGACGCCCCGTTCACCAGCCTGCCCACCCAGCGGAGTCTGGCGGCGGCCGTGGCGACCTGTGTGGAGTACCTCGAACTGGCGATCGTGCGGGCGGTGCCCGGCGACCCGTACCAGCCGGTCCCGGTGCCGCAGACCCCGGCGCCGGGACCGGCCCCGGTGGCCGACCCCGGGCCGCTCGTCGCCCGGCTCGGCCGCCACCACGCCGGCACCCCGGTCACGGTACGTCTCGACCGTGCCGGCTGCACCGTCCACCTGCACGACGGCGACGCTCCCCGGCTGCTGGTCAGGGCACCGACCCTCCCCGCCGCGCTCACCGCGCTCGGCCTGCCCGCGACGGCGGCCGACCACCCGGACTGACGGGCGGGCCACCGGCCCGGGTCAGACGGCGCGCAGCTCCACCAGGGTCACCTGGGGCGGGGCGCCGACCCGGACCGGTGGCCCCCAGAAGCCGGCGCCGTTGGTGACGTAGAGCTGGGTGCCGTCGATGGTGGCGTACCCGGAGACGGCCGGCTGCTGGAGGGAGACCAGCAGGTTGAACGGCACGATCTGGCCGCCGTGGGTGTGCCCGGAAAGCTGGAGGTCCACGCCGTGCCGGGCCGCCTCGTGGACGTTGATCGGCTGGTGGGCCAGCAACACCACCGGTCGGCTCGGATCCCGGCCGCCGAGCGCCGCCTCGAAGTCCGGGCCCTGGCCGATCCCGTCACCCGCCGGGTCGTTGACCCCGGCCAGGTCCAGCGCGCCACCCCGCACCAGGATCTCCTGCCGCTCGTTCTGGAGCACCCGCAGCCCGAGCCGGTCGACCTCGGCCACCCACTCCTCGGCCCCCGAGTAGTACTCGTGGTTGCCGGTGACGAAGAAGCTGCCGTACCGGGACCGGATGTCGCGCAGCGGCGCGGCGGCCTCGCCGAGCTCGGCGACCGTGCCGTCGACCAGGTCGCCGACCACGGCCACCAGGTCGGCGTCGAGCCGGTTGATCGCGGCCACCACCCGCTCGGTGTGCTCCCGGCCGGCCAGCGGTCCGATGTGGATGTCCGAGACGGTGGCGATGCGCAGCCCGTCCATGCTGCGGGGCAGCTTGGCCAGCGGGATCTGCACCCGGTCGAGCCGCGGCGGGCCCAGCGCGGTGCGGACGCCGTACCCGACGATCCCGGTGGCGGTGAGCCCGGCGAAGATCGCCGCGCCCCGGGCCAGCAGCCGCCGCCGGTCGGGGTCGAAACCCGGCTCCGCCGACGGGGTCCGTGGCGGAGGCGGGGTGTCGGCGGTGGTCGCCGCCCCGGCGGCCTCACCCGTCGACGACGCGCCGGCCGAGCCGGTCGCCGCCCCGGCCGGGCCCGCGGGAGCCGCCGTGTCCGACGCGGCGCCGGCCGTGCCCGCCGCGGCGGCCTCGCCCGCCCCCGCCGGCACGGCCACCGGCTCCGTCCCCGCCGGAACGGACACCGGCTGCGGCGTCTGCGCGTCGGCGGGGCCGGCCTGCCCGCCGGCCCGACGCCGGGACCGCCGGGACAGCACCAGCCGGGCCACCAGCATCGGCGGTTCCAGGACCACCAGCACGACCAGCAGGTAGAACATCAGGGCCAGCCAGAGGTAGCCCGGCCAGGCCAGCCAGTAGAACCCCTGCCGGGTGCCGATCATCGTCACCGGGGTGAGCAGGGCCAACACCACCGCGGCCACCGTCCCGACCCGGCGCCACCGCCCCCGGGCGGTGGTGTCCCGGACCAGCCGCTTCCACAGATAGAGGTGGACCAGTGCGGTGACCAGCCCCAACACCCCGACGAACCCCAGGACCCCGAACACCCGCCCCTCCTCAGCCGCCGGCGAACGGCGGCAACACGTCGACTGTCGCCCCGGCCGGCAGCGGAGCCCGGCGATCATGGCAGGCGACGCCGTTGACCAGGAAACTCGCCACCCCGAGCACCCGGGCGAGGCGTTCGCCGTGCCGCCGGGCGAGATCGTCGGCGAGTTCGTCAAGGCTACGACCGCCGGGCACCGACTCCTCGGAGACCCCGGCGGCGGCTCGGGCCGCCGCGAAGTAGCGTACGACCAGAGTCGGCTCGCGGTGCGTGCTCTCCACTGTCAACCCCCGATCGCGGACATCGGGCGTGCCGGCTGGAGGAAGTTCGGATCGTCGATGCCGTGCCCGGCCCGCTTGCCCCACATCGCCACCCGCCACCGGCGGGCCAACTCCTCGTCGTCGGCGCCGGCACGCAACGCCGTACGCAGATCCGACTCCTCCAACGCGAACAGGCAGTTGCGGACCTGCCCGTCGGCGGTGAGCCGGGTCCGGTCGCAGTCCCCGCAGAACGGCCGGGTCACGCTGGCGATCACCCCGACCCGGGCCGGCCGGCCGTCGGGCGTGGTCCAGCCGTCCACCAGCCAGGTCTCCGCCGGCGCCCCGCCCCGCGCCACCGGGTCGGGCAGCAGGGTGAACTCGGCCCGCAACGCCGCGAGGATCTCCTCGGCCGTCACCATCGTCGACCGGTCCCAGCCGTGCTGCGCGTCCAACGGCATCTGCTCGATGAACCGCAGCTCGTAGCCGTGTTCGAGGGCGAAACGCAGCAGGCTCGGCGCCTCGGTGTCGTTGACACCCCGCATCAACACCGCGTTGATCTTCACCGGGGTCAGCCCGGCGGCGACCGCGCCGGCCAGCCCGTCCAGGACGGCCGACAGCCGGGGACGCCGGGTGAGCGCGGTGAACCGGTCGGGGTCGAGGCTGTCCAGCGAGACGTTGACCCGGTCGAGCCCGGCCTCGCGCAACGGGCCGGCGAGCCGGTCGAGCCCGATCCCGTTGGTGGTCAGCGAGATGACCGGCCGCGGCCTGAGCGCGGCGACGGCGGCGACGATGTCCCGCAGCCCGGGGCGGATCAGCGGCTCACCGCCGGTGAAACGGACCTCGGTCACGCCGAGCAGACGGACCGCCACACTGACCAGGCGGACCACCTCGTCGTCGGTGAGCACCGTCGGCGCCGGCAGCCACGGCAGCCCCTCGGCGGGCATGCAGTACGTGCAACGCAGGTTGCACCGGTCGGTCAGGGAGACCCGAAGGTCGGTGGCTGTCCGGCCGTACCGGTCGACAAGGCCGGGAATCGGCGGCCGGACATCGGGAACGGTCACCGCTCGACGGTAGCGCGTCAGGCGGACAGCGTGGCGCGAGCAGCCGACGCCACCGCGTTCCGGTACGTGGCACCGAACAGCGCGGTGTGCACCAGCAGCAGGTGGAGCTGGTGCAGCGGAACCCGCTCCCGCCAGCCGTCGGCCAGCGGCCACACCTCCTGGTAGGCGTCGAGGATCAGGTCCAGGTGCGGGGCACCCCCGAAGAGGGCCAACTGGGCCAGGTCGGTCTCCCGGTGCCCGCCGTGCGCGGCCGGGTCGACCAGCCAGGCCCGACCGTCGGCACCCCACAGCACGTTCCCCGGCCACAGGTCACCGTGGATCCGGGCGGGCGGCTCGGCCCCGCCGTACCGGTCGATCCGGGAGATCACCCGCTCGACCAGCGCGACCTCGGTCGCGGTGAGCGCGCCGTTGTCCACCGAACGCCGCAGGTACGGCTCGAGCCGCCGCTGCGCGAACCAGGTCGGCCACGGGCCGTCGCACGGGGTGTTGTCCTGGGGCAGTGCCCCGACGAAGCCCGGCCACTCGGCACCGAAGGCCGGGGCGCCGGCCCGGTGCAGCGCCGCCAGCTCGGCGCCGAACCGCCGCGCCGCCTCCGGTGTCGGCTCGCCCGGCTCCACCCACTCCAGTGCCAGCAGCTCCGGCAGCGCCACGATCACCTCGGGCACCGGCACCGCGTTCGCCTCGCGCAGCCACCGCAGCCCGGCGGCCTCGGCGGCGAAGAATCCCTCGGGTACGTCGGACTCCGCCCGCTCCGGCCAGCTCTTGGCGAACAGCGAGCTGCCGTCGTCGAGGGTGAGCCGGTTGGCCACGCAGATGTCCCCGCCCGAGACCGGTGTCTCCCGGATCCGCTGGTGGGTGAGGAAGAGCGGGAGCTGCCCAGGATGCGCTCGGATGTACGCCAGGTCCATTCGCGAACGGTAACTGTTCTTCGGCGAGACGGTGTCGGGTGGCGGCGATGCGGGGTAGACATGGAAGGGTGACCGCCGCCGCCGTTGTTCGACCCTACCGTCCCGCCGACCACCACGCAGGTCGACAACTCTGGGCGGAGCTGGTCGAACACCACCGCGCGCTGTACGACGACCCGACGTTCGGCGGGTCCGACCCCGGCGTCGGGTTCGAGCGGTACCTGACCCGGCTCGACCTGTCCGGGGTGTGGGTCGCCGAGCGGGAGGGCGCCGGGGTGGTCGGCCTGGTCGGCCTGGTCCTGGACGGCCCCGACGGGCGCATCGAGCCGGTGGTGGTGGCCGCCCGGTTCCGCGGGCAGGGGATCGGGCGGGCGTTGCTCGACCGGGTCGCCGAGGAGGCCCGCCGCCGCGGGCTGGCCCGGCTCGTCGTCAAACCGCAGTCCCGCAACGTCGAGGCGCTGCGCTCGCTGCACGGCGCCGGCTACGACGTCCTCTCCGCCGTCGAACTGGCCGTCGAACTCCGACCCCGGCCCGACGTGCGCCGCGAGACGATCGAGTTCCACGGCCACCGGTTCCAGCTCTGACCGCGCCGACCGTCGCCCCCGGGGCACCGTCGGTCCACACCTCCGAACCGCCGACCGCCACCCGGACCCGTCCCGGGGTGTCCACGTTCTTCGCCGAACGCGGACGGGACGAGGTTCGGCCCTGAGCAGGGAAACTACGCTGCGTAGCTGTGGATAAGTCGGCGTGTCGTCCACAGGCCGGACCTCCCGGCCTTCCGATCAACGCCGTGCCCGGCCAGGCTGCCCGGCATGACTCCGACCGACCTGACCACCCTCTCGGTACGGTCCACCCCGGACCTGCTCGCCGCCGTGCCCTACCTGCTGGGCTTCCACCCCGCCGACAGCGCGGTGGTGGTCGCGCTGCGCGGCCCGCGGATCGTCTTCGTGGCCCGGGGCGACCTGCCGGACCCCGTTCCACCGGATCCGGACCCCGCCGCGCCCGGCCCGGCGCGCGCCGGGATCGGCGAGCCCGGCGGCGGGCCCGACGGGCCCGGTGGGCTCGCCGCGCGGCTCACGGCGGTCGTCGCCCGGCAGGACGTCGACGCGACCATCGTCGTCGGGTACGGCACGCCGGACCGGGCCGACCCGATGCTCGGGGCGCTGTACGTCGCCCTCGACGAGGTGGGCCTGCCCGTCCTGGACGTGCTGCGGGTGACCGGGAACCGCTACTGGTCGTACGCCTGCGCCGACCCCGGCTGCTGCCCGCCCGAGGGTACGCCGTTCGACACCTCGACCAGCCAGCTCGCGGCGGCGGCCACCTTCGCCGGCCAGGTGGCACTACCCGACCGCGACACACTCGTCCGGCAGCTCGACCCGGTCGACGGACCGGCCCGGTACGCGATGCGGGAGGCGACCCGGCGGGCGCGGAACCGGCTGCAACGCCTGCTGGACCGGGCGTCGGCGGCCGATCCGCGCGGCCGGCGACGGGTCGACCCGCGACACCGGCGGAAGGACGGTCCGCGTGGCCGGCAGGGCGTGGTGCGCCGCGCGGGCCGTTCGGCGGTGTCGCTGGCGATGCGGCGGTACCGCGCCGGCGGCCGACTCACCGACGACGAGGTGGCCTGGCTCAGCCTGCTGCTGCTCCACCAGCCGACCCGGGACGACGCCTGGCGGCGGACCGACGGCGAGGACTGGCAGCTGGCGCTCTGGACCGACGTGCTGCGCCGGGCCGAACCGGAGCTGGTCGCCGCACCGGCCAGCCTGCTGGCCTTCGCCGCCTGGTGCGCGGGGCAGGGGGCGCTGGCGAACGTGGCGGTGGAGCGGGCGCTGGACGCACGGCCCGACTACCCGATGGCGCTGCTGCTCTCCCGGGCGCTGCGGGCCGGGATGCCGCCGTACGCCCTCGACGACCGGCCCCTGCCGTGGTCGGACGGGGACGGCCCGGCGGCGTGACCCCCGGCGGGCGGTGGCGGCGGATACGGTCACGGGGTGACCGGACGGGTGGGGTCGGCGGGCTACGCGGCGGTGGTGCTGACCGGTGGGGCCGGGCGCCGGATGGGCGGCGTGGACAAGACGGCGCTGCCGGTGGGCGGCAGCCGGATGCGGGACCGTGTCCTGGCAGCGGTCGCCGACGCGCGGCCCCGGATCGTCGTCGGCCCGGCGGACGACCTTCCGGCGGGCGTACGCGGGGTCCGGGAGCAGCCGGCCGGCGCCGGCCCGGTGGCGGCACTCGCCGCCGGCCTGGCACTGCTGTACGAGGTCCGCGCCGAGCCGGCGCCGCCGCACGACACCGTCACCGAGCCGGCGCCGGGTGCCGCCCCGGGAGGCGGTGCCGACCGCCGGGCACCGGGCGTCGACAGCGTCGCCCTGCTCGCGGGCGACCTGCCGCTGCTGACCGCCGACGCCGTGCGTGACCTCCGGACCGCGCTGTCCGCGTCCACCGCCGCCGACGGTGTCGTCTACCGGGACGACGCCGGCCGCCCACAGTGGCTCTGCGGGGTCTGGCGGCCCGGGGCGCTGCGGAGGGCGCTGGACCGGCTGGCAACCCGCACCGGAGGGCTCGCCGGTGTGCCGGTGCGCGCCCTGGTGGCCGGGCTGGCCGTGGTCGAGGTGTCGTGGCGCGGTTCGGGGCCGCCGCCCTGGTTCGACTGCGACACTGACGAGGACCTACGCCGGGCGGAGGAGTGGATTCGATGACCAGGATGGACGAGTGGGTGTCGGCGGCCTGCGCCGAGCTCGACCTGTCCCCGGCCGACGTCGACGTCCGGGTGGTTCTGGACCTGGCCCGGGACGTCGCCCACCACGTGCTCCGGCCCGGCGCGCCGGTGACGGCGTACCTGCTGGGGGTCGCGGTCGGTCGGGGTGCGGACCCGGCGACCGCCGCCGCCCGCCTGGCCCGTCTCGCCGCCGGGTGGCCGGCGGCGGACGCCGCGGACTCCGCCGCCGGTGCCGCCGAGCCGGAGGGCGCCGATTCGGAGGGCACCGGGGGCACCGGGTCACCGGACTCGGGCGCGATCGCTCCCGCCTGACCGCGGCCGGCGGCACCTCGGCCGCGGGCAGGCGGGGGT
>Ga0310840_100828_pt1 | contig 17275 bp, 17 predicted proteins | sample SM_ome_8_FD_201304 | JGI IMG/M metagenome (GOLD analysis project Ga0310840, IMG submission 201304) | Sorghum-adapted microbial communities enriched on stacked mutant (SM) sorghum from Joint BioEnergy Institute, Emeryville, California... ...
GCCGCGTATGCGGCCCGGCACGTGGCCAAGAACATCGTCGCCGCCGGCCTGGCCGACCGGGCCGAGGTGCAGGTCGCCTACGCGATCGGCGTCGCCCACCCCGTGTCGGTGATGGTCGAGACGTTCGGCACCGAGAAGATCCCCGCCGCCCGCATCGCCCAGCTCGTCGACGAGCACTTCGACCTGCGCCCCGGCGCCTTCCGCGAAGCGCTCGACCTGCACCGCCCCATCTACCAGCAGACCGCCGCCTACGGCCACTTCGGCCGCGACGACCACGACTTCACCTGGGAGCGCACCGACAAGGCCGCCGCCCTCGCCGACGCCGCCGGCCTCAGCGAACCGGCGGTCGCGTAGCGCGCGGCCGGCGCGACGCGGCGCGGATCAGCCGGCCACCGGGGCCAGCTCGTCCGACAGCCGCGTCGCGTCGACCGTGTTGCGCAGCAGCATCGCGATCGTCATCGGCCCCACGCCGCCGGGGACCGGCGTGATGCGCGAGGCGATCGGCTCGACGGACTCGAAGTCGACGTCGCCCACGATCCCGTTCGGCGTGCGGTGGATGCCGACGTCGATGACGGTCACGCCGGGCTTCACGTCGTCGCGGCCGATGAGCCCGGGCACGCCGGTGGCGACGACGAGGATGTCGGCGCGCAGCGTCTCGGAGCGAAGGTCGACCGTCTCCTTGTGGCAGCTCGTGACCGTCGCGTCGCGCTCCAGGAGCATCTGCGCCATCGGCCGGCCGACGAGCGCCGAGCGCCCGACGACCACCGCGTCGGAGCCGGCGATCGGCACGTCGTAGGCGTCGAGCAGGGCCATGACCCCGGCCGGCGTGCACGGCCTCAGGCCGGGCTCGCCGAGTGCCAGCCGCCCGGCGCTCGGGATCGTGAGCCCGTCGACGTCCTTGGCCGGCGGGATCAGCGCCAGGACCGGCTTGGGGTCCAGGTGCGCCGGCAGCGGGAGCTGCAGCAGGATCCCGGTCACGTCCGGATCGGCGGCCAGCCCGGCGACGAGCTCGGCCAGCTCCCGCTGACTGACGTCGCCGGGCAGGTGGTGATGGAGGTCGCGCATGCCCGCCTCGACGCACGCCTTGCGCTTGCGCGCGACGTAGATCGCCGAGGCGGGGTCGTCGCCGACGAGGACGGTCGCCAGGCCGGGCGGGACCGCCATCCCGGCCACGTCCCTGGCGACCGCCTCGTGGATGTCCGCTGCGACCGAGCGGCCGTCGATCAGCTCGGCCATCGGGTCCTACGCGTGGGCGGCACGCCAGCCGCCGGGCGCGTACTCCTTGCGGACGGTCTCGACGTACGGCACCGGGCTGACGATCGCGCGGATCTCGGTCTGCTCGTGGCGCTCGACGGTCGGCTTGCGCGTGCCGCCGTTCTCCTCGCCCCAGTGGAACGTGACCTCGATGCCCGGGTCCGCGTACTCGGTGTCGATGACGGCCAGCGTCAGCCACTTGCCCTCGTTGGCCGTGTACGAGATCCAGGTCGACACGCCGATCGTCTTGCCGTCGTGCGAGACGCGGTCGAACGGGTGCATCGCGTAGACGGCGCTCGGCCAGTCCATGTACTTCGCCCGGCCCTCCTTGCGCATCTGCGACCCGAGCGCGCGGGTGACGTCCTCGTCGTTGAGCGCGAGCGTCACCTTCGTGCGGTGCCCGCCCTCCTCGGCCTTCTTCTCGAGCGCCTCGCGGCCGATGAAGTCGTGGTCGAACTTCACGAGGTGGCCGTAGGTGAGGTCCCAGGGCGTGAAGTAGTAGTCCTCGATGTCGTCGGAGACGAAGCTGCCGCCCACCGACGCGTTGCCCTCGTAGCCGTCGGCCGGCAGCCACTCGCGGTAGGCCTTCAGCTCGTCGCCCGTGTAGATCGCGGGCAGCGGCGACGGGATCCAGCCGGACTCGACGGCGTTGGACGAGTACGCGCGCCCGCCGACGAGCTTCATGCCGAACTCCTCGCCGGCGGTGACGAACGCCTCGTAGACGGCGTCGTAGTCCTCCCACGGGCCGTAGACCTCCCAGCCCGACTGGCCGGCCATGCCGTGGCGCAGCGCGAAGACGTCCTTGCCGGCGATCTTCTCGACCGACACCGCGAAGAACTTCAGGTCCTCGGGCTTGTGGCCCAGCGCCTTCTCGATGACCTGCATCGCGTTGGGGCCCTGGATCTGGAAGCGGTAGTGCTTGCGGCGGCCGTCGGTGCGCAGGGCGCTGCGCTGGTCGAGCTCGACCTCGATGTCGTAGCCGCCGGTCTCGGCGTGGTAGGTGACCCAGTTGAGGACCGGCGCGCGTCCGACGAGGTCGAACGTGTCGGGCGTGCGCGCGAACTGGATGACGTCGCCGATGACGTAGCCGTCGGGCGTGACCGGGACGAACTGCTTGGCGCGACCGGGCGCGTAGTTCGGCGTGTTGATGCCGAGGTAGGACAGGAGCTTCAGCGCGTCGGGACCACGGACCTCGAGCTCGGCCATGTGGTAGCTCTGGTTGAAGAGCACGCAGGTCTCCTGCCAGGCGCGCTGCTCGTCCCGCCAGTTGGAGTACTCCGGCGGCACCCCCGGATAGACGTTCGGGCCGGCCTGCGCGTTGCGCAGCATGTCGACGACGTTGCCGGCGGCGTTCAGCCGCTCTTCGAGATTGGCGTAGGCCATCCGCTGCTCTCCTCCTGGGGTGGAACCGGTCGCAAACTTACTTGCTTGGCGTATAGTAAGTGATCGTGCCGAGCGGCGCCACCCCCACTCCCCTCCGGCGCCGCACGCAGCAGGAGCGCCGGGCCGAGACCGAGCGACGACTGCTCGACGCCGCCGCCGCGCTCCTCGCGCAGGGCGGCGCCTCGGCGGTCACGCTGGCCGAGATCGGCCGGGTCGCCGGCTACAGCCGCGGGATCGTCACCCACCAGTTCGGCTCTCGCCTGGGGCTGCTGGCCGCGTTCGCCGAGGTCGCCCAGGAGCGCGTCGAGCCGCGGCCCGAGGACCCGCCCGGCGTCGCGCGGCTGCTCGCCCTCGCGCGCGCGTACGTGGACCTGGTGGCCTCCGGCGACGAGTACTCGCGCGGGTTCCTGCTGCTGTGGGCCGAGTCGATGCGCGCCGCGCCCGAGATCCGCGAGATCTTCGCCGCGCGCGACCGGCGGCTCGTCGACGAGATCGTCGCCGACCTGCTGGCCGGGCAGGCGGCCGGCGAGGTGCGCGCCGACCTCGACGTCGACGCCACGACCACCGTGCTCGTCGGTCAGCTCCGCGGCGTCGCGCTGCAGCTCATCCTCGGCGAGGACGCGCCGCCGGCCGACGCGGTGAAGGCCGCGCTGGTCGAGAGCATCCGGCGCAGCCTGGCCTGAGCTACGCGGCGGTCGGGTCGCCGGCGGCGGCCGACGCCTCGAGCTCGTGCGCGAGCGTCTTGGCGTCGTAGGGGCCGACGTGACGGCGGCCGGCGACGAAGAACGTCGGCGTGCCGGTCGCGCCGCTGGCCTCGGCGCTGGCGACGTCCTCGCGGATGTGCGCGGCGAGCGACTCGTCGGTCAGGTCGCGGGCGAACCGCTCGACGTCGAGCCCCAGCTCGCCCGCGTAGCCGAGGACGTCCTCGACCTCGAGCTCGCCCTGGTGCTCGAACAGCAGGTCGTGCATGTCCCAGAAGCGGCCCTGCGCGCCGGCGGCCTCCGCGGCGGCCGCGGCCAGCTCGGCGTGCGGGTGGACGTCGGTGAGCGGAAGGTGGCGGAAGACGTAGCGCAGGTCGTCGCCGAAGCGGGCGCGCAGGTCGCGCACGACGCCGGTGGCGCGGCCGCAGAACGGGCACTCGAAGTCGCCGTACTCGACGAGCGTCAGCCGCGCGTCGGGCCGCCCGCGGATGTGGTCGCGGGTCGGGTCGACCGGCATGTCGAGCACGAGCGGAAGGCTTGCCGTCCACTCGCCGCGCAGGATGCCGGCGAGGCGGAAGATGAGCGCGCCGAGCAGCGTGGCGAGCAGGGCCGCGACCAGGACGCCGACGGTCGCCTCGGCCTGCAGCTCCGGGTCGGGCAGCGCCAGGTGGACGATCAGCAGGGAGACGGTGAAGCCGATGCCCGACAGCGCGGCGCCGCCGAGCGCCTGGCCGGGCCCGACGCCGCGGGGCAGCTCCCCCAGGCCGAGCCTGCGGCCGATGAGGACGCCGCCGCCGATGCCGACGGTCTTGCCGACCACGAGGCCGAGCACGACGCCCCACATCACCGGGGACTGGAGCGCGTCGCCGAGGACCCCGCCGCGCAGGTCGACGCCGGCGTTGGCGAGCGCGAACACGGGGACCACGACGTAGCTGGCCCACGGGTGCAGCATCGTCTGCAGGCGCTCGTTCACCGAGACCGCCTGCTGCACGCGGCGCGTGGCGGCGCTGCCGACCTCGGGCAGCGGCGACTGGCGGAACGCCCGGAACGCGATCGTCGCGCGCTCGACGTCCTCACGCCGCGGCGGCCGGGCGGCGATCAGCAGGCCGGCGAGCATGCCGGCGATCGCGGGGTGCAGCCCCGACTCGAACGTCGCGATCCACAGCACGATCCCGACGACCCCGTACGCCCAGGCGCGCCACTGGTCGAAGCGGCTGAGCAGCGCCAGCGCGGCGAGGCACACGACCACGATCGCCAGCGCCACGGGGTCGATCGCCTCGGAGTAGACGATGCCGATGATGCTGACCGCGACGATGTCGTCGAAGACGGTGAGGGTGAGCAGGAAGACGCGCAGCTGGGTCGACATGGCGGGCCCGACGATCGCCAGCGCGCCGAGCAGGAACGCGGTGTCGGTGCCGATGACCGCGCCCCACGCGTGCCGCGCGTCGCCGGTCGGGTTGACCGCCAGGTAGAGCAGCGCCGGGAGCGCGATGCCGGCCACGGCGGCGACCGCCGGCAGCACCACGCGGCGGCGGTTCGTCAGCTCCCCCACCGACAGCTCGTGACGCACCTCGAGCCCGATGACGAAGAAGAACAGCGCCATCAGCCCGTCGTTGACCCAGTGGCGCAGGTCCATCGACAGCTCGTCGCCGCCGATCCCGATGAACGCCGTGGTCTCCCACAGCGACTCGTACTCGTCCGACCACGGCGAGTTCGCCCACACGAGCGCGACGACCGCGGCCGCCAGCAGCAACCCGGCGCTTCCGGCCTCGGTCTTCAGGAACCCGCGCAGCGGCCCACGGAGCTGCGCGCCGAGCTCACGCCGCTTCGCGCGGGTCTGGGCGAGCAGCGCGGGAGGACTCAGCGCCATCGGGTGGGTGCGGAGATGGTCGGGCTGGCGGTCACGGGGCGGCGCGAGGCGTCGATGCCCGGGATGGTGTCATGCGGGTGGGCGCGCGGAAGGCGCCTCGGGGTGCGCGGGGTTCCTAGGACACCGGGGTGGGCGTGATCGCGCCCTCCTCGACGCGCGGCACCTCGACCTCCTCGTCGGCTTCGCGCAGCTTCGGCGCCTTGGGCTGCCAGGCGCGGAGGGTCTGGACGACCTCGCGGTAGAAGTCGAAGGCCTGGACGCGCGTGTCGTGGACGAACGAGCCGCGCCCCTTGCCTCGCTTCTGCCCCAGCGGCCTGGTCAACGTGACGGTGAACGCGCGCGGCTCGCGCTTGGCGTCGGAGGCCGACAGCAGGCGCTGCGGATACTCGCGGGCGTCGCGCAGCAGCGCGGACGTGGTCTCGCGGACCCCGGCGAAGCGGACCTCGATCCGGAGGTCGTCGGGCACGTCCTTCATCTGCCGCAACAGCCAGTTGATCCGCGAGCTCGGCCGGCCCTCGCCGGGCGCGGCGAGCGTGACGTCGGTGTGCACCTGCCGCGCCCGGAGATCCGCCGTGATGGTCATCGGTGCGACCGTGTCGGGGACCTTCAGCGAGGTCGTGAGGACGCCGGCGTCGGCGAGCTCCTTCACGAGCAGCTCCACACGCTGGTCGTGGGTCTGCTTGCGCGGTCGCACGGTCTCGACCTCGCGACCGAGATCCTGCGACAGACCGAGCGCCAGGTACTGGCTGAACTGGACCCAGTTCTCGGCGACGGCACGGACCTCCTTGTCGGAGGCGCGGAGCGTGCCCTGCCGAGCGCCGTCGCGCACCTTCACCCAGCTCGGGCCCATGTCCTCGAACCCACTCGCGCCCGATGCGTCGTGATCGAGGTAGGCGATCAGCTCGCCGAGGATCCACGCCTGATCGGGATCGGACACGCCGCGATACCGGTGCTGGACGACCGCCTCGGTGATCACCCGCCACCAGGAGAAATGCCACAGGCTCACGCGCTTGAGCTTGCGCCCGTCAACGGAGACGGGCGAGTGGTCGACCCCGCGCGTGAGCTGGTTGGAGATCGTGACGACGGCATCGAAGCCGTGCTCGCGGGCGCGGTCGAGGTAGCGCGTCACCTGTTCGGACTCGAGCGACGCGGAGCCGGTCTTCACCTCGACGAGGCACGACCACCGGGTCTTGCCTCGCTCGACGACGATCGCGCCGTCAGGGATGGAGACCTTGCCGTCGGCGTCCTTGAGCCGGACCTCGGCATAGGTCGAGATCCGCCCCTTGGGGGCGCCGACGTCCTTCAGCAGCGCGTGCCCGAACTCCGGCACCGCCCGCATCACCGCGAGGAGCGATGACGTGGCGCGTTTCTCCTGCTCGTCCTGCCCGCGAATCCCGACCGTCGGGATCAGGCGCGCAGGCGGCCATTCCTGGCCTTCAGCCTCCACTCCCATGCCGGAGAAACGTACCGATCGCTCCGGCGAGTTGCGCTATTCGGTCCGCTCGCCGACGAGGCTTGTCCGACGGTCCGCCTACTCGGCGCCCGTCTGGATCTTGCGTGGCTCGCCCTCGGGACCGAGCCGTTCAGGTCGCTCGCCAAGCGACTCGAGCGCCTCGCGTGCGACGGGATCGCGAGGGACGGTGCGAGCCGCCTTCTCACCGCGTGCGATCGCAGCTCCGAGCGCACCACCGGGACGGCGGCGGGCGGCGATCTCGCGGTACGAGCGCTTGGCCATGTCCCTGAGGCTACCTGCGGTCGCGGAGCACGTCGACCTGTGCCCAGAAGCGTGCACTCAGCTCGTCGTACGTCGCGTCGTCGATCTCTCCCTCAGCAGACAGTGACCCGAACAGGCGCAAGAACGCATCGAGGATCTCCGGCATCGGCGCGCCTTCGTGGGCCGCGCGTTGCCGCACACGAACGAGGTCGAGTGTGTCGCCGACCGCAGCACGCAGCGCCAGTGCTTGAGCCAATCGGTCGTTTGCGTTCCAGAAACTGCCTGTGCCAGCCGGTCCAGCATGAGATCAGCGACCGACCAGATAGTCACGACATCCCCCGTGGGAGCCTCGATGTCGTCGGTGACGGAATGCGGCGGCAAGTCTGACGCCGGCACCTGGACAGCAATCCTCAGTCGCTCGTTGGCCCAGACGTGCTGCGATCCTCGGCGGCTGAAGCCCAGCGCCCGAAGAACGGGGTCGAGTCGATCCGCGTCGGGCGTGACTGGCGTGACCCCGGAGGTTCGGTCCGGTGCTTGTGAGAGTCCTATGCGCCCGTGATGATGGGCGAGAAGGACGAGTTGATGAAGCGACGCAGGCACACGCCGGAGCAGGTCATCCGCAAGTTGCGTGAGGCCGATCGGCTGCTGGCCGAGGGCAGGACGACGGCGGAGGTCGCGCGGCACCTTGAGGTGTCGGAGAACACGTATCACCGCTGGCAGCGCCAGTTCGGTGGGATGAAGGCCGACGATGCCAAGCGCCTGCGCGAACTGGAGCGCGAGAACGCGCGGCTCAAGCGGATCGTCGCCGATCAGGCGCTCGAGGTCCAGGGGCTGAAGGAGATCGCCAAGGGAAACTGGTGAGCCCGGCCCGCCGGCGCCAGGCGGTCGCGATGCTGCGCGACCGCCTGGGCGTCAGTGAGCGCCGGGCCTGCCGGATCGCCGGGCAGCATCGCTCGGTGCAGCGCTATGAGCCGACCGTCGCTGAGGACGATCAGGCGCTGCGCGCCGCGTTGCGCGCGTTCGCCGCCGAGCGGCCGCGGTGGGGCTACCGCCGAGCGCATCATCACCTGCTCGGGGAAGGTTGGGACGTCAACCGCAAGCGGGTGCAGCGCCTGTGGCGCGAGGAGGGCCTGCGCGTGCCCGTCAGGCGGCGCCGCAAGCGCCCGGCGGGCGACGGGCCGGCCGGCCGCGAGATCGCCGCCACCGCGCCGGACGAGGTGTGGGCGCTGGACTTCCAGGCCGATCAGACCGCCTGCGGCCGGCCGCTCAGGCTCGTGAACATCGTCGACGAGCACACCCGCGAGGCGCTGGTCATGCACGCCGGTCGGTCGATCAACGCCGACCAGGTCGTTACGCAGCTCGAAGCGCTCATCGCCGCCCGCGGCCGCGCGCCGAGGTTCCTGCGCGTCGACAACGGGCCGGAGCTGACCTCACACGCGCTGCGGGACTGGTGCCGGTTCGCGGGCGCTGAGACCGCGTTCATCGAGCCCGGCTGCCCGTGGCAGAACCCGTTCGTGGAGTCCTTCCACTCCCGCGTGCGCGACGAGCTGCTGGACGTCGAGCAGTTCGCCTGCCTGGCCGAAGCCCAGGTCGTGATCGACGACTGGCGCACCGACTACAACACGCGCCGCCCGCACTCGGCGCTGGGCATGCTCACCCCGGCCGCGTTTGCCGCCGCATGCGCCACCACCTGACGGGGGCCGACGGGGCGGCGCGCGGACGGATCGCCCGCCGCTCGGCTCGCCCTCCGGGCTCGCCTCCCGGCCGGCGATCCGTCCGACAAGCCTGCCAGCGTCCTGGTTCTACAGCCCACCGACTCTCACAGTCAGTGGACCGAAGACCGGGGTCCCTCCAGACCTCATGACCGCCCGCCTATATCCGAGCAACTTCTATCTCAAGAGCGAGTGGGACGACGCGCGTGCCCACTATCCGGTGTTCGAGCGGTTCGGGTTCGATGTGGACGACGGAATCGAAGTGCTCAAGCTCATCGCCCTGCGCGAGCACCTGCACCAGAAGCAATCCGGCGAGCTAGTCACTGTCAAAGGAGTGCGCGAGGGCGACGTTCTGAACTTGAAGAGCGAACGAGTCATCGCGGAGTGGCCGCTCGCAGTACGCGCCCTCGTCTCGGCACTCGAGCTTGTCCAGCGGGAGTGCGGGGCTATTCGCGCCGGCTTGTTGCCGTCACCGGCGATGCTGCTTGTCATCGCGGACGTCCTGCATCCTGAGTCGGCGTCGCGCGCCGGACTCGAGAGTGACTTGCGGCGCTGGTACTGGGCGACGATGTTCCGCCAGAACTATGCGCAAGGGGCGAACACTCAGGCTGTCGCTGACGCTCGAGAGCTTAGAGGCTGGCAGGCCAACCCCGATCAAGTGCCGAGTCGAATCACAGGATTTCGTGTCGACCGAGAAGCCCTAAGCGACGGACGGAGACGGAACGAGCAGCTGCTGCGTGGGCTCCTCGGCCTCTCGATCGCACGTGACGCCAGGGACTGGATCCAGGATCAGCGCTTCGTCGACCTTGACGAGCCGCTCGAGGCCCACCACGTCTTCCCGAACGACTACCTGAACGACCACTACAACGGAGAGCAGGATCCGGTCATCAACTTCGCCGTACTGACGAAGTCGACCAACGCCTCCCTCCGCGAGAAGCTGCCACGTGACGTACTCGTGGATCCCGACATCAAGCATTCCGCGCTCAACAGCCACCCCGGGATCACCGTCGCGCTGTTCAAGCAGGATGGCGAGGTGGCTGACAACCCGCAGGCGTACATCGACCGCTTCTTCGAGCGGCGTGCCGATGTGGTCGAGGATCTCATGTACGAGGCGGTCGGCGTGGCGAAGCCCACGGCATCAGATGAGGCCGGGATCGCAAGCTAGCTCCCATCCGACCGACCCGGTGTCCGACTGCCTCAGGCGCGCAGCCGGCGCACCATCAGCCGCAGCTGCTCGGCGTAGCGCCGCTCGAACTCCGGGTCGGTCGGGTCGAGTCCGGTCACGCGCCGCACGAGGTGGGGCATCGCGGCGGCGAGGAGCACCGCCCCCATGAAGCCGAGCTGGACGTAGGCGGGGTCCAGCTCGGGGGCGAGCTCGCCCTCGGCCTGGCGGCGGCGCAGGTCGGAGAGGTCCTCGCTGCCGGGCTCGGCGGCGGGCGCCCGGTCGCGGTCGCCGGCGGCGTCCTCGAGGCCCTCCCACATCAGGAGGCGCGCGAGCTGCGGGTTGCCCAGCGTCGCGGTCAGGTAGCGGGCGACGAGCTCGTCCAGCGGGACGGCGGGGTCGGCGAAGCCCTGCTCGACCTCGAGCCAGCGCTCGCCGACGGCCCGGTAGAGGCCCTCCTTGCCGCCGAAGTAGTACGTGATGAGCTGCGGGTTCAACCCGGCGCGCCTGGCGATCTCCTTCACGCGCGCGCCGGCGTAGCCCTTGGCCGCGAACTCCTCGAGCGCCGCGGCGATCAGCCGCTGACGGGAGCGCTCGGCGTCGCGCTGACGCTCGTCGGGCGACGGCGCACGGCTCATCCGCGCGCCCTCGCGCTTGCAATCATTCGTTTGGGTGATACAGTCATCCGCATGAATGATAACGGGACCACCGTCTTCACCGGCGGCCCGCATGCGATCGTCGCACACGGACTGCGCAAGTCCTTCACGGGCCGGGGCGGCACGGTCGAGGCGGTGCGCGGCGTCGACCTCAGCGTCCGCGCCGGCGAGATCTTCAGCCTGCTCGGCCCCAACGGGGCGGGCAAGACCACCACGCTGCGGATGCTGACGACGCTGCTGCCGATCGACGGCGGCAGCGCGCACGTCGCCGGGATCGACGTGGCGCGCCGCCCGCACGACGTGCGCCGGCGCATCGGCTACGTCGGCCAGCTCGGCGGCGCCGACCTCGCCGCCACGGGCCGCGAGAACCTGATCCTCCAGGCCCGGCTGCACGGCCTCTCGGCCAAGGAGGCCAGGCGCCGCACCGGCGAGGTCGCCGAGCTGCTGGCGCTCGACGGGTTCCTCGACCGCATCGCGCGCACGTACTCCGGCGGCCAGCGGCGGCGGCTGGAGGTCGCGCTCGGCATCGTCCACCGGCCCGAGGTGCTGTTCCTCGACGAGCCGACCAGCGGCCTGGACCCGCAGAACCGCGCCAACCTGTGGGACCACGTGCGCGCGCTGCGCGACACCGGCACGACCGTCGTCCTGGTCACCCACTACCTCGAGGAGGCCGACGCGCTGGCCGACCGCGTCACGATCGTCGACCACGGCACGGTCGTGGCCGAGGGCACGCCGCACGAGCTCAAGCAGGCGATCGCCGGCGACGCGATCGTCCTGCGGCCCAAGGCCGAGATCGGCGACGTCGAGCGCCTGCGCGAGCGGCTCGCCCGCGAGCCCTACGTCGAGGAGGCGCGCGCCGAGGGCGACGCGCTGCGCCTCTACGTCGACGACGGCGCCGAGGCGCTCCCCGCGGTGGTCGACCGGCTGCGCGCCGACGGCGTCGCGCTGGCCGGCATCGCGCTGTCGGAGGCCTCGCTCGACGACGTGTTCCTGCGCCGGACCGGCCGATCGCTGCGCGACGCGCGCCCGCACCCCGACCCCGACGACGCGCTTCAGGAGGTGGCCGCATGACGTCCTTCCCCGTCCAGGTTCGACTGCTGTTCTCGCGCAAGCTGCTGGAGACGCTGCGGGCGCCCGCGTGGGTGCTCGTCGGCCTCTCCACGCCGCTCCTGTACCTGGCCCTGTTCGCCCCGCTGCTCGACCCGCTCGCCGGGGGCCCGGGCTTCCCCCAGGGCGACGTGCTCGACGTGTTCGTCCCCGGCCTGCTCGTGCTGATGGCCTTCGGCGCCGGCATGGGCGCCGGGTGGATCGTCATCGAGGAGCTCACGACCGGCGTGCTCGAGCGCCTGCGCGTCACGCCCGCCAGCCGGCTCGCGCTCCTGCTCGGGCCCGTCCTGCGCGACGTCGTCGTGTTCGCGATCCCCGCGCTGCTGGTCGTCGCGATCGCGCTGCCGTTCGGCTACCGGCCCGCGCCCGGCGGGATCGCCGTGGCCCTCGTGCTGCTGGCGCTGCTGACCGCCGTCGTCTCGGCCTGGTCGAACGCGCTCGGCGTGCTCATGAAGGAGACCGGCAGCCTCGCCGCGATCGTCACCGGGCTGCAGCTCCCGCTCACCCTGCTGTCCGGCGTGCTGCTGCCGCTGTCGATCGCGCCCGGGTGGATGCGCGTGCTCGCGCACGTCAACCCGCTCTACTACGCGGTCGAGGCCGCCCGCGACCTGTCGAGCGGGTCGATCCTCACCGCCGACGTCGGCCTCGGCTTCCTCGTCGTCGGCGCGCTGGCGGTCGCGACGCTCGGCTGGGCCACCCGCGTCTACCGCGTCGCCGTGGCCTGAGCCCGGCCTCGGCTAGAGCGGCTGGGCCAGGCCCACGACGACGCCCTCCGGGCCGCGCACGAAGCACAGCCGGTACTGGTCCTCGTACTGGGCGATCTCGCCCACGAGCGAGGCCCCGTGCCGGCTGCGCAGGTGCTCGACGAGGGCGTCGACGTCGTCGACCGTGAACATGATCCGGCGCAGGCCCAGCGTGTTGGAGGGCGCGTCCTCGGGCGTGAGGCGGACCGCCGGGGGCGTGTGGAACTTCGACAGCTCGACGCGGCCGTGGCCGTCGGGCGTGCGCATCATCGCCACCTCGGTCCGCATGCCCTCCAGGCCGACGACGGCGTCGGCCCACGGTCCCTCGACCATCCCCCGGCCCTCGAGCTCGAGGCCGATCTCGGCGAAGAACGCCGTGGCCCGCTCGAGGTCGTCGACGACGACGAGGACGTTGTCCATCCGCAGAAGCGCCATGGGCGGGAGTGTTCCCGCCCCGACGGCGCCTACGCGTGCCCGAACCGCACGGAGGGCAGCACGCGGCCCAGCGCCCGCGGCAGCCACCAGGCGCGGTCGCCCAGCAGGCGCAGCAGCACCGGCATGAGCAGCAGGCGGACGAGGACGGCGTCCAGCAGCACCGCGACGCCCAGGATCACGCCCATCTCCTTCGGCGGGATCGGCCCCGACAGCGCGAACGTGAAGAACACCGCGACCATCACGGCCGCCGCGGCGAAGATCACGCGCCCCGAGTGGGCCATCGAGCCGACCATCGCGGCCTTCGCGCCCTCGCCGCGGTCCCAGTGCTCCTTCGCGCTCGACAGCAGGAACACCGTGTAGTCCATCGAGATCGCGAAGATCATGGCGAAGAAGAACACGGGCCCCCAGGCGTCCAGGAAGCCCTGCGACTCGAAGCCCAGCAGGCCGGACAGGTGGCCGTCCTGGAAGATCAGCTTGGCCACGCCGAACGCGGCGCCGGTGGCGAGCAGGTTCGTCAGCGCGCCCGCGGCCGCCAGGATCGGCGCCTGCAGCGCGACGAGCAGCAGCAGGAAGCCCAGGCCGATGACGACGCCGATGACGAGCGGCGTCTTGTCGGCCAGCGCCTGCTCGAGGTCGACGTTCTCGGCCACCGCGCCGCCGACGAGCATGCCGGGCGGCAGCGCGTCGCGCAGCCGCTCGACGGTGGCGCCCATCGCCGGGTCGGACGGGTCGGTCGCCGGGATCGCCTGGATCAGCGCGCGCCCGCCGCGCTCCTGTGGCGCCGTCACCGCGGCGACGTTCGGGTCGGCCTGCGCCACCGCGAGCGCCGCCCGCGCCTCCCGCGCCGGGCCCACGATCTGCATCGGCCCGGCCGCCCCGGGCCCGAACGCCTCGACGACCTGCACGTAGCCCTGGCGCGAGCCGTCCCCCTCGGGCACGACCTTGATCGACGGCATGCCGGTGTCGAGGCTCAGCACCGGGACCGTCAGCGCGACCAGGGCGACCACGGCGACCACCGCGTAGGGGAGCGGTCGCCGCCACAGCCGCTCGCCCCACGCGGCGAACCGCGGCGAGCGGTGCTCGCCCGAGTGGACCCACTTCAGCGCGAGCTTGTCGACCCGCGGGCCCAGCTTGGCCAGCACCGCGGGCAGCAGCGTCAGCGTCGCCAGCAGGATGAAGACGACCGAGAGCATGATCCCCAGCGCCATCGACCGGAACGCCGGCGACGGCACGAGCATCACCGCGCTGAGCGAGATGAGCACGGTCAGGCCGCTGAACGCGACGGCCTTCCCGGCGGTGTCCATCGTCTCGGCCACCGCGTCGGCCGCGCTCAGCTTCGATCCGAAGAACGCGCCCCGGAACCGGTAGACGATGAACAGCGCGTAGTCGATGCCGAGCGCGAGGGCGAACATCAGCGCGAAGTTCATGGCCCAGATCGAGATGTCCATGAGCTGGGTGCCGAGGTACAGCGATCCGGCGGCGGTCACGAGCCCGACGATCGTGAGCATCAGCGGCAGCCCGGCGGCCACGAGCGAGCCGAACGCCAGCACGAGGATCCCCATCGTCACCGGCCAGGAGATCAGCTCGGACTTCATCATCGCCGCCTTGTTGGCCGCGTTGAAGTCCGACCACATGCCCGACGCGCCGGTGAGGCTCACCTCGACGCCCCCGCCGCCGATCGCGGCGAGCCGGCCCTTCAGGTCGTCGGCCGCGCGGACCATCGCGTTGGAGTCCCGCGCCGCCCCGGCCTGCACGACCGCGGTGCGGCCGTCGCGCGAGATCGACGCGCCGGGCTGCGGCGGCACGACGGTCGTCACGGCATCGGAGCCCGCGAGCGTCTCCTCCACCTCGGCGACGGCGCGCGCGAACCCGGCGTCGCGCACGGTCTGCGACTCCGAGTGGACCACGACCATCAGCCCGTAGCTGCCGAGCCCGTCGAAGTCGCGGTCGATCAGGTCCCGCGCCGCCACCGACTCCGAGCCGGTCGTCTCCCACCCCGCGCCCGACAGCGCGTGCTCGACCTTCGGCGCGAAGACGCCCAGGCCGACGGCGAGGACGGTCCAGGCGATGACGACGATCCTGGCGTGGGTGGCGGTCCAGCCACCGAGCCGCCCGATGGGTCCGAGCCGGCTCACGGGGCCACCTCCTTGGGCATGTCGGGGTAGAGGACCGAGCGCACGCCGAACGCGCGCCCGACGACGAGCGACGCCGGGCAGAAGCCGGTGAGGACGTAGAGCCACTGGCTGACGCCCACGAACGCGGCGAGCAGCAGGAACCAGGGGCTGACGGCCGCGGCGAGCCCCGCGCTGACAATGGCGACCGTCCCGGCCACGGCGAACAGGACGCGCTCGAGGGGCCAGCCGGCGGTGGCGCAGGCGGCGGATCGGAGCTTCATCGGGGCCCTCCCTGGGGTTCGGCGCCGAGTTCGCCGGCCTGGCGGCGGATGCCGCGGCGTGTGGGCGTCGCGCCGGTCGTGGGCATGGCCGAGGACCATATCACAACTTCATAGTTGTGTAGTTGAGCAGAGGTGAAGTGAGACCGTCGCGTCGCGAGACCGCGACACCTGAGACAGTCCCGCCCATGACCGTCTCGCTGCTCAACCCGGACACGCTGTGCCCGCCCCAGGGCCGCTACACCCATGTCGCCGTCGCCGCGGGGACGCGGATCGTGTCGGTCGCCGGCCAGGTCGGCGTGCGCCCCGACGGCAAGCTCGCCGGCGCGGACGTCCGCGCGCAGACGACGCAGGCCTACGAGAACGTCGGGCTCGCGCTCGAGGCGGCCGGCGCGACCTGGCGCGACGTCATCCGGGTCGGCATCTTCGTCACGTCCGACGAGCTGCTCGGCGACCTCGCGGCCGCGCGCGACGCGATCTACGCCGACGCGTTCCCGGACGGCCCGTCGACCTACCCGCCGGGCACGCTGCTCGTCGTGCGCGGGCTGGCGCACCCCGACCTCCTCGTCGAGGTCGAGGCCACCGCGGTGATCTAGGCCCCACCGGGTGGCCCCGCCCCACGGCACCTCGCGGGCGAGCGCGCGCCTGGCCAACCCGGCGCTCTGGGCGAGCTGCCTGGCGATGACGCTCGTCTACAACAACAACGGGCTCGTCAACGTCGCGCTCCCGACCATCGGGCGCCGGCTCGACGCCGATGTCGTCCTCCTGCAGTGGGTGGTGAACGCGTACGCGCTCGCGCTCGGCGCGCTGATGCTCACCGCGGGCGCGCTGGCCGACCGCTTCGGCTCGCGCCGCGTCGTGCTGACCGGGGCGGCGGTCTTCGCGGCCGCCTCCGCCGCCGCGGCGGCCGCGCCGTCGGTCGCCGCGCTCATCGCCGCTCAGGGCGCGGCCGGCGTCGGCGCCGCGCTCCTGGTACCGGGCGCGCTGGCGATGCTCGCCCACGCCTACCCGAACCCGCGCGAGCGCGGCCACGCGATCGGCGTGTGGGCGTCGGTCACCGCCGTCTCGTTCGCCGCCAGCCCGATCGCGGGCGGCCTCCTGATCGAACTCGCCGGCTGGCGCGCGGTGTTCGCCGTCGCGATCCCGTTCGCGCTCGCGCTGGCCGTGATCGGGCGCCGCGTGGAGGAGACGCCGACACGGCGGTCGGCCGGGCTCGACCTGCCCGGCCAGGCGCTGGCGATCGTCGCGCTCGCGGCGCTGACCGTCGGCATCGTCGAGTCCGGCGCGCTGGGGTGGGGCTCGACGCTCGGCACCGGCGCCCTGCTGCTGGCCGTGGCCGCGGGCGCGCTGTTCCTGGCCGTGGAGCGGCACGGCGCCGCGCCGATGCTGCCGCTGCGGCTGCTGTCTGCCCCGGGCTTCGCGGCCGGCCTGGCGGCCGGCGCGCTGCTGAGCTTCGCGATGTTCGGCGAGCTGTTCCTCGTCTCCCTCTACCTGCAGGACGAGCGCGGGCTGTCGGCCACCCAGATGGGCCTCGCCTTCCTGCCCCAGCCCGTCGCCGGCGCGCTCCTCGGCCTCGTCGCCGGCCGCCTCATGGCGCGCTTCGGCACCGGCGCCGTGCTGAGCGCGGGCGGCCTCTGCGGGCTGGCCGGGGCGTTGCTGCTGACCTCGCTGGGCACGTCGACCTCCTACGTGCGGCTCGTGGTCTCGTTCGTGCTGTTCGGCTTCGCGTTCGGCGGCGTGGTGCCGGCGATGACGAGCGCCGCGGTCTCCGCGGTCCGCGGCCCCGAGGTGGGGATCGCGTCGTCGACGCTCAACGCCGTCCGCCAGGCCGGCGGCGCGCTCGGCATCGCCACGGCGGGCGCGCTGCTGGCCGGCTCGAACTTCCTCGGCGGCGCCTCGGTGGCGATGGCGCTCGCCGCGGCCGCGATGGCCGGCGTGGCGCTCATGGGCGTCCTGATGCACGGCAGCGTGCGCGCGGCACGCGCGCACTAGATGATTGATGCCACGCGAACTCAGGCGTTGAGGTCGGCGAACGCCCGGGTCGGGCGTCCGGTGAGCCAGTTGATCCAGATGCCGGCGCTGTAGGCCAGCAGCTTGGAGGCGATCCGGGCGCGGAGTCCGTGGAGGGTGCGTGCCTGGTGGGCTT
>Ga0310840_100909_pt1 | contig 15945 bp, 19 predicted proteins | sample SM_ome_8_FD_201304 | JGI IMG/M metagenome (GOLD analysis project Ga0310840, IMG submission 201304) | Sorghum-adapted microbial communities enriched on stacked mutant (SM) sorghum from Joint BioEnergy Institute, Emeryville, California... ...
GGTAAGACCCCTGGAAGATGACCAGGTTGATAGGTTCGAGGTGGAAGCGCGGCAACGCGTGAAGCTGACGAATACTAATCGGTCGAGGGCTTATCCTAAATTTACCCCACAAAGTGACGATTCGCTTTGAAGCGTAGTCCGATTACTTTGCGGGGGCCCCGGAAACGGGTTCAGCTTGAAGCACACGCATTCGCTTCCGGTTTTCAGGGTGCAAACCCTACATAATTAATGAACCAGGCTCGTATTGCAACAGGGCAGTACGGGCTTGGTTTTTTTCAGGAGTCGAAAGGGCGCGAGTTCTTGAAGTTCGCGATACTCCGTGTCATCGCGTAAACAAGAAATCCGATTGTGCATTCAATAAATGGAGAGTTGGACGAAATGTGTCCAAGTATTTCAAGCTACGGCATCCATCAAATAACCGTCAACGGTAGTAGACGGAACAATCCGTGGGCTGCAGCTTCAAGACGCCGTCTCGCCGCAGTCCGCGGATCTTGCGCAGGACGACCGAACGCGGGGCAAGCGTCCACAGATGCCAGCAGATGAGGCTGATCATGAACGATTCGTGCACCCAGGGATAAGCAACCGCGATGACGCAGAGTCCGAACCAGAGCAGATGGCGGTGCAGGCGCCGGAACAGGCCGTGTTCGATATGTTGGACGGGCACATAGCCGATCCACGGCGCATTCACGCTCCACCGGAAACGCCGGAATTCCGGTTCATCGACGCGAATCAAGGTCAGCCGGATAATGACGAAATGGACGAGCTCCACGCCGATGAGGCTGATCATCCAGGAGAGAATGCCGGTTGTGCCGTACAGGCCGCCCTGGAGCACGCCGAACAGCGCGGCGATGAGCAGGTAGCTGATCTTCACTTCCCGCGGTATCGGGATCCGGCGGATGAGCTGATAATGATAGATCGTCGCCTTTTCATCCAATTGTTGACGACGCGGCATCATGGGATTTTTCCTCCAACTGCATGCTGAAAAGGGTTTACCAACTATATCGGAAGAGGCGCATGCCGGATGAATGCCTGCCGGGCAAATGCGGATGGTCCCATGGAACCAAATATTTGCGGCAAACATATATTGAAGCAAAATATTTGAAAAGACCTTTGAACAAGTATATCGAACTAGACATTGTGGCATAATGGGAGTTGAAAGAAAGACAGGAAGGATGAGTCGGCATGGAGGAAAGCGTCCGACAATGCTGCATCATTTGCGGGCAGGAGAAGGAGTTCGGCATCACGATTATCTCCGAATTTATATGTGAGTCTTGTGAAGCCGAGATGGTGCGCACCGATGTGAAGGACGAGAAATATCCGTTCTTCATCCATCAATTGAAACGAATCTGGGTCCAGAAGAACGCGTGAGCGGCTGCATCCGACAAGGGACGGCCGTTTTTTTGCTGCTCGGTGGTATCGCGGCGTTTCTTCCTTTATTATAGAAGAAACAGGAGAGGAGGGAACGGAAGCGGATGCCGGAGTTCGAAGCGCCGCTTTACACGCAGCTCGTACGCAGGCTTGGGCGCGGCCCGGTCAGCTTCCACGTGCCCGGACATCAATACGGACGCGCGCTGCCGGACGAGCCGTTCGCCTTGTTCCGGGACATCATGGGCATAGACGTCACGGAACTGGAGGATACGGACGACCTGCACCATCCGGAAGGCATCATACGGGAAGCGCAGCAACTGGCCGCGCGCTGCTTCGGAGCGGACGAGACGTTCTTTCTCGTCGGCGGCAGCACGGCCGGCAATCTCGCGATGCTGCTCGCCGTCCTCGATCCGGGCGATGCGATCATCGTGCAGCGCAATGTGCACAAGTCGGTGCTGAACGGCATTGCATTGGCGAGGGCGCGGGCGATTTTCGTGGCGCCGCAGATCGAACCGGTATCCGGACTTCCGACCGTCCCTGCGGCAACTGACATTGAAGCGGCATTGGACCGCTATCCGGACGCCAAGGCGGTATTCCTGAGCACGCCCAACTATTACGGCATGCATGTCGATCTTGCGCCGTATGCGGAGATTGCCCGCCGCAGGAATCTGCCGCTTCTGGTGGATGAAGCGCACGGCGCGCATTTCGGGCTGCACCCGGCTTGTCCGCCTTCCGCAATAATGTCCGGCGCCGATGCGGCGGTTCAATCGACGCACAAGACGCTGACCGCGCTGACGATGGGCGCCATGCTCCATGTGCGCCGGGGCAGGTTGTCAATGGACCGGCTTCGGCGCGCCCTGACGGCGGTGCAAAGTTCAAGTCCATCCTACCCGATTCTGGCGTCGCTCGATATTGCCCGGGCAATGATCGCGGCTTGCGGCCCGGCATGGCTGGAGAGCGGCATGAAGGCGGCAAGCCGCCTCCGGGAACGGCTGGCTGAACGAAACGGCCCGTTCGCCATTGTGGAGCCGGCCGTCGGCGAAGCTTGCAGCGCCGTTGACCCGATGCGCATCGTGCTGCGGGATGCGACCGGCAGGCTCAGCGGCATTCGGCTTCAACAATTGCTGGCGGAGCAGGGATGCTGGGCCGAGATGGCCGACGACCGCTATGCGGTGCTGCTGTTCGGTCCGCGCACGACCGCAGCGGACGCGGACAAGCTCGTTTCGGCGCTGGACAGCATTTCGGCGGAGATCACCGGATATCCGCCGGCAACAGATGCCGGTCCAGGACCGATTGACACTGCGGCCTATGCGGCTGAACCGGAGGATCGCATCGGCGAGCCGTTCGCCATTCCGTTCATGCCGCCGGCGGAAGACGAAACGGAAACCATACCGCTTGAAGAAGCGGCCGGACGTACGGCCGCTGAAACCGTCATTCCTTATCCGCCGGGCATTCCGCTGCTCTATACGGGCGAACGGATCCGCGAAGCGCAGATCGCAGCCATCCGCAGGCTGGCTGCGGCGGGCGCGCGTTTCCAGGGAGCGCCCGACGCCGGCATGCGGACGATCCGGGTCATGGCACCACAACGACGCGACAACGACAGGTGAAGGGGACGAACCGGTGAGCAGAGGCTTTTTTCTGACGATTGAAGGCGGCGAAGGCGCAGGCAAGACGACGATTCTGCAGGGCATCGCCGATTGGCTGAAAACGCGGGGATGGGATGTCGTCGCGACGCGCGAGCCGGGAGGCATTCCGATTGCCGAGAAAATCCGGGAAGTGATTCTCGACCGCGGCCACACCGACATGGAAGCGCGGACGGAAGCGCTGCTCTATGCGGCCGCCCGCAGGCAGCACCTCGTCCAGAAGGTGGAGCCGGCGCTTGCGGCCGGCGCGGCGGTGCTGTGCGACCGGTTCGTCGACAGCAGCCTCGCCTATCAGGGCCATGCGCGCGGGCTCGGCATGGAGGAGGTCTGGTCGATCAACCGGTTCGCGATCGGCGATCTTATGCCGGATTTGACGCTGTATCTGGACGTCAGGCCGGAAGTCGGCCTCACACGGATCCGGTCGGCCGGCGGAAGGGAGATCAACCGGCTGGATCTGGAGGACTTGTCTTTCCATCAGAAAGTGCGCGAAGGCTATCTGCTGCTGGCGCAGCGCCATCCCGAGCGAATCGTGACCATCAACGCGGAGCAGCCGCCGCAACAGGTGCTTGCGCAGGCACTGGAAGAAACGGAAAAACGACTTAAAGGGTTTTCACATTTCCGCGTCAAATAATATAAAATAGGTACACATCCAACCAAGGGAGGGATACGCATGAAACTTGTCATTGCCGTTGTGCAAGACAAGGACAGCAACCGGCTGTCCACCGCCCTCATTCAGGAAGGATTCCGCGCAACGAAGCTGGCGAGCACCGGAGGATTTCTTCGTGCAGGAAATACCACTTTTATGATCGGAATTGAAGACGAACGGGTGGAAGACGTTTTGCGCGTCATCCGGAACAACTGCAAGATCCGCGATCAGCTCGTGACGCCGGTATCTCCGATGAGCGGTTCGACCGATTCGTACATGCCTTTTCCCGTCGAAGTGCAGGTCGGAGGCGCGGCGGTGTTCGTGCTTCCCGTCGAACGGTTTGAGCATTATTGATCACCCGCATGACGCAACCATTTATCGTCCGGTGAAGAGCATGACCCGTCATGCTCTTTGCTTGGGCTAAAAAGCAGCTTTACTCCATACATGGGAAGGAAACGCGATGAAAATCAATCCCGGATACCGCACAGTCGGACAAGACCGGACGCGGATGGACACCGTCCAGCGTCAGGCGGCGCCCAAATCGTTCGCCGATTTCATGCAGGAGCAGGAAACGGCCAGAACGCAGGAAGCGCTGCAGCGGATGCTGAACGACATCCATCAGCAAGGGGAACGGCTGGCCCGCAACATGACGGTGCGCGAGCTGATGCTGTACCGTCAGATGGTGAAACGGTTCCTCGAGGATACGGTCAGGCGCGGCATCGGCCTCAAGGAGACCCGCGGCTGGGACCGGAGGGGCCGGGTCAAGCGCTACAAGCTGATCGAAGAGGTCGATGCCGTCCTGGTCAGCATGGGCGAAGAATTGCTGCAGACCGAGGAAGGACGGCTCGAACTTCTCGACAAAATCGGCGAAATCCGCGGACTGCTGATGAATCTGCTGTTCTGACGGAAAGGATCGGTAACGCCATGCGAATCAGCGACATCACCGGCCAGCCGAAAGCGGTGAAACTGCTCCAGGCGGCCATAAGAACCGGCAATGTCTCCCACGCCTATCTGTTCGGCGGTCCCGCGGGGACGGGGCGGAAACAGGCCGCGCTCGCCTTCGCGCAGGCGCTGTTCTGCACGTCCGGCGGGCCGGATGCGTGCGGCGAATGTCTGGCTTGCCGGAAGATCGAACACGGCAATGAGCCGGATCTGCATCTCGTGGAGCCGGACGGCGCGGCGATCAAGATCGACCAGATCCGCGGTCTGCAGCGCGACTTGTCGTACCGGTCGGAGGAATCGAAGCGCAAGGTCTATATCATGGAACGGGCGGAGACGATGACGCCGCAGGCGGCCAACAGCATGCTCAAGTTTCTCGAAGAGCCGTCGTCGCCTGTCGTCGCCATTCTGCTCACCGAAAATCCGCAGGCGATTCTCCCGACCATCCGCTCACGCGCCCAATTCGTTCCTTTCCTCCCGCTGCCTCCCCAAGTCATGCTCGAGAAGCTGCTTGCCGAGGGCCATCCGCCGCTTCTTGCCCGGGCAGCGGTGCACCTGGCCTCCGGAATCGACGCCTGCCGCGCGATTATCCAGCAAGAGGGGTTTGCAGAAACGAGAAAGCTGGTGATACAATTGGGGAAAGACAGCCTGGGCAGATTATCCGCCGCGATGGTCAGCATCGGACAAGCGTTCAAGAACGGTCTGCAAGCGGACCGGATCGAAACCGTTCTCGCGCTGCTGGCGCTCTGGTATCGGGATCTGCTGAACGTCCAGATCGGCAGGCGGGAGCAGGTTGTCTTCGCAGACGAACTCGGCTGGATGGACAAGCATGCGTTCATGCGCAAACCGCATGAATGGGTCGCATGCATGGAGCATACGCTTGAAGCAGGCAGACGCATCCGTGCCCACGTATCGCCGCAGCTTGCCCTCGAGCAGCACCTAGTGAAGATTCAGGGGGGCTGAATCCTTGTACAATGTCGTCGGTGTCCGTTTCAAGAAAGCGGGCAAAATTTACTATTTCGACCCGTTGGACTACCCGGTCGAGACGAATCAGCACGTCATTGTCGAGACGGCGCGGGGAATCGAATACGGCAAGGTCGTCATCGGCCGGAGACAGGTGGACGAGTCGGATGTCGTGCTGCCGCTGAAGCGGGTCATCCGCATCGCGGACGAGGCCGACGCCCGGGTCGTCCGCGAGAACGAAGCGGCGGCGAAGCAGGCATTCGCCATTTGCCTCGAGAAGATCAAGCAGCATGAGCTGGGCATGAAGCTCGTTGATGTCGAATATACGTTCGATCGAAACAAGATTATTTTCTACTTCACCGCCGAAGGCCGCGTCGACTTCCGCGAGCTGGTCAAGGATCTGGCCAGCGTCTTCCGGACCCGGATCGAGCTCAGGCAGATCGGCGTGCGCGACGAGGCGAAGATGCTCGGCGGCATCGGGCCTTGCGGACGCATCCTTTGCTGTTCGTCCTGGCTCGGCGACTTCGAGCCGGTGTCGATCAAGATGGCGAAGGATCAGAGTCTGTCGCTCAATCCGACGAAGATTTCGGGATTGTGCGGCCGGCTGATGTGCTGCCTGAAATTTGAGCACGATCATTATGAGAGCGTGCGCGAGGAAATGCCCGCCGTCGGCAAAATCGTCATCACCTCTTACGGCGAAGGCAAGGTGACGGCCATCAACGCCGCTGCCCGCACGCTGTACGTCCAGCTGTTTGAATCGGGCGGCAAGCCGAAGGAGCTGCCGTTCGACGACTGTGTCGTGAAAGCATAACGCCAAGTCGCGGGTGCCGAGGTGGGACAGTGACGAGAGACCTGTTCGATCAAGTCGAACGCATGGAGGCCGTTCTCGGGCAGATGCTGAGGGAGACGGCCGACATCAAGCGGAACATCAAGTCGCTCATCGAAGAGAACAAAAGACTCAGCATTGAGAATCAACAGCTTCGCAAGCTGCTGAAGACGAGTGCGGCGACGGTCCGGGCGGAACTGGCTGCGGGACTCGCGGAGGAAGCATCCGCCGACCGGCTCGAAGAAGACAGCCATGTGCACGTCGGCGAAGGCTACGATAATCTTGCCCGTCTATATAATGAAGGATTTCACATCTGCAATGTCTATTACGGTCACCTCCGCACGGAGGGCGACTGTTTGTTCTGCCTGGCTTTTCTTCATAAATAATGGATACCCTGACGGCTGCTTGCCGGCGGCGCAATCTTGAGCGCTGCGGCGGGCAGCCATATTTTGCTTCGCCGGACCGGTCCCTGTACATTTGCAAGAAACGGGTTTGTTCATTAAGCTTATGGTAAGAACGTTATTTTCCACCGGATGGAAAGGCAAGGAGTCGACTTCCCGACATGAACAGGCCTGACGCGCAGCCGATGCTCGAGCCCGGCGAAAGGCTCGACCATCTGCTGACGCAAGACTTGAAAATCATTCAAAGCCCGGAAGTGTTCAGCTTCTCGCTCGACGCGGTGCTGCTCGCCCGTTACGCCGGCGTGCCGGCCAGAGGCCGCGTGCTCGACCTGTGCACGGGCAACGGCGTCGTGCCGCTGCTTCTGACGACGCGGACGGCGGCGTCGATTGACGGCGTCGAGATTCAGCCGAAACTGGCGGACATGGCGCGGCGAAGCGTGGCGCTCAACGGCCTGGAGGACCGGATCACGATCATCGAAGCCGATCTGCGCGAATGGTCGAAGCGCGCCGATGTGCGCGGCGCCTACGATGCGGTCACGATCAACCCCCCGTATCTGCCGCGTGGATCCGGAGAGTACAAGGAGAACATCCACAAAGCGATGGCGCGGCATGAAATCGGGTGCACGCTGGACGACGCCGCGGCGGCATGCGCGGCGGCGGTCAGAAGCGGCGGGCGCGTCACCATGGTGCACCGTCCGTCCCGGCTGGCGGACATCATCGAGACGCTGCGCCGCCACCGGCTCGAACCGAAGCGGATGCGGCTCGTCCACCCGAAGCAGGAGGCGGAAGCGAACATCGTGCTGATCGAGTCGCTGAAGGACGGCAGGCCGGAGCTCCGGCTTGAACCGCCGCTCATCGTCTACGAACCGGACGGACGATATACGGACGAGCTGCTGCATATATTTTATGGAAGAAAAACGGAGCTGGCGGGCGTACCCGCCGCGGCGGAGGAGGAGCGGACGTGAGCGGGAAGCCGGACGGAAAGCCGGATGACCGGCAGCGGGAGCGGCAGGCCGTGCAGGTCCAGCGGAGCTTCGCCGAACGCGAGCGGCCCGGCACGCTCTATCTCGTGGCGACACCGATCGGCAATCTGGAAGATATGACGATGCGCGCCATCCGCACGCTCAAGGAGGCCGATCTGATCGCGGCCGAAGATACGCGCCAGACCCGCAAGCTGCTGACGCACTTCGACATTCGCAACCGCCTGGTCAGCTACCATGAACATAACCGGGATGCGAGCGGCCCGGAATTGCTCAGGATGCTGGAAGAGGGGCTCAGCATCGCGCTCGTCAGCGACGCGGGCACGCCCGCCGTCTCCGATCCGGGGGCCGAACTGGCGGCCGAAGCGGCGGCACGCGGCATCCCGGTCGTGCCGATTCCCGGCGCGAACGCTGCGGTGTCCGCGCTCATCATCTCCGGGCTGCCGACGCACCGGTTCCTGTTCGCCGGATTTCCGCCCCGCGACCGCAAGGGGATGCAGCGGTTCCTGGACAGCCTGGAAGCGGAGCCGGGCACGCTCATTCTGTACGAATCGCCGCATCGCGTGCAGAAGACGCTGGCTGCGCTGGCCGAGCGGTGGGGAAGCCGCCGCATGGCGCTCGTGCGCGAACTGACGAAGCGCCACGAGGAAGCGTTGCGCGGCACGGTCGCCGATGTGCGGGATTACGCCGCGGCGCATCCGCCGGCGGGCGAATGCTGCCTCGTCATCGAAGGAGCGGCGGAGTCCGAAGCCGGGGAGGCGGCGGAGAACCCGGCCGGCGAATGGTGGGCGCGGATGACGTCCGCCGAGCATGTCGCCCATTACGAGCGGCAGGGCATGTCGCGCAAGGAAGCCATGAAGCGGGCGGCGGCCGACCGCGGGCTGAAGAAGCGCGACATCTACGCGGCGCTTCTGGCCGAAGCGGACGGGCCATTAGAGGACAAGCCTTGAGGGCAAAAAAACCTTCCCGGCCGGCAGCCCGGCGCGGGAAGGCAGCAAGGAGTATAAAAAAGGTTAGAATTATCGAGGTCATTTCTGTTCTATTATAACCTATTTTTCGTAAATGTGACACTTTTTTTTCACGAGATTTTCACTGTGCCGTCCGCGGCCGGAAGCCATCAGGAATTGGCGGGCACGGGCAGCTCGGAGATGCACTCGTGGCAGACGATCTTGCCCTTGAAGTACGTAACATTCTCGGCATTGCCGCAGAAAATGCAGGCGGGCTCATATTTCTTCAACATGATGCGTTCCCCGTCGACATAAATTTCAAGGGCGTCTTTCTCTCCGATGCCGAGCGTGCGGCGCAATTCGATCGGAATGACGACGCGGCCCAGTTCGTCGACCTTGCGTACAATGCCTGTCGATTTCATCATAGCGATTCTGCTCCTCTCAAGCGATTCAACATTATTCGACATAGTTCAACTTTTTCTGCTATTTATAGTACCAACCATTCCCATAATAGTCAACAGAAAATAACAGGAAATTCACGCCTCCATTTCTAAGAAACACCCGGCAAAACCAATGAAAATCCGGTTCAGGCGAGGAAATGGGGCGTTCTTCGGACATCAGGAGATAATTCGACACAGATCGACAAATTCGACAATTTTGTGAAGGGACTGTCGAATTTCGAAAGGGGTGACGCGCGTGCACCACGAATTGCCCGAAGAGAAAGTGTTCAAAGATCCTGTTCACAAATCCATCTATGTCAAAGACCGGATTATCTGGAACCTCATCAACACGAAGGAGTTTCAGCGGCTCCGCCGGATCCGCCAGCTCGGCACGTCCTATCTGACGTTCCACGGCGCCGAGCACAGCCGGTTCTCCCATTCGCTCGGCGTCTATGAGATTACGCGCCGGATCATCTCCCAATTCGAGCGGCTCGGCGATTCGGACTGGCCGAAGGAAGAGCGGCTGACCGCGCTGTGCGCTTCGCTGCTGCATGATGTCGGTCACGGGCCGTTCTCGCATTCGATCGAGGCCGTGTTCGACACGCACCACGAGGAGTGGACCTGCCGCCTTCTGCTCGAAGACACGGAATTGAACCGCGTGCTGCGCGGCGTCTCCGACGATTTTCCGGAGCGGATCGTTTCGGTCATCCGCAGGACACACGAGAAACCGATCGTCGTCAGCCTGGTCACCAGCCAGCTCGATGCCGACCGGATGGATTTTCTGCTGCGCGACGCTTATTATACCGGAACGCATTACGGCACGTTCGACATCGACAGAATTCTGCGCGTCATGCGCCCCCACAAGGGCCGGATTGTCGTCAAAGAGAGCGGGATGCATGCGGTCGAAGACTACCTGATGTCGCGGTATCAGATGTACTGGCAAGTTTATTTCCATCCCGTGACGCGCAGTTCGGAAATCGTGCTGCGGCAAATTTTCCGCCGGGCGAAAGAACTGTACCGCGGCGGCTGGCGCTTCGATTCCCTGCTCGAGCCGCTCAAGCGCCTGTTCGACGGCGAAATGACCGCCGACGACTATTTCCGGCTGGACGAGCCTCTGGTCCAGACGCAGTTCATGATGTGGACGGACGAGAAAGATCCGCTGCTTGCGGACCTGTGCCGGCGGTTTCTCCACCGCAGGCTGTATAAATATACAACGATGGACGAGCCGGACGAAGCGCTCCTGGACCGCGCGCGGCAGGCGCTTCTGGATGTCGGGCTGAATCCGTCCTATCATCTCGAAATTGATTACCCCTACGATCTTCCGTATCATATATACCGTCCGGGCGGCGACAGCGGTCCCGGAGCGCAGCCGATTCTGCTGCTCGGCGAACACGACGAGCTGACGGACATCGCCGACCGCTCCGAGATCGTCCGGTCGATCGCCGGCATACACAGGGGCAGACATCATCTTTATTACCCGGAAGACATGCTGCTGAAACACCGGGACCGATTGCCGTCCGACATCAGGCGGCTGATTGGCATGTTGTGAAGGCGGCCCGGGCATCCCGGAAGGAGATTTGGACATGTTGATCGATTCGCATGCGCATCTGGATTCCCATCGGTTCGACAACGATCGGGAAGATGTGATCCGGCGCGCCAGGGAAGCCGGCGTCGAACTGATCGTCAACATCGGCTTCAACCGCGAGACGATTCCGACGACGCTCGAGCTGACGGAGCGCCATTCTTTCATCTACGCGGCCATCGGCTGGCACCCGGTCGACAGCATCGACATGCGCGAGGGCGATCTGGAATGGATCGAATCGCTGGCGGCGCGCGAGAAGGTCGTCGCGATCGGCGAGATCGGCCTCGACTATCACTGGGACACGTCACCGAAGGAAGTGCAGCATCAAGTGTTCCGCGAGCAGATCCGGCTCGCGCGGCGGCTCGGCCTGCCGATCGTCATCCACAATCGCGACGCGCACGAAGATGTCGTACGCCTGCTCCGGGAAGAGCGGGCCGAGGAAGTCGGCGGCGTCATGCACTGCTTCTCGGGCAGCTGGGAAATCGCGAAGATGTGCCTGGACATGAACTTCTACATCTCGTTCGGCGGCCCCGTCACGTTCAAGAATGCGCGGGTGCCGAAAGAGGTGCTGGCCAAGGTGCCGCTCGACCGGCTCATGATCGAAACGGATTGCCCGTATTTGACTCCGGAACCTTATCGTGGAAAACGAAACGAGTCCGCTTACGTGTCCTACGTCGCGGAGGCGGCCGCCAAAATTAAGGGAATTGACTTACAGGAACTGGTAAAAATCACGGGACAGAATACTCTGAATTGTTTTCGAATTCGAGATAAGTCGGTCTAAACCGTTGAAACAATGATTTTGCTCACAAAAAAAGTGGCATTACCCGCGAGAAAATCTCCGAAAATGCACTTTAAACCGAAAATAACGCGAAAATCGCATTTTGAACGTCCTTTACAACGCGCAACTCCAGGGGGTATGATGTCTCACAGAACTTTGCTGAAAGTTGAACATTTCCAGACGCTGAATCTCCCGGAGGACGGGAGAGCGGGGGAACCAGTCAGCGGCAACCGGACAACGGGGATTGCCGGCACCGCTGAATTCGATCGGGGTGAATTGACCGGACGCGCGATCCGAAGCGGCGAAAGGTCATAGGGCGGCTCTCGGCCCGAACCCGTCAGCTAACTCCGCAGGCGTATTTGAGAGTGATCGTCTCGTGCTTTGACAGTCCGAAGTTTTATTTATCCTCTTCGAAGCCACGATGGGATCCTCTGTCGGCGGCTTTATTTTTTGAATATTGTGGCAACCGGCGACATAGGTTTCTCCAGGAAGACGGACAGACGACGGGGCGTGAATCTGGAACGACAGCACGATTCTGAAAACAAAAACGTTCGCGTCAATCGTATCATGCATCATCCTAAGGCGGCGAGCAATGTAAGGAGGACCGAAGACATGGGAAAGTTCCTTCCGGAATCCCATGGATCACGATCATCCGGCATGAACTTCGCAATGCGTTGGAAGCATGAGAACGTACGTCTGGTTCTTCTGAGCGCAATTCTTTCAATCGCCATGACTTTCATGCTGCTGGTGCTGCTCTACGGCACGGCCGACAAACAGGTATCGGTCGTCGTGGACGGCGAGGAACGTATCGTCACGACGAAGCAATGGGTGCTGGAAAAGCTGCTTGACGAGCTCGACATCGAGGTCGGGCCGAACGACGAGGTGTCGAAACCGCTCAACGCGGCGATCAAGGATGGCGACCGGATCGTCATCAACCAGGCGGTGCCGGTCACGGTGGTCGCCGACGGCAAGGCGGTGAAGGTGTATCCGACCCGCCATACGGTTCAGGCGGCCCTGAGCGAAGCGGGCGTCGACCTGCGCGACGACGACAAGGTGTATCCTTCGCCGGGCGCGGCACTCGAGCCGGACATGACGATTGAAGTGGTGCGCGTCGACAAGCACGTGGTGCAAACCGAAGAGGTCATACCGTATGCGGTCGTCAAGAAGGACGACCCGAATCTGGAAAAAGGCAAGGAAAAGGTCATTCAGCACGGCAAGGACGGCGTCGTCGTCAATCTTGTCGAGAAGACGTTCGAGAACGGCGTGTACGTAAATTCGCGGCTGCTGACGAAGACGGTGTCGGCGGAGAAGCAGGATCAGATCGTCGCCGTCGGCACGAAGAAGCCGGAGCCGAAAGCGGCCGTGTTGTCCGCCGAATCGGAGACGGCAACGAAGGTCACGCGTGAAGGCGTGACGTTCAAGGCGAAGAAAGTGCTCAAGAACGTGACGCTGACGGCGTATTCCGCCGGTTTCGAGTCGACGGGCAAGACCGAGGATCATCCGCTATACGGCATTACGGCTTCCGGCACGAAAGTGCAGGAAGGCCGGACGATCGCCGTCGATCCGGACGTCATTCCGCTCGGCTGGTGGGTGTACATCGAAGGCATCGGATTCCGGCGTGCGGAAGACAAAGGCAGCGCGGTCAAAGGGAAAAAGATCGACATTTACTACGACAGCGAGACGAAGGCGGAGCGCTTCGGCAAGAAGAAGGGCTACACCGTCTACGTGATCGGGCCGAACAAGCCGACGGCAAGCTGAGGCTGCGGCTGCCGCCGGGCGTGCCCGTGATTCATCCTATGGATTCATCACCGCAATTATGCTTGAGCGGCTGGAAACCTCTGTGCGGCATCCCCGCGGATGCCGCGCCGGGGTTTTCTTGTCGTTGCGGAGGCGCATAGCGGGGCGAAGCTGCGGCCATCATCATGAAGAGGACGAGCCGTTTACCGGGCTTGGGAAAGGAATGCGACATGATCCAGGAAATTATCGTCGTCGAAGGCAAGGACGACACCGCCGCCGTGAAGCGCGCGGTTGAGGCGGACACGATCGAGACGGGCGGCTCGGCAATCGGCGAGGAGGTGCTTCGCCGGATTGAACTGGCCGCAGCGCGCCGCGGCGTCATCATCTTCACCGACCCCGACCATGCGGGCGAACGGATCCGGCGGATCGTGGCGGGCCGCGTGCCGGGCTGCAAGCATGCGTTCCTGCCGCAGGAGCAGGCGGAGCGGGGCGGCAAGTTCGGCGTCGAGCACGCGACGCCGGAAGCGATCCGGCAGGCGCTTGCCGCCGTTCGGACCGAGCGGCCGGCGGAAGAAGCCGGAGCGGATGTTGTCGAGTGGGATGACCTGATGGAGGCGGGGCTCATCGTCCACCCGGAAGCGGCTCAGCGGCGCCGGGAGCTTGGCAGACGACTCGGCATCGGCTATGCGAACGGCAAACAGTTCTTCCGCCGCTGCCGGATGCTCCGCATCACGAAGCGGGAGTTGGCTGAGGCGCTTGCCGCCATGGACGGCGGAGAGGGGGAAGCAGGGCGATGACGGACGGCATGCAAATGAGCCGGCCCGCGGGAGACATCGGCACGCCGAAGCGGACGCGCGAAATCATCGCGCGATACGGCTTCACGTTCCGCAAGGCACTCGGGCAAAATTTTCTCGTCGACGCGAATGTGCTGCGCAAAATCGTGGATGCGGCCGAGCTTGGACCGTCGAAGGGCGCGCTTGAGATCGGTCCGGGCATCGGGGCGCTGACCGAGCAGCTCGCCATGGCCGCGGGCAAGGTGGCGGCGATCGAGCTGGACCGGCGTCTCATCCCGATTCTGGAGGAACTGTTCGCGCCTTGCGCCAACGTGGAGATCGTGCACGGCGACGCACTGAAGCTCGATCTGAAGCAGCTGATTGCCGAACGGTTCGCCGGTCTGGAACGCGTCAGCGTCGTCGCCAATCTGCCGTACTACGTAACGACGCCGATCCTCATGAAACTGCTGGAGGACCGGCTGCCGCTTGAACATATTGTCGTGATGGTGCAGAAGGAAGTGGCCGAACGCATGACGGCGCCGCCCGGAGGCAAGGAATACGGCAGCCTCAGCGTCGCGGTCCGCTATTTCGCGGAGCCGGAGGTCGTGTGCACCGTGCCGCGCACCGTCTTCGTGCCGCCGCCGAACGTCGACTCGGCCGTCGTGCGCCTCACCTTGCGCGCCCGGCCGCCCGTGGACGTCGCGGACGAAGCGATGTTCTTCCGCGTCGTGCACGCGGCGTTCGCCCAGCGCCGGAAGACGCTGGCGAACAACCTGACCGCGCTGCTCGGCAAGGAGCGGCGCCAGGAAGCCGCCGCGCTGCCGGCGTCCTGCGGCATCGATCCCGGCCGGCGGGGCGAGACGCTGTCGCTCGAAGAATTCGCGGCGCTCGCCAACAAGCTGGCCGAACATCCGGCATAGCCGGCTGAACACCAGACGGGCCGCCCTTCCATAGGATAGACGGAAGAGGTGATCAGCCCATGAAGCAAGGGGATTACGTCGTGCGAAAATCGTACGGCGGTGACATCCTGTTTCGCATCGAAGCCATCGTCCGGCAGACGGCCATTCTGAAGGGTGTCGACTACCGGTTGCTGGCCGACGCTCTGCTTTCCGACCTGATCGTCGTCCGGCAGCCCGAAACGAGCAGCGCCGCCGTGGCGGCGAAGATCAAAGAGCACGAATCGCTGCGGCGCTTCCGGCGCCAGGAGGGGGAGGCGGAAAGCTTCCGCTTCGGCACGGAGTCCGGGGACGATGCGGAAGCATACCGCCAGGAGACCGCGAACCCGCCGGGCGGGTATTTCGAGATGCCCGGCCGTGTCCTGCATCTCGACGGGGACAGCGCATATCTGCGCAAAAGCATGGCGCTGTACGCCCAGATGAACGTGCCCGCCGACTGCATCCACTGCCACGAATCGGTCATGCCGGAGGTGCTCGGCCGGCTGCTACCGCAGGTGCGGCCGGACATCGTCGTGATCACGGGCCACGACGGCGTCCTCAAGAACCGGCCCTACGCCAGTCTCCGCCCGCTCAGCAGCTACAAGAACTCCGTCCATTTCGTGCAGGCCGTCCGCACCGCCCGCGCCTATGAACCGGACAAGGACAACCTGATCATCGTCGCCGGCGCGTGCCAATCGCACTTCGAAGCGCTGCTCATGGCCGGGGCCAATTTCGCCAGTTCGCCGCGGCGGGTGATGATCCACGCCCTCGACCCGGTCGTCGTAGCGATCAAGGCGAGCCGCACGCCGTTCCGCGAGCCGATCCATCTGACCGATGCGATCCGCGGCACGATCTGCGGCGCGGAAGGGATGGGCGGCGTCGAGACGTTCGGCAAGCGCCGGCTCGGAACGCCGCGTCCGGGGTGGAATGCGAAGAAGGTCGTTCCGGCTTACGGTGCATAAAATCATGTCGGATTGCGGACATTCA
>Ga0310840_100911_pt1 | contig 15905 bp, 10 predicted proteins | sample SM_ome_8_FD_201304 | JGI IMG/M metagenome (GOLD analysis project Ga0310840, IMG submission 201304) | Sorghum-adapted microbial communities enriched on stacked mutant (SM) sorghum from Joint BioEnergy Institute, Emeryville, California... ...
GCTGGAGCGTCTGGAAGACATGGCCGAGACGGAGCCACCGTTGATGGCGGAGCAAACGAGGAGGTTTGTCAACTCTTTCCGGGCGTACTTCGACATCGCGAACACCGCGCACGGGCCAGACGTCGAATGAGCTCCACAAGAACGGTGTCCCACGCACGCCCGGCCGGGTGCTTCCCCGGCCGGCCACACAGGCGTGGTGAGAGCTGACAGGCGAGGTGACTCTACTGGGCGTTGGTCAGGTCAGAATGTTATCGATGCTCACGGCGCATACACATACTGACGAACATCAACCGATGTTCGTCGCATACCGAGTCCGACGCGCCCTTGTCTTGGTGTTGACGCCTTCGACGGGTTGTTGCGGTACGGAACCATGAGCGCGGCGTTCACCGCCTCGCGCTTCCGCTCCACGCCCTGGTGAAGGCGAGCGGATGAGGCAAGATCCGTCGCGTCGACCTGTCGTTGTCCATCGAGGTCTGGTGAGCTGCCGTACTGCCGAAGGTGAGACCGCGGTGGCAGGCGCTGGGCGACGACCCAGTCACGTCGCCGTCACTCTGGTCGGCGCTCGTCCTCGGCGGCGCGGTGGCGCGCAGGCGGCGGTGGGTTCGACGGCGGCGAGTGCGGCGGCGCGGGGTGGGCACTCGGCGGATAGACAGCCGTCGGAGAAACAACGGGAGGGTATGGGTACGCCGGGCCGTAGCGGTGCGGTTGCCGGTAGAGCACGGCACGGCGCTGGGCGGCGGTGTGCTGGCGGACAGCGCGGTACTCGCGGAAGAACCGTCCGGACGCGGGCCTGGCCAGCAGGATCGCCACACCCGCCAGCAGGAGCGCGGTGAGCACCGCCGTACCGGTCATGAGCCACCGGTGCCACGGGACCGCAGAGAATGGATCGGCGAGCACCACGGTGCTGGCGACGAACACCGACAGTGCGGTGTAGACCCAGGTCATCGAGCGTGCGCCTGACAAGCCGTAGCCGTTCGGCAGCGTCAGCAACACAGCCACCAGCACACCGATCACGGCGAGACCGGCTGCCAACAGGAGCAGTAGCGTCGCGATCGAGCCGGCGTCGGCATTCTGCTCCAGGTCGCTGTGGTGGCGGCGGTACTGCGGAATCGCGAACAGCGTGGCGACGGCGGCGGCCAGCCAGAACCCATGCGCGGCGGCCGGGACCGTACACTTCCCGCCGGCGGGTCGTAGCGCAGTGGTCGTCGCGTCCGGTCTGCAAACCGGAAGGACGCCGGTTCGAATCCGGCCGACCCGCCCCGGACGATCCTGACTATGCTGCCCCCCGGCGGGCCGTAGCGCAGTGGTCGTCGCGCCTCTATGGCATGGAGGAGGACGCCGGTTCGAATCCGGTCGGCCCGCACCGCGACGTGACAGGGACGGGGGAGATGGGACGCCGGGGCGATTGGCGCAGGTACGCCCGGGAACTGGCCTTGTTCTCACCTCCGGCGATGGTGGCGGCCGTGACCGAACGCCGCCGGGCGGGCGACTGGCGCGGCGCGTGCGCCGCCGCCCGGGTCGACGTCAACATCGACCTGCGCCACGTGGCCGCCCGCTTCGGCACGGAGGAGGCCGCGCGGATCGAGGCCGACCTGCGGGGGTTCGCACCGGACCTGCTCCGCCGCTTCCTGCCCCGGGTCCAGGGTTCGGCCGAGGGGCCGGTGCTGCTCCCACAGGCCAGCATCGTGCTGTCCCGTCGGACCGACCCGTTCCCGGCGCCGGCGGCCGAGGAGCAACAGTCCACCACGGACTCCGCCCGGCGGTGTGAGCCCGTCCCGGTGCTGATCGTCGAGACACCCCGCAGGGCGGTCCGGGCGCCGCAGCGCCTCACGCTGCGCGTCGGCGCCGCGCACGAGCTGACCGGCCGCTGGTACGACCTGCCCGACTGGTGCTGGCACGCCGACGCGGTTGCCGCGCGCCGCTGGGCGTACGGCGCCTCGGCGACCCGGCTCGCCTGGCACACGCCGGACGGGACCCCGCACCGCCCCGAGCAGCCGCCGGGTACGGTGGCGTCACCGGCCGACCCGACGGCCGAGGTCGACCGGGCGGCGCAGGTGGAGACGATCGACGTGCTGCTCGCCCAGGGGCGGTTGGTCGAGGCGTACCGGGCCGCCGGCTGTGACGTCGAGCTGAACGTGGACGAGGACCCGTACGGCTGGCACCGACGGAGCCTGATCCGGCTCGCGTCGGCGTTGCCGGTCATCACCGCCGAGGTCCGCCGGCTCGGCCGGCGGTACGGCCGTACCCGGTTCCTCGACGGCTCCGTCGCCAGCGTCGTGGTCACCGCCGACGACGGGCGGACGACCGTCCGGCCGGTGACGTGGGAGAACCGCCGGATGAAGGGGCCGGCCCTGTGCGCCCTGCGGGTGCCGCGGGAGGCCGCCCTGCTCAGCCACGGGCTGCTCACCCCCGACGACCTGCACCCGCTGGTCCACGAGGCGCTGTTCCCGGCGCGGGCCCAGAGTTGGCGGGTACCGTCGCCGCCCCCGCTTCCGGTGGTCCGGGTCCGCTGCGGAGGCGACTGGCACACCCTCCGGGTCACCGACGGGCGGCTCGTCGCCGAGCAGCACACCGAGGAGGATCTGCGCCGTGAACTCCTCCTCGCCGGGCTCGGTGGCCCGATCAACGGATGCGCGACGGCGGTCCGGGCCTGGCGTACCGGGGCCAGGCCGATGCCGAAGCGGATCAGGCTGGCTCGACGGGACGTCTTCGGGCTCGCCCGGCACGGCGACACCGACACTCTGCTGGCCCTGCTCTCCGCCGGATTCGACCCGTCCCTGCGGGACGGTACGGGCGGCACGCTGATGCACTGGCTGCCGCACCTCGACCACACCAGGGTGCTGCCGCTCCTGCTCTCCGCCGGGCTCTCCGTCGACGAGCGCGACCGGGACGGCGACACACCCCTGCACCGGGCGGCCCGGGTCGGCGCCACCGAGGTCATGTCGGCACTCGTCGAGGCGGGTGCCGACCCCCGGGCGCCGGACGCGTCCGGCCGGACGCCGGCCGACATACTCGCCGAGGCCCACGCCCGAGGGGCCCGGTGGCCGGGCCCCGACGGCCCGCCGGGCTGACCCGCCGGCCGGCGCGGGCGACGAGGACCGGCCGGTTCGGTGGTCGGCGGCTCGGCTCGCGGCCGGTGGGTATGCTGCCGCACGGCGGGGCCGTGGTGCACAGGCCGACGCACCACGACAGGACGCACCGTGACAGTTGGCGTGGAGAACGCCGGTCCGAACCCGGCCGACCTCGCCCACACGCACGACGGGGAGGGGACGTGTCCGTCGACCGTGCCGAGGCGGCGGCCTGCGTGGCCGTCCTCGCCCGCCTCGACGACGCGGACCTCGACGAGCCGATCCGCGCCGAACTCGAACGCGCCGTGGCAACGGCGTACCGGGGGATGAAGAAGCGTGCCCGGGCCCGCCGCGCCGCGCAGGCCCGCGCGGCCGACCGGGCCCTGCTCGCCACCGCGACCCGTTTCCACACGGAGATCCCCGACACCGCACCACCCGCCGACGGCGCCGGACAGGGCGGCCCCACCGCACCGGCCACCGGTGGCGCCGGGCAGGCCGGCGCCACCGTGGCCGCGCGGCCAGCGACGCCGCCGGAGGCCACCGGCACGGCGTCGGCGGGCCCGGCGGGTCGGACCGGTGCCCGCATGCTGCGGCGGGTGCGCCACTGTTACGTCTGCAAGGCGCCGTACCGCCAGGTCGACGTCGACTACCACCTGATGTGCCCGCCCTGCGCCGACGAGAACCGCGCCCGGCGGCACGCCCGCTGTGACCTGAGAGGACGGACCGCCGTGGTCACCGGCGGCCGGGTGAAGATCGGCTTCCACACCGCGCTGAAGCTGCTGCGGGACGGCGCCGAGGTCATCGTCACGACCCGGTTCCCCCGGGACGCCGCCCGCCGGTACGCCGCGGTGCCCGACTTCGACGACTGGTCCGACCGGCTCTACATCCACGGACTGGATCTGCTCGACCTGCCCGCCACGCTCGACTTCATCGCCGTCGTCGGGCGGCGCTTCTCGGGGCTGGACATCCTGGTCAACAACGCCGCCCAGACGCTGTACCGGCCGCCGGCGTACCACCGTGAGGTCCGGCAGGCCGAGGCGGCGGCGCTGACCGGCCCGGCGGCCCGGGTGGCGATCGGCGGCGCCGCGGCCCCGACCGACGACGCCGCGCTGCCGACCGTGCTGGACGCCTTCTTCCCACCCGGCCGGCGCGACGAGACCGGAGAACAGCTCGACCTGCGCGAGGTCAACTCCTGGGTGCTCCGGGACGCCGACGTCAGCCCGCACGAGTGGCTCCAGGTGCACGTGGTCAACGCGTTCGCGCCGTTCCTGCTCACCTCGCGGCTGCGCCCGGTGATGGAGGCCAGCGCCCACCCGGACCGGTACGTCGTCCAGGTCTCCGCCATGGAGGGCAGCTACTCCCGGCCGGGCAAGACCGTGCGCCACCCGCACACCAACATGGCGAAGGCGGCCCTCAACATGCTGGTCCGCACGGTCGCGGCCGACTACCTGACCAGCGGGATCCACATGAACAGCGTGGACACCGGCTGGGTGACCGACGAGCGTCCCCACCCGAGCAAGAGTGTCCAGCGCGACCTCGGCTTCCGCCCGCCCCTCGACGTGATCGACGGCGCCGCCCGGGTCTACGACCCGATCGTGCGTGGCGTGCGCGGCGCGCCGGTGAGCGGACTGTTCCTCAAGGACTACCGGAGTGTGCCCTGGTGACCGGACCGACCCCGGTGCGATGCCCGATCATCGCCAACCCCGACGCCGGGCTCGCCGACCCGGCCGACTTCGACCCGCTGCTGGCCCGCCTCGCGGTGCCGGACGCGGTGGTCGGTGCCCCGGAGGTCTTCCCCCGCGGCACGATCCAGGCCGACGGGCGGCTCGACCTCTGCAAGCAGGGCCTGGGGCCGGTGCAGGCCGGCCGGGTCGTCTCCGCCGCGGTCGACTCGCCACTGGTCCGACACCTGCTGCTCGGCACCAACGGGCTCGGCGCGGAGGGCGCCCGGGCGGTGGCGGACGCGCTCCGACCCGGCCACCGGGTGCGGACGCTCTATCTCGGCTGCAACCGGATCGACCCGAGCGGGGTGGCGGCCCTGGCCGCCCGGCTCGAACACGACGACACGGTCCAGGCGCTGTGGCTCAAGCGCAACCCGATCGGTGACGACGGCGTGGCCCGGCTCGCCGCCGCGCTCGAGGCGAACACCACGCTGCGGACCCTCGACCTGGTCAACGTGGGGATGAGCGGACGCGGGCTGGCCGTCCTCGCCGAGGCACTGGTCCGGCGCAGCCGCCGGGCGCCACTGCACCGGCTCTTCCTCGGCGGCAACGGCTTCGGCCCCGAGACGGCGGCGGTCCTCGGCGTCCTGGTCCGCGAGGCCGGGGTCCGCGAGCTCTTCCTGGCCGCCAACCACCTCGGCGACGACGGTGCCGCCGAGCTGGCCCGGCTCGCCGACGGGATCGAGCTGACCCTGGGGTTGGGCGGCAACGGCCTCACCCCGGCCGGGGTCGCCGCGCTCGCCCGACACCTGGGAGCCTGGCGTGTCCTGGACCTGGCCCGGCCTCCCTCCGAGCGGGCCCTCGGGGCCCGGGGGAACGAGGTGGGCGACGAGGGTGCCGCCGGGCTCGCCGCCGTCCTGCCGGCGGCCCGGCTCCGCCGGTTGGACCTGCGGCGCACCGGGATCGGCGGGCGGGGCGCCCGGCGCCTCGTCGAGGCGGTCGACGGGCACCCGACCCTGGAGTACCTCGGCATCAACGGCGGCGTACCGCGCCGCATGCGCCGTCGGGCCCGAGCGCTGCTCGCCGACCGGCCCACCGCCCCGCCACACCCGGACATCCAGGCGATCGCGAGCGTCTACCGATGACCACGTACCCGCCCGCCAACCCCGACGCCGGGGCCGTGCCGAGTCTGGCCGACGCCGACGCGCTGGTCGCCGCCACCCGCGCCTGGCGCACCGAGCCGGTGCGCGATCCGAAGGTGGAGGCGCTCGCCCTGGCGGTCTCGGCGAACCTGCCGGTGCTGCTGTGGGGCGAGCCGGGGATCGGCAAGTCCGCGACGCTGCAGCAGCTCGCCGCGGGGATGGGCACACCGCTGGAGACCGTGATCGCCAGCGTGCACGAGCCCAGCGACTTCGCCGGGCTGCCGATCGTCGGCGACTCGCCCGCCACCGACGGGGTGCCGATGGCGCCGCCGGACTGGGCGGTGCGTCTCGCCCGTGCCGGCTCGGGCCTGCTCTTCTTCGACGAGCTCTCGTCCGCGCCGCCCGCGGTGCAGGCCGCGCTGCTGCGGGTGGTGCTCGAACGCCGGGTCGGCAGCCTGCACCTGCCGCCCGCGGTGCGGATCGTCGCCGCGGCGAACCCGCCCACCAGCGCCGCCGACGGCTGGCACCTCAGCCCGCCGCTGGCGAACCGGTTCGTCCACCTGCGCTGGACCCACGACCCCCGGACCGTCGCCCGAGGGCTGGCCGGAACCTGGCCGGCGGTGTCGGTGCCGACCGTCCGGCCGGGCCGGGCGTCGACCGCGCTGGCGAGGGCGCGGGGCGCGGTCGCCGGGTTCCTCACCGCGCGTCCCGGCCTCGCCCACCACCTGCCGGCCGACGCCGAGGCCCGGGGCGGGGCGTGGCCCTCCCCGCGTACCTGGGAGATGGTGCTGCGGCTGCTGACCTTCCACTACTGCACCGGCACGGGCGCGGACGCGCTGGCGCTCGCCGTGGTCGGCGCGGTCGGGGACGGTGCGGGCCTGGAGTTCGTCACCTACCTGGAGAACCTCGACCTGCCCGACCCGGAGCGGGTGCTGGCCGACCCGGAGGCGTTCGCGCTGCCCGAGCGGGGCGACCGGCAGCTCGCCTTCCTCACCGCGGTGATCTCGGCCGTGCAGGCCCGCGTCGACCGGCGGCGCTGGGAGGCGGCCTGGGTGGTGTTGCAGAAAGCGGTCGAGGCCGGGGTGCCGGACGTGGCGGCCCGTGCCGCCATGGACCTGGCCGCGCTGCGCGACCCCGCCTGGCCGGTGCCGGCGGCGATCGACGCCTTCGTCGACGTGCTCCGGCTGTCCGAGCGTCTGCCGTGACCGGGGCGCTCGACCGGACGAAACTGCTGGCGGCCCGGTTCCGGGCGGCGCAGGACCGGCCGTACCTGGCCACCGCGTTGTTCAGCCTCACCGTGGTCGAGTCCCGGCGGGTGCCGACGATGGGCGTGGACCGGCGGTGGCGCTGCTACGTCTCGCCCGGGTTCGTCGACCGGACACCGGTGGCGCAGCTCGCCGCGGTCTGGATCCACGAGGTCGCCCACCTGCTGCGCGACCACCACGGCCGGGCCGACCGGCTCACCGGTGCGTACCGGTGGGACCACCACCGGGTCAACGTGGCACAGGACTGCGAGATCAACGACGATCTGGTCGCCGACGGGCTCCCGCTGCCGGCGAGCCGGGTCGAGCCGGGCACGTTCGGGTTGCCGACCGGGCTGCTCTTCGAGCAGTACCTGGTGCGGCTGCCGGAGGGCGTCCGGTGCTGCGGCGGGCCCGGCCACGAGGACGGCGAGCCGACCGGTGGCGGCGTCGACTGCGGCTCCGGCGCACACGGCCTGGACCGGTCCTGGGAGACGGGTACGGCCGGCGGGGTCAGCGAGGTCGAGGCGGCGGCGATCCGCCGCGACACCGCGCGGTCGATCCGCGAGCACGCCCGCGGCCGGGGCACGGTGCCGCTGGGCTGGCAGCGGTGGGCCGACGAGGTTCTGGAGCCGACGGTCGACTGGCGGCGGGCCCTGACCGGCGCGGTCCGGGAGGCCGCGGCCTGGGCCAGCGGGGCGGTGGACTACACCTACCACCGGCCGTCCCGGCGGTCGGCGGCGCTGCGGGGCGTGGTGTTGCCGAGCCTGCGCCGGCCGGTGCCCCGGGTGGCGATCGTGGTCGACACCTCGGGGTCGATGGGCCAGACGCAGCTGGCGGCGGCGTTGGCCGAGGTCGCCGGGGTGCTCCGGGCGGTCGGGATCGGCGGCAACCAGGTCACGGTGCTCGCCTGCGACGCGGACGTCCACGTGGTGCGGCAGGTCCGCACCGTCAGCGAGGTGCGGCTCGCCGGGGGCGGCGGCACCGATCTGCGGGTCGGGGTGACCGAGGCGCTGCGGAGCCGGCCACACGTCGTCGTCGTGCTGACCGACGGGCACACGCCCTGGCCGGAGCGTCCGCCGGAGTCGACCCGGCTCGTCGCGGGCCTGATCGGGGCCGACGCGCCGGAACCGCCGTCCTGGATCACCACCGTCCGCATCCCCGAGGAGCGGTAGCGCCCCGACGAGGAGCGGCGCCGGCCGCCGTCGCGCCTCCCGACCGCTACGGTGGCGCCCACCGCCACACCGTCTCCGCGCCGCGGCGGTCCGGCACCGGGTACTGGTCGGCGGGTCCGAGCAGGTCGAGCAGGGCCGCGCCGAGCTGCTGGCAGCGGGTGCCGAACGGGCGGTAGCCGTACCGGGGAACCAGCCACACCGCCCCGTCACCGCGCCCGTCGGCGACCTGGCGGGCGAGCCGGGCCGGGTCCTCGGTCTCGATGCGCCGCCGGTAGTCCGTCCAGTCCAGCCGGCCCGGCCAGTCCTGGTGGGGGAGGCTGAGCAGCCGTGGCCGGTGGTCCAGCAGGCGGACGACGTCCGGGGCGAGCTGGTCGGGGCAGAAGATCACCGTGTCGGCGTCGGTGAGCTGTCGGTCGAGGACCGCCGCGACGGAGGCGGCGTCGGTACGCGGGCGGGCCACCAGCACGGCGTCCACCGCCAGCCAGGCGAGGGTCAGGCCGGTCACCACGACCGCCGTCGCGGGCCTCGGCAGCCGGGCCGCCCCGACGCCGAGCAGCAGCAGCGCCAGTGGCACCACGACCGCGGTGTAGCGGCCGACCACCGCCGAGTGGGTGAGCCAGGCGACGGTGACGGCGAGCAGCAGGGTGGCCGCCCCGGCGGCGCCGACGAGCCGGGTGCGGCGGACGGCGCCGTCGGACGGTCGGGTGTGGTGGTCTCCGCCCGGCGGCCGGGTGCGGCCGCCGCCGTCCCGTGTCCGGGTGCGGCGGACGGTGCCGCCGTCCGGCCGGGCGCCGCGTCCGTCACCGAACGCGGCCCAGACCAGCAGCGGCCAGGTCACCAGCACGAGCGCCGCCGGTCGCACCTCGACGGCGGACCAGTCCACCAGCACGTGCAGGATCACCTGAGGGCCGCTCCGGCCGGCCCAGGGTGTGCCGGTGTGCCGCACCTGGTGCAGGAACGTCGGAAGCCAGGGGAGGAACGGCAGCGCGCCGGCGGCGAGCCCGGCCAGGGCCCACCCCGGCGTGGGTCGGCGGCCGGGCGGCGGTACGACGTCCCCGGTGCGGCGGTACCACCCGCGACAGCAGCCCGGCGCCGACCACCGCGTACAGGAAGAGCGCCCAGTGGTGGGTGAGCAGCAGCAGCCCGGTGACCAGGGCGAGCCCGAGCGCCCGCAGCGGCCCGGGGCGGCGCAGCACCCCCTCCAGCGTGAGGACCCCGAGCAGCACCACCAGCACCACCAGGGCATACGGGCGGGCCTCGGTGGCGTACCGCACCAGCCACGGGTTCACCGCCGCCAGGACCAGGGTGACCGTGCCGGCTCCCAGGCGCCGGCCCAGCAGGTGGAACAGCGGCAGGGTGGCGGCGGCGAACATCCCGGACAGGGCGCGTACCGCCGTGTCGCCGGTGCCGACGAGCCCTGTCCAGCCGTGCAGCAGCAGGTGGTAGAGCGGTGGCGCGCCGTCTCCGCGCAGCGCGGCGACGAGTTCCGCCGGGGGCAGCCGGGCGATCGCCACGCTCTGCGCCTCGTCCAGCCACAGCGGCGAGGTGGCCCAGAAGCGCGACGCCACGCCGGTCGCGACCACCAGCGCCACGAGCGTGACCAGCCCCGCCGCCGGTTGCGGGCGTGGTCGAGGTGTGCCGGTGCGTACCCCACCAGGCCGGCGGCGGTGGCGGCCAGCGTCACGACCGCCGCGGTCAGCCGGGGTGTGGCACGCCCGGGGCCTACGGGAACCCGCGAGTGGTTTGTCCGATCTGCGTCGGGGGCGGGCTGACCGGGGCGCAACCCGTGGCCGCTGGCCGCTCTTCCCGGCCGGGTCTCGCGACTCTCACGACCCGGTAGCATGTATACGAAATCGTGCATGCGGGCGCAGGCCCGGTTTTTTCCGCGGGGCGCCGCCGGCCGTCCCGCCGTTCCGCGTCGACCGGTCGGACCGGGAGGGACGGGGAGTGAGATGGCCGTACGCAGTCCTGCCATGACCGACGTGGCGCGACTCGCCGGGGTGTCGCACCAGACGGTGTCACGGGTGCTGAACGGGCATCCGAACGTGCGCGAGCAGACGCGGCTGCGGGTGCAGGCGGCGATCGCGGAGCTGGGCTACCGGCCGAACCGGGCGGCTCGGGCGTTGGTGACGGGCCGCTCCCAGGTGATCGGCGTGGTGACGCAGAACACGACCCTGTACGGTCCGGCGTCGTTGTTGACGGCGTTCGAGCAGGCTGCGGCACGGGCGGGCTTCGCCGTCAGCGTGGGAAGCGTGCGGGATCTCGACCACCGGTCGATCTCCGCGGCCGTGGAGCAGCACCTGGCCCACCGGGTGGCGGGAATCATGGTGATCGCTCCGGTGGAGTCGGCGGGGGAGGCGCTGGACCGGCTGCCGCACGGGGTGCCGCTGGTGACGGTCGACGGTGATCCCCGCCGGTCGGTGCCGCAGGTGACGGTGGACCAGGTGGCGGGTGCCCGGGAGGCGACGCGGCACCTGCTGGCCGCCGGTCACGCCACGGTGTGGCACGTCTCCGGCCCGGCGGACTGGTTCGACAGCGCGGGGCGGATCGAGGGGTGGCGGCAGACGCTGCTGGAGGCGGGCGCGGAGGTGCCCCCGGTGATGCCGGCGGACTGGACGGCGGCGGCGGGTTACCGGTGCGGGCAGACGCTGGCGCGGATGCCGGAGGTCACCGCCGTCTTCACGGCGAACGACCACCTGGCGTTGGGGGTGTTGCGGGCGTTGCACGAGCACGGCCGCCGGGTGCCGGAGGACGTCAGCGTGGTGGGGTTCGACGACGTGCCGGAGGCGGCGTACTTCATCCCACCGCTGACCACGGTGCGGCCGAACTTCGCGGCGGTGGCCGAGGCGGGTCTGGCGATGCTGCTGGCCCAACTGGACGCGGACGGCGCGCCCGGGGCGCAGCGGCGGACCATCGCGCCGACCCTGGTGCCGCGCCGCAGTGTGGCCCCGCCACCGGCCTGACCCGCGCGACGCCGCGGCGGCGGAGGGCCGGCGGACCTTCCCTTCCCTCCGTGGGCGCCCGCGGCGCGGGGGAGCCCACGTCTAGGCCGCCGGGGCCCGGTCTGCCGCCACCCGGTCCGCGCACAGCTCGGCGACGGCGGTCCGCAGGGCGGCGACGAACGCCGGCCCGGTGTCGGCCAGCGACTCGTCGAGCAGTACGCCGACGTGCGTCGTCCTGCCCCAGCGCAGGATGCCGACCCCGATCGGCACGCCGTCGGCCAGCGCGACGACCGGCGTCACCCGCCGGACCGGGGCACCGGCCAGCCGCTGCGGGCGGGGATTCCCGCCGCTCATGTACGAGACGATCACGTTCATGAACCGGCTGTTGTAGACCCGACGGGCCAGCATTCCGTGTACCGGGAACGGCAGTGCTCCCATGGCCCGCATGACGAGCGTGGCGGCGACCGGCTGCCCGCTCGCCACGCTCCGGCGCAGCTGGTCGCGCACCATCGCCAAGCGCTGCCGCCGGCTCAGCCGCCCGAGCGGCAGGTCGAGGGCGACCGCCCCGGTCCAGTTGCCGTGGGTCCGTCCCCGGCTGCGGGGGTCCATGGAGACCGCGAACATCGCCCGCAGCCGGGACGAGGTCGTCCGGGGCCGGTAGGTGCGGTCCAGCGCCTCGGCGACCAGGCTGCACATCAGCTCGCTGAGGTGCGCGCCGCTCTCCCGGGCCACCCGCCGCAGGTCGTCGGTGGACAGGGAGGTGACGACGAGGGCGCGACCCGGGCCGGTCAGCGGGCGGTTGACGGCGGTGCGCGGTGCCCGGCCGGCCGAGGCCAGCCGGGCCAGCCCGCGTACGACGAGGTTGCCGCGCCGTACGCCGGTCCGGGCCAGCCCCGCGAGGGCCCGGACCCGGGACCCGGGTGCCGGTTTCCGGGGCGCGGGCTCGGCCGCGGCCGGCCGGGTGGGCCGGTGGTCGTCCCGGGGCGAGGGGTCGGGTCCCGGGTCCCGGTGGTCGGTGCGACGGCTGGTGCCGTCCGGCCGGTTGGCCCGGGCGCCGGGTCCGGCCGGTCCGGCGCCTCCCGCCGGCTCGGTGGTATCGGGGTCGAGGAGCCGTTGCAGCGTGCCGATGACCGACAGTCCGTCGCCGAGGCTGTGGTGCAGCTTGACGGCGAGCCGGGTCCGGCCCTCGGCCAGACCGGTGACCAGCAGGATCCGCCACAGCGGCCGGTGCATGGCCAACGGCTGCGACCAGAACGCGTTGATCGCCGAGTCGGCACCGGCCTCACCGTCCTCGGGTGGCGCGTGGTACTCGTCCACGTGGTCGGCCGGGTCGACGGCGGGGTCGATCACCCAGCCGGGGCGCCGCAGGCGGCCACGCCCCGAGAGGCGTCGACGCAGGGTGGTGAGGGCGGGAAGACGTCGACGCAGCAGCTCGACGATGTCGTCCCGCCCGACGGCGCGACCGTCCGGCCGGGGGCCGAGTTCGAGCACGGCGCCGATCTGCTGTGCGACGGTCGCGGACTGGACGTGCAGGAAGAACGCGTCCTGGGCCCGCAACGGCCAGCTCGGTGGGGGTCGGCGCCGGCGGGGCCCGACCGACCGCCCGGCGGGCGGCCCGACCACCCGGCCGGTGGACCGGCCGGTGTCGGTGCCGCGGCTGGCGGTTCCGACCGGGCTGGTGGTGTGGGCCGGTGCGGTGGTGGCGCCCGGGTTGGCGGCTGCGGTCGGACCGGCGGTGGGGGTCGGGGCTGCGGTCGACGGGGGCGTCGCGGCGGTCGCGGCCAGGGCGAGCAGCCCCAGCTCGTCCAGGCAGCCGTCGTCCGGCCCGGGGTGCGGTCGTGCCGCGGCGACCTGCTGGGCCCAGCGTACCCGTCGTACCAGGTCGGGCAGGTTCCGGCAGGTCTGTGTCAGGCCGCAGGCGGTCATCAGGGCCGCGTTGGCCGTCCCGTGCGCGGCGATGGGCCGGTACATCAGCATCGGGGTGCCGGTGACCCAGGCCTCCAGCGCGGTGGCCCCGCCGGCGTTGGTGACCAGCAGGTCGGCGGCGCGCAACAGGGCGGGCATGTCGTCCACCCAGCCGAGGACGGTCAACCGGTCCGGGGGTACGCGGAGCCGGTTGAGCCGTTCGACGAGCCGTCGGTTCTGCGCGCACACCACGACCACGTGGACGGGGTCGCCGAGCGTGCAGAGGCCGCGGACGGCCTCCTCCACCGCCCCGAAACCGAACGATCCGCAGGCGACCACGACGACGTACCGGGTGGGGTCGAGGCCGAGTCTGCGCCGGGCGTCGTCCCGGTCGCCGGGATGGAAGCGCCTCAGCACCGGCGGCGCGCAGACGGCGATCGGGGCGCCCGGCGCCGCCGCGTCGGCCAGCGGCACGGCGCGCGGGTGCACCACGAGGTTCAGGTCGAGCTGGGGGTAGACCCAGAACGGGTGCGGGGCGAAGTCCGACACCCAGGCCCCGATCGGCACCCCGAGCCCGCGGTGGCGCCGCAGCCAGGCCAGGCCGGCGCTACCCAGCGGGTACGTGGAGATGATGAGGTCCGGGTCGAAGGTCTCGACCTGCGCGGCGAGCCGCCTCCCGGCCCAGGAGCCGGTGAACGCCTTCGACGCCCGGGCCAGCCAGGGGTACCGCCAGAGCGAGGCGTAGAAGAACTCGTACAGCCACGGCGTCACCTCGACGTTGGTGATGTAGATGCGCCGGAAGGCGGCTCCGACCCCCGGTCCCATCACGTCGAGGGTGTCCAGCCACCGCACCTGGCTGCCCGGCCACAGCTCCAGCACCCGTTCCTGCAACGCGCGGCCGGTCGCGTGGTGCCCGCCCCCGATGTCGGCCGACACCATCAGCACCCGGCGCGGGGTCGCCCCGGGGATCACCGGTGTGTCCGGCCGGCCGGGGGACGGGCGGTCGACCGTCGGAGGGAACGTCGTCATGCCGCCTCCTCGTCTGGGCCGCCGTCGTGCCGGTGCTTCCCGTCTGTCTGGTTCCGCCACGGTGGGGCCGGGCGGTGACGGCGGTGGACCGGCCCCGCCGTCACGCCCAGATTGTCATGACGAGACATGTTCGGTCTGCCAGACCGGGTTGAGGCCGACGGTGAGCTGCGGTGCCTGCCAGGCGGCGCCGGCGGCGGAGAGCACCCGGTAGGCGGTTCCGGCGGGACCGTTGGTGACAGCCAGCGGCTGACCGTCGAGGAAGGCGACGAGGAGCCGCTGGGTCCGGGCGCGCCCGTAGTCCATGGCGTGCCGCTCCGGTACCACGACGACCGGGATCCGGGGCCGCGGGCCGGGCGGGTCCGCCACCGCGTCGAGCAACGGCAGAAAGGCGACCATCCGTACGCCGGGTACCGGCTGGAGCATCCGGTCCCGGTAGCGCGGTCCGTGGTCGAGCAGCGAGCGGATGAAGGGGGCGTCGGCGCCGAGGTCGGCGCCGCCGGTCCGGTTCACCACCCCGAAGATGGCCCGTAACTGCCAACCGGCGGCGATCCCCCGGCCGGTGGCGCTGCCGGCCGGAGGGTAGTAGACCCGGGCGGGCCGCGGCAGTGGGCTCAGCAGCGCGACCGCGTCGACCTCGGCGGGGCGTCCCCGCTCCAGGTAGGTGCGGATGACCAGGGCTCCCTCGCTGTGCCCGAGCAGCGCCACCGGCCGCCCGGTGCGGCGGGCCAGGTCGCGGACCTGGGCGGCGAGCAGGTCGGCGCTGCGGTCCAGTGACTGGTGGGTGTCGGCGGGGGCGTACGGCCGGGGGCGGCCGTGCGCGTCGAGCCCGGCGTACGAGAAGCGGTGCACCGGCAGTGTCGCCCGGCCCGCCGGGTCCGGGACGTGGTCGGTCGCGCCGTCGTACCGGGAGTCGTAGCCGCCGACGTAGAGCAGCGCCTGGCGGGGTGGGTCGGCCCCGTCGCGCAGCAGGAGCGCCGGGGGCGGCCGGGCGGCGGCCCGGGAGCCGGACCCGGCCAGCACCCCGCTGCCGGCGAGGGCGAGCAGCACCAGCGCCGCGACGACCGGTACGACCGGCAGCCGCGGCAGGGGCGTGCGGCCCCGCGTCACGGTGCCGAGCAGCCCGCGCCACAGCGGCGCGTTGGCCGCCCCGCCGGCGGCGGCCAGCGGTATTCCCGCCCAGTCCGGCGTGAGCCCGATGGCCAGGGCGGCCGCGGTGAGGACCGCGAACACCGCGGCCACCCAGAGCGGCACCGCCGGCGGCGGCAGGCCCCGCCACCAGGCGTCGGTCACCGGTCCGCGTTGCAGCGCCACGGCCAGCAGCAGCAGGGCGAGCACCGCGCCGATCGCGAACCAGGACAGTGCCGTGACGGCGGCGGCCAGGGTGACCGCGGTCCACGGCGCCAGCACGACGGCCGTCACCGCGGTGACGGCGAGACCCGCCCTCGCCAGCCGGCGGGTCGCCGGGCGCCGCCGGCCGGGCGGCCAGGCCACGACGATGATCGCCACGGTCAGCAGGGTCCGCACCACGACGGCGCCGAGCACCAGGAGGGCGAAGGAGAGCCACGAGTCGTGATACACGAAGATCCACCGCAGGTCGTGGAAGATCCCGAACGGGTTGGGCGCGGTGACCTGCGGCGCCAGCGCCAGCGACGAGTGGTCGCCGGTGCCGGCGAGGACCGCCGCCTCGACCGTGGCCGGTCCGGCGGTCAGCCCGACCAACAACGGCAGGCGACCCCGACCCG
>Ga0310840_100928_pt1 | contig 15512 bp, 8 predicted proteins | sample SM_ome_8_FD_201304 | JGI IMG/M metagenome (GOLD analysis project Ga0310840, IMG submission 201304) | Sorghum-adapted microbial communities enriched on stacked mutant (SM) sorghum from Joint BioEnergy Institute, Emeryville, California... ...
CCTTGGTGTAGCGGACCAGGATCTTCTCGGCCGGCAGGTTGCCGACCGCGGGCAGGCTCATCGACTCCGTCAGCCCGGTGTCGGTGTACGTGTACTCGTAGGTGTACGAGGCCCGCAGCCCCCACGTCCCGGCAACCGTCTCGGGCAGCGTCAACGTGGTCGACGTCGGCTGGTAGTCACTGGTGTAGCCACCGATCGTCTGCGTGTACGGCAGACCGTCGGTGTAGCGGGTCGCGGTGGCCGGCATGCCCTTGCCGCCCGGCGCGGTGTCGTAGGTGTACTCGGCCAGCAGGGTGCCGCCACTGTCACCCAGCCGCTGCTGCGTCGGCCGGGACAGCTCGTCGTAGCCGTTCCAGACGGTGACGTTGCGGGCGTTGGTGGCGGTGAGCTGCCGGTCCCGGTGGTCGTAGGTGAACCGCGAGGTGCCGGTGTCCGGGTCGGTGGCCGTCACCAGCCGGCCGCGCTGGTCGTACGACCAGGTCCACGGGTGGGCCGGGTCGGCGGAGTGGGTGGCCTTCACGAGCTGGCCGCGCGCGTCGTACTCGTAGCGCATCGAGGTGTACTCGGTGCGGGCGGCGTTGGTGAAGGTGTCCACCCGAACGGTCCGGCCCAGCGCGTCGCTGAACACCCGGTACGAGGCCGAGCCGGACGGGTTGATCACGGTGGAGTAGTCGGCACCGTACTCGTACCGGGTGGCCCGTTCCGGCGCGTCGACGCCGTTGAGGACGGGCATCTCCTCGACCACGCGGCCGAGGCCGTCGTAGGTGTAGCGGGTGGCGTTGGGTACGGTCGTGTCCGCCGACGGGGTGAACAGCGTGCCGACGGGCGAGCCGTCCGCGAGGTAGGCGTTGTTGCTCTGCCACACCTCACCGGAGGTGTTGTAGAGCGTGTCGGTGATCAGCCGGCCGCCGCCGATTGCCTCCTCCTGGGTCTGCCGCGTCCGGCCCAGGCCGTCGTAGATCGTGACCGAGGTCTGGATGCGGTCGTCGTGCCCGCGGGTGAAGGTGGTGACGTACGGAGGCTTGCCGGCCGGGACCGCGTACTCGGCCCGGAAGTCCGGGACGGCCGCAGGAGACGGGGTGCGGCCCGGTCCCCATGCCTCGACCAGCCGGCCCAGCGGGTCGTACCTGGCCTCGCTGACGTGCCCGTTGGGGTCGGTGACCCTGACCGTGACGGCCCGGCCGGGGTCCAGCTCCTGGACCTGCCGGTGCCCGAGCGAGTTCTCCTCGGTCACGCTGAACGCCTGGCCGACCTCCGGGGTGTAGGTGATCCGGGAGGTCTTGCCGTCGGGGTCGGTGCGGGAGACGACGCGGCCGACGGCGTCGAAGGCGGTGGTGCCGTCGGACTGGAATCCGGAGCCGTCACCCTTCAGCGACCAGGTCTGGGTGGCGAGCCCACGGGCCGTGCTGCCGAGGCCGACGCCGTACGCCTGACCGTCGTAGGCGACCCGCTCGGCGGAGATCAGCGTCGTCAGGTCGTCGAAGGTGGCGTCGTCGCAGGTCGTCGGGCTGGTGCGGATCTGCTTGGTCAGGCCGATGAGGTTCTTGTCGAGCTGGTGGTGGTACTCGACGAACGTGCAGGTCTCGTCGCCGCTGCGGCCGGTGTCGCCGAGGGACTCGATGTGGGTCGGCAGGCCGTGCGTGGTCTCGTACGTCGTCCTCGTCTCGACGACCCGCTGGGTGCGGCTGTCGTCGCCGGTTCCGGAGGAGCGGGCGTAGGCGACCTGCCGCGTCTCGGTGACCCGCCAGGCGCGCAGCGGGCTGAGGCCGTCGTCGCGGGTCCGGCTGGCGAGCTGCCGGGCCTCGGGGTACGTGACGGCACGGGTCAGCCACTCGGTGTCGGCGTCGTCGGCGCTGGCGTACGTCAGCTCCTCGGCGATCCGGCCGGCGAACGGCTCCCGGTCCTTGGCGATCTCGGCACCGGTGATGTCCCGGACCGACACGTCGTCGCCCAGGCCCTGGAAGTAGCGGGTGACGGACTTGGTGCGCCGGGCGCCGATCTCGGGGTTGTCCGCACCGGTCAGCACCGTGACCTGGGCGAAGCCGGCGAACTGGGAGTACGTGCGGGTGGACTTCTTGGTGAACTCCTGCTCGGCCAGACGCCACCTCGGGTTGGCGTACTCGTACCGGGTGACGGTGGCGAAGGCACCGTCGACGTTGGGGAGTTCCTCGACGCTCTCGACGACGTACTTGTGGAACCAGTCGATTTCCTCGGCGGACGGGTCCGGGTGCCAGAAGGCCGGGTAGCAGAGTCGGTTGTTGGCCTTCAGCGCGTCCGTGTCGTTCTTGCCGGGAAGGCCGGTGCCGGTGGCGCAGTCACCCTCGGGCTGCTTGTAGGTGACGATCGTCTCGCCGCCGTACTCGTTGATGACCCGGGCGATGCGAAGGCGGGAGAAGCCGGGGCGGTCGTCCCGCATGACGCGGTTCGGCATGTCCTCGGCGTTGGCCTCGAACCGCACCGGGTTGAGGGTGATCCGGTCGTCGGTGGCGCCGCTGCGGCCGTACCCGGTCCGGGTGATCGACTCCAGCCAGAGCGCGGTGTTGGGACCGGTCCGCAGGATCGGGAACGACTGCTTGAGCTGGTACTCGTCCACGACCTGCAGGGCGGTGGTGTCGGGACGCCGCTGCGCGAACGTGGTGATCTTGTCCAGACGCTTGCGGGAGAAGAAGGTCGGCGCGGCGTTCCAGCACTTCGCGTTGGCGGCGCACCGCAGGTCGGCCGGGGTGTCGTACCAGATCCGGTACCTGCTCGGATCCTTGCTGGTGAAGTTCTCCTCGGTACAGGTGACGGAGCCCTCGGCGAAGCAGCGTTCCGCGACGGTGAAGGTGATCCGGGCCAGCGGTGGGGCCGAGAAGATGGTGTCCCGCCGCTGCCCGTAGTCGATCCGGGTCAGGTAGCCGGCCCGGTCGTACGGCACCGGATTCGTGAAGTTGAAGTTCCGGGCGTAGTAGTTGGTCTCCTTCTCCCACCACAGGGACATGGCGTTGCCGTGGACGTCCTCGACGTAGTCGAGGCCCCACCGCCAGGCCTGCATGCAGACCGAGCCGGCCCAGTTGCCCGCCTGGTAGCAGGGCTCGCCCGGGTGGTTGCCGTACACCGGCACGGTCAGCACGGAGTTGGTGACCGGGTCGTCCGCCGCGCTGCCGTTGTCGGACCAGCCGGGCAGGCGGTTGCGGCCGAAGTGGTAGCGGGTGCCGTCCCGGGTGGTGACGATCCAGTACTCGCCGTCCGCGTCACCGTTGGCCAGGCTGGTGTCCTTGCGCAGTTCGACCTTGGAGCCGTCGCCGTTGGCGGTGAACCAGGCGCCCTGGTCTCCGTCCCAGACCAGCTCGGTCGTCATCCCGCCGAGGGTCAGGGTGGCGTTGTTGGAGCCCCAGCACAGGTCGGCCGCCCTCGGCCTCGGCGTCCTGTTGGCACTCGTGGCCGCCCCACTGCCGTGGTGGCTACGGGCCGACGAGCCCCGCAAGCTCGCGGCCCCGGTCGCACCGGCGCCGGCCGCACCGCGGGACGAGGCCGCCGCCCGGGCCGAGGCCATCCGGACGGGCCGGGAGGTGCTCGTGGAGACGGCGACGAGCGCCACCTCGCTCACCTGGGCGCTTCCGGACGGGCAGTGGCGCACCACGATCCATGCCATACCCCAGCGGACGAAGACCGCCACCGGGCAGTGGGTACCGATCGACATCACCCTGACCCGGGGCGAGAAGACCGCCGAGGGCCTCGACATCCGACCGGTCAACCCGCCCAGCCCTGTGCGCTTCTCCCGAGGCGGCACGGCCGACGACGCGACCGAGAGTCCCGTGGCCGAGGTGGACGTCGAGGGCCACACCATCACGTACACCTGGCCCGGTCCCCTGCCGGAGCCGGTGCTCGACGGCCCCCGAGCCCTCTACCCCGAGGTGCTTCCCGGGGTGGACCTGCTCGTGGTCGCCCGCGACGCCGGCGGCTTCGGCCAGTTGCTGATCGTCAAGAACCGGTCGGCAGCCACGATCGCGGCGGTCAGCCGCGTCAGCTACGGACTCCGCTCGAAGACGGCGGTCTTCCGGCACGACCCGGACACCGGCGGCGTCCGGGTCGTCGACCCGACCGACGGCCGCGAGATCGCCTCGATCCCCACCCCGTTCGCCTGGGACTCCGCCGGCCGTGACCCGGAAACACCGGACGCTGCCCCCCGCACCTCCGTGGCCACCCCCGCAGACGTGCTGCGGCTCTCCGGCCTCAGCGGCGTCGAACCGGGTGCCCGGCACGCCCCGATGCCCACCCGACTGGACGGCGACGGCACGGGGAGCGCCCGCCTGCACCTGGACGCCGCCGCCACCGGGCTGCTCACCCGGGCGGACGTCCGGTTCCCCGTGTTCCTGGACCCGACCCTGACCAGCGGCACCCAGGCCTGGGCGACGGTCTACAAACAGCACCCCAACACCAACACCTACAACGGCACCAACTTCAACAACGGCACGACGGTCGCCCGGGTGGGCTACGAGAAGGACACACCGCTGCTGACCCGCTCCTTCTGGCGGATGGGATTCCGCACCGGCCTCACCGGGGCGGAGGTCAGCACGGCCACCTTCAAGGTGCTGAACAACCACTCCTACAGCTGCAACGCCCGGCAGATCCGGGTCTCACTGACCGGCGCCATCTCGTCGGGCACGACGTGGAAGAACCAGCCGACGTGGTCGACCGACCAGCAGACGTTGTCCTTCGCCCACGGCTACAACAACAACTGCAAACAGGACTACGTCAGTTTCAACGTCAAGAACGCGGTCGAGTCGGCCATCACCAACGGCTGGTCGAACATCACGCTCGGCATGCGCGCCGTCGACGAGTCCGACACCCACACCTGGCGCAAGTTCGAGGTGGCCAGGTCGGAGCTGAGCGTCACCTACAACCGGCCGCCGGCGGAACCGACCAACGGCACCTCCTCACCCGGCGGCCCCTGCGCGGTCGGCGGCAACGGGATCACGGTCGCCAAGACCAACATCACCCTGTCGGCGATCGGAAGCGACCCGGACGGCCTCAACGACCTCAACGGGCTGCGCTTCCGGTTCTGGAAGACCGGCACGACGGTTCCCCAGGGCACCCTGGTCACCCCGGATGCCAACGGACGGGCGTCTCTCGTCATCCCCTCCACCGTGCTTGAGGACACGGCCACCTACTCCTGGGACGTACGCGCCGAGGACAAGAGCAACAAGACGTCGACGTACTTCCCGCCCGGCGACGAGCCCTGCCGCCTCACCATCGACGCCTCGGCACCCCCGGCCCCCGACGTCACCAGTGAGGTGTTCCTGCCCGCCACCCCCGACGGCGCGACCTGGTCGACGGTCCGGTTCGGCGGCACCGGCCCCATCACCTTCACCGCCGCCGACGCGGTCCGGTTCAGCTACTCCTTCGAAGGCGTCGGCAGCACGGACGTACCGGCCACCAACGGCACCGCCACCGTGCCCGACCTCAGGCCGCGACACGCCGGCCCCACCACGTTGTACGTGTACGCCTACGACGCGGCCGGCAACCGCAGCGCCCGGACCGACTACCACTTCTACGTGCCGCCCCGGGACGTCGCCGACGGCCCCGGCGACACGGGCGGTGACGGAATCCCCGACCTGCTCGTCATCGATGCCGAGGGCAACCTGAGGACGTACGCCGGCGACGTGGACGGCGAGCTGCACTCCTGGCTCGCCGGCTCGTACACCAGCGACGGGACGCTCAACCCGCCCGGCCACTGGTACGACCCGGCGACCGGCACGGCCGCCCTCATCACCAAGTACGCCGACGCCTACCCGGGCGACGGTTTGACCGACCTCTTCGCCCGCACCCCGGACGGCGGCTTCTGGCTCTACCCCGGGGACGGGTACGGCACGTTCAACGTCGAGAAGCGGCTGCGGGTCATGCTGCCGCCCGATGCACCGGCCCCGTCGACCTGGACCCAGATCAAGGCGGTCGGTGACCTCACCGGCGACGGGCTCCCGGAGCTGGTCCTGCGGGCCGGCACCGCGTTCTGGGTGCTGACCGGCTACACGGGCGCGAGCTTCCAGGAGGCGATCCTGATGGAGGGCTCCTCGTGGGGTCGCCAGGAGATCGTCAACGTGGCGGACATCGACCTCGACGGCACACCCGACCTGCTCTGGCGCAACCTGGACACCGGCTTCATGTACGTCCGGCACGGAAAGCCGGGTCCGACGTCCGGCAGCGTGAACCTCGACTCGCTCAAGACCGCCGCCAACTCCCGTAACGGCGACGTCCAGTACGGGAACAACTGGACGGAGACGAACATCAGCGCGGTCGTCGGCATCCCCGACGTCAACGGGGACAGGGTGCCGGATCTCTGGGCACGGTCCGGAGGGAACGGGACGATCCTCCTCTACCACCCGTCGACCACCAACACCAATCCCCCGGTGAAGACCGTGATCGAGGAGGACTGGCGAGGCGTCAAGGCATTCGGCTGATCCTGGTCCGGCCGGTCCACGTCGCCGTCGCCGTCCGCCTCCGGGCCGTTGTCCGCCGTACGGGGCGCGGCCCGGGCCAGCCGGACCGCCGGGGGACCGGCCCGACCGCGAACCGCGACGCCGCGAGAGGCACCGTGACAGCGCCCCGGGGTTCCCGTCACGCCCGGATCCCGGTCTTCGCGGTGGTGCCTTCGTCGGCGGCGCGCCTCGCCAGGGCGCGGACCAGGTCCACCGCCAGATCCGGCACCGTCGGTGGGCGTCAGCCCTCCCGCCCGCCGCGGACGCTCCCGAGGGGCGGGTGGAGGACGAACGTCTCCAGCTCCTGCCCGCCGTACCAGCCTGTGCGCCGGCCGATCGCCGTCATGCCGAGCCGTCGCGCCACCCGCATCGACGCCTCGTTGCCGGGTGAGACGACAGCGTAGATCTCGCTGGCTCCAAGGGCGAAGCCGCGCTCGACCGCACCTCGGGCCGCCTCGGTGGCGTACCCCTGCCCCCAGGAGTCGGGGTGCAGGTGCCAGCCCACCTCGATGTCGTCGGTCAGCTTCGTCTCGTCGACCCCGGGCAGCGGCTTGAGCATCACCGTGCCGACCACCAGATCGTCGTCACGGCGCTGCACCGCCCAGATGCCGTAGCCGGCGGGAAAGGTGGCGTTGCGGGCGTGCCAACGGCGTACCGTGTCGGCGGCACCGGCCCGATCCCGCAGCGGAAAGAGCGGCGCGTTGAGGAACCGGACGACCTCGGTTCGCGAGTACATGTCGAAGACACGGTCGAGGTCGGCTGGCTCCTGGGTCCAGTCCCGAATCACCAGCCGGTCGGTCGAGTAGATCGTCGCCATGGCGCCGGATCGTAGTGGGTGGCACCCTGACGCCCGGTCGGACGGGCGTGAACCACCCTGAGTCTGACGGCAACTCCCTGTTGTCAACGCCCGGCGTGGCGGGGAGTGTCACCGCGGTAGGCGTCAAGGAGGGGACTTGGCCTTGCGTCCAACGGTCATCTTACTGACTAGCGGCACGGGACCACCTGAGGGTGGTGCGGCGTCTTCGTGGTTCGGGAGCCTACAGCAGGGGCGAACACCTCGATCACCTCGACTGCGGATCCTGCCGTTTCGGGGTGGATCTCTCGGAAGAAGTGCTGAATGATCTTGATGCGGACGAGATGGCCGAACCGTCCGCATCACTTGGAGAATTCAGGGCGGTTCTCGTCGAGTATCAGAGCGTGGAATGCATCCGTGAGCTTGTGCTGAGAGTGCTTGTTGGAATGAACGGTTTTCTTGACACAGACCTCGGCGAGCTCCTTCCTGATGGCGAGGTCCTGCAGAGGTTCCGGGAGGACTCGTCGTGGGACTGGCGAATCCGATGACATTCGGGTACCGACCCTCCTGGGTGGTGTCTGCGGACTTGCGATAGACACTTGCTGTTCGAAGTGGGCCAGGTGTCGTGTGGCGGTGACGGTGTCGTGGCGTACGCTCTCCTGCGGAACGAATTGCGGCGCCGCCCGGGCGGCAGAGGTTGGCGGGCATGCGGAGCCGCTGGGTCGCAGGTGTCTGGCTCACCGGTCGACGATGCCGGGCTCAGGACACCTGCTGTCGTGTCGGCTGAGGATGATTTGGTCTCGCTGCAGTTCGGTGCGCCGCAGGCGTCGAACCTCGTGAGCTCGGGTGACGTCGAATTCGGGATCTCGGAATCCGGTGAGCTCGTCTGTGTGGCGGTTCGGAGGCCGGATGTTGCCGTTCCGGCCGACTATCCGGGTTGATGCGCGTGACGGGGTCTGAGGTGCCAACGCTCTTCGCAACTGCTCTGATCGGAGTCGACGTCGGCGTCACGGGCAGGCCGGCCGGCACCCTGCGCGACGGCAGACACTCGTCGCCGCCCCGGACGACGGGCGACCGCTACCCGCGATGCGGCCGGCCCAGCGCCGCGGCCTCCGCCGACCGGTGCGTGACCGGGTCCGGCGCCGGCCCGGCGGTGCCGCCGGCCGACTCGCGGATGCCGTACCGGCGGTAGACCCGGGCCAGCGGACCCGGCGCCCACCAGTTCCACCGGCCGAGCAGCCGCATCGTGGCCGGAACCAGCAACGCCCGGACCAGGGTGGCGTCGACCGCGATCGCCACGAGCATGCCGATCCCGATCAGCTTGATGAAGACGATGCCGCCGGTGGCGAACCCGGCGACCACGACCCCCAACAACAGCGCGGCCGCGGTGATGATCCGGCCGGTGTACTGGAGTCCGGCCGCGACCGACCGGCTGTTGTCGCCGGTGCGGTCCCACTCCTCGCGTACCCGCGACAGCAGGAAGACCTCGTAGTCGGTGGCCAGGCCGAACAACACCGCGAGCATCAGGATCGGGTTGCTGGGCTCGATGAATCCGGTCGGGGTGAAGTCCAGCCAGTCGGCGAGGTGCCCGTCCTGGAAGATCCAGACCACCACCCCGAACGAGGCGCCGATCGAGACGAGGTTCATCAGGACCGCCTTGATCGGCAGTAGTACGGATCCGAAGGCGAGGAAGAGCAGCACCAGGGTGGCGGCGGCCATGATCGCCGCCATCAGCGGCAGCCGGGAGGTGAGGCTGGCCAGCATGTCGAGGTCGGCGGCGGGCCGGCCGCCGACCAGCACCTCGGCGCCGGCCGGGTCCGGCAGGTCGCGGATCCGGCGTACGACGTCCTTGGCGACCGAGCCGGTCGGCTCACCCTCGTAGGTGACGCCCAGCAGGGTCGAGTCGCCCCGGTTGGCCGTCACCTCCACACCGGTCACCCCGGGCAGCCGGGACACCTCGGCGGCGAACCGCCGGGCCTGTTCGACGTCGACCCCGGAGACCAGAACGCCGATCGGGGCGACACTGCCGCCGGGGAACTCGGCGGCGATCCGCTCGGCCACCACCCGGGGCTGGGCGTCGGCCGGGAGCACCCGCTCGTCGAAACCGCCCGCCTCCATCCGGAAGACCGGCGTGGCCAGGACCGCCAGCACCGCGACCACGCCGACCAGGTACAGCACCGGACGCCGCATCACGCTGCGGGCCAGTCGTGCCCAGGCCCCGGACTCGACCGGCGGCGCGCCGGCCCCGGCCGGTCGGGCGCCGTTCGCCGCGGCCGTGCCGACCCGGTCCGCCCCGCCCGCGGGGGTCCGCCCGGTGCGCTGCCGGCGCGGCAGTGGTACCGACAGCGCGTTGATCCGCGGGCCGAGGACCGCGAGCAGGGCCGGCAGGACGGTCAGCGAGGCGAGCATCGCGACCAGGACGGCCGCCATGCCGCCCAGGCCCATCGACTTCAGGAACGTCTGCGGGAAGATCAGCAGGCTGGCCAGGGCGGTCACGATGGTGAGCCCGGAGACCATCACGGTCCGCCCGGCCGTGCTCATGGTCCGTGCGATGGCGTCCGGGACCGGGTGACCGGCGGCGAGCTCCTCCCGGAACCGGCTGACGATGAACAGCGCGTAGTCGACCGCCATGCCGAGCCCGATCAGCGTGATGACGTTGATCGCGAAGATCGAGATGTCGGTGACCATGCTGAGCAGCCGGATCACGATGAACGCGCCGAGGATGGCGAGGCCACCGACCAGCAGGGGGGTGGCGGCGGCGACCAGACCGCGGAAGATCAGGATGAGCAGCACCAGCAGGACCGGCAGGGAGAGCATCTCGGCCCGGGTGAGGTCCTCGGTGGTCTGTGCGTTCGCCTCGGCGAGGAAGGCGACGTTGCCGCCGGCCTGGGTGGTGACGCCGGGTGCGTCGAGCAGCGGGCGCAGGTCGTCGTACGCCTCGGTGAGCTTGTCCGGGTCGGTGGCCCGCAGCCGCACCAGGGCGTACGTCGCGTGTCGGTCGCCGGAGACCAGGTTCGGTGCCTGGGTGTCGTACCAGCTCGTCACACTCTCGACCTCGGGGTGCTGCCGCAGCCGCTCCAGGGCGGCGGTGACCGGCTCCCGGAACGCGGGTTGGTCGAGGGTGCTGGTCGGGCTGGAGTAGAGCACGATCAGGTCGGCGCCCTGGTTGCCGACCTCGGCGGTGATCCGGGCCGCGGCCCGGCTCGACTCGCTGGCCGGGTCGTCGAAGCCGCCTCCGGTGAGGGTGCCGAAGACCCCGGTTCCCCACGCCGCTCCCAGGGCCGCCAGCACGAGTGCGGCGCCCAGCACCGCCCACCGGAGTCGTACGACGACCCGGCCCCACCACTCAAACATCGCCCGTCCTCCTCGACGACGGCTCAGGTCAAAGGCGTGACAGCCGGTTATTGAGGTAAACGGTGTTCACTTCGTAATCGATCTTCTCGCCCGTCAGGAGAGTCTCGCCATGACGACACCCCCTCGCCGGGAACGCCTCCGTACCGCGACCGTCGCCGAGATCAAGGACGGGGCACGGCACCTTCTCGTGACCGGCGGGCCGCAGGCGATCTCCCTGCGGGCCATCGCCCGGGACATGGGGATGACCGCGCCCGCCATCTACCGGTACCCCCGGTCTGGAGGCGTTGGTCGTCGAACTCGCCGCCGATCTCTACGACGAGTTACGACGGCACGTCGAACGAGCCCGGGACACCGCCGGCGACGATCCACTGGACCAGCTGGTCGCGATGGCACGGGCGTTCCGCGAGTGGGCGATTTGTCACCCGGCCGAGTTTACGCTCGCCTTCGGCAGCCCGGTCCCCGGGATGGAGGCGTTCCAGGACGGCTGCCTGGACGCCGACGCCCGGCGCCCGGTTCGGCGCGGCGTTCCTGCGCCCCCTGGTCGAGCTCTGGCACCGGTTCCCGTTCCCCACTCCCCCGGCCGAGGTGCTGCGGCCGTCCCCTCCGGCGGGCCGCTCCGGCTAGGCTTCCCGACCATGGACGCCGAGTTGCCGAACCGGGCCGACGTCGTGGTCGTCGGCGCCGGACACAACGGTCTGGTCGCCGCCGTGCTGCTCGCCCGCGCCGGGCTCGACGTCCTGGTGTTGGAGGCCGCCGAGACGGTCGGCGGTGCCGCCCGTACCGAGCAGCCGTTCGCGAGGGTGCCGGGACTGCGTCACTCCACCGGCGCCTACCTGCTCGGGGTGATGCCGCCGGAGCTGATCCGGCTGCTCGGCGTCGAGATTCCCACCCTGCGCCGCGACCCGCACTACTTCCTGCCCACCCCGGGCGGCCCCGGCTCGCCGTACCTGCTCTTCGGCGCCGACCGCGAGGCGACCCGGGCCCAGATGACCCGGTTCTTCTCCGCCGCCGACGTCGCCGCCGACGACGCGATGCAGGCCGAACTCGCGGCGCTGCGCGAGGACCTGGCGCCGGCCTGGCTGGCCGAGCCGCGGCCGGTGGAGGAGACCGCCGAGCGGTACGTCCGGCCGGCCCTGCGCCAGGTCTTCGTCGACCTGGTACGCGGCTCGGTCGCCGACTACCTGGCCCGGTTCGACTTCCGCTCCGAACTCCTGGTGTCGATGTACGCGGTCACGGACGGCCTCTCCGGGCTCAACGCCGGCCCGGACGACCCCGGAACCGGGCACAACTTCCTGGTCCACAACATGTGCCGGCTGCCCGGGGCCGGGGGCACCTGGATGATCGTCGCCGGCGGCATGGGCACCGTCTCCCGGGTCCTCGCCGACGCCGCCCGCGCCGCCGGCGCCCGGATCCGCACCGGTACGCCGGTCACCGCCATCACCGTCGACGACGGTGCGGTCAGCGGCGTGGAACTGGCCGACGGACGCGGCGTCGCCGCCCCGGTGGTGCTCGGCGCCGGCGACCCGTACCGGCTGATGGACCTGGTGCCCGACGGCGCGCTGCCGGCGTCGCTCACCGCGCGGATGGCGGCGGTCCGGCGCACCGGCACCACCCTCAAGGTCAACCTCGCGCTGGCCGACCTGCCGACGTTCTCCTGCCTGCCCGCCGGCGCGCCGAGCCCGTTCGGCGCCACCATCCACCTGCTCCCGGGCTCCGCCTCGCTGCTGCCCGGGGCGGGCGGAGACTCCCCGATGGCGGCACTGCGCGGCATGTGGGCCGACGTCCGGGCCGGACGGCTGCCGGACGAGCCGACCATCGAGTGGTACCTGCACACCACCGTCGACCCGTCGCTGCGGGACCCGGCCGGGCACCACTCGTCCGCGCTGTTCGTCCAGTCCGTTCCCCACACCCCGGCCGACGGGTCCTGGGACGACGTCCTGTCCGGGTACGTCGATCACCTGCTGGCGATCTGCGACCGGTACGCCCCCGGCACCTCGGCGTTGGTGGCGGACGTGGTGCCGCTGACCCCGCCCGGGATCGAGGCCCACTTCGGCATCACCGGCGGCCACATCCACCACGTCGACAACACGGTCTCGTTCACGGACCGGATGCCGTACGCGACCGGGCTGGACGGGCTCTACGCGGGCGGCGCCGGCTGTCATCCGGCGGGCAGCGTGATCGGCGCCGCCGGGCACAACGCGGCCCGGCGGATCCTCGCCGACCTCGGCCGCTGACCCCCGAAGGGACCCGCCGACCCCGCGGAAGCCGCGGGTCGGTTCCGCAGGGAGCAGCGGGTCGGTTCGGCGGGAGCCGCGGGTCAGCGGCGACCGTCTCTCGACAGGGGAGCCGCCCGGCGGCCTCAGGCGTCGACGCGGCGTGCCCGGATCTTGTGCCCGACGCTGGTGAGGCAGCGCCCGCTCTCCAGGTCGAACCGCCAGCCGTGAAGCTGGCAGGTGAGCTGGCCGTCCTCGACGATGCCGAACCGGCTCAGGTCCGCCTTCAGGTGCGGGCAGCGACGCTGCACCAGCCAGTCGCCGATCGTGACGTCCTCGGCCTCGACCGCCCGCTCGTGCTCCTCGTACCAGCCCTCGGCGTACTGGAGTCGCTCCTGCGACAGGCACTTGAAGAACGAGTAGACGAACTCGTTGTACTGGCCGATCCGGGCGGCCGAGAACCGGCAGGAGAGGAAGAGCGAGTTGACCCAGTCCACCTCGCCGGTGTACAGCAGGTGCTCGACCAGGGCCCGCTGGGTGCGGAACCGGTAGCGCACCTTCTCGTCGGCGTACGGACGCACCTGCTTGTTCGGGAAGTCCACCAGGATGGACTCGACCGACTCGCCGTCGTAGCCGACCAGGTCGAACCGGACCGGGCCGCCGATCCCCTTCGCCAGGTAGACCGACTCCTCCAGCAGCGGCTCGATCCGCCGCTTCATCTCCTTGAGGACGTCGATCTCGGGATGCCGCCAGGAGGCCTTCTCCGCCTCGATGATCGGGCGCTTGCGCTCCCGCATCTCCTCCAGGTGGGCGACCTTGTTGGCGAAGAACTCCTCGACGGGCACCGGGTGGGTGGTCTCACAGCTCTCGGTGGTCAGCTCCGCCACGCTGCCGGGCAGCAGCACCACACCGTTGGTCCCGCCGACCTTGGCGTACTCGCGGAGGAACACCGACTGGTCGGGGAAGATGTTGCCCTCGTCGCCGAAGACGTCGTTGAACTGCCACAGCTCGTCGTCGAGGAAGCAGGGCGGGCCGGCGATGGGGAAGACGTACGACGCCTTGACGTCGTTGATGTACCGCCAGGTGCGGTCGAACTGCCGCTCCCGCTTCTGCTTGCCGAACGCGGTCTTGGCGGCGGTCGGCAGCTCGTAGACCATCGGGTACCAGATCGCGCCGGAGAACTGGAGCAGGTGCGCGTGCACGTGACCCAGCCTGGTGAAGGCGCTCAGGTCGGTCGGGCGGGCGTCGTTCTGGTTGAGCAGGCGTACGCCGTCGTACTCGACCCAGAGCGACGAGTCACCGATCGGGCCGTCGGTCGGGCTGGTCAACGCCTGAATCATGATCTTCAGGCCGCCGTCCAGCTCGACGACCTCCTCGTTGCGGGTCTTGATGAAGCTGGTGAAGCCGAGCTCCCGCAGCTCGTCCTCCAGCTCGGAGGTGGGGTACGCCGGCAGCAGGACGGTCGCCTTCTTCGAGATGTAGCGCTTCAGGTGCGCCGCGTCGAAGTGGTCCCGGTGCAGGTGCGAGATGTACAGGTAGTCGACCTGGCCCAGGGTCTCCCAGTCAAGCTGTGAGTTGTCCGGGAAAGGAAACCATGAGGCGAAGTAGGCCGGGTTGACCCACGGATCGCAGAGGATGCTTCCCGCGCCGGTGTCGATCCGTATGCTCGCGTGCCCCGTACCCGTCAGTCGCACCGCACAATCCCCCTAGACATCGGCTTTTTCGTCTTGGTCGCAGACAATCACGGCGTACGCCACACGCTACCGGAGGGCCCGGGCCGACCTACCCGCGACGCCCGGTCACGTCGCCCGGTGGCGTCTGGGCGCAGGATACGACCGTGGGGTACGCCCGGTACGCCGGACGGGTACCCGGGACGCGAGGCCCGCGACGGCGACGCCCGGGCCCTCCACGTCCCGCTCACCCCGCATGCCAGACTTACCAGGATCCGATCGTGAGGAGGACCGGAAAGTGGCTGGAAGCGAGCCGGTGACGTCACCCGACCAACACAAGCCGGGGAACCGCAGGGCGGGCCGGATCGGCGCGATCCTCTCCGCGGCCGCGCTGGTCGCGATGATGTTCAACAACAACGAGGTCAGCGGCACCGCGAAGCTCTGGCTCGGTGGCATCGCCGCGTTCCTGGTCGCCGTCGTCATCGGCGACGCGGTGCTGCGCCGCAGCGGCCTGCGCAGCTGACGCCGCCCCGCGGCCCTGGTGTCGCGGCCCCGGCTCCGGCCGCCGGCGGCATCCGGAGCCGGGCCGGGAACGCCACCTCTCACCTGCCGAGCAGCAGGTCCTTGACCTCCTTGAGCGCGGCGTCGACCTCGGCCTCGAAGTAGCCGCCCGGGACCAGCTCGAACCGCATGGTGTCGAGGTCGTTCGGGTTCACCGGCATCGGGCCCCGCCCCGCCAGGCTGTCGAGAATGCCCTCGAACAGCCGGTCGACCTGGGCCGGGTCGTACCCGCTGCCGAAGCGCCGCACCTGGAACGTCCGACGGATCTGGTCGATCCGGGCTATCTCCCCGCTCGCCGGTCCGAAGCCCGGCCCGGGCGGCGTGGCGCCGAACCGCGCCGGAGCGCCGACCGGCGGCCCGGACAGCGTCGGTGGACCACCGACCGGATCACCCACACCCCGCCCGGGGCCGCGCGGCTCCCGGTCCGGCATCCGGATCTCGGCCGTCATGTCCGCCTTGCCGT
>Ga0310840_100932_pt1 | contig 15483 bp, 11 predicted proteins | sample SM_ome_8_FD_201304 | JGI IMG/M metagenome (GOLD analysis project Ga0310840, IMG submission 201304) | Sorghum-adapted microbial communities enriched on stacked mutant (SM) sorghum from Joint BioEnergy Institute, Emeryville, California... ...
GACGTCGTCCAGGGTCACCACGCCCAGCGGCGCCCGGCCGTCGCTGACCAGCACCATGTGCCGGCGCTGGCGGCGCATCGCCAACAGCAGGTCGGCCAGGGTCTCCTCCGGCGGCACCACGGCCAACGGTCGGACCAGGGTCGCCGGTACCGGGACGTACCGGTCCGCGCCCTCGTACCCGAGCACGTCCTTGACGTGCACGAAACCCAGGACCCGGCGGGTGGACCGCTCGACCACCGGAAACCGGGACCGCCCGGTGCGGGTCGCGAGTGCCTCCAGTGTGGCGGGCGAGACGTCGTCGGCGACCGTGGTCACCTCGGCCCAGGGTCGCAGCGCGTCGGCGGCGGTCCGGCGGTGCAGCGCCAGTGCCCCGGTGATCCGGGCGTGCTCCTCCGGATCCAGCAGTCCCTCGGTCCGCGCCTGCGAGACCAGCCCGGCCAGCTCCTCGGCGGTGAAGACCGTCTTCACCGCGTCCGTGGCCTCGATCCGCCACAGCCGCAGGAAGCGTGTGGAGATCCACTTCATCGCCAGCAGCAGCGGCTTGGTGGCCCGGCAGAACGCCAGCATCGCCGGGCCGAGCCAGAGCGCGGACGGCTCCGGACCGGCCAGGGTGATGTTCTTCGGCACCATCTCGCCGACCACGGTGTGCAGGAAGACCACCACGCCGAGCGCGAGGACGAAGGCGACCGGGTGTACGGCGTCGGCGGGCATCCCGAACGCGTGGAACGGCTGCTCCAGCAGGTGCGCCAGCGCGGGTTCGGCGATCGCGCCGAGCCCGAGCGAGCAGATGGTGATGCCGAGCTGCGCCCCGGCGACCATCAGCGGGATCTGGTTCATCGCCGACAGCGCCCACCGGGCGCGCCGGGAGCGTGCCGCCAGCGGTTCGACGACGGTACGCCGCGAGGCGATCAGGGCGAACTCGCTGCCCACGAAGAAGGCGTTGCCGAGCAGCAGCCCGACGGCGACCAGAAGCTCGGTCACCGGCGCTCACCCGGCTTCCCGGCGCGGACCACCCGGACCCGCGCGACGCGGTGCCGCTCCACCTCGACCACGGTGAACTCGTAGCCGTCCTCCGTCACGGTCTCCCCGGCGACCGGTACGTGACCGAGCCGCGCCATCAGGAACCCGGCCAGGGTCTCGTACGGCCCCTCGGGCAGCGAGAACCCGGTCTGCTCCGCCAGCTCGTCCGCCCGGAGCACCCCGTCGACCAGCAGAACCCGCTCCTCGCCGGGCTCCGTCGGCGCGGCCGGCTCGTCGGCGTCGCGCACGTCGGCCCTGCCGGCGCCCGGTGCGGCACCGCGCGGCCGTGCCGCGCCGCCCGACGGTGCGGCGGCGTCCCCGGCGACGGAGAGGGCACCGGCGCCGGCGGGCAGGGGCTCGCCGCGCGGGACGACGGCCGCGCGGTCGGCGGCGGCCGGTTTCGGGATGGTGACCGGTCCGACCGCGTCGAACTCGTCGGCGATCTCCCCGACCAGTTCCTCCACCAGGTCCTCGACGGTGACCACGCCGTCCGTGCCGCCGTACTCGTCGACCACGATCGCCAGATCGGCGTGGGCCGCCCGGAGCGCGGCGAGGACGCTGTCGAGGTCGAGGCTCTCCGGCACGAACACCGGCTCGCGGGCGACCGCGGCCACCGTCGTGGTCGCCCGCCGCTCCGGCGGCACGCCGAGCGCGTCGACCACCCCGGCCACCCCGGTCACCACGTCGAGGGTCGACTCGTACACCGGAAACCGGGTCCGACCGGTCCGCCGGGACACCGCCAGCAGCTCGGCGACCGTGGCGGTGGCCCGCAGCGCGACCACGTCCACCCGGGGTGTCATCGCCTCGGCGGCCCGCTTGTCGCCGAACCGGATCGTTCGCTGCAGCAGCATGGCGGTCTCCCGGGGCAGCGCGCCCGCCTGCGCCGAGATCGCCGCCAGCAGGCCCAGCTCCTCCGGTGACCGGGCGCTGGCCAGCTCCTCCTGCGGCTCCACACCGAACCGGCGGACCAGCCAGTTCGCCGAGTCGTTGAGCGCCCGGATCAGCCAGCCGAAGATCCGGGAGAAGGCACGCATCGGTCCCGCGGTGGCCAGCGCCGCCGGCATGGGCCGGGCCAGTGCCGCGTTCTTCGGCACCAACTCGCCGAAGAGCATCGACAGCAGGGTCGCCAGGGCGAGAGCGAGCAGCCGGGCCACCTCGTCGGCGGCCTCTCCGGCGACCGGCCGTACGGCCGGTGTGAAGAGCCGGGCCAGCGCCGGCTCGGCGAGGTAGCCGGTGAGCAGGGCGGTGATGGTGATGCCGAGCTGGGCACCGGAAAGCTGGAAGGACAGTTCCCGCAGCGCCCTGCGGACCGTGCGGGCCCGGCGGTCGCCGCCGGCCGCCCTGCGGTCGATCTCGGCCCGGTCGACGGTGACCAGGGCGAACTCGGCCGCCACGAAGAACGCGTTGCCGCCGGTGAGCAGGGCGAAGCCGAGCAGCGGCAGGATTGCTGTGAGCAGTAGGGCGTCGATTTTCGGTCACCTCTGCCGTGGGGTGCGTCCTGCCCACGGATAACAAGCACAGTACCGGTCCACGGCCCAGCTTCCGAGCCCTGCCGAACGGATCGGTCCCCGTCCGCGGGGTGCCGGCGGCCCACCGGCCGGGTGGGTGGGTGGGTACCGCCGTCGCACGGTACGGCCACGCCGCGGCTACGTCCGATCCCGGTTCACCCTTCTGATGTGGCTTGGGGAGGGTTGGATGTCGAACATCAGGGTTTGCTCGGGCGTGGGCGACTAGCGTCCACCACATGATCAGTGCTAGCGAGGTGCTCGCAGCCGAGCCGACACCGCTGACCGGGATCGCCGGTTGGGTCACCGACCTGATGGACACGCTCGGCGCCCCCGGTGCGGGTCTGGCGGTGGCGCTGGAGAACCTCTTCCCGCCGCTACCGAGCGAGATCATCCTGCCGCTGGCCGGCTTCGCGGCGAGCCGCGGTGAGATGAGCCTCGTCTCCGCGATCTTCTGGACGACCCTCGGCTCGGTGGTCGGTGCGCTGGCGCTCTACTACGTCGGCGCCCTGCTCGGCCGCGACCGCACCCGCGCACTGGCCTCCCGACTACCGCTGGTGAAGCTCAGCGACGTCGACCGGACCGAGGCGTGGTTCGTCCGGCACGGCAGGGGGACCGTGTTCTTCGGCCGGATGATCCCGATCTTCCGGAGCCTGATCTCGATTCCGGCCGGCGTCGAGCGGATGGAGCTCGGGACGTTCCTGCTCTGCACCGCCCTCGGCAGTCTCATCTGGAACACCACGTTCGTCGCCGCCGGCTACGTGCTCGGCGAGAACTGGCGTCTGGTCGAGGAGTACGCCGGAATCTTTCAGAATCTTGTGATCCTGGTGGTCGTGTCCGCGGTGGCCTGGTTCGTGATCTCCCGGCTGGCCCGGCGTGACCGCCCACCCCGGAACCACCGCCGGAGCTGACCGCACGCAGCCCGCAGCCGGGGCGGGGCCGACACCCGCGCGTCGGTCCCGCCGCCCCGGGGGCGAACCGACCCGTGCCTCAGGCGCCGGCCTCGGCCGGCACCGTCGGGGCCGACTTCTCCGGACCGGCCGGCTTGACGGAGCGGAGCAGGACCGTGGCGACGTCGACCACCTCGACCCGGTCGGCCGCGCCCTTGCCGTTGACACCGTCGTTCAGCATCGTGCTGCAGAACGGGCAGCCGACCGCGATGGTGCGCGCTCCGGTGGACAGCGCCTCCTCCACCCGCTCGACGTTGATCCGCCGGCCGATCCGCTCCTCCATCCACATCCGGGCACCGCCGGCACCGCAGCAGAACGACCGCTCCTGGCTGCGCGGCAGCTCGATCAGGCTGCCGGCCCGGCCGTCCGCGGCACCGCCCCGGACGGCGGCGTCGAGCACCTCCCGGGGTGGGGTGAACACCCGGTTGTGCCGGCCGAGGTAGCACGGGTCGTGGTACGTCAGTCCGCCGTCGACCGGCTGCACCGGGACGAGCCTGCCGGTGGCGACCAGGTGAGCCAGCAGCTGGGTGTGGTGTACGACCTCGAACTCGCCGCCGAGCTGCCCGTACTCGTTGCGGAGGGTGTTGAAGCAGTGCGGGCAGGTCGCGACGATCTTGCGCCTGCTCTTCTCCCGCCCCTCGAACGCCTCGTTGAGGGTCTCCACGTTCTGCTGCGCGAGCATCTGGAAGAGGAACTCGTTGCCCATCCGCCGCGCCGGGTCCCCGGTGCAGGTCTCGCCCTCGCCGAGGATGGCGAAGCTGACCCCGGCCTCGTGCAGCAGGGTCGCGACCGCGCGGGTGGTCTTCTTGGCCCGGTCCTCGAACGCACCGGCACAGCCGACCCAGAAGAGGTACTCGAAGTCGTCGACCTCGCCGACCCGGGGCACCTCGAAGCCGAGGCCCTTGGTCCAGTCCTCCCGGGTGTCCGGCGGGGCGCCCCACGGGTTGCCCTTGTTCTCCAGGTTGCGCAGCATCACCCCGGCCTCGGCCGGGAAGCTCGACTCGATCAGCACCTGGTAGCGGCGCATGTCGACGATGTGGTCGATGTGCTCGATGTCGACCGGGCACTGCTCCACGCAGGCCCCGCAGGTGGTGCAGGACCAGAGCACGTCCGGATCGATCACACCGTTCTCCGCCGCGCCGCCGATCAGCGGCCGGTTCGCCTCGGCGAGGGCGAGGACGTCGACCTTCGCCAGCTGTTCGGCGCTGGCCTTCTCCTCGCCGGACGCGTCCTTGCCGCCACCGGCGAGCAGGTACGGCGCCTTGGCGTACGCGTGGTCACGCAGCGACAGCACCAGCAGCTTGGGCGACAGCGGCTTGCCGGTGTTCCACGCCGGGCACTGCGACTGGCAGCGCCCGCACTCCGTGCAGGTGGTGAAGTCGAGCAGGCCCTTCCAGGTGAACTGCTCGACGTGGGCGACGCCGAACTGGTCGGACTCCGGGTCGGCCTCCTCGAGGTCGAGTGGCTTGCCCCGGCTCATCATCGGGCGCAGCCCACCGAGCCCGGATCCCGGACGGCCCGGATTCCGCTTGAAGAAGATGTTGAAGAAGGCCGCGAACCGGTGCCAGGCGACGCCCATGGTGACGTTCAGGGCGATGACGACCACCCAGGTCATCGAGATGGCGATCTTCACCAGCGCGGTGACGCTGGTCCCGGCCGACCAGGCCGGCAGCAGGTTGCCGACCGCGTGGCTGACCGGGGTGGCCCAGAACGGGAACTCGAAGTGGTCGGTGGCGACCTTGAAGCCCCGGATCAGGAATCCGCAGACCAGTACGGCGAGGACCACGGCCTCGACGAAGTAGCCCTGCCACATGGTGGACCCGGTGAAGCGGGAGCGCCGCTTCGGGTTGCCGGGGCGGTTGGCGAGTCGGACGGCGATCAGCACCAGGATGCCGACCACACCGAGGACGCCGATCAGCTCGGTGACCAGGCCGTAGACCGTCCAGGAGCCGATCACCGGCAGCCCGCCGGTCGGGGTCACGACCTCGAAGTACGCCTCCAGGACCAGCAGGGAGAGGACGATGAAGGCCACCATCACGAACCAGTGGGCGGCCCCGACGACGCTCCAGCGGAGCATCCGGGTGTGGCCGAGTGTCTCGACCAGCATGGTCCGGAGTCGGGTGCCACGGTCGGTGAAGCGCTCCGGATCGGGCTGGCCCAACCGGATCACCGACACCATCCGCAGCACGGCGCGGACCGCGAGCCATACCGCGGCCACGGTGATGGCGGCCGCGAGGACCGTGGTGACGACCTGGACGCTGCCCATGCCCTCTGTGCCCTCCCCGTCTCCTGCCTGCCCTGAGCTGTCGGCCGCCTCCGGCAGACGCTGCGGTTCAGCGACGACAGCGATGTGTTGCAGCCTACGCGGGAAGGTTACTCACTGGTAAGGTGACCTTGCTCGCAGCAACCCTTCGGCACCCTGCGAACACCTTAGGCCAGGTCAGCCGCGGTCGGTAGGGGGCGGACCGATCAGATCAGCGCCAGCGGGACAGCAGTGCCAGCGAACCAACCATCGCGCCGAAGCCGATCGCGAGGTTCCAGTAGCGCCAGGTGGCGACCGGGTACTGCATCTCGGAGAGGTAGAAGACCACCAACCAGCCGATCCCAAACACGATCATGCACACTGCCGTGACCGGCAGCCAGACCGGACTGGGCTTGCGGGTCACCGCGGTGGCGGTCGGCCGCACGTCCGCCGGCGGGGTGTACACCTTCTTCTTACGGACCTGAGACTTCGGCACGGCGCTCTCCTGCGGGGTGGTGATCCTCGTCCGGCCTACAACCGGGCGCAAGGGCGACGGTGCATGGCCAATAATGTTCGGCAGCTAGCGTAGTCGCGAGAGCCCGTTCAGGCCACGGACCCCGGTCAGGTGGGCGCGGAAGACCGACTTTACCGATAGTCGACAGCATTCTGCCAGACCGGGACATAATCGACTGAACAACTGACCCCGGAGGGAGGCTCGGTGGAGTACACATCCGGCGCGACCTCCTGGCAGAAGGTGCTTCGTCGGGCGGCCGCGGCGCTCCTCCCCCGCCGTACGAGGCCCCGCCGTACGGGCTGGTCGGTCGGGGTACCCCTGATCACCCTCGCCGCCGGCCTGCTGTTCACCACGACGGCCACCACCGCCGACGGCACCGCCCTGCGCGAGGACCGTCGTCCTCAGCTCGCCCAACTCATCGAGGAACGCCGCGAACAGGTCGCGGCGGGCCAGGCGCGGGCGGCAGATCTGCGGGCCGAGGTCGAGGCCCAGACCGCCGCCCTGGCCGGTTCCGACAGCCGGATCGCGGCCCAGCAGGGGCGGGCGGAGGCCAACCGGGAGGCGGCCGGCTTCACCGCCCTGACCGGACCGGGGATCACCGTGGAACTGAACGACGCTCCCCAGGACGGCAGCAGGCCGGTGGGCGCCAGCAACGACGACCTCGTGGTCCACCAGGGCGACGTACAGGCGGTGGTCAACGCGCTCTGGGCGGGTGGGGCCGAGGCCATGGCGATCATGAATGTCCGCGTCCTCTCGACCAGCGCGGTACGCTGCGTGGGGAACACCCTGCTGCTACACGGCCGGGTGTACTCGCCACCCTTCCTGATCACCGCCATCGGCGATCCGGCCGCACTCCAGCGAGCCCTCGCCGCCTCCGAGGGGGTCCGGTTGTTCAAGGACGCCGTCGAACACTACCAGCTCGGCTACCGGGAGACCGTGGAGTCGAGCGTCACCGTGCCGGCGTACGACGGTCCCGGCGGTCTGCGCTCCGCCGAGGTCATTCCGGAGTGACTCCCGTGCCAGGCGACGACCCGCACTCGGCGGCCCTGAGCGGCCGACACCATGCCTCGGATCGTGACGACCCGACCGTTGTCGTCTCCCGGCCGCCAGACCTCCCGCACACCGACTTCGACGGCGGTACCGCCCATCCCTTCGGTGACCACGGGCAACCGCTGGTCACCGGCGGTGAACCGGGGTACCGCCGAGCCACCTCCGACATGCCGGAGCCCCAACCCCGGGCTGCTTCGCACCCGGACCCCTGGATGCCGGCGTCTCCGACGTACGGCGCCACGCGGGAGACGTACGGCTCGAACGGGTACGAGCCGGACGCCCTCGCCGGGCGGGACGCACCCGCCCGGACCGACGCGTGGGAGACCGGGCGGACCGACGCGTGGGAGATCAGCCCTCAGACCGGCACCTGGGAGACCGACCGGACCGACACCTGGCAGCCCCACGGCCAGACCGACGCCTGGCAGGGCCACACCGACACCTGGGAGACCGGCAGCCGGACCGACACCTGGCAGCTGGACAGCCAAATCGGCGCCACCTGGGAGGACACCGCCGGCCGGGCCGACGGCCAGAGCCACCAGGCGGACCCCGGTGGGCAGAGGCCAGCCTCCCACACCAACGGCTGGGACCTGGGCAGGACCGCGGGCCCGGACCTCGCCACCGGGTCCGGGGCATGGACGGGTGCCACCCGATCCGACGACTGGGGATCGTCGCCCACGACGTCCGGCGGGTGGGACGCGACGTCCCCGACCCAGGCGTGGGAGGCCACGTCGACCACCGACGGGTGGAGCGCCACCGACGCGGGCGTCGACCCCGACCCCTGGCGACCCACGGCCGCGACCGACACCGGCCAGCGAACCCCGCAGCCCGCGCCGGAATCCGACCGCTGGTCGCCGCTGGACGGCCCCGAGTGGCGCCCGTCGACGCCGGGGCCCGAGACCGCCCCGAGCCCGTGGTCACCGGCGGCCCAGACCCCGGCGGACCCGGCCCCGTCCTTCGCCACGTCATCGGATCCACTGACCGCCGGCCCGCAGGACACCGCCGCGCCCTCCGTCCTCACCCCGCAGATCCGACCCCCGGGGCCGGATCTGGGGCAGCCGTGGGAACACCTGCCCCGGCCGGCGGACGAGCCGGGTGCCGCCTCCCCGGCGAGCGGCCCCCGGGAGGCCGGCGGCGCCGGAGACAGCCCGACCAGCCTCATCCCCCGGATTCCGGACGTCGATCCGGAGGCCACCGCCCTGATGTCCGCCGTGTCGGCCGGCCCGAAGGCAGGGTCGGACCGGCAGGCGGCGGTCCAGCACGCCGCTCCCACCGCCCGAACGGGCGAGCCGGGTCCGGATCCCGCCGGCGCCGGTCAGCCGCACCGGGCGGGTACCACCGCGTCGGGTGGCACGGCCTCGACCGTCGTCGGCCGGGCACACCGCGACGACATCGAGGCCACGGCGTTCATCGGCATCATTCCGCCGACGCCGCCGCGGACCGACGAGCCCGACGGCGGCGACGCGGCGGCGCGGGGTGGCCGTCGGCCGAAGCGTGGCGAGCGGGTCGTACGACTGCGCCCACAGCCGGTCGGCGAGGGCTACAAGAGTGTCTACTCGGAGCTGACCCGTCCCACGATCGGGTCGCGGATCCGCACGGGCGTCCGGACCGCCGGTGAGGTGCTGATCACCCTGGGTCTGGTCGTCCTGCTCTTCGCCGGGTACGAGATCTGGGGTAAGTCGACCATCGTCAACGCGCACCAGGACGACCTGAGCCAGCAACTGGCCCAGGAGTGGGACGAGCCCGACCCCACGGTCGGCCCGACGACCCCCGCCACCGCCACCCCCTCGCCGACCAAGCCGGTCCAGGGCAAACCGATCGCCGGACTCTACATCCCCAAGCTGGACAAGCAGTGGGTCGTGGTGGAGGGCGTCACCCCTAAGGACATCCGCTACGCGCCCGGTCACTACCCGCGCAGCGCCATGCCCGGGCAGGTCGGCAACTTCTCGGTCGCCGGGCACCGCAACCGGGCCACCTTCTGGCGCCTGGACGAGCTGCGCAAGGGCGACGCGATCGTGGTCGAGGCGAAGGAGGCCTGGTACATCTACCACGTCTCGCAGACCCGGATCGTGAAACCGTCACAGGTCGAGGTGGTCGCGCCGGTACCCGGCCGACCGGGTGTCAAGCCGACCAAGGCGATGTTGACCCTGACCACCTGCCATCCGAAGTTCGACAACTACCAGCGGCTCATCGTGCACGCCGAGCTGGTGCGGACCGATCCGAAGACGCCGGGAAGCCCGCGCCCGGCCGAACTGGGCGGTTGACCATGTACGCCTGGATCTGGCGCAAGCTGCCGTTCGGCCTGCCGGGGAAGTTGATCAGCTCCGTGCTGATCGTGGCGGGCGTCGTCGCCCTGCTCTGGTACGTCGTCTTCCCCTGGGCCGAGCCGCTGCTACCGTTCGACGACGTCCAGGTGGAGTCGACGGCGCCGGCGGAGGACGACCCGGCCGGCGATTCGGCCGTGGTCGACGGCGAGCAGGGCGACGCCGGCGACGAGCACGACATTCCCTACGACACCGAGCGCCAGAACACCCCGCCCCCGAGCCCGACCAGGTAGGTCCGATGCGCGTCCTCGTGATCGACAACTACGACTCGTTCGTGTTCAACCTCGTCCAGTACCTCGGCCAGCTCGGCGCCGAGTGCGAGGTACGCCGCAACGACGAGATCGAGGTCGCCGAGGTGGGCCGGCTGGGTGTGGCCGGGGTGCTGCTGTCGCCCGGCCCCGGCGCGCCGGACCGCGCGGGGATCTGCCTCGACGTCATCCGCGAGTACGCCGGCCGCCTGCCGATCCTCGGCGTCTGCCTGGGGCACCAGGCGATCGGCGCCGCCTTCGGCGCGTCCGTCGACCGGGCGCCCGAGCTGCTGCACGGCAAGACCTCCGAGGTACGGCACCGGGGCGCGGGTGTCCTCGCCGGGCTGCCGGACCCGTTCACCGCGACCCGGTACCACTCGCTCGCGGTGCGTCCCGAGACGGTGCCGCCGGAGCTTGAGGTGACCGGCTGGACCGAGTCGGGCGTGGTGATGGCGATGCGGCACCGCACGCTTCCCATCGAGGGCGTGCAGTTCCACCCCGAGTCGGTGCTGACCGAGGGCGGCCACCTGCTGCTGGCGAACTGGCTGGCCGTGTGCGGCCTGCCCGCCGCGTTGGACCGGGCCCCGGCGTTGGGCGCCGAGGTCGACGCCCGCCGTCGGGCGGCCTTCGCCGCCACGGTCTCCGGCCCGCCCGCCTGACCGCCCGCGATCCGTCGTCGCGGCACGGTGCGGCGGGCGGTCCACGGCCCGCCGCCGGTCAGCGGGCCCGGGTCGGCGGTGCGGTGAGCGAGGGCAGGATTCCGCCGCCGCTGCCAGGGTCGTCCGTGGTGGTGGTGGTCGACGGCGTCGGCGAGGTGGGTGTCTGCGGGACCTCCGCCGCCGGCACGCTGACGGTGATGGTGATCACCGTGCCCTTCTTGGCGGTACCGGTCTTGCTCTGCCGCAGGACCTCCGGAGCCTCGCCCGGGGGTACCTCGTCGCCGTCGACCTGGTTGACCCGGAATCCGGCCTCCTTCAGGCGCCGCTGCGCCGCCTCGGGCGAGAGCCCGACCACGTTCGGCACCTGGACGATGTTGCCCAGGGAGACCTCGACGGTGACCTTGCTGCCCGGCTCCACGCTCTCACCGGATCCCGGGGTGACCTTCACCACCTCGCCCTCGGGCTCCGCGCTGTCGACGTCCTTGCGGTCGACCTTCAGGTCCATCTCCTCCAGCCGGGCCTTGACGAACTCGAAGGTGCCGCCGACCAGACCGGGCGGGATCGTCACCCTGCCCGGCCCCTGACAGACCACGACCTCGACCTCGCTCTCCCGGTCGACCTGGCGGCTGGCCTGGGGATTCTGGCTGGTGATGCGGCCGACCTCGCAGTCCTTGCTGGTGTCCGGATCACCCACCCGCGCCTTCAGCCCGGCCTGCTCCAGTGTCCGCCGCGCCTCGTCGAGCGTGGAGCCGATCACGCTCGGCACCTGCACCTGCTGCGGGCCCTGGTTCATCAGCAGCGCGGCGACCAGGGCGATCACGGCCAGCACACCGAGGGCGCTCAGGGTGGCCAGCACCCAGGCGGAGGCCCGGCGGCGCCGGGCGTCGCCGACCCGGGCCGGTGGCGGCATCGGGCGGCTTCCGCCGGCCGGGATCGGACGGGTCGGCGGCTGTGCCATCGCCACGGTCTCCGCGTCGCGCAGCACCGGGGTCGCCATCACCGGCCGGCCGGCCGCGGCCCGGAGCAGGTCGGCCCGCATCTCGGCGGCGCTCTGGTAGCGGTTGAGCGGGTTCTTCGACAGCGCCTTCAGCACGATCGCGTCGATCGGCGGCGTGACGTCGGGGTTGATGTCGCTCGGTGCCGGCGGATCCTCCCGGACGTGCTGGTAGGCGACGCTGACCGGACTGTCCCCGACGAACGGCGGATGGCCGCAGAGCAGTTCGAAGAGCACGCAACCGGCGGCGTACACGTCGGAACGGGCGTCCACCGCCTCACCCCGGGCCTGCTCCGGGGAGAGGTACTGGGCCGTGCCGATCACCGCGCTGGTCTGGGTCATCGTGGTCGCCCCGCTGGCCAGGGCCCGGGCGATACCGAAGTCCATGACCTTGACCTGCCCGGTCTGGGTCATCATCACGTTCCCGGGCTTGATGTCCCGGTGAATGATGTTGTGCCGGTGACTGAACTCCAGCGCGGCGCAGACGTCGGCGACGATCTCCAGGGCCCGGCGCGGCATCAACCGACCCTCGGCGGCGAGGACCTCCTTGAGGGTGCGGCCGTTGACGAACTCCATGACGATGAACGGCACGGTTTCGCCGGTCGGCGCGGTTTCCTCGCCGGTGTCGTAGACCGCGACGATCGCCGGATGGTTCAGCGACGCGGCGTTCTGCGCCTCCCGACGGAAACGCATCTGGAACGTGTCGTCGCGGGCGAGGTCGGTCCGAAGCATCTTGATCGCGACATCGCGGCCGAGTCGAAGGTCACGACCACGGTGTACCTCGGCCATGCCGCCGTACCCGAGCAGCTCGCCGACCTGATACCTGCCACCCAGCAGGCGGGCCTGCGCCGTCATCTCGTGTCTCGTCCTTCGCTCATCTCGTCACCCCGCCGGGAGGTCCGGCACGCTGCACCTGACGGTACGGCGCGCTCGCCCAATCGTCCCGTCCGGTCACCGACCACGGCTGTACCACCGCGGTCCGAATCCCCGGCAAGCTCTCATTGACGCGCTGCTGTTTTCTCCACTGATAGGCAATCACGCCCGAGCAGATCAACACCAACAGGCCCAGGACGAGAAAGAGCGCGATCAGGAGCGGACGACTCTCCGGCGCCGCCGGCACGGGCCCGACCGGTCGCGCCGGATAGGAGTAGGTCGACTCCTGCGGCCGGGGTGGCTGCGGCACGGCGGCCGCGCCCCGGCTGTAGCCGGCCGGACTGCCCGGTGCTGCGCTCGGCGGCCGGGATACCGACCCGGCCACCACCGACGGGCGCACCGGCGGCTGCGGCGGTACGGCCGGCGAGTGCGGCGCGGCGGCCGGCGGGGGGAAGGCCGACGCCACCCGCGCGGTCGCGCCGGGCGCGGGCCGCGGTCCGGGCGGGGTCGGGACCGGCCCGTGCGGCAGCACGGCGGTGCCGGCCTGGGGCGGCCGTGGGGGTGTGGCGGCGCCCGGGTGGCCGGGCGACGCCGCGGCACCGATGGTGGCGGCCGCCTGGCGGGCGACCGCGGCCAGTTCGGCAGCGCTCTTCCAGCGGGCCGCCGGGTCCTTGGCCATCGCCCGCTCCACGATCGCCCGCACCGTCGGCGGAATGTCCGGCGGGAGCGGCCGCGGCGTCTCCCGGACGTGCTTCATCGCGATCTCGAGCGGCGTGTTGCCCTCGAACGGACGCCGGCCCGCCAGGCACTGGTACGCCACCACACCGAGCGCGTACACGTCGGAGGCGGGGGTGGCGACGGCCCCGGCGGCCTGCTCCGGCGAGATGTACGACGCGGTGCCGAGCACGGAGCCGGCGGCGGTGAGCTGACCGACCAGGTCCGACCGGGCGATCCCGAAGTCGGTGAGGACCAGCGTTCCGTTCGGCCGGACCAGCAGGTTGCCGGGCTTCACGTCCCGGTGCACGATGCCCTTGTCGTGGGCGGCCTGCAGCGCGTCGGCGGCCTGGGCGACCAGGGCCATCGTCCGGGCCGGGGTGAGCCGGCCGACCCGGCTCAGCGTCCGGGAGAGCGCGTCGCCCTCGACGTACTCCATCACGAGGAAGGCGACCTGGTCGTCGTTGCCGTAGTCGTAGACGTCGACCACGCCGGGGTGGTTGATGGTCGCCATGGTCCGCGCCTCGCCCCGGAAGCGCTCGGCGAAGCCCGGCTCGTCCAGCAGGGCCGGCAGGAGAACCTTGACGGCCACGGTCCGGCCGAGCACCTCGTCGGTGCCCCGCCAGACGTCCCCCATCCCGCCGCCCGCGATCCGCTCGTCGAGACGGTAGCGGTTGCCGAGCAGCACTCCGGGCTTGAGCATCAGCGGCCTCCCCGGTCGGCGATGACCGCGCGCATGATCGCCCCGCTGATCCGGGCCGCCTCAGCGCTGCCGCCGGAGCCGGCACTCTCGAGGAAGACGCAGACGGCGGAGACCGCCTCGCCCCGGTCGTTGATCGCGAACCCGATGAACCAGCCGTGCTCGGGTCGGCCGACGCCGTTCTCGGCGGTACCGGTCTTGCCGCCGACCCGGTAGCCGCTGATCTGGGCGTTACGGCCGGTGCCGTTCCGCACCACGTTGACCATCATGTCCTGGAGCATCCGGGCGACGTCGCCGTCGACCGGCTGGCGAAGCTCCTTCGGCGCCGCCTTGTAGTACTGGGTGGTGCGGTCCGGGCCGAGCAGCCGGTCCACCAGGTACGGCCGCATCTGCCGGCCGTTGTTGGCGATCGCGGCGGCGATCATCGCCCCCTGCAGCGGCGTCATCCGGACGTCGTTCTGGCCGATCGAGGACTGGGCCACCGACGGCGGGTCGTCCTGGCCTCCCGGGGCGAGCATGTCCCCGGTCCGGCTGGCCGCCACCGGCTGGCCGTCGCCGTTGAGCCGACCCACGGTCAGCTCCTCGTCCTCGAAGCCGAACCTGCGGGCCTCGTCCTTGACCGCCTGGGCGCCGAGCTTGACCCCGAGCCGGGCGAAGCCGGTGTTGCAGGACTCGGTGAGCGCGTTCAGCAGCGTCACCTCGCTCTCCGGGCAGATGCTCGCCGCGGCGTTGCGAATGGGTTGGCCGGCGGTCGGGGGGAGCCAGGAGGAGCCGGCCGGGATCCTGGTCTGCGGGGTGTAACCCTGCTTCAGGGCGGCCGCCGCGACGATCACCTTCATGGTGGAGCCGGGCGGGAAGGTCTCGGAGAGGACCCGGTTCCGCAGCGGGCCGTCCTTGTCGGCCACCAGCCTGTCGTACGCCTCCTGGGCCCTCTTCGTGTCGTGGTCGGCCAGCGGGTTCGGGTCGAAGCTCGGCATCGAGACCAGCGCCTGGATCGCCCCGGTCCGCGGGTCGAGTGCCACGGCGGCGCCCTTGGTCGCCCCCACCCGGTTGTCGGCAAGCCCCTTGAAGGCCGCCTCCTGGGCCCGCGGCGAGATGGTGAGCAGCACGTCCCCGCCCGGGGTCTGCTTGCCGGTGAAGAGGTCCCAGAGCCGGTCGGGCAGGAGCTGGTCGCTGGTGCCGGCGAGAAACTCGTTCTCGCTCCGCTCCACCCCGGTGTCGGCGAGGTTGACCGGCTTGTAGCCGACGACGTGGGCGTAGACCTCGCCCTTGGGGTACGTCCGCAGGTACTTCAGGGTCCCGTCGGTCTCCCTGCTCGCCGTCAACGGCGTCCCGGCGGCCTCGATGATGCCGCGCTTGCGCTCGTACTCGGCGACCTGGACCCGTGCGTTGTAGTCGCTGTTGCGGTACTCGTCGGCCTTGATCGCCTGGACGTAGTTGAGGTTGACGAAGAGCAGGCCGAACAGGATCATCACCACGACGCCGACCCGACGCAGGGGAGCGTTCACGGTCTGATCACCTCCGTGGGGGCACCGTGGAGCTGGGCCGGCGGACGGGACGGCCCCCCGCTCGGCCGCGGTGTGCTCGCGGACTCGACGGGCCGGCGCGCCGCGTCGGAGATCCGCAGCAACGCCGCGATCAGCAGCCAGTTGGCCATCAGCGACGATCCACCGGCGGAGAGGAACGGGGTGGT
>Ga0310840_100968_pt1 | contig 14850 bp, 15 predicted proteins | sample SM_ome_8_FD_201304 | JGI IMG/M metagenome (GOLD analysis project Ga0310840, IMG submission 201304) | Sorghum-adapted microbial communities enriched on stacked mutant (SM) sorghum from Joint BioEnergy Institute, Emeryville, California... ...
CCAACGCCGCCATCGTCTTGTCATCCAGCACCTGAGCCAACAACTCCTGGGCGCTCAACCCACCCTCGCCGGCGGCCTCGCCGACGTCAGTGCCGACCGAACCGGAAGTGGTCTCCTCCACCACGCTCGTCATCCAGAGGTCTCCTCATTAGACTGTCCACTAAGGACTTACACCGTCTACTTTACACTCCCCCTTGCGGCGGGCGAGTCGTCCGACCAACCGCCACGCACGTGTGTGGATTATGGCTGGCCGCAGCGAACTTGCAGTGCGCTGCTGCTGTTGGGAACCTGCCGTGAATGTCCTACTCCGCACAGGTGACTGAGTTATTCTGGGGCGCGCCCCGCCATTGGGCATGGCCAGGAGTACTTGCCGTGGCCGTCGATTCGAGGCTAAGCAAACGACCCGCTGGACACCGAGACCTTCGGCTCGGTAATCGATTGCTGACCATCATGTGGGTCTGGACTAGCAGTCTGATCAACGCCAAGCGGTCGCGCCCGACTTTGGGCTGTCGCGACTTATGGAGCTGCCCGCTTCTAAACCAAGGCGACTGGTTCGAGACATTGCAGGTGGGCGGGCAGCAGGCTGCCATGCGCGCACTGAACGCATACGGGGTCGCCGAAGAAATCTGACCCTCCGCCTACCACCAAGGATCGGTCTCAATTAATGGTATTGATCGCGTAGGAAGACGAGTTATTGCTCGGCTTCATCGCGGGCCTTCCGGTGCACACACGGTTGGCCCGTTAGACGCTACCGTCCACTGTGCAGTCACCCTCTCAGCTTGCGGAAGACGTGAGTTGAAGATCCCATATCACGCCGTTGCGGCAACGGTTCGTTGCGGCAACAGCTTGGCCTGCGGCACATCGGGTCGATCGGCCACGCTGGCGGTGGGTACCGCGACTGCCGAATACGTCAGCCAACCCTCCCAATGTCCCCACGAACTCGCTACGAGAGGTCCCCATGAGCCTGGCAACTGCATCCCGCCGCCCGCCGGGCACACCGCCGGCCACGCTCGTCCCGGTACCCGGCTGGCACCTACGCAACCGCCGGCACATCGCGAAGCCCAGCCCGCACCTGCGGAGACAAGGAAGAGGCGCGCGGTGCTGCTGGGGCACGTCTCCGGTGTGGACCGCCTCCGTGTTGGTTGTCTTGATCTTGGCCAGTCTGCCTTCGCACCGTGCCGCTCGATCGGCGGCGCTAGTGCTGGGCATTGATGCCGCTGGCTCGGATGAATCCCCGAGTGGGCTGGTTCCGGGTTAGGGGGCGGTGCCCCACGTGGTCCCTGCGCCGCGTGGGGCACCGCGGGGTCGCAGGTCGCATTGAGGCTGTTCGTATCGGAGGAGCGATGCGGTTCGCTGGTCAGGTCGGGCTGCTCGGAGTTGCGAGGCCAGGCTGGGCTATTGGTGGCGTCGCTTGGAGCTGGGTGGTCGGGTCGTGAGGCTGACTCGGAAGATCGGTGTGCTGGTGGCTGTGCCGCTGGCGGCGATGCTGGTCTTTGCTGGTTTGGCGATCTGGGTTGCGGTTGTCGATGTGCAGCGGGCGGATCGGCTCACGTCGCTGGTGACGCTTGGGCAGCGCAGCGCGGACCTGGCCGAGGCGTTGCAGGCCGAGCGGGCGGCGGCCGTGTCGTTGCTGATCGGGCCGGGGCCGGATATGACCCGGCGGACGGAGGCGTTTGCGGCGGCGGTGGCGGCGACGGACGCGGCAGTGGCCGGTTTCCAGTCGGCCTTGTCTTCGGCTCGGGTGCCGGGGGCGGCGTGGGCGTCGCTGGAGCGGTCGAGCACGCAGCTGGGCCTGCTTAGCGGGGTGCGGGATCGGGTCCGGTCGGGAACGGCGGCGGCGTCGGCGGTGGCGTTCCGGTACCGGATAATCATCGCCTCCACGGTGGACTATCGGGAGGTTGTGGCCCAGGCGGGTCAGGCGCCGGCGGAGATCGCGGAGCTGCTTCGGTTTTCGGTGAACCCTTCGCGGGCGGCGGAGGCACTCGGCTTGCAGCAGGTGGCCGTGTTGCGGGCGTTGGACGCTGGTGTGCTGTCGCCGGCGGCGGTGGCTGAGGTGACGGCGACGAGGACCGCTTTTGTTGAGGCGGAGGTTGCGTTCGGTTCGGCTCCGGCGGAGTGGCAGGCGTGGTGGAGCTCGGCGACGACGGGTGCGGAGGTGCTGGCTGCGTCGCAGATGCAGGACCGGGTGCTGCGGGCGGGCAGCGGCGAGCCGCTGGGGATCGACGCTGCTGCGTGGTCGGCGGGTCTGGCGCATCGTATTGGCCTGATCCATGAGGTGGAGGCCCGGGCGGACGAGGCGGTGCTTGCCGCCGTCGGCGATCTGCGGTCTGACGCGGTACGCCGGACAGGTTTCGTATCGACTGGTGTCGTGTTGGTCGTGGTGGCGGCGGTTGCGCTGGCGGTGGGGCTGGGCCGGCCGGTGATTGTGGATCTGCGCCGGCTGCGGGACGGGGCGCGGGCAGTGGCGTATGAGCGGTTGCCGCAGTTGGTGGCGAGGTTTGGTCAGGCCACGGACTTGCGGGAGGTCGATCCGCACGGTGCCGCGTCGCTGGCTCCGGCGACGGGTGTGCGGGGCCGCAACGAGGTGGGTGAGGTCGGCCTGGCGTTCGATGAGGTCTACCGGGAGGCGGTGCGGGCGGCGGCGGAGCTGGCTCGGTCGCGGCTGGGCCTGTCGCAGATGTTCGTCGCGTTGGGCCGGCGGGTGCAGCGCCGGTCGGGCCAGATGACCCGGGAGCTGGACTTGGCGGAGAAGAACGAGACGGACCCGGACCGGCTGAAGTTCCTGTACAGGATCGACCTGTTGACGACGTTGGTGCGTCGTACGGCCGACGAACTGCTCGTCCTGGGCGGGTACGGCCCAGGTGACGCGCGGCCGGGGTCGATGCCGATGCACGATGTGCTGCGCGGGGCGTGCAGCCGGATTGAGAAATACCAGCAGGTGCACGTCGGTCTGGTGGACGATGACCTGACGGTTTCCGGGCATGTCGCCAATGACCTGATCCTGCTGCTGGCCGAGCTGCTGGACAACGCCGCCAACTTCTCGCAGGACGAGGTTGTGGTCAACGTGTCCCGCCTGGCCGACCGGCTGGTGGTGCAGGTCATCGATACCGGGATCGGTCTGCGTGAGGAGCGCCGGCAACAGCTCAACGAGCGGCTGCGCCATCCGGTGGTCGATGTGGACGCGGTGTCGCAGATGGGCCTGACCGTGGCCGGCGTGCTGGCCACGCACCACGGCTGGCAGGTGGAGCTGCGGCCCAACCAGCCCCGCGGGGTCATCGCCGAGGTGAGCATCCCGGCCACCGTCACGCGCACCGCCGCCACGGCGGCCGTCGGCGGGCGTGGGCACGCGCCGGCGCGGCATCGGGCTCGCACCCCGGCGATGCTCGCGCCCCGGCCGCGAGCGCCGGTGTCCGACGGACAGGTCGGTGCCTGGGGTGAGGCCACGCAGGAGCTGCCGGTCGTCGCGGATCTGGCCGCCAGTGGCCGCGACGAGTGGGCGGGCGGGCACCGCACGACGGCGGGTGGCCTGCCGGTCCGGCAGCCGCAGGCCAACCGGTTCCCGGCCGCGAGCCAGGTGCTGCCGCAGTGGGTTCCGCAGCGGGACCCCGGTCAGGTCGCGGCGGCGGTCGCCGCGCACCTCCGCGGCATCAGCCGCGCGCAACGCCAGTCACACAGCTAGAGCAATCACTCTTTCGAATTGGATCGACATGTCTGAGTCGCAGAATCTCGGGTTCCTGCTCCACGACTACCGGGACCGTGTCATGGGGGTGCGGCACGTGATCGCCTTGTCGTCGGATGGCATCCTCGTCGCCCACGACGGCAGCCTGCCCGACGACGTGGCGCAGAGATTGGCCGCGGCCACGTCAGGGCTGGTGAGCCTGCTGCGCGGCCTGGGTGACCAGGTCGGCGCGGGCAGCTGCTCGCACACCCTGACCGAGTACGCGGGCGGGTTCATGCTCGCGATGGGCGCTGGTCAGGGTGGGGCGCTGGTGGCGTTCGCCGAACGCACCTGCGACATGGGCGCGGTGTCGTTCGAGCTGGCCCAGCTGGTCAACCGGGTCGGTGACGTGCTGATCCCGGCCGCCCGCGCCGCCATGTCCGGCGGGCTTGCCAGCCTGACGGGGTCGGGACGATGACCCTGGTCCTCACCGATACACCCGCGCCGCCTCCGGCGGCCGCGAACCCCGGTGTGCCGCGGCAGCAGGTCGAGATGCCTGCACCGTTGCTGGCGGGACCCGGTCCGAGCCGCGGCACGGTGAAGGTGCTGGTGACCGGCGGCTTCGGTGCCGGCAAGACCACGCTCGTGCGCACGCTGACTGAGCTGCCGCCGGTCACCTGCGATGTCACGATCACCGAACCGGCCATGACGGTGGTGAAACCGGCAACAACATCGGGGATCGACTTTGGTCGCCTTCGGCTGCGCAGCCGCTCCGGCGAGGTGACGGTGTGCCTGTTCGGGCTGCCCGGGCTGAGCCGGTTCTGGCCCGGCCTGTGGCCGCACATCGCCACCGGGGCCATCGGCGCGATCGTGGTCGTTGACCCTCGCGACGTTGCCGGCTGCTTCACCGCGATCGACCACTGCGAACAGGCCGGCCTGCCGTTTGTTGTCGCGGTGAACCGTATCGACGCGTCACCGGCTTATGGCACCAGCGACTTGCGTGCCGCGCTGCGTATTGACGAGGCCGTGCCGGTGGTCTCGTGCGACGTGCGGGTACGGCGGCCCGCGACCACGGTGGTGGCGAGCCTGGTGGAGCACGCCCTGGCCAGCCGTCGCCGCAACCCCTTGACCCGTCCCGAGTGGACGTTGTCGACCCCTGCTGGAGTTTTCCATCCCTCGAAGGAGAATGAATGAGATCGCGTGTGCTGGCCGCGTCGGTCGCGGCGCTCGCCCTCGTTGCGGCGGGCTGTGGCGGGGGCAGTGGTGAGCCGACCGGTTCAGGGCCGGTGAAGGTGGGGCTGGTGGTGTCCCTGTCGGGCACCTACCAGGCGGTCGGAACCGACATGGCCGACGGGTTCAACCTGTATCTGGACATCCACGGCGGGAAGCTGGGTGGGCGGACGGTCGAGCTGTTCGTCGGGGACGAGGGTGATGGTCCGCAGACGGCGGTGCCGGCGGCGCAGAAGCTGATCACCTCGGACGGGGTGCAGGTGCTGGTCGGGGTGGTGGCCGGCGGTTCGTTCGCCGGCATCGTGCCGCTGCTGGCCGACAACGAGGTGCCGCTGATCGGCGCGAACGCGCGGCCGGATATCGAGGATGTGTCGTGGATCTGGTCCACGTCGTACTTCTCGGACGAGCCGGGGCGGGCGATCGCGCAGTATGTGAAGGACCATGTGGACGGTCCGGTGTTCGCGATCGGCCCGGACTACCAGGGTGGCTGGGACGAGCTGCGGGGTTTCACCGACGAGTTTCTCCGTATCGGGGGAAGGTTGGCCAACCCGGACGGCGAGACGCTGTTCACGCCGTTCCCGCAGACGACCAATTTCCTGCCGTACCTGTCGCAGATCGCGGCCAGTGACGCGAAGGCGGTGTACACGTTCTACGCGGGCAAGGCGGCGATCGATTTCGTGACCCAGTACCGGCAGTCGGATGTGGCGGACCTGCCGCTGTACGGGGCGTTCCTGACCGAGGGCACCATCCTCGACGCCCAGGGCGACGCCGCCATCGGCATCCTGAACGTGCTCAACTACTCCCCGGACCTTGACAACGCGGCCAACCGGGAGTTCGTGGCGGCCTGGTCGGCCCGGCACGACCGGGCCCCCACCACGTTCGCCATGGCGGCGTACGACGCCGCGGCGGTGCTGGACCTGGCGATCGCCGCGATCGACGGCGAGGTCACCGGGGCGCGGATCAACCAGGCGATCGCCGGTCTGGGGCAGATCGCCAGCCCGCGCGGCAACTGGAGCTTCAACCCCACCACGCACGCGCCGGTGCAGAAGTGGTACCTGCGGGAGGTACGCCGAGATGGCGGCGTGCTGGCCAACGTGATGGTGCAGGAGCTGGCCACGCTCGGCGCCGACACCTAACCCCGGCCCACCGCAAAGACCGGAGATGTGAACCGTGGGTTGGCTGGACGTGTACCTGGTTCCGTTCATCGATGGGATCGCGTACGGGGTGTTGCTGTTTCTCGTCGCGGCGGGGATGATGGCGGCGTTCGCGGTCGGGGGCACGCTGAACCTGGCCCACGGTGCGGTCTTCGCCCTCGGCGCCTACCTGTGTGCTGTCCTGTCGGACGGCACCTGGACCGGATTCGCCGCCGCGGTCCTGGTCGGCGCCGCGGCCGGGGCGGGGTGCGGTGGCCTGCTCGCCGCCGCCCTCGCCCCGGTCCGGGCGCGGGGTCATCTGGCCCAGGCGCTGCTGACGATGGGGATCGCGTTCATCGCCGCGGACCTGATGCGCACCGTCTTCGGCCCCGCCGACCGGCCGACCCCCGCACCCCGGGCGATCGCGGGCACCGTCCGCATGTTCGGGCATGCGTATCCGGCCTACCGGCTCGCCCTGATCGTTGCCGCAGTCATGGTGGCCGCCGCCGGGTGGTGGGTGCTGACCCGCTCGCGGGCCGGGGCGCTGGTGCGGGCCGCGGTTGACGACGCGGACATGCTGGCCACGCTTGGCGTTAACCCCGCGCTCGTGCACGTCGGGGTGATGGTTGCCGCTGGTGGGCTTGCCGGGTTGGCCGGTGCTTTTGGCGCCCCGGTGATCGGGGCCGGTCCGGCGACCGCGACCACCGTGCTGCTGTGGTCACTGGTGGTCGTCGTGCTGGGCGGGATGCGGTCCGTCCCCCTGACCCTGGTCGCCGCGCTCGGGGTGGGGCAGGCCCAGACGCTCGGGGTCGTCGCCGTCCCTGGCCTGGCCCCGTTTCTGCTGTTTGCCGCCATGACGGTGGTGCTGGTGGCCAGATCCCGCGCACCGGAAGGAACCCTCGCGTGACGACGACCGCGACCCACCCCGCCGCCACCACTACCGGCCGCCGGGTGCGACCGGCTCGAGCCGTGCGGGGCCGCAGGCGGTTCACCCGGCTTGGAGCTCCACTGTGGACCGCGATGGGCCTGGTGGCTGGCGGGATCATGGCAGGACTGGTGGCCGACCGGTACACGGCGGCGATGCTGTCCCGCATCCTCATCATCGGCCTGCTCACCGCCTCCGTGACCGTGCTGGTCGGGTGGTGCGGGCTGGCGTCGTTGGGGCAGACGGCCCCGTTCGCGGTCGGCGCCTACACCACCGGGCTGCTCGCCATCCACCACACCGCTGCCGGTCCGGTGCTGCTGCTGGCCGCCGCCACTGCCGCGGCCGGGTTTTCTGCGGTGACCGGGGTCGCGGTGCTGCGCACGAGGGGAACCGTCTTCCTCATGGTCACGTTGGCCGTTGGGGAGCTGGTGGTCACCGCCGCCGCCCGGTGGCGCACTCTCACCGGCGGCACCGATGGCCTGCTCGCCATCCCCGCCACCACCTGGTGGCCCGGTACCGCGGCGCTGCGGGATCCGCGGGACAGCTACTGGTACGTGCTGGCCGTCACCACCGTGGTCATCGCCGCCGCCGTCATGGTCTTGCGTGGCCCGTCGGGGCTACTGCTGCGCGGGGTGCGGGACAACGAGCCCAGGTTGCGCGCTGCCGGTCACCCCACTGGCCGCTACCTGCTGATCGCCTACGTTGGGGCCGGCACCGTCGCCGGGATCGCCGGGTCACTGCTGGTCACCGTGCAACGGCATGTGTCACCAGCCGACGTGGGCTTCGACCTCGCCGCGCTGGTCCTGCTGGCGGTCGTGGTCGGCGGCCCCGGCTCGCTGGTCGGCGCGTTCGCCGGCGCTGCGGCCATCGTCGCTACCCGGGACTGGCTGGCCGGACCCTGGCCCGGCCATGCCCCTCTGCTTATCGGTGTCCTGCTCGTCGGCACCGTCTACCTCATCCGCGACGACGGGATCCTCGGCCTGGTCAGCCGAGCCGCAGCCAGACTGCCGCATCGCCGGGGGGAGCGATGACCGAACCCATCCTGCACGCCACGGGCCTGCGGCGGGTCTTCGGCGCCCACACCGCCGTCCACGACGTCACCCTCAGCATTCACGCCGGGCAGCGGCACGCGCTGATTGGCCCCAACGGCGCCGGCAAAACGACGCTGCTCAACCTCCTGGCCGGCACGCTACGCCCGACCGCCGGCAGCATCACCTGGCTCGGCCACGACATCACCCGCCGCGGCCCGGTCTACCGTGCTCAAGCCGGCATCGGCCGCAGCTTCCAAACCCCCACCGCCCTGCCGTCACTGTCTACGGTGGACAACCTGATCCTGGCCGCCTGGCCTCACCCACCCCACACTCCCCGCTGGCCACCCGCACGGCGCCGACGCCTGTATACCGCCGCGCTGGAGCAGCTCGATGCCCTCGGCCTGGCCGGCCAGGCCACCACCCCGGCCGGGGCACTCGGCCATGGGCAGCGGCGGCTGCTGGACATCGCCATGGCCCTGGCCGGCAAGCCCCGGCTGCTCCTGCTCGACGAACCCGCCGCCGGTCTCGACGACACCGACATCGGCCGGCTGCTGCGGCTGCTCGCCGCCCTACCCGCCTCCACGGCGGTACTGCTCGTCGAGCACCACCTCGACCTGGTCGCCACCGTCGCCGACACCGTCACGCTGCTGCACCACGGCCGTGTCGCGATCACCGGCAGCCACCAGCAGGTCATCACCAACCCGGTCGCCCACACCATCTACCCCGGACTCGAGCAGGCAGGAGGCCCCGATGCTGCGCGTTGACCAGCTCGCCGCCGGCCACGGCCGGGCCACCATCCTGCGCGGCGTCACTTTCGACGTCCCCACCGGAACCATCTGCACTGTCATCGGCCCCAACGGCGCCGGCAAGACCACCCTCGCGCACACCATCGCCGGGCTGCTGCCCGCCCACGGCGGCGGCATCTACCACCACGGCGTCGCCCTACACCAGCTACCCGCCCACCTCATCGCCCGGGTCGGGGTCGCCCTCGTCCCCCAAGGCCGCCGCATCTTCGACTCCCTCACCGTGGCCGAACACCTCACCCTCGCCCACCGCCCCGGCCCGTGGAGCATCGACCGCATCCTCGACACCCTGCCCGCGCTGGTACCGCTGCTGCCCCGACCCGGCCGGCACCTCTCCGGCGGCCAGCAACAACTGCTCGCCCTCGCCCGCGCCCTGGCCCGCAACCCCACGCTTCTGATCCTTGACGAACCCACCGAAGGACTCGCCCCCAGCCTCGCCCACACCATCACCGACCTGATCACCACGGCCGCGGCCGAAGGCGTCACCGTGCTCACCACCGCCCCCACCCTCCCGGCCGGCGGGCCGCCTCCAGCCGTCGTGGTCCGGCTACACGCCAGCCACGCCACCCCCGAACCCCGCTGACCACTGTCCACACAGGAGAACCACGGCATGACCACCTACGCGTTCAGCCACGCCACCGCCATCCAGGAGCAACTCGCCTGCCTGCAGCACTGCCTCGACCCGACCACCATCGGCCAGCTCGGACCAATCCACAAAGGTGCCCGCTGCTGGGAAATCGGCGCCGGCGCCGGCTCCATCGCCGCCTACCTGGCCGACCAGGTCGGCCCCACCGGACATGTCCTGGCCACAGATATCGACATCAGTCAACTCAACCACCTCAGGAAGCGGACCAACGTCACCGTGGTCGAGCACGACATCACCACCCTCACCGCCCCCGACCCCGGCCCCTACGACCTCATCCACGCCCGCCTCGTCCTGCTCCACCTGCCCCAGCGACACGACATCCTGCCCAGGCTCGCCAACCACCTCACCCCCGGCGGTCTCCTGGTCATCGAGGAGTTCGACTGCACCCAACCCCCGACCCTGACACGATCGACCAGCAGCACCGACCAGGAGTTGGTCACCCGCGTCATCGGCGCCATCCTCGCCACCCTCGAAAGCAACGGCGCCGACCTGGCCTGGGCCCGGCACGTCCCCGAAGCCATGCGCACCGCCGGCCTGGTCGACATCACCACCACAACCACCCACCACACCGGCCCCGGCGGCAGCCCCGCCGCCCGGCTACACGCCATCAACGCCCGTCAGCTCGCCGCCCACCTCACCGGCCACGGCATCACCGACACCGACCTCGACCGGTTCCACACCCTCATGCACCACCCCGACACCACGGTGTCCCTCTACCCGCAGGTCTCCACCCGCGGCCGCCGCCCCACCGATCAACCGCCAGCCACACCAGGCAGAGCGACGTGAACACCCGCAGCGGTAACGATGCCCGCTCAACCGCCCCAGGGATGATGCCGCCGCCTACACCACGGCCTATTGGTAGCTCAGCACCCCCTGAAACGGACGAATCATGACGGCCACGACCAGCGCCCACAAGAGGAACATCGGCGACGGCACGCCGGGACGCAGACAGCAGCGCAGACCCGCGTCCGGTAAACGGGGCCGACGCTATGCGCAGGGGATCCAGCCGCATCCGTCCTGGTGGGACGAACCACGCATGCGCATTGCCTTGGCCACCCATGACATGGCCACCGTGATCCGCCTCCTCCAGCAGCACGGCATGAGCCAGCGAGCGATCGCGGGACGTATCGGGGTTGGACAGAACGACATCGGCGCCATCCTGGCCGGCCGGAAAGTGCGCGCCTACGACCTGCTGATCCGGTTCGCCGACGGCCTCGGCGTGCCACGCGGCTACATGGGCCTGGCTGCCGTACCCCTGCCCTGCCCACGACACATCGCCCGGCCGGCCGTACCCCGCCAGGCCACCTCCCGGACCGAACGTGACCAGACCACCATCCAACCTCCGGCACCCGCACCCGCCGCGTCCATGCTCCCGGCCCGGTGGTGGAACGAGCCCGCCATGGTCTCCGCGCTCGCCACACACGACTTCGCCACGATCTTCACCTACCTCGGTCAACACGGGATCAGCATTGACGAGATCGGCAACGCCATCGGCGTGCCCGCCGACGACCTGGCCTGCATCGCGAGTGGCCTATCCACACTGGACAGCTACCGGGCACTGGTGCGACTGGCGGACTGGCTCGCCATTCCCCGCGGCCACCTCGGCCTCGGCGGCACGTCACCCGACGACTCCCCTGGACCACCACGTCCGACGACGTGGACCGGGCGCCACATCAGGGCACTGCGCCGGGCACTCCGCCTGAGCGTCAAAGACTTCGCTCGCGTGGTCGACGTCACCGAGCGCATGGTCAGCAAATGGGAAGCCCGTGGCGACCACATCGCTCCACGCGAACGCATCCAGGAACGGCTGGACCTGCTCCTGTACCGGCTCGACCCCGCCGGCCAGAACGTGTACCACCGCCTCGTAACCGGCCCGACCCAGGCGAGCCGCGCCTAGATCGTCATCTCCGTCAGCCAGACCGGAGATGCAGGTAACAACCCAGCGACAGAAAGGAGAACATCGGCAGAGCGGAAGCGGCCGTCGGGTACGCGCCGGTGCGATCTGCCTACTTTGTCACCTGACCACCCCGCCCGGTCAGCGGAAGCCGACATCGACAGCGAAAGGAAACAATGAATACGACCACAGGCGCATCCGCGGACGACCTGCGGGACCAGATGGTCGATCGCATCCTGGTGAGCCAGCAGCTCACCCCGCGGGTCGAGGCCGCCCTGCGGCGCGTCGAACGGCACCGATACGTGCCGGGCGCGTCACTGGTCGATGCCTACGACGAGAAGGCGATCATCACCCACACCTTCCCCGACGGCACGCACCTCAGCTGCGCCTCCGGCCCCAGCATCGTGGCCGGCATGCTCAACGCCCTCGACGTCCAGCCCGGCCACCGCGTGCTCGAGATCGGCGCCGGCACGGGCTACAACGCCGCCCTGCTTGCCACCCTCGCCTCCGGCGGCGAGGTCACCACCATCGACATCAACGCCGACGTGGCCGCCGCGGCGCGACGCAACCTGGACGCCACCGGTTTTCCCGACGTGCGGGTGATCACCCGCGACGGGGCCGAGGGTGCCGCCGAGCACGGCCCGTACGACCGCATCATCGTCACGGTCGGCGCCTGGGACATTCCGCCCGCCTGGTGGGAGCAACCCGTCCCCGGCGGCCGGCTCGTGGTCCCGCTGCGCTGGCGCGGCACCACCCGGGCACTCGGCCTCATCAAACGCCACGACCACTGGGACTGTGACTGGATCTTCCTCTGCGGGTTCGTCCCCATGCTCGGCCAGCCCGGCGAGCACAGCACGGCGATCGACCCCGACGGCACGGTCATCCTGCACTACGACATCGACCAGCCCGTCGACCCGGCCGCCCTGCACGGAGTACTGACCCGGCCCCGGTCCGAAGTCTGGGCTGACGCCACCGTCGGCAGCGACGAACCCTTCGACCGCATCTGGCTACACCTCAGCGCGGTCCACGACGGCACCGTCCGCATCGAAGCCCGCCAACCAGCCGTCGCCTCCGGCCTCTGCACCCCCGCGATCGCCACCCGCAGCCCCGCCCTCGTCGACGGCGAATCCCTGGCCTACTTCACCATCCGGCGACTCCCGGAAACTCCCGGCCGGTGGCAGCTCGGCGCCATCGGACACGGCCCCCGCGGCCATCACCTCGCCACACATATCGTCGACCAGATCACCGCCTGGGACGAGAACCGAACCGCCGACCCCCGCCTGATCGCCTACCCGAGCACCACACCCCTACCGAACACTGTGACAGGAAAGATCATCACCAAGCTCCACACCCGCCTCGTCCTGCACTACTAGCCCGACCAGGCTCCCGGCCCGCGTCAGACCTCACGGTCGGCCGTCAGGGTGATCGCGTCGATGGTCTTCCACACGTACGTTCGCTGCTCACGCCACATCTCGACCAGTGACAGCGAGGACACCACGACATCGACCGTTCCGACTGAACGAAGACGCGCGACTACGTCGATGACCGGTGCCGCCGGGATAGGCGCATTGTTGTAGGCGACGCTGACGTGGGGCACAAAGTCCGCGTCTCCACCTATCGATGCCTCGCCGTAGACACTGGCGACTGCGGATCGTAATGCCTCTCGCACCGCGCGGACAGGACCGTGGGGTCCGACGCTGAGGCGAACGGCCCCCGTGGAGCCGGCCAATGGCCCGACCGTCAACTCAAGCGGCGGCGTTCCGGTCAGGGCACTTCGCGCGGCGGCGACGACGTCGCGCGGTTGGCCGGGTGTGGTGTCTTCACTGGCCCGGACCCGCTGCATCGTTACGTGCAGGCTGCCGACTGGTACGAAGTCGAGTGTGGCCAGGCCACGCAGGCCGTCCTGACAGCGCAGCGCGAGCGCGTGGACGAGCGGGTCACGGTCGAAGGTGATCAGCCAGTAGTACCAGCGGCGCCCTCTTGTCCAGCCTGGGCGGTCCCAATGGTTGTCCAGCATCGTGAGGCTGCGGTATCTCCGCCAGTCCTCTTCGACGTAGGCGTAGTCGGGCCCGAAATCATTAGGACGGGCAGTCGCGCTCATACGCCGTCGGACCGATCGAGCCAGGCGCGGGCCTCATCCACAAAATCCTTCACGCCCCGGTGACGCGACCAGCGCTGCAGGCTGCCCAGGAACCCCCGCGTTCGCTGCTCGATCGACTCGATCCGGTGACCGTCGCAAGCCCGCATCGCCTCGCGGGCCAACTCCATCGCCTGCTCGATGTCAGCGCGTGGCGCTGGTGCACGCACAAGGGCATCCGCCATGTCCAAGCGGACCAGCGACTTGCTCCATCGCGAGGCGGACTGATCAACGATATCGCGGCATCGATCAGCGTGACGCAGCACCTCATCAGTTGCGCCGAGCGGAAGGTAGGCTGTCGCGGCGTTCGCAGCGACGCGGGCTTCGCTGTAGAGGCCGAACGAGATGCACGAACTCATCCCCGGCTCGGGCGCGAAGCCGGCCGGCAGGTCATACGCCTCACCCACCGCAACCTCGACTGCCCTCCGGTCCCCGAGCCGGCCGTAGGCGCGGGCCTCGCCGTTAACCGCGAGCCGCACAGCCTGTGGACCGCGACCGGCGTACCGTCGCCCATCGGCCGCGTACCGCGCCGCCGCCCGATAATCGCCCGCGTAGTACTCCGTGAAGCTCTGGGTACCCCGAATCCACGCCCGCAAGTCGTTATCATCGGCATAATCAGCCAGTTGAAACGCCTCGACGGCATACGCTCGGGCTGTGCCGAATCGGCCCAAGTTAACCGCCATGTAGCTGAGCAGCGCCGAGAGCTGAGCAGCCGCCACGATCAGCCGGTGTCGTAGCTGTGGGCGTGCCCACGTCGTCAACAACGGCTCGATCCAACGTCGCTGATCCACCACATCGGGCGCTAGCACCCGAGGCCCGTCCTGCTCGTATCGGGCCACTACGTCATCGATGTACAGGTCAATTGCGTCGAGCAGCACGTCATCAACAGGTGACTTACTGCGTCCCTTAACCCTGGCCAGGATCGATGCAGGCGTCTCAACCGGTTCGGACATCTCCGGCAGGACCTCGCCCGAGACCGGGGCAGCGATACGCTTCGGCGGCCCGAGTGCGGCATTTTCGCCAGCGGCCACCTGGGTAGCGCCAGCGCGAGGCGCCAGCCCCACCACCAGCCGACAGCGATCCGGCATGCCCAAGCCATCGGCTATGCGCTCAATCAACTCGAACTTCTCGACAGCGTGATCACCTCTCATGACCGACCCGACTCGAGCTGGCGTCAGTCCAGTCGTAACCGCGATCCGCAGCTGGCTCGCGCCAACCCATCGCCGTAGCAACAAGAACAGAGCCTTGAAGTCACGGGCCTTGAGCGCCCGAAGCACATCCTCGCGTTCCCAGAACTCTGCCGGGACCGTCAATGGGTGCATAGCGCCACCGGCCAATATCAACTCCGTTCAAGGCGACGTGCGATGCACTTCTACGCCGCTCGATTCTACCG
>Ga0310840_100989_pt1 | contig 14405 bp, 11 predicted proteins | sample SM_ome_8_FD_201304 | JGI IMG/M metagenome (GOLD analysis project Ga0310840, IMG submission 201304) | Sorghum-adapted microbial communities enriched on stacked mutant (SM) sorghum from Joint BioEnergy Institute, Emeryville, California... ...
CAGGTCGGCGGCGCGTCGGGCCGGGGACAACCGACTGGCCGAGTTTCGGGAAACGCTGGGGTCACGCACCTGTCCACCGTAGCCCCTGTCGGGGCGGCGGAACGACGCCGCCTGTCGCCCGCCCCGGGCCGCCGGCCCGGCGAGGACGTGCCGTCGCCACTCCCAAAAGCTTTGCATTGCAAAGTATATTGCTGATGCAAAGTCAACTCCCTCCGGTCGCGCCACGGCCGCGCGGCGGCCGTCGGGGCGATGACGGGAGCCGTCGAGCGAGGAAGGGAAACGGTGATGGCCTCTCCTGACCACCGGCCGCCGGCCGACACGCTGGCCGAGCTGACGCGGCTGCGCCGCCGCACCCGGGCCAACGCCCACGGCGGGGCCTGGGTCCCGGCACTCGGCGTCGCCCTGCTGCTGCTGGCCAGCAGCCTCCTGTACGCCAGCCCGTTCGGCGGGCCCACGAGCATCGAGATCACCCACCCCTACTGGGCGGGACTGCCGGACGAGCAGCGCGACCCGGTCCTCTCGTACGTCTTCTGGTTCGTCGGGATCCCGCTGCTGTTCGCCGGGACGGCCGCCTGGTACGCCTGGCGGACCCGGCGGCTGGGCCTACGCGTCGCCTGGCCGGTCTTCGCCGTCACCGGTCTCGGGATGCTGGTGCTGCTCGCCGTGCTCGCGTCCGTACCCGAGCGGGCCGTACATCCCGACACCCTCGACGCGACCGGGTGGTCCGCGTTCTGGTGGAGGGCGCTGCTGACCCCGCTGCTGCCGGTGGCGGTGGCCGTCGTCGCGCTCGGCTGGGTCGAACGGAGCCCCGGTCTCGCCGCCGCCGGCGGCTGGATCGCGCTCCTCGCGACCTGGCTGTGCGGCTGGTACCCGGCCGGCCACCTGCCCGGCTGGGCCGCCGACCTCCTCGGCGGGACGGACGGTTCCCTCGGCGGCCAGCTCGCGCTGCGGCCAGGTCACTATCTTGGGCTGATGGGGTTGCCGCTGGTCGTCGTCGCCGTCGTCCACGCGCTCCGCGCCCGCCGGGCCGGTGCGCTGCTGCCGGCCACCGGAGTCACACGTGGCTGAGCAGCAGCCGACCGCCCCACACCCGGCCCTCGCGCTGGACGACACCGTCCACCAACGGGTACGCCTCGGCATCCTCACCGTGCTCAGCGAGGTTCGCGAGTGTCGGTTCGCCACGCTGCGCGACGAACTCGGGCTGACCGACGGCAACCTCAACCGCCACCTGCGGATCCTTGAGGAGGCCGGGCTGCTGCAGGCGATCAAGGGATACGAGGGACGGCGTCCCTGCACCTGGCTTCGGCTCACCCGGCAGGGCCGGGCGGCGCTGCGCGCGGAGGTCGCCGCGCTGGAGCAGTTGGTCCGCCGACTCCGCGACACCACCACCGACGAGCCGGACGTGCGTACCGGCCCGGACTGACGCACCCGGTCCCCGTCCGGCGACGTCCACCCGGAGGTCGCCGGACGGGGTGTCGTGCCGTGCCGGCATGCGGGACGGCGGGATCCTTCCCTACCCCGGTCCGGGCCACCCGCCGCGGCCGGGCCGGACGCCCTCCACCGTCCCGGTGGGGATGGGCGCGGGCCGGTCGTGGCCGCCGTCCCCGTCGGGGTCCGGGCGGTCGGTGTCACCGTCACCGCCCGGGCCCTGGGCTGGCTCGGCGTGGTGTCCTAGGGTCGGCGATCATGGAAGCCGACTTCTCGATCGTGGCGCTCTCCGACGACCGGGTGCCGGACGTGGTGGGACTGTGCCGTGTCGCGCTGGACCTGTCCGACGACGCCGCCGAGGCGGCGGAGATCGTGGCGCGGCTGCGCGACGACGCACCGCCGTCCGGCGCCACGCGGCGGCGCCACACCGTTGGTCTGGTGGCGCTGGTGGGCGACGCGGTCGTCGGCGTGGCGCTCGGTTCGTTGGCGTCCCAGGACCCGACGGTCGGGCATGTCGACCTCTTCGCGGTCCACCCGCGGCAGCGGGGCCGGGGTCTCGGCCGGGCCCTGCTGACGGCGGTGGAGGCGGCGCTCGCCACCGCCGGTGCCACCCAGGTACGGCTGGCCGGAAACCCCCCGTACTACGCCTGGCCGGGAATCGACGTCCGGTACACCCCGGCGATCTGCACCGCGCTGGCGCTGGGCTACCGCCAGGACGGCACGGCGTGGAACATGACCGTCGACCTGACCGACAGGTCCTCGCCGGCGCTGCGCCCCACCGCCGCCGCCGAGGAGCGACTGGCCGCCCGGGGCGTCACCGTACGCCGCGCCGGGCCGGCGGACGTGGCGGCGGTGGTCGCGTTCGCCCGGCAGACCTTCGGCGGAAGCTGGGACGCCGAGGTGGCGCACTCGATCGGCCGGACGGGCGCGGGATGCCACGTCGCCGTGGGCACCCCGGCCGACGGCGGTGAGCCGAAACTGCTCGGCTTCGCCGCGTACGGATCGTCCCGGCCGAGCTGGTTCGGGCCGATGGGCACCGCTCCCACCGCCCAGGGCCTGGGCATCGGCGGGGTGCTGCTGCGGCGCTGCCTGCGCGACCAGTACGAGGCCGGGCACCGGCGGGTGCAGATCGGCTGGGTCGGCCCGGTGCCGTTCTACGCGCGCGGCGCCGGGGCGAGGATCGAGCGGGTGTTCCTCCAGTATCGGAAGCAGCTCTGACCGGCCCGCCGCACCGGCGCCGGCAACCGGTCCAGCGGCGACGAGGCCTCCTTGCGGCGCCGGACCGTACCGGTCGGCGCGGCGGCGGCCACCGCCACGCGTCACGGCGACGGGTGGGATGCCGCCGGAACGACGAAGGGGCGGGCCGCCGGTGCGACCCGCCCCTGTCGGACGTGGAGTGTGGACTCAGAAGTCCATGTCCCCGCCGCCCGGCGTGTTCGCCTGGGCCGGGGCCTTCTCCGGCTTGTCCGCCACCACGGCCTCGGTGGTCAGGAACAGAGCCGCGATCGAGGCGGCGTTCTGCAGCGCCGACCGGGTCACCTTGGCCGGGTCGATGATGCCCGCCTCGAGCAGGTTGACGTACTCGCCGGTGGCGGCGTTGAGACCGTGGCCGGGCTCCAGGGTACGCACCTTCTCGACCACGACACCGCCCTCCAGACCGGCGTTGATCGCGATCTGCCGCAGCGGAGCGTCCAGCGCGAGCTTGACGATCTGCGCACCGGTCGCCTCGTCGCCGGTCAGGTCCAGCTTGTCGAAGGCGGTCTTGCCGGCCTGCACCAGCGCCACACCACCGCCGGGGACGATGCCCTCCTCGACCGCGGCCTTGGCGTTGCGGACCGCGTCCTCGATACGGTGCTTGCGCTCCTTGAGCTCGACCTCGGTGGCCGCGCCGACCTTGATCACCGCGACACCGCCGGCGAGCTTGGCCAGCCGCTCCTGCAGCTTCTCCCGGTCGTAGTCGGAGTCGCTCTTCTCGATCTCGGCCCGGATCTGGTTGACCCGACCCTGGATCTGGTCGGGGTCACCGGCACCGTCGACGATCGTGGTCTCGTCCTTGGTCACCACGACCTTGCGGGCCCGGCCCAGCAGGTCCAGGCCGACGCTCTCCAGCTTCACGCCGAGCGTCTCGCTGACCACCTGGCCGCCGGTGAGGATCGCGATGTCGCCGAGCATGGCCTTGCGGCGGTCGCCGAAGCCCGGAGCCTTCACCGCCACGGACTTGAAGGTGCCCCGGACCTTGTTCACCACCAGGGTCGCCAGGGCCTCGCCCTCGACGTCCTCGGCGATGATGGCCAGCGGCTTGCCCGACTGCATGACCTTCTCCAGCACCGGGAGCAGGTCCTTCACCGTCGAGATCTTGCCGTCGACAACCAGGATGTACGGGTCGTCGAGGACGGCCTCCATCCGGTCGGGGTCGGTCATGAAGTACCCCGAGATGTAGCCCTTGTCGAAGCGCATACCCTCGGTCAGCTCCAGCTCCAGACCGAAGGTGTTGCTCTCCTCGACGGTGATGACGCCTTCCTTGCCGACCTTGTCCATCGCCTCGGCGATGATCTCGCCGACGCTGGTGTCACCGGCGGAGATGGAGGCGGTGGAGGCGATCTGCTCCTTGGTCTCGACGTCCTTGGCCAGCTTGGCCAGCTCCTCCGAGACGTTGGCGACCGCGGCCTCGATACCCCGCTTCAGGGCCATCGGGTTCGCACCCGCCGCGACGTTACGCAGGCCCTCCCGGACCAGCGCCTGGGCCAGAACGGTCGCCGTCGTCGTACCGTCACCGGCCACGTCGTCGGTCTTCTTGGCGACCTCCTTGACCAGCTCCGCGCCGATCTTCTCGTACGGGTCCTCGAGCTCGATCTCCTTGGCGATGCTCACGCCATCGTTGGTGATGGTCGGAGCGCCCCACTTCTTCTCGAGCACGACGTTGCGGCCCTTGGGGCCCAGCGTCACCTTCACAGCGTCGGCAAGGGTGTTCATGCCCCGCTCGAGGCCGCGGCGCGCCTCTTCGTCGAACGCGATGATCCTGGCCATACGGCGTCGTCCTCCTGTTTCTGTCTACTGAGTGCGCCGGGGCGACCCGCGACGGATGGTGCGCGACAGGCGACCTCGCCGCCGGCGTGACAGCAGGTGACCTGGCACTCGCCACGGTCGGGTGCCAGGCTCCGGCACGCTACCACAACTTGCGTGACGCGCAATAGATGCGTGGCGCGCAAGTTGGTGGTTATGATGAGCCCCCGGAGAGCCCGGAACGAGGCCAGTCGGCACCCGGAAGGAGGATCACCCGCCGTCGATGGACGACACCGAACCGCGCGACCTGCGGAGCCGCAACAGGCAGGCCGTCCGCGAAGCGATCAGCGCCGCAGCGTTGCGGCTGGCACTCCAACACGGCCCCGGAGGGCTCAGACTCGTACGGGTCACCGACATCGCCGAGGCCGCCGGAGTGGCGCCGCGCACCTACAACAACTACTTCTCCAGCCGGGAGGAGGCGATCTGCGCCTTCCAGGCCGACCAGGCCCGCCGCCTCGGCCGGGCGCTGCGGTCCCGACCCGCCGACGAACCGCTCGCCGAGGCCATCACCGCGGCGGTGATCGAGGTCTTCGCCACGCCCGAGCCCGACCGGGCCGGACTGGCGATGATCCTGTCGACTCCCGAACTACAGGGCGAGGCCCTCAAGGCGTTCACCATGGCCGAGGAGCCACTGGCCACCGCGATCGCCGAACGTACGGGCACCGGCGCCCGCGGCAACCTGTCCTGTCAGGTCCTGGCCGCGGCCGTCGCCGGGGCCGTCCGCGTCGCCGGCCGGCACTGGCTCGACACCACCAACCCGCCACCGTTCGCCACGGTCCTGCGCGACGCGCTCGGGCACGCTCTTCCACCAACCGATGAAGGAGGGGCGTCCACGTGACCACCCGTCCGACCACCACCGACGAACACCACTTCCTCCTGGGCGGTGACCTGCCGGTCAACCGCCTCGGCTTCGGCGCGATGCGGCTCGCCCTCGGCCGTCGGGTGCCCGACCCCGACACTGCCGTCGCCGTACTGCGTCGCGCCGTCGAACTCGGGGTGAACCACGTCGACACCACCGGCTTCTACGGATTCGGCGACACGCACGCGCACGAGCTGATCCGACGGGCGTTCCCCACGTACCCCGAGCACCTGGTGATCGCCACCAAGGTCGGTCCGCTGTTCCACGGCGGCGTGTTCGCCGGTCAGGCCCGCGCGGACCAGCTGCGCGGCCTGGTCGAGGACGACCTGCGCCGCCTCGGCCGGGACCACCTCGACCTGGTCTACCTGCGGGTGGGCGGTATGGGGAGGCCCGGCGGGGAAGCGGTCGGCGACCGGTTCGCCGCGCTCGCCGAACTCCGTCGCGAAGGGCTGATCCGTCACCTCGGCCTCAGCAACGTCGACGCACGGCAGCTGGCCGAGGCGCGCGCCATCGCGCCGGTCGCCGCCGTGCAGAACCAGTTTCACGTGCACTGCCGAGACGACGCTGACCTGCTGGCCCGGTGCGCGCGGGACGGCATCGCGTACGTACCGTTCTTCCCGCTCGGCGGAGGTCCGGTGCCGATCGACCCGAGCCGCCTCGCGCAGGTCGCCGACCGCCACGGCGCCACCACCGCCCAGGTGGCCCTCGCCTGGCTGCTCGCCGTGTCACCGGTGACGCTGCCGATTCCCGGAACGACCTCACCGGACCATCTGGCGGAGAACGTGGCGGCGGCCCACCTGCGCCTCACCGCCGACGACCTGAAACCGCTGGACGAGTAGGGCCGGCCGGGCATCCGGCGGGCGGGCCGTGCCGTCCCGCCGGGTCGTCCCGTGCCGCGTCGCCGCACACGGGCAACGGCCGATCGTGGCATCGTCGACTGATGAAGGGAACGCCCACGACATGAACCAGGTGACCCGGGGCGCCGTCCTGGCGGTCGTCGCCGCGCTCACGTTCCTCCCGCTCACCTCCTGCTCGACGACCGGCGCGCCGGCCACACCACGGTCGGACGTACCGACGCCCCCGGTCACCACGGCACCGCCGGCGCCCTCGGCCGCGCCGGACTTCGCGGCACCGGAGGCGGAGTTCGACGCCCGGCTCGGGGTCTACGCCGTCGACACCGGCACCGGCCGCACCGTCGAGCACCGCGCCGACGAGCGGTTCGGCTACGCGTCGACCTTCAAGGCGCTGGCCGTCGGGGCACTGCTGCGCGTGACCTCCACCGCCGAACTCGACCAGGTGGTCCGCTACACGAGGGCCGACCTGGTGACACACTCGCCGATCACCCGGCGGCACGTGGACCGGGGGATGACCCTGCGCGAGCTGGCCGACGCCGCCGTCCGCCACAGCGACAACACCGCGGCGAACCTGCTGCTGAGGCGGCTCGGCGGACCCGCGGGTCTCGAACGGGAGCTGCGCGACCTCGGCGACCGGGTCACCGATCCGGAACGGATCGAACCCGAGCTCAACGAGGCGGCTCCCGGCGACCGGCGTGACACGAGCACTCCCGGGCCCTCGCCACCGACCTGCGGGCGTACGTCGTCGGAGACGCACTGTCGGCCGAGGACCGCGAGCTCCTCATCGGATGGCTCAGGGGGAACACGACCGGGGACACCCTCATCCGGGCCGGCGTGCCGACCGGGTGGCAGGTCGGTGACAAGACCGGCTCCGGTGGCTACGGCACCCGCAACGACATCGCCGTCGTCTGGCCACCCGACGGCGCTCCCATCGTGCTGGCGATCCTCTCCAGCCGGGACAGACGGGACGCCGGGCACGACGACAGGCTCATCGCCCGGGCGGCGAAACTGACGATCGAGGCCCTGCGTCCGTAGCCCGGACCCCGACGGGTGCAAGGGGCGTCCACGAACGATCCCGGTTGTCGGGGTACGGGCCCGGGGGTGCTCTCGGTACGGGTGAACCCGGCGTTCCATCCCAGGACCGTGACCCGCTCCCGGGGTCGCACCGGCGAACCGTCCGTCCTCAGCCACCGTGCGACGGCGGAGCAGTCCGCGTCGGTGGGGCCACGGCGGGGTGGTGGAACACCGTCCGGCCACGCGTGGATGCTGGGTTACCGTGCGCGCCGGTTTCCCGCAGGCCGTCGGGGACCCCTGGAGCGGAGTCCGGGCTACCCGCAGCAGACCGGGGGAGTGGTCGGCTTGACCGCCACCGTGTGGTGGTGACCGGCCGCGACGGTCGTCGCTCCCCTGAGCCCGTGGGCCTCCACCGGCCGGTACCGGGGCAGGGTCGTCCCGTCCCCGACCTGCCCGACGTCGTTCAGCCCCCAGGCCATGACGGTTCGTGTGCCGTCGACGACGACGAGCGCGGCGCTGTGTGTGACACCGCCGGCGAGTTGCAGCACGTCGCTCGCCCCGACACTGATCGGCGCAGGTCGGTGCCGTGGACTGGTGGTGCCGTCGCCGAGCTGACCGCCGAAGTTGACGCCCCAGGTGTAGACGATCCCTCCGACGCTCACCAGGTTGTGCCGCCACCCGGCCGCGACCTGGGAGACGTTCCGCAGACCGACGTCGAGACCCACCGGGCTGTTGGGAAGGTACGCCGGGTCTCCCACGCCCAGCTGGCTGGCGGTGTTGTCGCCCCAGGTACGGACGGTGCCGTCCGCGAGCAACGCGATGCTGTGCCGCTGTCCGGCCGAGATCTGGACGGCCGGACCGCCGACGTGGGAAGCCGGCGCCGGATACGCCCGGGACGTACGCTCACCGTCGCCGAGCTGGCCGTGGCCGCCCGCGCCCCACGACCACACCGTGCCGTCCGAGCGAAGAGCGAGCGCGTGCTCGGAACCGGCCGCGATCCGGGTGACCCCGGTCAGGCCGACGACCCTGGTCGGATACCGCCGATCCGTGTTGGTGCCGTCGCCCAGCACACCGTCGTGGTTCCGTCCCCACGCCCAGACCGTCCCGTCCGACCGCAGCGCCAGGCTGTAGTGCTCGCCGGCGGCGATCTGGACGACGTTGCTCAGGCCGACCACCTGCCGGGCGACCGTGGACGACGTCGTCGTTCCGTCACCGAGCTGGCCGTGTGGGTTGGCGCCCCACGCCCAGACGGTGCCGGTCGACGTCAGCGCCAGACTGTGGGAGAAACCTCCGGCGACCCGGGTGACGGTGCCGGGGAGGTTGTCCACCTCGGCCGGGTACGGACGGTTCGTTGACGTTCCGTCACCCAACTGGCCACTTCCGTTGTGTCCCCAGGCCCGCGCCGCGTGGAAGGAGGGTCCGGGGAGGCCCGCGACGGCGGCGGCCGGTTGGGTCGGCGCCGCGACGGCCGTGACCGCCAGGGCACAGGCGGCGACGACCCGCCCCGCGCGTCGTCGCCGGTCGATCCGTTTCGTCATGGGTTCTCCTCCCATCCGTCAGCCGGGCGCCGCCGGTGGGCGACCCGCGCGCCGTCTGCCGGGACGGCCGGGACCCCCCGATCAGACGTCGCAGAACCAGGCGGCCTCCCGATGATCACCGCGTCGCTGATGCGCCGCTGACGTCGCCCCGGGGCGGCAGGTGTCGACAGAACCCCGACGGGCTGCGCGATCGAGGACCGCTGCGCCGCCTCAGCACCGCGTCAGTGCCGGCTCAGGTGTCCGGCACATCGTGGTCCGGACGGCCGCACCGGCCGGGACAGGCACGACGGGAGGAAACGATGGGACTGGCGACGAGCGTCCGACGGTGGGTGCCGGCGTGGGCGACGGTGGCGGGTGTCGCGCTGGGTACGGTCGCAGGACCGCAGGCGGCGCAGGCGGCACCGGGCTCGTTCGACCCGCGCAACGGCGAGGTCACCGTCGGGGAGATCGTCACCCTCGTGGAGAAGGACCTCGGCAGGCAGCTGGGTGATCCGGCACTGGCGCTCGCCCTGCAGTCGGAACGGGCTCCGTCCGAGCGGGAGCTCGACATTCTGCTTCGCGGTGGAGAGGTGCCGGGCTTCACGGTGCTGGGGTACGTCGAGGCACCGCGGTCGGACCTGTCCCTCAGGGACCTGGGACTCGGGACGGCCGCGAAGGGCGCGAAGACGACGGTCATCAGGGTCACGATCAGTATCGCGGGCGTACGGGTCGTGATCGAGTGCGAGTTCGTCGACCACGGCGACGGCTGGGAGTCCGGGACCTGCTTCCACACGGTGGGCTGAACAGCGGACCCCGGCCCGTCGTCGGGGCGCCCACGTTTCCGACCCCGGAGTGGGCAGGTGCCCTCTGAGCTGGGCAGACGAAATGTGCGGACGCGCTCGTCCGCCCCGCGTGGAAGGCGCCTGTCCGAAGGCGCCTGTCCGTTGGGGGCACGGGAGCGGCTTCGAGGAGCACCGTGGGCACGGACGGGCGTGGTGTGGTCGGCCGGCAGACGCGGGTCTGCCGGCCGGTCCTGCTGGTGCGACGGGCCGGCCGGCGGCTCCAGCCACGCCTGGACCGGGTCGGGGCAGCGGCGGGCGCGTGGCGTGACCCGCGATCCCGAGGGTGGCGGGTCCCGGTACGTCCGCGACAGGCGGCGGTCATGGCGGTCGCCCGATGGCGTGGGCCTCCCGGCTCCCCGATGATCATTGTTAGTATCCGCCCCGGGAAGCGAGGAGGTCACGTGCAGGTTCGACTCCTCGGCCCGGTCGAGGTGACCGTCGGTGGTGTCCCGCGACCCGTGTCGGGCCTCCGTCGCAAGACCCTGCTCTCCGTACTGGGGCTGCGCGTCGGTGAGATCGTCAGCACCGACCGGCTCATCGACGTGATCTGGGGCGACACGCCACCCGCCACCGTGTCCAACGCCCTGCAGAGCCACGTCTCGTACCTGCGGCGTCTGCTCGGCACCCCGGCGGCGATCGTGGCGCGTCCCCCGGGCTACCTGCTCGACCTGCCCGATCCTGACGCCACCGACGTGAGGGTGGCCGAACGGCTGATCGGAATGGGTCGGCAGGCGGCAGAACCCGAGCGCCAGGCGTCCCTGCTGCGTTCGGCACTGGATCTGTGGCGGGGGCGGGCGCTGGTGGACGTCGCCGACCACCACTGGCTCGACCAGCAGGCGGAACGGTTGGAGCAGCTCCGCCTTGCCGCGGTGGTCGCCCTCGTCGAGGCCCGTCTGGCGCTCGGCGAACACGCCTCGCTCGTACCGGAGTTGGAGCGGCTGACCCGACTCCACCCGCTGCGCGAGGACCTCCACGGGCAGCTGATGCTCGCCCTGTACCGGTGCGGCCGGCAGGCTGACGCGCTGCGGGCGTACCAGCTGCTACGCCACCGGCTCCGCGAGGAACTGGGCGTCAGTCCGAGCCGTGCGCTGCGCGACCGCGAGGCCGCCATCCTGCGCCAGGATCCCTCCCTGGACCTGCCCGCGGCCCCGGTCACCGTGCCGCGCGCGTCGGCCCGGCCGGCCCAACTGCCGGCGGCGGTACGGGCCTTCGTCGGGCGCGAGCCGGAACTCGCGTACCTGGACGCGACGCTGGCCGACGGTGCGGGCACCGTGGCCATCTCCGTGATCTCGGGGACCGCCGGGGTGGGCAAGACGACACTCGCGGTGCACTGGGCGCACCGGGTCGCGCACCGGTTCCCGGACGGCCAGTTGTACGTCAACCTGCGCGGATTCGACCCCTCCGGGCCGGTGCTGGATCCGGCCGAGGCCGTGCGGGGGTTCCTGGAAGCCCTCGGAGTCCCGGCCGACCGGATCCCGCGCGACCTGTCCGCCCGGGCCGCGCTGTACCGCAGCCTGGTGGCCGGCAGGCGCATCCTGGTCCTGCTCGACAACGCCCGCGACGCGGACCAGGTCCGGCCGTTGTTGCCGGGTACGGCCGACTGTGTGGTCCTGGTGACGAGCCGCAGCCAGCTCACCGCGCTGGTCGCCACGGAGGGCGCCCATCCGCTGCCCCTCGGCGTGCTGACCCCGGACCAGGCACGCAAGATGCTGACCCGCCGTCTGTCGCCGGGCCGGACGGCGGCCGAACCCGACGCGGTCGAGGAGATCGTGACACGCTGCGCCGGGCTGCCACTCGCGTTGGCGATCGTGGCGGCCCACGCCGCGGGCCGCCCGGACCGGTCGCTGGCCGCCGCGGCCCGGCAGCTTCGCGAGGCCGCCAGACCGTTGGACGCGTTGAGCGCGGGCGATTCCGTCACCGACGTGCGGACCGTCTTCTTCTGGTCGTACCGCGCGCTCGGCGATGACGCCGCCCGGATGTTCCGCCTTCTCGGCCTGCACCCCGGGCCGGACATCGGGGTGCCGGCCGCGGCGGCCCTCGCCGACGTGCCGTTGCGAACGGCCCGGGCACTGCTGGCGGAACTGGTCGCGGCCAATCTGCTCATCGAGTCCGCCACCGGCCGGTACACCTTCCACGACCTGTTGCGGGCGTACGCGCGCGAGCGTGCCGAGGCCGACGAGCCGCCGGCTGTCCGACAGGCCACCCGGCGCCGGATGCTGGACCACTACCTCCACACCGCACACGCCTGCGTCCCGCTGCTGAACATCCACTGTGACCGGCTCCGGTTCCCCGAACCGGAGCCGGGCGCGACACCGCACCAGGTCTCCGACTACGACGCGGCGATGGCCTGGCTCACCGACGAACACGCGGTGCTTCTCGCGGCGATCAGACAGGCGGCCGACCACGGAGAGGACGGGTACGTCTGGCGGCTGGCCTGGACCCTCACCGACTTCGCGGAGGTCCGTGGGCACTGGCAGAGCTGGACCGCGGCACACCACGCCGGCCTGGCCGCCGCGCAGCGTTGTGGCGACCGGGCGGCACAGGCGTGCCTGCACCGCGGGCTCGGCCGCGCCTACATGTGGCAGAGCCGCTTCGCCGACGCCCACCACCACTACCGGCTGGCCCTCGAACTGTTCACCGTGCTCGACGACCGGGCCGGCCAGGCCCGTACCCATCACAACCTGAGCCAGATGCTCGCCGAGTTGGAGAACCGTCCGGATGCCGCCCTCGATCACGCCGAACGCGCCCTCAGGCTGTGCCGGTCGATCGGCGACGAGGTCGGCATCGCCAAGGAGCTGAACATGGTCGGTTGGTGCCACGCCCTGCTGGGGGAGCACCGACGGGCGCTCGGCTTCTGCCAGGAGGCGCTACGGCTGCAGCAGCGGCACCAGGGTCTGGCCAACCAGGAGGCGGCCACCTGGGACAGCCTGGGCTACCTCCACCACCAGCTCGGCGACCCGCAGCGGGCCCTGGACTGTTACCGCCACGCGTTGCACGGGTACCGCCGCCTGGGCGACCGCTACCACGAGGCCGCGGTACTCGTCTGTCTTGGTGACGTCAGCCACGACCGGGGCGACCCGGAGGCCGCCCGGACCTGGTGGCGAGACGCCCTGACCATCTTCGACGCCCTCGCCGCGGCCGAGGCCGACGGTGTCCGCCAGAAGCTCGACGCCCTGCCCGCGGCGGTGGCGGGTGGACCACGCGACGGCGAGGCAGGGTGAGGTCGGGACGGGACGGGTCGCGGACGGCCGCCGTCACCTCACCGTCGGGGCCGCCAACACCACCTGTCGGTCGGGCGACCCGTGCGAGCCGGGTCGGTCGCGGCTGGACGCACGGTGCGGTCTCCCGCTCGCCCGAAGGCTGCCCGTCGGGACGTTGTCCGTTGCGGGCCGCGGTTGTTTACTGGCCGCGTGAAGAGACGAGCCGTGAAATCCTCGTCGCGTCGGGTACCGTCATCGGCCCGGTCCGCGGGTCAGACCGCGGACACCGCCGCCGCTGTGGGCGGTGCCGGGAACGCGGCGATCCTGCGACTGCAGCAGACCGCGGGGAACGCCGCGGTGAGCGGCCTGCTGCGGACCGTGCAGCGCGCCCCGGTCACCGTCGGCGGCACGGCCGTGCCCGGCACCGCCGATGAGGACCTGACCGCGTTCCGTTACCACCTCCTCGGCCTCCCCCAGGACGAGTTCGACGCGATCAGGGCCGCCTTCGAGGAGCTGGCACCGGATCCGGACAGTTGGAACGGGCGGCGGTTGGCCGAGATGCGCGAGGGGCGTGCCATCGCCATCGCCGGGCACGGTCTCTACTCCGACGACGCTGTCCGGAAGATCACCGAGCGCGACAAGCTGGGCGAGCCACTTCCGAAGCGCCGCCGCAGGGGCACGCCCGAGCCGGTCAGACGCACCTTCACCGTGCCCGACGGGGTGACCCTTCTGATGTACGCCCCGCACGGTGCCTCCATCAACAACTCGGTCGCACAGGACATCGAGCGGGGGTACGTGCCGCCCAAGGATCACCTGGAGCTCGTGAGTGGGGACGGCAAGAGAACCGAGGCGATGCCGGACGGCGACTACCCCTATCGGGCGGGGCCGGGAACCGAGGTGCCCAACTACCGGGTGGGCCGGCCCGACCGGCTCACGGTCGACAGGAAGTCGAGAAAGGTCAGGGACGCCAAGTTGTTGTCCCAGATCGTCGAGGAGTTGCGGAGGGAGGGCTATTCCGTCATCCACTACACCTGCTGCAGTGCGACCGAGGTGGAGGACCCGTCGCTGTTCCCGTGGAAGGGCTGGTGGGTGCGATACACGAAGGCCGGCGAGGAGGCCGCCGACGCCGCGATCGCGAAGACCTTCGGCGCCACCGGCTAGCGGTCCACGGGCGGTGGCCCGCCGTGGGTGAGTGTGGACCGTGGCGTGAGCGGTGCGCCCACCGGGCCGGCGGCCGGCCTCACCGCCCGGTGACCGTACCCGCCACGGGCGGCGGTGGGGCCACCACGCCGGTGCACCCCGCGGCCGTCCCGGCCGTACGGGGTGTACCGGCGCGTCCCACCGACGGGCGCTCGTCCGTGCGCGACTGCCGGCCGGACCGCGACGACGTCGCCTCCGGAGCCGGCATCGCCCTCCGGGAGCCATCTCGGCAACCGGCGGCACGGGAACGGAGTCTCACCACGCCCGCCCGCATCCGACGTTCGCGGACGCGACGGCACGGATACCGGGGTAGGTGTTCGAGGACGCTCGGCCCCACCACGAGGGATGCGTACCGATGCGAAGAATGGTGTCCGAGGGGGGACTTGAACCCCCACGCCCTATACGGGCACTAGCACCTCAAGCTAGCG
>Ga0310840_101008_pt1 | contig 14182 bp, 10 predicted proteins | sample SM_ome_8_FD_201304 | JGI IMG/M metagenome (GOLD analysis project Ga0310840, IMG submission 201304) | Sorghum-adapted microbial communities enriched on stacked mutant (SM) sorghum from Joint BioEnergy Institute, Emeryville, California... ...
CCTTTAACAACGGGGTTCAACGCTTGTTTGCCGATCAATTCTTGAATTTCAACCATTTGGGCATTATCCATCGGCGGCAACGCATTCGGGATATTTTCCGCATACAGTTTCAACTGCGGATTTTCCTCAAAATAGGAGACAAACGCCTCGTTCGTTGACAAATCATCCCGCGCTGGCGGCAAATTCGTCTCTTTCAGCCATTCCAAATCGTTTTGTGGGTCAGAGTACACCCATTTGACGAAATCGAACGCGGCTTGTTGTTGCTCTTTCGTCGCTGAAGCGTAAATGACTAGCCCTTTTGTATCGGCAAACGTTTTTGCTTGCGCTGGATCCATTCCATCCGGCACCGGCGGCATGGATAAAACGTATGTTTCGTTAAATTTCATTTCCGGAAACTTCTCCGCCCAATAAGGGAACGTCCATGGTCCTAAATCGACCATCACCGACGTGCCGTTTTCAAACGGATCTTTCGTCTCCCTCGTCAGTACTAGGTGATTTTTACTTAAATCCGCAAAGAATTGAAGTGTTTTTACTCCCGCGTCGCGATCCGCGCTCAGTTTATTCCCATCAATAAAATGCGTTCCATTCGACGCGGCGTTATACAGCATAAAGAAGTCAAACCATCTTGCCCACCATGTCGGTTTGGCCAAATCGGCTCTCGCCCACAAAAACTTGTCTGGATATTTTTCTTTTAGCTTTTTGCCGACCTCAAGGACTTCGCTATATGTTTTCGGTGGCTCGTTATATCCTAACTCTTTCAATAGATCGATTCGCCAACCAAACAGCATGGCGTTCGAGTAAATCGGCAGTACATACTGATGTCCATCAGCAAATTTCCAAGTAGAAATCGTCGTTTCCATTTGCCGCTTGCGAAGTAAATCGTCAAATCCGTCAAATTGATCCATGGGCACAATCGCCCGGCTTTCCGCCAATTGCGCGGCAAAACCACGCGAGATGTTTTCCGAAAGGACCGGTGCGTTTCCTGCAGCAATGGCGGACTGAATGCCCGCCTCCGAAGAAGGGCTTTCCGGCATCGGCGATACTTTGATTTTCACATGTTTATGCTCTTCCATATAGCGGTCGGCCATCTTCTTCCAGAACGCTTGTTGCGTCGGGTTCGGCGCTGCCCAAAAATCAATCTGCACGGTTGAACTTTGCTTCCCCTCTCCTTGCTCATTTCCTGCTTGTCCTTGGCAGCCCGTTCCGATCACCACAGCGGCAAGTAACACCGAAACGAGCTTAAACCACTTGCGCTTTTTCATCGTTTATTCCCCCCTTATATGAATGAGCAGATGATTAAAACGCTTACACAAACAATTGATTTGGACAATGTCTCTCCTTTCCCTGACAGATCACTAAGGCAGACAATCTTGTCAACTAAAAAACAATCTTTGTAACTATATTTTTATACATTACAAACACATTATTTCACGATGAAACCGAATAGTCAACTTCTTTTTCGGAAAAAAGCAAAAAAATAATGATATTTTTCATGACTAACAAACTTGACAACTTTATTTTGTAACGTTACAATGACATCCTGTATATACTTTTCCGATGTTTTGAATACCGTTCAGTTTCACAAGGAGGTATAATGGAACGAAGAAAAAGCAAAAACGGAAATCGTTTTGGATATTCCGACCTATAATCAGGGATAGGAAAGCGATGACAATCGTCATCCTTATCGCACTTCAAATAGCCGAAAAGGCAAAAAGAGTGAACAGGTGGAGATAGCGAATGAAAAAACGTGTCACCATGCAAGACATCGCTGATCGGCTCAACATTTCTAAAAACTCCGTCTCTCAAGCGCTGCGAGGCAAAGAAGGGGTGAGCGAAGAAACGAGGCAGCTTGTAAAGCGTGTCGCGAAAGAAATGGGGTATGAATATCCTTCCTCTCGCTCGAAACATCGCGAGGAGCCGCCGAAGCAAATCGCCCTCATCGCTTCAGACCGCGCATTTTCGCTGAAATTTTTCGGCGAAATTTACTTGAGCATCGAACAGGAAGCGCTATCACATGGCATGAAGCTACACATTCAGTCGGTCAACGAGCAACAAAAACAACAACGTCTGTTGCCTTCGTTCATCGAGGAAAAGCTCGTTGACGGCGTCATCATTCTTTCTCATATCAGCACCGAATACATCCAAAAAGTGGTCTCAACCGGTATCCCGACCGTCCTTGTCGACCACCATCATCCGAACATTTCCGCTGATGCGGTGCTGACGAACAATCGATTCGGCGCCTACATCGCTGTCCAGCATTTGTTGGAGCTAAACCATACCGATATTGCGTTTGTCGGCGACATTCACTATTCACCGAGCTATCAAGAACGGTATGAAGGGTATTTATTGGCGTTGAAAGATTACGGGGTGAAACCGAACGAGGAATGGATATTTTGCCACGCACAAGAGGACGAAACAGCGATCGCCAACTACATACGAGAGCTAAAGCAGCAACCAACCGCCTGGTTTTGCGTCAATGACGGATTAGGCTTTTTCGTCAGCACCAGCCTCCAACAATACGGCCTGAACGTACCTGGCGATGTCTCCGTCTGTAGCTTTGATAACGGACAACTATCGCAAATCGCCACGCCGAAAATTACAACCGTCGACATCGATCTGAAGCGATACGGCAAACGAGCCGTGGAATTGTTACGGTGGCGGTGGGACAATCCGGACGAACCATTTCAGGAAGTGTTATTATCGACGAAACTCATCAAACGGGAATCGACAGCGGCGAAACCAAAGCGTTAGGGCGGGGCTCTCTTTGGCCCTGCCGGTTTGCCGAACGTTAGCGATTCACTCCTCCTCAGTTGCAGGCGTCGGATTTCATCCATTCACAGGCAATCCCGTCAATTCATGAATCGTTTGCTATTCCTTTCATCACCATTTACCGTTTTTCTTATTCTGCACGTCCTCAAATGCATAAAATCGATATGCTCATGCGTATCTGGGCGAAAGAGAAACATAAATTCCGCAAAACGACTGATTGTGAGTGGTCACTATCGTATTTCCCCGTCGCTCTCATGAAGCCCCCTGCCTATGGCACAAAAAAGTCGCCCCCGTTCAAAAGGCGACAACCCCTTTTCTACTCCATGACCCTCGCATCCATTCTTGTTGCTTTTCCCTCTGAACACATTACACCGAAGCGGGAGAACGCGTTACCACATCCCCGCCTTTCTCCCGCCTCTTGTCGCGACATTCGTACGGCGAAAGCGGGCGCTTACGTCATCCATTCCTCCGCTGCCGAGAACGACACCTGCCACGATCAGCACAAAGCCTAGCCCTTGCGCCCACGAAACGGGCTCGTCGAGCAACCAATGCGCCCCAAGCAGCGAAAAGAACGGATTGAGGTTGATAAACACCGCCGACTCAGCCGGACCGAGATGTTGAACGGCTTGGTTGTAAAACATATGGCCCAGCGCTGTCGCCACGACGGCCGAAGCGAGGAAAATCGTCCAAAGCAACGGTGTGCCCTCCTTCAAACTGGACAACCCACGGGGCTCAAGCACCAAACCTAGGACAAACAGCCAAAGCGACCCAAAGATAAGCATCCACCCCGTCATGACGCGCGCGTCGACCGTCGCCTTTTTGATCATAATAAAGCTAATCCCTTGCGCCAAGACGGCCAAAAACACGTATACATCGCCGACCGACAAATGACCAAGGCCGCCGTTGCCGTTCGCAACGACAAACATAACGCCAAAAAACCCGAGCGCGATGCCAAGGAGCCGAAACATCGTCGGGCGCTGGCCTAAAAACACCATCGCCAACAGCGCCGTGACAAGCGGCACCATCCCTAAAACTAGACCCGCATTGACCGCCGTCGTTCTCGTCAGCCCCACTGCAAGGAAAAAGTGGTGAGCAACGACACTAAACATAGCGGCCAAGCCGATCTGTTTCGCTTCTTTCCAGCCGACTTTTCCAAGCCGTCCAATCCCCCATAAAAACAAAAGCACGACTACACCAGCCGTGAAAATCCTTAGCGCCGTCAAGGTCACCGGGGAAAAGTGCTCAACAAGAATTTTCAACGCCGTCACGTTCAATCCCCAAGCGACCATGATCCCAACCAGCAGCGCATAAATGTATGATTTCCGCATCACCCTCGACCTCTCCTAGAGCTGTGTTCTCGGTGGAATGCCAAAGGAAAAACGGAGCCGATTTACGCTCCGTCTATCCACCCTCATGCTTGCGAACGCCCCCTCGTCATAAGGGTGCGGACGCTTTTTGTTCCACCATTACTTCTTCCATTTATTTTACTACATCCGAATCGATTTTTTGACTAAAAATACAGCCGCAACTAACCAAACCGTTCCCCGCTTCTCCAAAAACAGCCAAACAACCCATATCCGCCGCCGACTCGGCATATGGTAATAGTAGAGAGGAGAGAAAACCGATGGTTCCACGCTACCGCCAAAAAACGATCTCCGCACAGACGGGAGTAACCATCCTTACCGCCGTCGCCTTGCTCGCTGTTGTGCTGTCATTGTTTCTATCCAACGAACGCCATGAAGCCAAACAAGTTGTTAAGGCATTTTACCGCTACGAACAGGCGGGGGACTTCGGCAGCTCGTGGGAACTGTTTCATCCACAAATGAAAAAGAAATTTCCAAAAGATGTTTACATCCAACGCCGCGCCCATGTCTTTATGCAAGACTTCGACGTCGAGACGTTTGAGTACCGCCTTGACGAGGCGGAACACTTGGCTTCGTGGTCGATGTCAGGTGAACACAAACCGTTACAAGATGTCTACCGTATCCGTGTCATCCAGACATTCCATAGCACTTTTGGCGTGTTTGAACTCCATCAAGACGTATTTGTCGCCAAGGAGAACGGGAAATGGAGCATCTTATTCCCTTACGATTCGTCATGAGCTTTTACTACTCCATACGGTCTTGAAGGGAAGCCAGCATCATTTTTTTCCACTCAAAACATCCACATATACGAGCGAAGCGCATCACCGCCTGGTGATCGTTATCGCTCTCTTCATTCATTCGCTATGTTTCTTTTTGTTCAAGAACGATCGATGGAAGGAAAAAAACGGATTTTCACCACTACTCTAGCGAAGAGAACGGTTTCCTCATTCGTTTGGCAACCTTTCTAGGATTTTCTCATACATTAATGTATCATGCACCCGAACGGGTTTCTCCGTCGAGCGAACAAAGGAGTGACAGCCCATGTACAAACATATTGTCAAACGCGGGGAAACGATCTCTTCCATCGCCAGAGACTACCGCACATCAGTGGAGGCGCTGCTTCGCGCCAACGGTCTCACCGCCTCATCCATCATCTTCCCTGGACAAGAGATCATCATCCCTCACCTTCCGGCAAAAGGATCGATTCCGTACACAATCCATATATCTATCAGCCGCCGACAACTCATATTGAAAGATAGAGGAAGAACGATCCGCACCTACCCCGTCGGTGTCGGCAAAATGGTTACCGCCACGCCTGTCGGTGATTTTGTCATCGTCAACCGCCAACCCAACCCGGGCGGTCCGTTCGGCGCGATGTGGCTCAGCTTATCTAAAATCCATTATGGCATTCACGGTACGAACGACCCGTCCTCCATCGGTAAATACGTATCGAGAGGGTGCATCCGCATGCACAACAAAGACGTGCTCGAACTCGCTTCCATCGTCCCAAACGGAACGGAAGTGTTCATCCGGCCGTGAGGACAACCGAAAGCACCTAATCGCCTACGCGGGAAGTCTTCTTTTAACGAAGTTTCAATATTCATAAGGCCGCCATTCGTCTCTAGCGAACGGACCTCGTGTTTCTAATCGTGATAGCAGATGACAACCGATCCAGCAAGCGGTAGAAATTGAGACGATGGCGGTCGGGATTTTTGGTACCATACCAAAGACATTTTGCTCAAATCGCTCAGCGCATTGTGACAGAATCAAGAGCCCGATGTATACATTACGGACTTCCACTGATAAAACCACTGCTTCCAAACGACGCATCGACACCGTCGTATTTCTTCTCAAAGACCATTCGATTCTTCTCCTCAAATACCCGTCGCTGACTTGGTAAAAGAAATGGACAACGATCAACCACTCATCCAATAGCATCAAAGAGCCTATCACTTTTCCATCGAAGCTGGTACAAGAGAAAGCCAGGCAACAGCCAGTCTCAGTCGTTCGATTTTCACGGTGAACACCTGAACACTGCAAAACGCGTCAAAAGCGCGACTCCCCGCTTACCATTGATCGGAGGACTGCACCCTTCAATATCAACAATGACGAGCGATGTTCTCTATCCTCATCACGCTCCACTTTTTCTATCCATGAACGAAACCACAACTCTACCTTTCTCTGATTTTACAAACCAATCATTTTTTTCTCAAACAATGTCCTGCTCTCCGCCTGCTTGTTCTACAAGCAGAAAGCAAACAAAAACGCTTTTGTGAAGGTGCCCGCTATGAGCCAAACGAGCGAATGCCCCGACTAGGTGAATGGTTTGTTGGCACATTGATTCTAACCAAGGACTTTGTGAAAACAGCAGGAAATATAACCAGGGAACTAGCCAATAAATGGTATCAAAATAACAATCTATATGATTTTGGACTTTGATACTATTTATGGTAATCATGAGTAGAGAGATGAGACAACATGCTGAGCGGATCCAAAGAAATGGAGGGCAAAGGAGCTGGCGAAGGAAGGCATTCGGCGGATGAACGGTGAGACCGCGACCATGAAGGAGCAGTGCAAGCAATGATTCAGTTGAAGCCAAATGAATTAGAAACGGTGGCGAAGCATATTCCTGATGCGGAAGACGCACGCGGACGACGCTGTCGTGGGAACTTTCTTCTCTCGCCATGAACCTTCCTGGCGTCAGCACTCCTGCCATCAAAGCGCTGCGGGACGAACTCGTTTATTGGCTGCAGCGTTATGAAGAAAGAGCTATTGTATCGCACCGCCGCAGCGATGCGTCAAGCAGACCAAACGTCGTCCGATAACATGAAGGAATTCCACTTAGACCTGATTGGTTGGTACGACTTGCAACACATATTCGGGGAGTACGACCCAGTCATTGGAGAGCGCCTATCGTTTGGTGATCGGCTGTTGGCAGGAGGAATATTGATTGCGTCGATTGCTCCTCCCGCAAAAGGAGTCGGCATGGCAGGAAAAGCAGCGACCAAGGGAGCGAAGGTGCTCCACACCACTTCTCCCCTGTCGAAAGTGAAACATGTCATGCGCGATGGTAAATCTTCCAAACGATTTACCATCAAGTCATCAAAGCACCGTTGACGGAAACCATCCGCCTGTTCAGGAAACAATGGAATGAGTTCGTGGAAAGTGTCGCATCCGTCGCATGGCAACCAGCGTATGCGGGAGTTAGCCGGACATCCAAGATAGGGATCAATGAAGGGAAAAATACATCTCTCCCTAAGATTAAGAAGGTTGGGGAGGAGATCATAGAAAAGGGTTCTAGTCATTTTGTTAAAGTTGATAAGACTAAAATCATAGAGACAACTACCGTGGATAGAAAAGGTGGGGAAACGATAGTAGCCCATGCTTTGCAGAAACATGCAAGAAGATTTTAGGAAAAGTAAAAGAGGGACCTGAACAGATGAATCAAATGGCAATCAAACATCTTTAGGAAATACTAGATGCCCCAGGAGAATTTCATAGGGTAAACGAATTCCTAGAGAAAAAGCTTGCTGATGGACGGGGAGTGCGTTCAAATCTTGGCGGAACATTTAAAGGGTTTATTGACCAATAAAGGGGAAATGGTAATGGAGAATGTAGAAATTATATTATCCGATTTTTAAGAAAGAAAAACTTGAAGCTCTCATCTATGAAGAACTCCAGTTGACAAAACTACACATTCAATCATCACATTTTTATGATCCAAATTTACAACGCGACATCGAATTTTCTGAAGTAAAAAACATAAAAGAGTTACTATCACCGAAAGGAACCGGTCATGTTGTTCTGGAACAACTGCCGTTAGGAATTTCGCTAAAAAATGTAGTCATTGTTTTTTCTTTTGACGAGGAATATGGCGATATTGTCTTTAACTTTCCTGAAAGTGAACTATTCGTTGCTGACAAAAATGAGGTGAAATTAAGATTTGCAAAGTTAGTGGATTATTTAATGAATTTGAAGATGAAATACGATATTTCTAAAGTCATCATAGGTTATGAACCTGCTTACGATGAAGATACCATGTTAATCGAATGGGATGATGATCCCCCTCATTTGGAAGAGGTCCTCGATGCTCTATTCAATGCTTAGAGGGTGTCTCAAAAACAGCGAGACACCCTTTTTACACTACATACCATATACACACCCGACCGATTTGGATCATGGGAAGCTGATGATAAAGCTTCCTTGAAACGATTGGTCAAACTCCGTAACGGGTCACTTTTTCTATAAGGAATCCAGTTCCCCGCTCTTTCCAACCGACTGCGAGTAATCATCGATCCATCTTGACCCATACGTATTGGTATGGCGACAAAGCGAGAGACTTGTACACTTTTTTCCCTGTGAACAAATCCTCCCCGCTGATATCTGTCTCGATGGTGACATCGTCGGGGGTCACATTGACGACACAATACACAACTTCCTTCGTCTTCTCATTCTCCCGTTTTAGCCCAAATACACGATCATCCAATTCAAGAACGGTTTGCGGGGCATATGGAGAAAACGCTGATTGTTGGCGGCGAATCTCGACCATTTGTTTCAGCCCGTTAAAGATGGCGTTTCGCCGCTCATTGTTGGCCAATTCGTCGATAATTCGGGCATACGGAAGTTTTTCGCGGTTGATCCGACGGTGAATGCCTGACTCGGCAAGGCCGTGGTAATCGTTGCGAGAACCAAGCAACGAGTGATAATACAGAGCCGGAACCCCCATCATCGAGAATAAAATGGAATGCGCAGCTAACATTTTTTGAATTTGCTGCTGTTCGGTCACATCCACGTCCTTATTGATTAATGCATCAAAGTACGTAATATTTAACTCGTACACCGACTGACTTCCGTCCGTGTTTGCTTTATAGGAGACCCTTCCCCCGTTTTGCAACACTTTTTGGACAAGCATCTCCTTCTCTTGTTCACTTAAAATCCCCTCAACGGGACGCATTCCAATGCCATCATGGCTTGCCAAGAAATTAAAGTACGTCGCTTGATCAGATATTTTTTCAATCGTCTTCGCCCACTCCGTTAATTTTGTCGCACAATGAACGGTAAACGTGTATAACACAAGCGGTGGAAGGGCGAACTGATACACCATATGGGCCTCGTTTGTCCCATCTCCAAAATAGCTAATGTTTTCATGATGCGGCACGTTTGTTTCGGTAATGATTTGCGTATTTGGTTTGAAATAATCGAGAAGCAGACGCCACAACTGAATGATGGCATGAGCCTGCGGTAAATGCATGCAAGTCGTCCCTGATTCCTTCCATATAAAACCGATCGCGTCTAAGCGAATGCTTGTCCCGTGTTTATATGCATACTCTAGCAAAATATCAGTCATCTCAAGCAAAACAGGAAAATGGCGATAATTGAGATCAATTTGGTCTTCGCTAAACGTTGTCCACACCGTCTTTGTATTGTTCGTTCCTGGATAGTCGTGAAACAGCGGTGTAGTACGCGGGCGGATGACCTGACTTGTATCAAATGATGGATCCCTCTGAATAAAATACCGTTCATAAGTTGGATCGCCTTGCAAATACTTTTGAAACCAATCGCTTGACTTCGAAATGTGGTTGGCTACAAAGTCAAACATCAATCTATAGTCTTCCGCCAATTGTTCAATGTGCTCCCAGTCGCCAAGCCGCGGATGAATGCGGCGGTAATCGACCACAGAAAAACCATCATCTGACGTATACGGAAACATGGGGAGTAAATGGACATCTGTAATCCAGTTCCCGACTTGTGTCTTTAAAAATGTATGCAATGTTTCTAGCGTTGGCGTTCCGTCTTCGAAAATACTGTCTCCGTACGTGATCAAATATACATTTTCTTCGGAGAGCGAGGCACTGGTTGGCCATTGTTTGTTCTCCCATCGCTCAATGAGCGCTTGAAAAGCCATCAAATACTCGTCATTGTATTGCTCGCCATATATGGTTTTCAGCTTTTCCTCTAGCTGCGGCAATATAGTTTGTTTCCTCATGACATGTTCGTCCCCTTCAATTTCAATGTCATATACCCTTTTCCATCGACAACAAACGGCCCTTCGATCGTCCGAATGGTTTCTTCAGCTAAATTAGTTTCTTCGATTTCTTTTATGTGGTTGCTTTTTACCATCACCGTCTTTCTTTCGGATGTCGGGTTAAAGAAACGAACGATAATGGACGAATCATCGTATGCCTGTTTGCACACACTCATAAACACATCTTCCCGATCCACTTCTAGCAAAGAAAACGATTCCGGTGCTTGCTCGATCGGGTACGGGATCTCGAACCGTTCCAACCGCTCTTCAAATGTATTGAGCTGCTGTCTTTGATAAGAAGCAAAATGGCCACGATATAGGTCAATATGCGCAAAAATTTTCGCTGGGTTCAGCGTCTCGTTGGCCATGTATATCGCATATTCAAAATCCATCTTCTTTTTCATTTGCGCATCAGGCGTATACACAACTTTGTTATTAATGCCTGAGGCACGGCCCGGACGCCAAAGCAAATCATCTTTGCCAAGCACACCGACACTGCGGAATAATGTGAACGCTAGCTCGTTTGTTTCCGTCAGTACTTCATACTCTTTCATGCCTTTGGTCAACGCCGCAAACACGAAGCGGTCATCATAAAGCCCAGCCGCATTCTCAAGTGGATAAATCGGCACAGGGGCTTCAGCAAATCGTTTCTCACGCCAATTAGTTAAATACTTACTCTCCACAGGACGCTCTACTAAACTGAAAGCTTGATCCGCAAATGATGTCTTAGCACCGGCCACCGGAGCGGTTAACAACACGCGAAGCCGATGATCTTCCGCTTGATTCTCTAGCTGGTGACAAACACGGATGATTTCTTCCCCTTTTCTCAATTCAAAAGAGGTGATGATTTCCAGTTTACTTGAACACTCCCCTTTCTCCCGCTCCGATAAACAAGAAGGGAGCACTCCAATGTGCCGAACAACCATCTTTTCTGTCAAAGGCCCTTTTTCGACAGAGAGAAGCTCCGCTTTTTCCAGATAAATCGGTTTATCTCCTTCAAGCGGAGAGTAGTCGTATGAATCACCCGCATCCCCTGTATTTTCAAAACGGATAAAATTCGTCACCGTCTCACCGGATGGTTGATGGTGCAACCGCAATGTCCCTTGTTCATAGGACAGTGCCAAATATTCGTTTTCAATCCGAGTCTCTTGATCGAGGATTCGCTTTTCACAGCCTTCCGTTCCCTCAATCACCTGGTATGTGCAATAGCCCAGCGCTGGCACATGGTCAACTTGCAGACGCACAACTGTTCGATAGTATCCTTGTACGTCGATCTCTTTTTCTCCCTCTGCGGTCACCACAATTTGTTTTCCGCCCGGCAAATAGTGTTGCTCAACGATTTCCGCCGGAACGCCTTTCCCATCGTTGGTCACCAGTTGGAAGTGTGGGTCTTTTGTAAATATCACGCCATCAATCAGTCCGGAAAACGGACGTGGCAACAGGTTAAAAGTAACGTAAATATTTTCGTTCCCCGTCTGGCGGCTAATCGCATAAGTGATTCGTTTTTTCAATAGATTCACAAGACCGTCTGCCATTCGTTCTAATTTCTCAAGGCGGTGAACAATATCTCGATTCGTTTCGTCCGAGTTGCAGCCGCCAATGCTGTCATGGGCGTGAACGTCAAACAACTGCTTCCACATTTGATCGAGCCATCTTTTCGGATACGGCAACCCTAACGCTTGCCCAATCACCGCAAGTGGTTCAAGCACATGTAAAAGCTTATGTTCAATGATGGCATTTTTCTGCTTAATATCGTACCGTTGCGAACGAATCGTATGGTGGATGCGTGACCGTTGCGACGCCAGCAATTCTCCTTCAATCATATTTGGAAACGGCTCGCCCGCCCAAGCCTCCTTCATAAACGTCTCGTAATCGGATAACACGTATTCCCGCTTTGGATCGATACGATTTAACTGAGCGACGGTCTCGGGAAAATGCTCGCGCACAAGTACCTGATCCCCACCGGCAGGCAATAACAAATGATCACAGTGCTCGTTCACTTCCTCTAACTTTTCAATGATCGGAATCAGTCGATTCTCTACATACTCCTGATCAGATGATAAAAATTTTCCCGGGCCGTAGCCGAAATAAAGGTGATTAGCCTTCACCGACTGCCCATCAGGAGATTTCCAAATAAAATTGACATCCCCATTTAACTGCTCTGTGTAAACTCCTCGTTGCAAAATGCTAAATTCAAGCCCAAAGCCGCGAAAAATGGAAGGCAAATAGCCGTTTTGTCCAAAGATATCTGGTAAATAACCGATTTCCATGCTATGACCCATGCTTTGGGCTATTTTCGTTCCGTAAAGCAAGTTTCGAATCATTGACTCTTTGTGGACAAGAAGCGAATCCGTCTGCGTATACCAAGGCCCGATAAAAAGCCTCCGCTGCTCAATCAGTTTTTTCATCCGCTCCCGGTTCTCTGGGCGAATGTTCAAATACTCTTCCACGATGGAAGACTGTCCGTCAAACACATAGGCAGAATACGTTTCATCCCGTTCCAACACATTGAGAAGATGATCGATATTTTCAACAAGCAAAATATTCGAATCCTCGATGGAAAAATACCACTCTCGATCCCAATGGGAATGGGGCACGACATGCACGCGTTTGTTCTTCACCTTGTTGACGCCTCCTTATCAAAATCCAAGCTCACCAGTTGTCTTCTTGATCTACCACTTCTCCAATAAGAGGATGAAAAAGCATAAGGCTATGGGCATGTCACCCCATAACCTTATGCTGTTGTCAACCTTGTTTTATTGCCCTGCTCTTTTCAATAACGCCAATCGGATAAAGATATTGACGAGAGCGATAAACAATGCCCCTACAGCCAATCCCGTCAAATAAGCCCATAAATTCTCAACAAACGGCCAGCCCCAAAACGCCGGAAGCGGCAACCATTGAACCGCACCTAAATAGACGGCTGTACATGCTCCTAAAATCGAACCGACAATATTGACTGGAATCGTAATGAGCGGGTTCCAAAGCATAAACGGAATCGCGCCCTCACTAATCGCGATAAATCCAAGAACTAATGCCGTGTTCCCAGCAATGCGCAAATTCTCATCGAACACACGGCGGCCGACGATATATTTATCAAGAACCGTCGCCAATCCTAAGCCGATCGGCGGGATCACAATCGCCAACACCCGCGGCGTAAGAGGGAAAATTTGATCTGCCGCCAAACCAATGGCAATCGCCCCAGCTGCTTTATTAATCGGTCCGCCTAAATCAAATGCCGTCGCCGCTGCAATGATGGCGGACAGAGTGAGCTCACCTGAGTCTTGGGCGGACTCAATGAGCTGGCGCAGCCACGCGTTTAACCCACCAAACACAGGATCGACAATATAAAAGTTCAGGAAGAAAACAGACAACACACTGATGGCCGGAATGATCAGCATCGGCTTCACTGCTTGGAAATTTTTATTTAACCGAATATGGTTATTGAGGAATCGAGAAACATATCCAGCCGCCAATCCGAGAATCAAGGCACCAAAAAATCCAGACGGGATCCCGTTTTCCACTCCCCAAAACGTGTAATGCAATCCAGCCGCAAACGCACCGCCAATGAATCCAGATACCAATCCGACACGGTCAGCAATCGCATAAGCGACGAACGCAGCGAATACGGGATACATGAACTTGAAGATCATTCCGCCAAACTTATCTAAATGATGCAAAATGACAAACCACTCATTCGAATGGGTCGCATACTTCACATCGTTAATTTCGTTGACTAAACCAAACGGCATCGAGCCTAGCTTCGCAATGCCAATCATTAAACCAGCCGCGACAATGACCGGAAGCATATACGAGATGCCGGTTAACACCGCCTGTGCCATTTCTGACAAGAGCCCGGCTTTTTTCCCATTGCCTGTTTGCATCGTTTCCTCCTCGGAAGCGGTGACAATCCCATCCGGCTGGTGAAGCACTTTATGGATGATCTGTTTTGCATGCTTTAACGGTTCCGCTACCCTCGTTTGCACGTACGGCTTCCCAGCGAAACGCTCCTTGCGTTTCGGCG
>Ga0310840_101042_pt1 | contig 13639 bp, 9 predicted proteins | sample SM_ome_8_FD_201304 | JGI IMG/M metagenome (GOLD analysis project Ga0310840, IMG submission 201304) | Sorghum-adapted microbial communities enriched on stacked mutant (SM) sorghum from Joint BioEnergy Institute, Emeryville, California... ...
GGCCTACGCCACGGCCACGGGAGTCGCCATGTGGGGTTCGGTCAAGGACATCCTCGCCCTGTTCGATGACGGCAACGACCTGGATGCCGCCCTCACGAAGGTAGGGACGATCTGCGACGCGTAGTGCACCTGTCCCAGCGGACCGGCCCGCGGGCACCAGACCCAGGGATCACATCACCGGATGGACATGCAGAAGGAACGCGTGGCCCGGACACCGGCGTGAGCACGGGTCGGCTCTGATCGCCGAGTACGGGTAACGTCATTCCTTTCAGCTGACAGACCTGACACACGAGGGGCGGGCCCGGGCCGCGGTCCCCAACAGGAGAGCACTATCCACCATGAATAGTCCGGAGCAACCGAAAGATCCCTGGGAGTCCGCGCCACCCGCCCAGTCCGGGCCACCCGCGTCGCCCGAGCCGTCATCCGGACCGGCCTCGTCGGGGCCGGACAACCCGCCGCCACCGGCCGACCCCTACACCCCGCCGCCGCAGCCCTCCGCGGCGCCCCCGCCACCACCCGGCGTGGTTCCACCCGCGCCCTACGGCCCGCCGGTGAGCGCCCCACCCGGACCGTACGGCCCACCCGTCAGCGCCCCGCCCGGGCCCTACGGGCAGCCCGGACCGTACGGTCCGCCGCCGTTCGGGGCGTACGGTCCGCCCGTGAGCGCCCCGCCCGGGGCGTACGGTCAGCCCGGGCCGTACGGCCAGCCCGCGGCGTACGGTCAGCCCGGGCCGTACGGCCCGGTGACCTGGCCCGGGGCGAGCCCCCCGCCGTCGCGAACCGGCCGGACCATCGGGATCGCGCTCGGGGTGACGGTGCCCGTGGTCGTCCTCGTGTGCGCCCTGGTCGGGCTGTTCGTGGTCCCCCGGGTCCTGGACGACCAGCAGGCCAGCCCGAGCTCCCCCACGCCCAGCCTGTCCGAGGAGCCGCTGGCCGTCCCCGCCGTCGGGGACTGCTACGTCGCCCTCCTCGTCCCGAGCCCGTTCAACGACAGCGCCGAGCAGGCCGAGCGGGTCGCCTGCCATGAGGAGCACATGGTCGAGACCATCGCCGTGGGCGAGCTGGCCGACTCCGCGTCACCCCCGGACCAGTACTCGCTCGAGGCCCGCCAGCTCTACCGGGAGTGCGAGCTGGCCGCGCAGGAGTACCTCGGTATGGCGTGGCGCTCGACCTACACGTGGTTGGTGCTGTCGGTGCCGAGCCGCTCGGCCTGGGCCGACGGGGCGCGCTGGTACCGGTGCGACCTGACGGTCAACGAGGGCTTCTACCAGACCAGGCCGGCCCGCACGACCGGCAACCTGCGCGGCAACGCCGAGCCCATCACCTGCCTGACCTGGTACGCCACCGAATCCAGCCTCATGGACATCGAGCCAAGCGAATGCGACGTGCCCCACCAGGGCGAGCTGGCCGGGGTGTTCCTGGTGCCCGAAGGCACGGACTACAGCGACGAGGACGCCCTGACGGAGCAGTTCGCCGACACGTGCGAGGACCTGGTGCTCGACTTCCTGGGCACGAGCGAGTTCCCCGACGAGCTGACCTTCTGGTTCGGCTGGCCGAACGAGGACGACTTCGACCAATGGGTGCTGTGCCTGGTGGCGGCCAGCGAGGCCAATCGGGCCTTCACCGACAGCGTGCGTGGCGTCGGCACGGGCCCGATCCCGTTCGCCTGACGCCGCCGGCGGCGTCCCACGGGGGCCGGGCTACACCAACGATTGCCGAATGATCCAGCCCATCGGCCGCGGTCGCGGGGCGGTGGGGTCGACTCACCCCGCCGCCCGCCTGCCCCACCGAGCGGTCCACTGTGGAAGGATCACGACGCATGAACCGATGCCGGCTCGTCTCCGCCCCGACCGGTCCGGTCGCCGGACGCTGAGGAAGGTTCTTCCCGAAAGGATCATCGCCTCTCGATGAATCGACGCCTGCTCACCGCGACCCTCGCCGTGGTGACGACCCTCGGCGCCGTCGGGTGTTCCGGCGGCCAGCCGGCGAGCACCGACGGCGCCATCGCCGCGACCTCGAGCCCATCCAGCCCGGCCAGCGGGCCGGCTCCTGTCTCCGCCCCCGCCGAGCCGACGGCCGCCCCGACCACGGCCGGTCAGGCCGATCCCGGCGGCGGAGGCGCCGCCCCGCCTCCCCCGCCACCGGCCTCGTCCGCGGACCCGAACGCGGCGTTCTGCCAGACGTTCGAATCGATCCTCGCGCTCTCGTTCCAGTTCGTCCAACCAGCCATGATCATCGAAAACTCGACCGATCCGGCGGAGGTCGAGCAGGCCTGGCAGGACGTCGAGCGCATCGCCCGGGAGGCCGCCGCGCTGTCGCGGCAGGCCGTCGGCCAGACCACCGACGCCGACCTCAAGGCCGTCGCCCAGGCCCTGGCCACGCAGTTCGATCACGTGGCGACCGCCGCCGCGGCCCGGGACAAGCGGGCCTTCGAATCGGCTTCCGAGCTGCCCGAGCCGCCGGGCTCCGTGTGCGGCTTCTAGCCCCCGGCCGCTCCGGTCGTCCGGATTGACAGAAGGGACGGCGGACCGCCATAGCGAAGGGTCGTGACGTCGGTCGCTGCCCCACGGGGCGCGCACCGGCCACGACCACGCCGCAAGCGACCCGGGCCGACCACACGGTCCGCCCGGGTCGACGCGGACGACGGTCAGGCCTTGGGCTTGGCGTCGACGCCGGCTTCCCGGCGCTGCTCGGCGGTGATCGGCGTGGGCGCGCCGGTGAGCGGGTCGAGACCGTTGCGGGTCTTCGGGAAGGCGATCACCTCGCGGATCGAGTCGACCCCGGCCAGCAGCATGCACACCCGGTCCCAACCGAACGCGATGCCACCGTGGGGCGGGGGACCGTACTTGAACGCCTCCAGCAGGAAGCCGAACTTGTCGGACGCCTCCTCCGGCGTGATGCCGAGCAGGTCGAACACGCGGCGCTGCACGTCCGAGCGGTGGATACGGATCGAGCCGCCACCGATCTCGATGCCGTTGCACACGATGTCGTACGCCTGGGCGAGCGCCTCCCCCGGCGCGGACTCAAACCGGTCGATCCACTCGTCCGTGGGCGCGGTGAACGGGTGGTGCAGCGAGGTCCAGGCGCCCGGGATCGGGTGGCCGGCGCCGTCGGTGGCCGGCTCGAACATCGGCGCGTCCACCACCCAGCAGAACGCCCACGCCGACGGATCGATGAGCCCGGTCCGGCGCGCGATCTCGATGCGGGCGGCGCCGAGCAGCTCCTGGGCCTCGCGCCGGTCGGCCGAGGCGGCGAAGAACACCGCGTCGCCGGGCTTGGCGCCGACCGCGTCGGCCAGCCCGTTCAGGTGGTCCGGCGAGAGGTTCTTGGCCACGGGTCCCCGCGGCTCGCCCGAGTCCGGCGCGAAGACCACGTAGGCGAGCCCCTTGGCACCGCGCGCCCTGGCCCATTCCTGCCAGGCGTCGAGCTCCTTGCGGGTTTGCGACGCCCCACCCGGCATCACCACCGCCCCGACGTACCCACCGGCGGCCAGCGCGCTGGCGAATACGCGGAACTCGGTGCCCGCGAAGTACTCCGTCAGGTCGACCAGCTCAAGACCGAACCTCAGGTCGGGCTTGTCGGAGCCGTACCGGGCCATCGCCTCGTGCCAGGTCAACCGCGGGATCGGCCGGGGCACCTCGTACCCGACCAGCTCCCCCCACAGGCGCGCCACGATCTCCTCGGCGAGCTCGATCACGTCGTCCTGCGTCACGAAGGACATCTCGATATCGAGCTGCGTGAACTCCGGCTGCCGGTCGGCCCGGAAGTCCTCGTCGCGGTAGCAGCGCGCGATCTGGTAGTAGCGCTCAAGTCCGGCCACCATGAGCAGCTGCTTGAACAGCTGGGGCGACTGCGGCAGCGCGTACCAGGTGCCCGGCTGCAGCCGCACCGGCACGAGGAAGTCGCGGGCGCCCTCCGGGGTGGACCGGGTCAGCGTCGGGGTCTCGATCTCGTAGAAGTCGTGGGCGTGCAGCACCTCGCGGGCGATCTGGTTGGCCCGGGAGCGCAGCTTCAGGGCCCGGGCCGGGCCGGAGCGGCGCAGGTCCAGGTAGCGGTACTTCAGCCGGACGTCGTCGCCCGCGTCGACGCGGTCCTCGATCGGCAGCGGCAGCGGCGCCGACTCGGAGAGCACCCGCAACGAGCTGGCCACGACCTCGACCTCCCCCGTGGGCAGCTCGGGGTTCTCATTGCCCTCGGGCCGGCGGGTCACCTCGCCGGTCACCGTGATGCAGTACTCGTTACGCAACGCGTGGGCCAGCTCCACGGCGGGGCCATCGAGTCCGTCCTCGCCCTCCGACGCCGCCCGCAGCACGACCTGCACGACACCCGAGTCGTCCCGCAAATCGATGAAGGTCACCCCGCCGTGGTCGCGCCGGCGCGCCACCCAGCCGGCCAGGGTCACCCACGTTCCCGCATCGGCGGCCCGCAGCCGCCCAGCGCTGTGCGTACGAATCACAGCGGCATTCTTCCAGTCCCGGCCCGTGAGGCCACGAAACGGGGTAGGAACCTGGGTAGGTCTACCGCTGGCACGGGGGGATTGGGATGCCCGAGTACGAACAGACCGGCACGATCATGGCGGATGCGGACACGCTGTTCGAATACCTGTCCGACATCGAGCGCCTGCCCGAGTACCTGCCGGTCATCACCGAGGCCGAGCAGCCCGGGCCGGACATCGCCGCCGTCACCACCGACATCCACGGCACCGAACAGCACGCGCAGGGCTGGGTGCGCATCGACGGCCTCGACCGCCGGATGGAGTGGGGCATGCCGGGCAGTGCCTACCACGGCTGGCTGCAGGTCGAGCCGGACGACACCGGCGAGGGCAGCGTGCTCACGATCCACGTGGTGCAGGACCATCCCAGCGACGCCGACGACGACCTGCTCGAGGCCATCGACAACATCCGTCAGCTCGCCGACGCCGGTGAGATCTAGCCGAACCGCGTACGAGCAACGCCGCACGGGGGCCGGCGACGCGTCTGGTCACCCGCCGCCGGCCCCTCGCCATTGCCCCGCCCCGGTCAGGAACGCGGCATGTCGTGCGCGCAGAGGGTCCGTGGCACACCCGCGAGCACCGCGCGGGCGTGCTCGCGGGCCAGGTTGAACTGGTACCAGGCGTCCGGCTCGGCCAGCTCGTCCCGCAGCCACTTCAGCACGCAGGCGCGCTGGGCCTCGGGGAGGCGGACGAGCTCGTCCACGGCGTCGGCGGACAGGCCGTCGAGGAACGCGAGGTCCACCGCCCGACCCTGCTCGAGGCGGGCGTCGATGGTCGTGCGGGCCATCACCGCCTCGGGGTTCACCGCGACCAGGGCGAACAGGACGCCCACGCCGACCGCCGCCGTGGCCCGCGGCAGCCAGGCCCCGCGCAGCCGGATGCCGGCGATGAGCAGGAGCACGAAGACCAGGCCCAGGAACACCTCGAACGAGAAGCTCAGGATGCGCAGCCAGGTGAATCCATAGACATCGACATAGAGAAGCATACGCTTCAGCGCGGACACCACGATCACCAGCGTGAGCAGGCACAGCAGGCCGCCCATCAACCGGATCAGGACCCGCTGGCGGCGCGTCTGGCGCCGGATCAGGCCGCCGAGCCCGGCGGCCAGCGCGAGCGAGATCAGGGTGACCAGGCAGAGCTGGCCGAACCCGCTGCGGGCGTAGTCGGCGTAGTCGGGTCCGCCGACGCCGAGCACATAGTCGTGCCCGCCGAAGAGCACATTGACCTGGACCACCACGAACACCGCGAAGATCAGGTCGACCACGGCCACGGGGAGCAGCCACTCCAGCCCGGCCCGGGCCGTCCGGCCCTCCTCGCGGACCCGGTTCGGGAAGGCGCCGCGGTAGGCGTAGTAGGCCGCCGCGAGGCTCAGGCCGGCGACCACGACCGCGCCCACCGCCGACCGGAACTCCAGCCGGGGCAGATGCCGCACCCACGAGTCGAGCAGGTTGGCGAAGACCGGGTCGGCGCTGCGCAGCAGCGGCACCAGGATCAGGACCAGCACCACCGTGACCACGACCGCGCCGCCGACCCGCGCCAGCGACTTCCCGCTCACCCCGGACCGTTGGCTCGCCCGGTGGGTGGCCATCCACACGATGCCCGCGACCACGCCGACGAGCAGCATGAAACCGCTGAACAGGACCCACGCCCACGTCCGGCCCCCGACCAGGGCGTACGACGCGAGCAGGAGCGACGCGAACAGGCAGAGCACCAGCAGGACGTTCGACGCCCGGACGGCCGGCACCGCCACGAAGACCAGCGCGGCGGCACCCGCGGCCCACCGCCAGATCCGGTCCCCTCGGGTGGGCGGGGTCGATTCCGGCCTCGGCCGGCCCAACTCGGGCCCCAGCGGGCCCGTCCCGGGCGCCACCGGTCCGGGCGTGGCGGTGCCCGTCGGTGACGCCGCCGCTCCTGGCGCCGCCGGGCCCTCCGGGGGTGCGGCGCTCGGCGCCGCGGCCGGCGTGTCCGGTGGCGCGGCCGTGCCGGGCGCCGACCGGGCGGTCGCCTCCGCCGTCCCCGGGCCGGCCGGTGGCGTGGTCGCGGCCGGGGCCGTCGATGACTCAGGTGATCCGGGGGCGGAGGCCGCGGCCGGGGCGGAGACGGTCGCGGTCGACCCCGACGAGACCGCGGGCGCGCCCGAGGGCGCCGACGCCGACCCGGGGAGGCCGGCCGGGGCGGTCGTCCCGGCTGCGGCGGTCATCCCGGCTGCCGCGGTTGGGCCGGGCGTGTCCGGGGCCGAGGACAACGCCACGAGCCGGCCCCGCAGCGTCCGGGCCGTCACCGCGACCCCGAGCGCCGCCAGGGCGCTGATGAGCCACCCGATCCCGACCGATGTCACCGGCATCGCCGCCGCCCCCACGACGACCGCCGCGGCGAGCGCCACGACCACCCGGACCATGGAAACCTCCTGCCCGCGCTTGTGCGGTGGGACCGTACCAACGCGGCCCTGGACCGAGCCGTCGGGTCGCTGACCGGCTCAGCCGGCGCACAGGAGCGACTCAGGCGCCTCACAGGCGACACCCAGGCCGGGCCGGGTCGGCCACGATCCGATCTGGCCGCGAGTCCCGACGGCCGCGAATTGCCTGGCGGCCACGAATCCGTGACGGCCGCGGGCTAACCGGCCGGGTCGGGCGGGCGGGACATCGACAGCGGGGGCCACCCGCCGCCGAGCGCCCCGACCGGCACCGGCCGCCCGGGGTCGTGCGGCACGACGCGATGCACGCTGAAGAGAACGACCGCCATCATCAGGTAGGCGGCCCCGGTCACCAGGAGCACACTGCCGACGTACCCCAGCCGCAGCATCGCCGGCGCCATCAGCTCCACCGGCTCGGTCATCCGCTGCGCGACGAAGAGCGTCACGGTGAGCCCCATCGCCGCGAGGCCGGTGCCCAGCACGCTCGAGGTCACCAGCGACCAGCCGGCCCGGTCGCGCCGCACGACGACCGCGGTCGGACGCTGGGTGAGCACGAGGACCAGCCCGGCGGCCGCGGCCCACCCGCCGACAACCAGGTAGGCGGCGACCACGTCGCTGGGCCGGTGCCACCCCGACGAGAGCGTGGCGACCCCCACGATCGCCGCGTAGGTGGCCCCCACGAGGCTCACCACGCCCCGGACCCGCGGCGGCAGCACGAGCGTGAGCCCGATCGCGAAGGCCGCCGCAGCGGTGGCGTGACCGCTGGGCAGGCTGTTGCCGGCGAACGCCCGGTCCGGGTCCACGCCGAGGTACGGCCGGTCGATCACCCGCTTGAGGACGTACGTGCTGGCCGACGCGCCCACCACGATGGCGGCCGACATCACCGCCAGGGCCAGCCGACGCCGGGCCAGGGCCACGACCAGGATGACGATCAGGATCAGGCCGACCGAGGCCGTGGAGATGGCGCCCAGCGCCGCGTCCAGCGGCTCGTCGAGGGTGCGACGGCCGAAGCTGTTGCCGTAGAGCGCCACCGTGTCGAGCATCTGCCCGCGGATGGACCGCACCGCCACCCACGCCACGGCCGCGAACAGGAGCACGTTGGCCACCCACAGCGTGCCCAGCCACGCCACAGTCGCCTGCCTACTGCCGCGCCGCACCGGCCCACTGTAGTAAGCACCGCCGAGGTAAGGGCCTTGATCACCAGGCATCGATGTTGAGCAGGTACGGGTTCGTGCGCCGCTCCCGGCCGATCGTCGTGGCCGGCCCGTGGCCCGGCAGCACCATGGTCGAGTCGTCCAAGGGAAGGATCTTGTCGCGGAGGCTGCGCCGCATCGCCTCGGTCGAGCCGCCCGGCAGGTCGGTGCGGCCGATCGACCCGGCGAACAGCACGTCCCCCGACAGGCAGATCTCGTCGCCGCCCCGCAACCGCTCGGGCACGACCGGGGCGTCCAGCCCCGACGCCGCCCCGGCCAGGCGGAACAGCACCGAGCCCCCGGTGTGCCCGGGCGCGTGGTCCACGCGGATCTCCAGGCCGGCCACCGTGATGGTGCCCGCGTCCGGCAGCGTGGCCACGTCGTCGGGCGGGGTGTACGGCAGGCGGCCGCCGAACAGCCCGAGGATCGCGGCCGAGATCCACTTCTCCGGGTCCGCCACCATCGCCGTGTCGTCGGGGTGGACGTACGCCGTCACCCCGTGCTTGTCCCCGACCGGAGCCACCGAGAAGCAGTGGTCGAGGTGCCCGTGGGTGAGCAGCACCGCCGCCGGGCTCAGGTTCTCCTCGGCCAGCACCGCCTCCAGCGCCGGGAGCACCCCGATGCCCGGGTCGACGATCAGGCAGGGCTGCCCGCGGCCGGCCGCCACCACGTAGCAGTTGGTCTCAAAGGCCGTGGCCACGACCGCTCTGACCAGCACGTTGCGCTCCTTAGGGATGGACAGCCACGACTGTGTAGGGTTCGATGTCGGCGGGCGGCCTCGCCGCACCACGCGGACTCGTGTACCCGTACACTCTGCCGAGTCTGCGCCGTGGATTCGACACCCGGGCGAGGCTGGGCGCGGCACCGTCACACCGCCGCAGACCGACACACCCCGCGACGGGTGCCTGCGGACAGAGTCGGAGGAAGCGTAGTGGGTTCGAAGAGCAACCGGGCGCGCCGGCTGGAGCGGGCGCGGGCGGAGCGTCGGATGGCGCGGCTCGCCGCGGCGCAACGCCGTCGGCGTCGGATTCAGGCCGCCATCGGAGGAGCACTCGCCCTGGTCGTGATCGCGCTCGGCACCAGCTACCTGCTCGGCGCCTTCGACGAGAAGCCCGAGCCACTCACCCTTCCGACCTGCACCTGGACCAGCCGCGCCATCACCGAGGGCGTCGAGGACACCGGGCTGCCGCCGTCGGACCCGCCCCTCACCGGCATCAGGACGGTGGAGATCGAGACCAACCGCGGCGAGATCGAGGCCGTCATCGACATCGCCAGCGCCCGGTGCGCCGCCGCCAGCCTCGAGTTCCTCGCCGGGAGCGGGTTCTACAACGACACCCGGTGCCACAAGCTCGACACCACGCTCTACACGCTGACGTGCGGGAGCAAGAACGGCACCGACAACAGCAGCGTGAGCTACCAGTTCCCGACCGAGGGCCTGCCCCGGCCCGCCCTCGGACAGGTCTCCCCGGCGCCCACCGACCCGGCGGCCGACACGTCCAGCTACTACCCGCGGGGCGCGATCGTGATGACCAACGTCGACGTCAACGCGGTAGGGTCGCAGTTCATGATCGTGTACCAGGACGGCAGCGCGCTGCCGAACGAGTACACCCTGGTCGCCACGATCACCTCCGGCCTCGAGCTGGTGGAGCAGGTCGCGGCCGCCGGCGCGGTCGACGAGAACGGGGAGCCGACCGCCGTCGGCAACCCCGTCGAGGACCTCACGATCACCGCGCTCCGCGTCCGGCAAGAGCCGACGGAAACCACCACCCCGACCGAGTCCGCGGACCCCACCCCGACCTCGGACGAGGCCCCGACGGACGCCCCCACCTCGAGCGAGGCGACGCCCACCGCCAGCGCCGCCTCGTAAGGGACCGCCTGACGAAAGATCGGACAGCTGTGAGCATGAGGAGCGAGGAGCGGTGAGCTCGTCACGCGAGAACCGGCAGCGGGCCGCGGCGCGGGCCCGGCTGGAACGGCAGATGGCGGCCCGGCGTGAAGCCGCCCGGCGGCGACGCCGGCGGCAGGCCCAGATCGCCGGCGGGGTCGCGAGCGCGGTGCTGCTCGCCGCCGTCATCTGGATCGTCGTGGCCGTGACCTCCGACGAGCCCGAGCAGACGCCGAATCCGGTCGCGTCGGACGACGGCTGGCCGTGCGTCTACCACGAGCTGTTCCCGCGGCCGAGCACCGAGCCCACGGCCTCCGAGTCGCCCGCCTCGGACCCGTCGGCGGCCGATCCGTCGGCCACCGGCGAGGGGGCCGACCCGTCCGCCGAGCCGTCCGAGGAACCGGAGTGGTCGCTGCCCGAGGGCACCCAGGACGTGGGCTTCCCCGAATCCGAGCCGCCGCGCTCCGGGTTCCAGGTGTTCACGTTCGAGACGAACCTCGGCACCATCCAGGTCGAGGCGGACCTGTCCAAGACGCCCTGCACCGCAAACAGCATCGCCTACCTCGCCAACCAGGGCTTCTACGACAACACGTCGTGCCACCGTCTCGTGCCGGACATCTACGCCCTGCAGTGCGGCGACCCGGCCGGAAATGGCAAGGGTGGGCCGAACTACCGGTTCGCCGACGAGAACCTGCCCACCGGGATGCCGGCCTACCACGAGGGCGACGTGGCGATGGCCAACAGCGGACCGGGCACGAACACGAACGGATCGCAGTTCTTCTTCGTGTACGGCGTGGGCCCGCTGCGCGGCGACTACACGCTGTGGGGCAAGGTGATCTCCGGCCTCGACATCATCAAGCAGGTGGCCGCCGGCGGCACCGTCGAAGGGTCGGAGACGGAGGAGGGTGGACCCCACCCCAACGTCCAGCTGACCTTCACCAAGGTCACGGCCGGCCCGGTCACCCCGACCTCGGCGTACACGCCGACGCCGACCCCGTCGCCGGAGCAGTCGGCCGACGCCTCGGCCGAGCCCGACCCCTCGGCCACGCCGAGCGCCAGCTGACGACGCGTACGTCGTGCGCCCGGTGGTCCGGCGGTGGGCCCGCCCGGCCGCCGGGTCACCGGGCTTGCGCGACCGGCCGGCTGGCGACCCGTGGGCAGTGACCAGTGGGCAGTTGACCAGTGGGCAGTTGACCAGTGGGCAGTTGACCAGTGGGCAGTTGACCAGTGGGCAGTTGACCAGTGGGCTCAGCCGGTCACCGAGCTCGGCCGCCACCGAGTTCGGGCGTGACTGGGCGCGGGCGGGACTGAGCCCGGGCGGTTACTGGGCCCGGGCACGCGGCAGCGCGTTGTCCGCGTTCGAGGTGACCCGGTACGCGTCGTAGACGCCGTCGATCTTGCGAACGGCGGCCAGCAGGTGCCCGAGGTGCTTGGGGTCGGCCATCTCGAACGTGAACCGCGACAGGGCCACGCGGTCGCGCGTGGTGGTAACCGACGCCGAGAGGATGTTGACCCGCTCGTCGGAGAGCACCCGGGTGACGTCGGCGAGCAGCTTGTGCCGGTCCAGCGCCTCGACCTGGATGGCGACGAGGAACATCGAGGCCGCCGTCGGCTTCCACTCGACCTGGACCACCCGCTCGGGCTGGCGGTGCAGGTCCTTGGCGTTGGTGCAGTCCTCCCGGTGCACGCTCACGCTGCCGCCCCGGGTGGTGAAGCCGAAGATGGCGTCGCCCGGGACCGGCGTGCAGCACCGGGCCAGCTTGATCCAGATGTCGCTCTCGCCGAGCACGACCACGCCCGGGTCGTATCCCGGCGGGACCGGCCGCCGCTTGCGGGTGGGCGTCTCCGCCTCGGCGATGTCCTCGGAGGCGCCCTCCACCCCGCCGATGCTGGCGACCAGGCGCGCCACCACCGACTGCGCCGAGATCTGGTTCTCGCCGACCGCGGCGAACAGCGACGCGACGTCGGGCAGGTGCATCTCGCGGGCGATGATCGTCAGCGAGTCGGAGGTCAGCATCCGCTGCAGCGGCAGTCCCTGCTTGCGCATCGCCCGGGCGATGGCCTCCTTGCCCTGCTCGATCGCGCCCTCGCGCCGCTCCTTGTTGAAGTACTGGCGGATCTTCGTCCGGGCCCGGGGCGACTGGACGAAGCCGAGCCAGTCCTGCGACGGTCCGGCGGTCTCCGACTTCGAGGTGAAGATCTCCACCACGTCGCCGTTGTTCAGGCGCGACTCCAGCGGCACGAGCCGGCCGTTGACCTTGGCGCCGATGCACCGGTGGCCGACCTCGGTGTGCACTGCGTAGGCGAAGTCGACCGGGGTGGAGTTCTTCGGCAGCGCGATGACGTCACCCTTCGGGGTGAAGACGTACACCTCCTCGGCCGACAGGTCGAACCGCAGCGCGTCCAGGAACTCCGCCGGGTCGGCCGCCTCCCGCTGCCAGTCCAGCAGCTGCCGCAGCCAGGTCATCTCGTCGATCTGCGTGGGCGGACCGACGACCGCGTTCTTGTTCTCCTTGTACCGCCAGTGCGCGGCGATGCCGTACTCGGCCGTCCGGTGCATCGCGTGGGTGCGGATCTGCATCTCCACGGGCTTGCCGGTCGGCCCGATGACCGTCGTGTGCAGCGACTGGTACATGTTGAACTTCGGCATCGCGATGTAGTCCTTGAACCGGCCCGGAACCGGCTGCCAGTTCGCGTGGATGATGCCGAGCGCCGCATAGCAGTCACGGACGGTCTCGACCAGGATGCGGACACCCACGAGGTCGTAGATCTCGGTGAAGTCCCGACCCCGGGCGATCATCTTCTGGTAGATCGAGTAGAGGTGCTTGGGCCGCCCCATCACCTCCGCCTTGATCTTGGCCGCGCGCAGGTCGGCCTCGACCTTCTGCGTCACCTGGCGGACCAGGCTGTCCCGTTGCGGGGCGTGCTCCTGGACCAGGCGCTCGATCTCCTCGTAGCGCTTCGGCCACAGCGCGGCGAAGGCCAGATCCTCGAGCTCCCACTTGATGGTGTTCATGCCCAGGCGGTGGGCGAGCGGGGCGAGGATCTCCAGCGTCTCGCGGGCCTTCTGCTCCCGCTTCTCCTGCGGCAGGAACTTGAGCGTCCGCATGTTGTGCAGCCGGTCGGCCAGCTTGATGACCAGGACACGGGGGTCCTTGGCCATCGCCACGACCATCTTGCGGATGGTCTCGGCCTTGGCGGCGTCGCCGAGCTTGACCCGGTCGAGCTTGGTCACCCCGTCGACGAGCAGGGCGATCTCCGGGCCGAAGTCCGCCCGCATCTGCTCGAGCGTGTAGCCGGTGTCCTCGACCGTGTCGTGCAGCAGCGCGGCGGCCAGCGTCACCGTGTCCATGCCGATGTCGGCGAGGATCTGGGCCACCGCGAGCGGGTGCGTGATGTACGGGTCACCGGACCGCCGGAACTGCCCCGCGTGCAGGCGGTCGGCCGTGTCGTACGCCCGCTGCAGGAGCCGGACGTCGGCCTTGGGATGGGTGGTCCGGTGCGTGGCGATCAGCGGCCCGAGCACCTCGGCGAACTCCGGCGGCGACTGCCACGGCGCGTTGAACCGCGCCAGCCGGGCACGCACACGCCGGCCGGTCGGCGTCCGGGTGAAGGTGGCGGCCAGCCCGCCCTCGGGGGAGCCCGACGGACTGGTG
>Ga0310840_101047_pt1 | contig 13577 bp, 7 predicted proteins | sample SM_ome_8_FD_201304 | JGI IMG/M metagenome (GOLD analysis project Ga0310840, IMG submission 201304) | Sorghum-adapted microbial communities enriched on stacked mutant (SM) sorghum from Joint BioEnergy Institute, Emeryville, California... ...
GATTCGGTGGTTGACGTGTTGGTGCGGTTGGCTACGGGTGATGCTGATCCGTGGGTGCGGGTGCAGGCGGTGAGGGTGTTGGCTGCGGAAGATCGGTTGTTGGATTCGGTGGTTGACGTGTTGGTGCGGTTGGCTACGGGTGATGCCGACCCGCGGGTGCGGGTGCAGGCGGTGATGGCGTTGGCTGAGGGTGGTGGGTTGTCGGATTCGGTGGTTGAGGCGGCGGTGCGGTTGGCTACGGGTGATGCCGACCCAGAAGTGCGGGTGCTGGCGGTGATGGTGTTGGCTGAGGGTGGTTGGCTGTCCGAGCTGGGTGGCACTGCCGGGAAGACGATCGCCGGCGGTGAGAGCCAGTGGGTGGGGCAATCGCGCCATGCTCTATCAATCGACAGTGCCATCGAATCATTGATGGCGGCGTTGCTGGATGGCAACGACAGCGTTGGACGTGCGGCTGCGTCCACCTTGAGTGACATATCGAATCGATATCCAGACCGTGCCACCGAAATCCAGGAAAGACTGGCTACCGCCTGTACCAGTCCTGACTTCGGTAAGAAGAACCGCTTCGGCGGCACCGCATGGGATTACGCGTACGAAGCCTTGCAACAGCAGACAAGGCCATCCGTGTCGAGAACGGGTTGAGCGTGATGGATGTACGGCTAACGACAAGCCTGCTCTGCGGCGTTGCTTTGCTGCTGTTGTGACTGAGATGTGAGCCGAAGCGTCGGCTGATCATCGCGCTGTTGCGCGTCGGAGCTGGCTGACACCCGGGGTCAACTCCTCCCCGCGCATGCGGGGGGTGATCCATCGGAAGACGTCGGCAACATCCCTCCGGTCCGTGCTCTTCCCCGCGACGCAGGACTGGCTCCTTCGCCACCTACCGGCGCTGGCTGGGACTAATCACCTACACCACCCCCCCCCCGCGAGATCTTGGCCAAGGTCCGTTGGGACTTCAATCAGGCGGCACTAGGGTGAGGGCGGCCTGTCCACGACGAGTGCTCCTGGGTTGGTCTTGTCCACGGCCACCCAGTGCATCAGCCGGCCGCCGGCCGGCGCCGTACTGCGTGGGGTGACGAGGTGGAACCCTATGGTCACCTTTCCGGTGTCGATCTCCTCGTCCTGCCTGCCGTCGAGGCGATCTCTCTCCACCGTCGGGTACAGGATGATTGACCCGGTTGCGTCCCCCCTCAGGGCATCGGCTGCCGGATCGGGCACGGGCGTGTGGATGCCGGCGATCCTCATGGCGGCGTTGCGGTGTCGTTCCTCGCTGAACACCCGGAACGAGGTGCCGGCCGGCGTACGCTGACGTTCGAAGATGCTGAACGGTCCGTGTCCGGCGATCAGCCGACGCGAGGTGGATCTCGCGTGCTGGGGTAGGATCACAACCCACCGCGCCAGCTGGTCGGCGCTGAGGCGGCTCAGCCACGCGAGTTCGGGTTTGAAGGTGTCTTCGGCGAGCCACTCCAACCTTGTGAGTACCGCGAGCATCGTGGCGTGGGAGACCTCCGCCACCAGTGCGTCGTAGGTCGTCTGGGTACCCGGAACCCTGAAACGGACGGAGCGATCGGCCGCGGCGAGCACCGGCTTCCACTGTTCGATGTTGTGCCTGATCTTCTCCTCGCTAACCGGAAATGCCACAGGTTCCATCGGCTGACCCGGGGAACTCTTGAGCACGAGCCTGGCGTTCCACATCTTGTTGCGGCCCGTCGGGCGCAGGTCCGGACGGTGCTGTGCGATGAGGGGTGGGATCTGTCGTGGAGTGAGCTGGGGCCTACCGTCGGCCGGGGTCGCGTACTGGCGCAGCTCCCGTCGGAGGAACTCCTCGTCGCGGCAGGCAGCCTCGAACAGCTCGTGCAGTTCGGGTGTGATGTACAGGCGGACCAGGTCCCGGTATCCGCGGCGGAAGCCGAACCATCGACCCATCTGCATGAGGGTGTCCACCTGTGACGTGGCCCGGCGGTAGTAGGTGACGGTCAACCCTTCGACGGTGAACCCTCGTGCGAGCTTGTTGCCGCCGACGAGGATCCGCCAGATCTCGCGTTTGTCGAAGTCGAGGCTCTCCTGCTGACGTTCGAGGTCCGTGTCGCTGTTGACCACGATGACCGGGCTGCTGTTGCGGTCGGGTGGGCTGATCAGTTCCAGGGCCTTGCCGATGTCGTCCCGGAGGTCGTCGAAGTTGTCCGGGGTCTGCATCGTGGGCGCCTGCGCGCGGGAGACGGGCAGGACGTCGGAGTGGTAGAGGTCACGTAGCCGTTTCAAGCCTGCGGGACCGTAGTAGCCACCGGTGTTCCAGAGGTTCTTGATCAACTCCGCGGTCTGTCGGTGGGAGTCCTTCCCCATCGCCTCGTGGACCAGCATCGTGTGGTGTCGGTAGGTGTGGCCGTGCCGCTGGCGGTAGAGCTTGACGGCGCCGGTGAGGACGAACATGTCCAAGGCGCGACGTAGTTCGTTCTCGTCGGGCTCGTCGCTGAGGTACCGGACGTGTGCCCGCTCCTTCGACGTCTCGAGCGGGCGTTCGTCGAGGGGGAGCTCCGAGTCGAAGTCGTGGAAGTCGTCGGCGCCCATGTAGCCCTCCGGCCTGGGCAGGGAGATGAGGAAGTCGCGCGGGAAGATGTCCTCCACGTCCGACGGGTCAATGAACACGTTGGCGTAGGGGGTGGCGGTGTATCCCACGTACTGCGCGCGGGGCATCATGCGGAGCAGCTGCCCGATGAGCCGGTTGATCGCGGTGCGTTTCTTGCTGTCCTCCTGCCACTTCTTCGGGCTCACCGTGTTGACCGACGCCTGGTCGGACTCGTCGTCGATGATGAGGACCGGCACCTCTCCCAGACGGTCACTGATGCGGCCCAGGTCGGCCACGAGGTCCTGGAGGACGCGGGCGTTCTTCTTCGCGACGACGAGACGCGCGTCACTCGTGAACAGGTTCGCCGGGTCGTAGAACTTCTTGTTGCGCTCGCGCCTCTTGAACTCGAATCCCATCCTCAGGCGCTTGTAGTCGCCGGCGTGGTTGCTCAGGCGGTGGATGTCGGGGTATCCGGCGTCAGAGGGTCGACCTCCGTGTCGGACGAAACGGTCGTTCTTCCAGTCAGGGTCCTCCTGGTATTCGTGGGCCTTGTCGTCGTGCGGAGAGATCTCGCGCTCGATGTTCTCGCGACCGCAGAGCTCGATGTCGAGGCGACGCTGTGTCTGCGCCCGAAGCATGTTGGTGGTGCCGGTGAGCACGATGACGAGCCGGTATCCGGCGTCGATCGCCTTGGCGACAACGCCGGTGAAGTTGGCGGTCTTGCCGCTCTGGACGTAGCCGACGACGAGGCCCTTGGCCTGGTACGCCACGGGTCGCGTCGGGTCGGACAGCCGTCGGACGACCTCCTCGGTCGCCTCGTCGAGTTTCGCGACGGCCTCGGGGTTCTTCCACTTCTCGAGGAGGTAGCGTCGGTAGTGCTCCCAGTAGAAGCTGCGTTCGCTGCGGCGTTCCGGTGTCCGCCACTCCTCCCACTCGTCGGCGATGACGATGGGGCCGTCGGCGGCGGCATGGGGGAACAGGTCGGCGAAGAGGGCTGCCGTGGGTTCGTCGACCTCGAGGGCCGCGAGCACGGCCGCGCGGCGTTCGGCCGTGTTGCGGGGCGTGCCGTTGGTCCAGGGCGCGGCGTCCGGTTCGTGGTCCCACGCGGCCAACGTGTGGGCGAACCGCTGGCGTAGGGCGTCCTCGGGCCCGGCGTCGCGGAGGTGGTTGAGGAGCGCGGAGCCGTCGGCGATTTCTGGGCTGCCTCCGCCAAGCAGCGCCGCCAGCGGGTGTAAGGGCTTTGGACCGGTACGCTGCATGGCGTCCAGCGCGGCGCTGTAGGCGGTGGTGACGGCGTCGCTCATTGCAGCTCCAGCTGTCCCTTGCTGAGTACCTCGGTGAGGGTCGGTGGTGGGGGGTCGCCGGTCCGCCCGGTCAGATCCAGCCGGTATCGGATGTCGGTCACGTACGTCGCGTCGATGGCCGCGTCTGCCAGGAGGCGCGGTGTGAGGCGGGGGAACGACCCGTTGACGCGGAACACCTCGGCAGGCGTTCTCAGCCGCCATCTCCGCTGGCAGGTGGCCTCGTACCGTTCACGCCAGCCGGCGGACAGCAGCAGGTTGTCGAGTTCCGTGCGCCGGGCCGGGGACGTCATGAGGGCGCGGGCCCGGGCGACAAGCTCCGGGAGTGTCCGGCCACCGCTGCCGGCCGCGGTGATCTGGAAGGATACCAGCCAGAGCGGTCGGTCGCCGGTCTCGACCAGCTGGGTCAGGGACGAGATCCAGTGGGCACGGCGCTCGGAGAGCGTCGTCTTGACCTCGATGTCGTGGTCCGGTAGCCCGAAGTCGTGTTCCTCGGCCTGCCCGCCCTTCCACGACGCGAGCGCGGCGTCCGGCCCGAGGGCGTGGGCGATCCCGGTGAGAACCAGCAGTTCGCCGACGAGGCCGGTCTCCGTCTCGGGCGACAGGACCTCCTCCGACCGTAGGAGGTGGCCCAGGCGACGCAGGGTCTCTGCGAGTGCGCCGGTCATCGTCTGCCGGTCCAGCTGGACCCGGTCTGCGACGGCGCAGAGTAGTGGGTAGGCGTCGGTGAAGAGCCGGGGGTCGGTGACGGCGATCTCGATCATCCGTTGGCCGTCGTGGTGTACGGCACGCACGGTGAGGTTCTCCAACGCGGCCGGCGGGGTCTCGTTGGGGGTGGCGGGGCCACGCAACCCTATGCGGCGCGTGTGGGGGTCGAAGAAGAGGATGACCCGGGGAGTTCCCGGAATCGGATGATCGATCGGTACGGGGCTTCGGAGGTAGGTGGCGAAGCTCTCGGTACCGAGGTGGCGTTCCGCGGAGGTGCTCACGAACGGGCCTCGAACGTCGCCTTCTCCGCCTTGGCGGCGGTGGTGAGGATCTCCTGCCAGAGCTCGATGTTGTTCTTGTCCCGGGAGCCGAAGTGGACCCCCTTGAAGACGTCCTCGACGAGCAGGAACAGCAGGGCCTTCAACACCGGCAGGTCGTTGCTTCCGCCACGACGGCCGCCGAGCAACGCACGTCGGTACGTCTGGTTGAGCCACAGTGTCCTGTTGTCGCGGTCGAACTCGAGGAACGCGTCGGTGGTGAACCGCTTCCACTGGATGTTGAGGGGATCCTCGTGGAGCAGGGGCAGCTCGTTGCGGATCTCGCGGGACACCTTCGGGTGGAAGCCCTTGCCCGGGGGGATGACCGGTCTGCGTCGGGCGGTCGCCCGCCTGTTCGCGTTCACCCATGCCGCCTCCGCGGCCTGGAGGTAGTCGGCGATGGTGGTGCCGTCGTCGGCACGTGCCGCGGCGACCGCGCCGGCGAACCGGGGTCCGGCCGAGACGCGGGTCTTCTCGGGGTTCATGACGAACATCCCGGGTATGTCGCCGTCGATGTCTATGCTGACCCGGGCGAGTTGGAGTCGGGTGTCGGCGGCGTGGATGCCCTCCCAGCCTCCGGCGTGCAGGAGCCGTCCCCGGCGGTAGAAGTAGAGGCCCTGCCTCGCCTCCGCGCCTCCCGGGAGCCGGTACTCCGGGGTGTTGGACCTGCGGGGCCAGATGTGACACCGAAGGACGAGCTCTCCGCCGTCCACCTCCGCCCTCAGGTCCTTGGGCCAGCCGGGAAGCGTGTCGACGTACCCGAAGGGGTCGATGGGGGTCACCGTGTGGCGTACCCCGACACCGAGGTCGGTGTTCTCGACGTCGATGACGATGTTGATGTTCCGGTCGACGATGATGCGGTGGAAGGTCAGGCCGAGGTGCCCCCGGAGGTGGGCGATGGTACGGCTGAGGAACTCCTCGACCTGGTCGGGGTCGTCGGACGAGGGCAGGCCGTGGACCTGATCCCATCGAACGACGGTTCCCGACTCGCCCATCGGAAGCGACCAGGCGCGGTCGAGTTCGGCGGCCGCGAACGTGCCCGGCACGATGTCGCAGGCGAAGTTCTGTCGGCCGGCGTCGAGCCTCCATCGTCGCCCGACCGGTTCGTGTCCCGCGGCACGGGTCAACACGGTGAGGCTGGCGGCCTGGCTGAACGAGGCCGCCTTGAGCCCGAGGCCGAAGTGCCCGAGGTCCTCGCTCGTGTACGGGCGTTGCCCGCCGACGGTCATCGCGGCGTCGATGCGGTCGGGCTCGATCCCTCGGCCGTTGTCGACGACGTAGAGCCCCACCAGCCGGGTGCCGCGTTGGACGAAGCGAACGAGTACGTCCCTGGCGCCGGCGTCGATCGAGTTGTCCACCAGGTCGGCAAGGGCGGTCTCCAACGAGTGGTTCCGGCCGAGGGCCTCCATGGCTCTCGGGTCTGGTGGCAGCTCGACTGCGCCCTCGGTCGGAACCTCCTGAGACCAGACAGACATCTACCGCTCCTGTCCCGATGGCCGGTGGGGCCGGCGCGAAGCCTTCAGAACCCGATGACCGGGCGGAATCCGTGGCGACGGGCGAGTCGCATCGCCTCCAGCCCGGCGCGTAGGTGCCTGCCCGCCGGGTCCCATCCCTGCGCGAGGGCCTGGGCGATCTCGTGCGCGGACCGAAGCTGGTCGGCGTCGAGGAGGCCGGTGTCGGTGCCCCAGGTGGCCAGGTCCGTCCAGTCATCCGGTGACGTGCGTCTGATCAATCTAATATCGTCGTCGTAGCTGTCGACCTCGACGAGTTCCGCCTCGAGCGACGCGGGAACAACCCAGTCGAGTTCGCGTACGGCCGCCCAGCACTCCGGCCGTTTGGTCCACTCACCGATGTTGGCGCGTCCCTCGGGCGGCGAGGTGATGACCTTCTGGACGAGCCTGCACAGGTCGACGATCGCCTCCTCCAGCGCGCTGGTCAGGTCCTGGGTGCGCCAGATGCGGTCCAGGTCGATCCTTCCGCCGGTGGCGTGGACCAGCTTGGCGATGGTGTAGGTGACGATGTTGGCCTTGTAGCCGCCGAAGTTCTGCCTGGCGACGATCCTGTCGACCCTGCGGAACAGGATGGCCTTGGCCACCAGACGCCGGCAGTACTGTTTGTCCACGACCGGCGGCTGTTCCTCGATCTGCTGCGAGAACAGGGTGAAGTTCTTCTCCGCCCCGAGGCTGACCAGGTGGGGCCGCATGGCCCAGGAGTTCTCGAACTTCGCCAGGTCCGACTTGGTGAACTTCTGGGTGGGCGGGTTGACGGCCTTGAACACCTTCTGCCTGGCCGGCGTGCCCTCACGGGTCAGGGCGTTGGCGTACTGGCCGCGGGCACGTTCGTAGAACCAGTGTGTGTCGTGCGGGTGGGTCGGACTCGGTGGCGCCCACAGCGTACGCATGATCCGCTCGACCTCGACGTGGAAGGCGCTGTTGGCCTTGAGGTCCGAGGCGGTGACGCGGTTCTGGGTGTTGGAGTAGGCAGAGATCTGCGGAACGATGTCGTCGAGTCTCTCCGGTGAGACGACCGTCAGCTTCATCTGCACGTACGCCGCACTCACGTCGACCTTGTTGCGGTGGGCGTGGTGGATGGTGGCGGTCGTCTGTCCACCGTTGACGATCTGCAGGTGGTGGATACGACGTATGACGCGCTGGCCGGACGGGGAGTCCTCGAAGTCCACCCTCGACGCCGTGGCGGCGATCCCGTTGTTGTAGGCGAGGAAGCGCTCGGGGTTGTTCCGGAGGGTGTCGAGGATTCCCCGGTTGACCGTGCCACGAACCTGCAGGAACGAGCGGACGTTCAGCTCCAGCAGCCGGGCGCCGTGGGCGGAGTACAGGTCGGCGAGGCGTTGGGCGGGCACGATGGCGAGCAGGACGGAGTAGTCCTCGTCGGTCCGGGGGGTGGCCAGGCAGGGCAGCCCTTCCGGAAACTCCGCGACGATCGGTTCGGCCTTGTTTCCGGATGTCGACCAGTTGGCCAACCGACGCAGGTCCCACAACTCCCGGGTGACCGTGCGGCCCTGGAACACCATCGGGGTGAGGCTGCCGCGGACGACGCTGCGCGCGTTGGTGATCAGTATCAGGCGTACCGACTCGACGCGAGCGAACCTCTCCGTGACGGCGGCGCACATACCCGCCAGGTCCGAGGACCGGTCCGCCCTCGTGAGGGTGCCGGAGATGCACCGGGAGAGGAAGGTCATCAGGCGCCTGAACGCCGCGTCGACCTCGCCACGGCCGATCTTGTGTTCGTCGTCCGCGCGAGGGCTGTAGTGGGTGAGGAACAGGTCGAGTGAACGGTCGTCGGGTCCCCCGCCGTAGCCGCTGATCTCCACGCCGTGGCTCTTGAAGTGCACCGCCACGGCATCCTCGATGTGGCCGTCGGAGGCCAGCATGTCGAGCACCAGCTGCGTGAACGCCTCGTGAAGCTCGCAGCCCTCGATCTCGGCCTGTGCCCTGACCTCCTCGATGAGGTTGTGTGCGTAGGCGCCGATGTCCGGGTCAGCCACGCGCGCTCCCGTCCGGCCGGGCCCAGGGGTGGGGCGAGCCGCACGTCTCGGGCGGACTCGTGAGGGGCATGCGGTTCTCCGAAGAATCGTCGGGGCGTACGGTGACGATACGCGCCGAGTCAGTTGCTGACGACCTCAACTCTCCATGCCTGAAACCGGGCCGGCAAGGCCCGCCGGGACGAGACCTGGTCGGCACATCGGTCCTGCGAGTGTCGGATTGTGCCACGTTTTCCTCACCGACGTGTGCGGCGTCTCGTAACCGCCCGGTGGAGCGGGTTCCGGGACGGGACGACGGACGGTTGGGCAGGTCCGTCCGCCGTCGGCGGTAACCTGCCCGGTGCGTTGTGGCGAACCGGAGGGTGGCACGGATGACGGACGAAGGTGGCGCACCGCGTCGGGGGACGTACGGGGTCAAACTCGTACGAGGCCCGTTCGTACGCCTGGCGCCGCATCCGCAGGCGTGTGCGGATGACGAGGAGTTTCTCCGCTTCGCCGAGGAGTGCCGCGCCCGCGGGGAGCGGCTTGCGGCGGACCTGTTCAGCGGCGCCGGTGGCCTGAGCCTCGGCCTCACCGAGGCCGGTTTCCGGGTGGTTCTGGCGGCCGACCTCGATCCTGAGGCCGTCGAGACCCACCGACACCACAACCCGGGGTTGACCCTCGACTGTGACCTCAGTCAGACCGCGAACGTCGAGCGGATCGCGGGCCTGATGAAGGCCGCCGGTGTCGAACTGCTCGCCGGCGGCCCACCGTGTCAGCCGTTCTCCCGGGCAGGCCGTTCGCTCATCCGCCACCAGGTCCGCCACGGCCTGCGCCCGGCGCACGACGAACGCCGGGATCTCTGGCGTTCGTTCCTGGAGGTGATCCAGCTGGCCAGACCCGCCGCTGTGATCATGGAGAACGTCCCGGACATGGCCCTGGACCGGGAGATGTTCATTCTCCGGACGATGGTGCACGAGCTGGAGTCCGTCGGCTACGCCGTCGAGGAGAGGGTCGTCGACACGACGCGGTACGGGGTGCCGCAGTTCCGACAGCGGCTGATCCTGGTCGCGCTCCGCGACGGGATCGCGTTCGACTGGCCGGGCGAGGTGCCCGACCGGGTGTCGGTGTGGAACGCCATCAGTGACCTGCCCGAGGTGGAGGGGGGCTGGCGGCCCGAGGGCGGAGCGGACGGCTGGTGTGACTACCAGGGCCCGATGACCTCGTTCCAGAGGAAGATGCGCCAGGGCGTCGCACCGCAGGACGCGGCCAAGGTGTTCGACCACATCACCCGCCCGGTACGCGAGGACGACGAGCGTGCCTTCGACATGATGGACGCGAGCACCCGCTACTCGGACCTGCCCGCCGACGTCAAGCGCTACCGCGACGACATCTTCGACGACAAGTACAAGCGCCTGGATGAGGACGACCACTCGCGTACCATCACGGCGCACATCGCCAAGGACGGCTACTGGTACATCCATCCACGCCAGAACCGGACCCTGACCGTACGTGAGGCGGCCCGGCTGCAGACCTTCCCCGACTGGTTCCGGTTCGCCGGCCCCCCGTCGGCGGCGTTCCGTCAGATCGGCAACGCCGTACCCCCGGCGCTGGGAGCCGAGCTCGGCCGTGCCGTCATGACCGCCCTGGACGCCCGCCGACCGGCTCCGTACCGCACACAGGACGTCGCCGAGGCGCTCGCCACCTGGTTCGACGCCCTGGAGAATCCGGCGCTTCCCTGGCTCCGGGCCCGCACACGCTGGCAGGTGATCTCGGCGGAGATGCTCCTCGACAGGGCCGCCCCTGACCAGGTCCGTTTTCTCTGGCCGCTCCTGGCGCGCTGGGAACAGCCCCGGGACACCGTGGCCGGCGGTGACGAACTGATCGAGATGGGGAGCTGGATCCAACGCGAGCACCGGAGCAGGCGACTGCTCGAGCTGGCACGTTCGCTGGCACCGTGTCCGGAACGACTCGACGACGACGGCATCGGCAGCCTGCAGGGAGTCGAGGCGTCGGTGCGCGACCTCGCCGTACTCGCGGTCGCGACCCGGGGCGAGGACGACGCGGAGGAGCCGGTGCTTGTCACGAAGGGCATCCCCCGCGTCGCCGCTCGTTTCACGGGGGAGCACCCCGAACGCAGCAACCGGATGACGGCCGGACGTCTGGCCGTCGCCCGCATGATCGGCGACGGGGCCAACGCACGTCGGGCTCATCTGGGTCTGGTCGAACTCGCCGTCTCCGTCTGCCGTCCCGCCGAACCCGCCTGCCCGCGTTGTCCCCTGAACACCGTCTGCCGCGAGGCGGCTGTTCGAGCCGCCTCGGCAGGGCGGGCGTCCGCGGTCAGTCCCTGAAGCCGAGGGCGGCGGCGATGTCCGGGGCGTCGGACCGCAACGTCTCGCCGATGCGCTGCAGAGCCGCGTACTCGCCGGCACGCATCGCCGCGGCACGCAGCGCGAGTCCGACGACCGACATGGAGGGGGTGCCCGTCGATGCCTCGCCCGCGGTGACGGCGACCGGTAGCGGGGATGGGCTGCCGGCGGCCTCCGACCCGCCACGGGAGCTGTTGCGGTAGACGTCGTCGGCGCGGAGGCACAGTTCGTGGACAGGTCGCTCGAGCAGTTGCCGCAGCTGGGGCGGCATCGTCACCCTGATCTTGGCAACGTTGATGTTGAAGAGCACGTCGAGGTCGGTGTCGAAGTCGAGCGAGGCCCGGGCCAGTTTGGTGTGCTCGTCGATGCCCCGCATCCCGTTCCAGCCGCCCCACTGGACCAACCGGTGGGCACGGTAGATGTACAGTCCCTGCTGACGGTTCCAGTTGAGTTGGCCTGACAGACGTTCGAACTCGGCCGGGGAGCTGAACTGGTCACGGGCCGGGAGGACGTAGCGTTTCAGCGTCACCGCGCCGGTGGCCTCGCCGACGGTCACCTCGAAACGCAGTGGGGGAAGCACCTGACGTGCCGGCTCGTTCGGGGCGAACGGGTTCCACGGCTTGACCTTCTCCCCGTTGACGGTGATGACGAGTCCGGAACCGACGTCACCCTCAAGGAAGCGGTGGAAGACCGTTCCGAGGTGGTCCGCCGTCTTGGCCGCCAGTGCCTCCAGCCGGCGGCGGGCCCAGCCACCCTCGGGTTTGCGCTCCGGCAGGACCCTGTCGAGCCGGCGCCACAACACGACCGTGCCGCCCGTGTCCGCCACCGCCGCCCGGGCGCGTGTGACCTGCTCGTCACTCTCCGGTTCGATGACGACCCAGTCGTCCACCTCGGCGATGAGGTCGAGATCCACCGTCCGCGCCACCGTACGTGCGCTGGCCGCCCGGCGCCGACTCACCACCGTGAGCGACCGGCACTGTGACAGCGACGCGGTCTTCAGGCCCAACCCGTACCGGCCGAGATCTCCGCGCGCGTAGTCGCGCCGGCTCCCGTAACGCAGCGCCTCCAACAGTCCGTTCGCGCTCATGCCCTGACCGTCGTCGGCGATCATCACCCACGAGTCAGAGCCGTCGAACACGATATCGATCTCGACCCTGCTCGCACCTGCAGCGACGCTGTTGTCGACGATGTCGGCCACCGCGGTCGGGAAGTCGTATCCGATGTCACGCAGGGAGTCGGTCAAGCGTGCGGCAGACGGCGCCACGCTGTACATCTTCCGTGCGTTCACGACAGTTCCTCCGTTCGGGGAAGGACCACGGGGACCAGGATGTCACACCCACCGGGACGTCGTACCGCGGGACGTGCCCCCGGTACACCGGCTGCCCGGCCCACGGTGGGTGAGCAGACGTCACCCTGTCAGACACCGCCGCTCACCGGTCCGCCACAGGGCACACACCCGCTCACCGACGTCGACCGACGACGGGAGCAACGCGTTGGACAATTAGAACATGAGTACGGACCCCCGGGCGTTGCTCGCGGCTCGGGCGGACCGTCACGCCGACAGCCGGGCACCTGACGGCCGTCGACACAACCGAGAAGGTGGGGAGTGTGTCGACGGGAGACCGAACCACCTCCGCCCCCGACCCGGCAAGGGGAACGGTCAACCGGTTCGCGACGCCTCTCCGGTTGGTTCCCTCACCGCCCTGCGGGCCGACGCCCCATCGGGCGAGGTTCCGCGGATCTCGTCTGCCACCCGGCGGGCCGCCTCGTCCACCCCACGTCGCACCTCGCACTCCCACACCCTGATCACCCGCCAACCGGCCTCGGCCAGCTCGCCGTCGATACGTTGGTCCCGAGCCCTGTTCGTGGCGAGTTTCGCTGCCCACCTCTCGGCGTTGGGACCCCTGAACCGAGCGGGCGCGTGCCGGGGGCAGCCGTGCCAGAAACAACCGTCGACGAAGACCGCGACGCGCGGACCCGGAAACACCAGGTCGGGCCGACACCTGTTCACCAGGGTTCGCCCGAGCCGGTAGCGAAGTCCGAGTGCGTGGAGTGCACGGCGCAGCGCGACCTCGGGCCCGGTGTTCCGGGTACGTCGTCCTCGCAGGTGAGCCCCCTCGGCCGTGGCCACCCAACCTGTCTCGGCCTCGCGCCGCCGGGAAGGAACGCGGCGTTCGGCGCGTTCGGCGTTCGTCATCGCCCCAGTGCCCGTGCGGGTGAGAGGAGGTGGCTCGGGTTCGTCGCAGGGTGGCGGCGTCCCCGTACGCGGCTGGAAGCTTCGGTCACAGACGCACCGACACCGGCAAGATACCGCGGCCCCACGGAGCTCACCGCCTGATTGTTCCACCGGAGGGGAGTTCGGGTGAAGGCAGCCGGCGGACGGTGACGGTCAACGCCCCCGTACTCGGTGGAACCACTCATGACTGGGTGTTTTGTTGAGAGATTTTACGTTCGTCAGGGTCTGTCTCGTTGAGGTTGAGGCGATTCGGCCGGTCGAGCCGTGGTTCTCGGCCCTGTCCTCTCTCCGCTTCCCGGTTCGGAAAGATCCCGGCGGCGCGGTGCGTCGCGGATCTCCTTGTTGAACCGCTCCTGCGGAGCCGGACCGTGGCTCTTCGGAATCGTTAGGTCGATCGTCCCGGCTCGAACGTCCCACTCCCAGGTCCGGTATCCGTTGCGGGCGGGCGTTGCCCCGTTCGTCGCCGCGCTGCCCGTAGCCAGCGCCGCACATTCGTCGACCTCGGTAGACATCACCGCCTGCGCGAACGTTTGGTCATCGCCGGAACACGTCCGGCGACGCCCGCGATCTGCTCGCGCAGCAGGTCAACAGGGTTGACGCTCTCT
>Ga0310840_101050_pt1 | contig 13466 bp, 9 predicted proteins | sample SM_ome_8_FD_201304 | JGI IMG/M metagenome (GOLD analysis project Ga0310840, IMG submission 201304) | Sorghum-adapted microbial communities enriched on stacked mutant (SM) sorghum from Joint BioEnergy Institute, Emeryville, California... ...
GCCCGCTCCACCGCTGCGCGCGTGGCGTCGTCGGTCAGGTCCGGCAGCGACGACGCGTCCTCCAGCCGCCGCAGCGCGCGCAGCACGGTGCGCCCCTCCTCGAACCGCGCGATGACGCGCGGGTCGACGTAGGAGCCGCGGGCGACCGTCGGGGTGTTGCCGAGGTGGGTCGACACCTCCTCGATCGCGCGGTTCACCACGCGCTTGCGGGCTCGTTCGGCCTTCGGCACCCCGCCGCGCGCGGTGCCGGCAGCGAGCGTGACCGCGGCCAGCACGGTGGCGTTCCAGGTGCGCAGGTCCTTGCAGCTGTACCGCTCGCCGACGAGCTCCTTGACCGCCGCGTTCAGGTCCTCGGCGCGCACGTCGTGCCACCCGCGGCCGTTGCGGTAGGCGAGCAGGTCCTCCCCTCCCCCGCGGCGGCGCAGCAGTGAGTTCACGACCTCGTGCAGCAGCGGGTCGCGCAGCGCGAGCGCCCGCGGGATGCCGCCCTTGGCCGGGTAGGAGAACATCACCGCGCCCCGCTCGAGCCGCACGTGCTCGCGGCGCAGGGTGGCGAGCCCGAAGGTGCCGTCCCGGTCGTCGTCGCCGGGCGCGTACTCCTCGCCGCCGGGCCGGAAGACGCCCACGTCGAGCATCCGCACGCCGGCGGCGAGCACGCGGTCGCGGCCGAGGCCCTTGGCCTGCAGCCGTCGCACGAGCTTCCGCCGCGCGTCCGGGAGCGCGGCGCCGAGGGTGAGCACGCGGTCGAACTTCTCCGCGTCGCGCCTGCGCCGCCAGTCCTCGTGGTAGCGGTACTGCTTGCGGCCGGCCGCGTCGATCCCGATGGCCTGGATGTGGCCGTCCGCGTCGGGGCAGATCCAGACGTCCTGCCAGGCGGGCGGGATGACCAGCGCCTTGATGCGGGCGATCTCGACGGGGTCGGTGATCGGTTCGCCCGAGCAGTCGTAGAAGCTCCAGCCGCGGCCGCGGCGCCGCCGCGTGCAACCGGGCTCGGTCGGATCGACGCGGACCAGGCCCTCGGGCACCTCGCTCACGCGATCCGGCTACCCGCTGCGATCCACGTCAACCGGGCTACGTGACCACCGGGGTGTCGGCGTGCTCGCGGCAGGTGCGCACCTCGGGGCGGCTCTCGAGCCGTTCGTCGTCGATCTCGCGGTCGCAGACGGCGCACCGGCCGTAGTCGCCGCCGTCGAGCCGTTCGAGCGCGTCCCGGACGCGCCTGCGCTGTTCGGCGATCGTCTCGACGGTCATCCGCGCCTCCATCGTGGCGGTGACGTCGGAGCCGTGGTCGCCGGGGTGCTGGCCGATGGCGCCGTCGGGGCCGTTCGGGTCGGGGGCGGCCTCGGCGCGGTTGTCCTCGGCGACGCGCAACCGCTCGTCGAGGGCGGCGAGCTCGCCGGTCAGCAGCTCTCGGGCGCGGTCGGGGTCCACGGTGTTCTCCATCCTCTCTCGGCGGTCCCGCACCGCGTACCCGCTCCGCCCCCGGGTACGCACCCGCTCAGCCGCCGGGGTGGCGGGCCTTCGGCGCCCGCCCGTGGGGCTGCTCGACCGGTTCCACCGGTTCCAGCGGCGGCAGCGGCAGCACCTGCGGCTCCTCGTCGGCGAGCGCGATCGGTTCGCCGTGGTGGCGCAGCCGCATCGGGGGCCCGTCGACCAGCCGGTACTCGGCCTCGTCGGGGCGGATCTCCACCCGCAGCTGGCGGCCCTGCCACTTGAGCCCGAACGAGATCCGGGTCAACGCCGGGGGCAGCCGCGGCGCGAACGAGATCCCCTCGTCGTCCATCCGCATGCCGCCGAACCCCGACACCACCGCCGTCCAGGTGCCCGCCATCGACGCGATGTGCACCCCGTGATCGGTGTTGCCCGCCAGATCGTCCAGATCCACCAGCGCGGCCTCGGCCAGGTAGTCGTAGGCCAGATCCAGATGCCCCGTCCACGCCGCCACCACCGCCTGCGTGCACGCCGACAACGACGAGTCCCGCACCGTCAACGCCTCGTAGTAGGCGAAGTTGCGCCGCATCTGCTCCGGGGTGAACGCATCCGGGCGCAGCTGCATCGCCAACACCAGATCCGCCTGCTTGACCACCTGCTTGCGGTACAGGTCGAAATACGGCACGTGCAACAGCAGCGGGTACTTCTCCGGCGGGGTGTTCTCGAAATCCCACACCTGGTGGTGGGTGAACCCCTCCGACTGCGGATGCACCCCCAACACCTCGTCGTAGGGGATCCGCATCGACTTCGCCGCATCCCGCCAGGACGCCATCTCCTCCGCGTCCACCCCGAACCGCGCCGCCGCCCGCGGATACCGCGCCGCCACCTCCGCCGCGTACCGCAGGTTCTGCTGCGCCATCAGGTTCGTGTAGACGTTGTTGTCCACGATCGCGGTGTACTCGTCCGGCCCGGTCACCCCGTCGATGCGGAACTCCCCCGACGAGTCGTGGTGCCCCAACGACCGCCACAACCGCGCCGTGGCCACCAACAGCTCCAGCCCGACCTCGCGCTCGAACTCCGTGTCCCCGGTCGCCGCCACGTACCGGCGCACCGCATCGGCGATGTCGGCGTTGATGTGGAACGCCGCCGTCCCCGCCGGCCAGTACCCCGAACACTCCTGACCCCGGATCGTGCGCCACGGGAACGCCGCACCCTTGAGCCCCAACTGCTCGGCGCGCTCGTAGGCCTGCGGGAGGATCGACTGCCGCCACCGGAGCATGTCCGCCGCCGCGTGCGGGGCCAGGTGCACGAGCACCGGGAGGCAGAACGTCTCGGCGTCCCAGAACGTGTGGCCGTCGTAGCCCTCGCCGGTGAGCCCCTTCGCGCCGATCGCGCGCCGCTCCGCCCGCGCGCCCGCCTGCAGCACGTGGAACGTCGCGAACCGCACGGCCTGCTGCAGCTCGGCGTCGCCGTCGATCTCCACGTCTGCGGTCTGCCAGAACTCGTCCAGGTAGGTGCGCTGCTCGCCGGTCAGCCCCTCCCAGCCGGTGTAGCGGGCCGCGGCCAGCGCCGCGCGCACCTGGTCGTGCAGCGCCGGCAGCGACCGCCGCGACGACCAGCCGTAGGCCAGGTACTTCACCAGCCGCAGCGGCTTGCCCGGCTCCAGCCGCGCGATCACCGTGGTGCGCGCGATGTCGTCGGACGCCTCGGAGCTCACCTCGGCGGTCTCCGGGCCGTGCACCTCGTGGTCCATCGCCGCCGCGACGTGCAGGCCGGAGCGCCGGGTCGTGTGGATCAGGTACGCGCCCGCGCCGCTGCTGCCGTACTGCTCGGACACGAGCGGGTCGGTGAGCGCGGCCTCGACGCGCGGGTCGGCCTCGTTGCGGCTGGGCAGCTGCTCGTTGGCCACCAGCTCGGACTGGAGCACGACCAGGGCGGGTGCGTCGACGACCTCCACCTCGTACTCGATCGCTGCGATCGCCCGCTGGGTCAACGACACCAACCGGGTCGAGCGCACCCGCACCACCCGCCCCGCAGGCGACTCCCACTCCACGTCCCGCGACAACGTGCCCGCCCGCAGGTCCAACACCCGCTCGTGCCGGTGCAGCCGCCCGTAGCGCAGGTCGAACGGCTCATCCTCCACCAACAGCCGGATCAGCTTCCCGTTGGTGACATTGATGATCGTCTGCCCCGACTCCGGATACCCGTACCCGCCCTCCGCGTACGGCAGCGGCCGCCGCTCGTAGAACGAGTTCAGATACGTCCCCGGCATCGCGTGCGGCTCCCCCTCATCGAGGTTGCCCCGCAGCCCGATGTGCCCGTTGGACAGCGCGAACACCGACTCGACCTGACCCATCCGGTCCAGGTCCAACCACGGCTCCCGCACGACCCACGGCTCGACCGCGAAGACGCGGCCTGGATCGGGGCTCATGAGGTGCCCTCCAGCAGCTCGGCGAGGTCGGTGACGACGACGTCGGCGCCGTGCTCCTTCAGCGCCTCGGCCTGCCCGAGCCGGTCGACCCCGACCACGAAGCCGAACCCGCCCGCCCGGCCGGCGGCGACGCCGGCCAGGGCGTCCTCGAACACGACGGCCTCGTCCTTGCCCACCCCGAGGTCCTGGGCGGCGGCGAGGAACGTGTCGGGGGCGGGCTTGCCGGGCAGCCCGCGCTCCTTCGCCGTGATCCCGTCGACGCGGTGGTCGATGAGGTCGGCGAGCCCCGCGACCTCGAGCACCTGCTTCGCGTTCGCCGAGGACGACACGACGGCCGTGGCCAGCCCGGCCTCCTTGACCGCGCGCAGGTAGCGCACCGATCCGGGGTAGACCTCGACCCCGACGGTGACGATCTTCTCCTGGACCAGCGCGTTCTTGCGGGTGGCGAGCGCGTACACGGTCTCGGCGTCCGGGGGGTCGTCCGGGCCGCCCGCGGGCAGCTCGATGCCGCGGGAGCGCAGGAACGAGTCCGTGCCCTCCAGCCGGGGCTTGCCGTCGACGTAGGCGGCGTAGTCGGTGGCGATGTCGAAGGGCCGGAACTCGGTGCCCTCACGTTCGGCGCGGGCCCGCAGGTACTCGTCGAACATCTGCTTCCACGCCGCGGCGTGCACGCTCGCGGTGTCGGTCAGCACGCCGTCGAGGTCGAAGAGGCACGCGCGGGTGCCGTCGGGAAGGCCCAGCATGTGGGCACGGTACCGAGCCCGCGATCACTCGGGGAGCCGGAGCCGGCGACTCGTCCGGCGGATCGCGGCGACCCGGCGGCTACGCGGGCAGCCGGATCGTCCGGGCGGTCGCCGCGCCGCCGGTCACCCGCACCTCGCACCCGCCCTCGACGGGCCGGGCGGCGAGGGTGAGCAGGCCGCCCTCGGGCCGCGGTTCGATGTCGCGCTGCACGACCTCGCGCACCGCGGCGAGGATCTGCATCGGGGTCACCGGGATCGGGTGCAGGGTGGGCTCGACGTCCACCGCCACCTGCAGCCGCCTGCCGAACCGGGCCTGTTCCAGCTGCAGGTACCCGTGCACGGCGGCGAGCTCGTCGCCGAGCGTGCTGCCGCCCACCCGGTCCGCGGCCCGCGACAGGTCGGCGAACCCGATCAGCAGGTCCCGCGCCCGCCCGGGGTCGGTGCGGATCAGCGCGGCGATGGTGTTCAGCGAGTTGTAGACGAAGTGCTGCTCCAGCCGCCGCGTCATCCCCGCCTCCTCGGCGGGCGGCTCTGGCGCCGGCTCCTCCTCGACCGGGGCGGACGGCTCGTCGGCGGCCGCGGGTGGCTCCTCGGGCGCGGGTGGCGCCTGGGGCGCCTCGGCCGGGGCGCTCGGCGGCTGTTCGGCCGCGGGCGCGGGCTCCGGGGGGTTCGCCCACCGGTCGTCGCGGACCTCGGCGGGGTCGACCAGCCCGCGCCAGAACGGGCGGCGCATGCGGCCGCCGCCGATCCAGCCGGAGAACTCGGCGAGGCCCACCAGCTCCGGGCGGGCCCACCGGGCGTGGCGGGCTGCCGCGGGTGGCACCGCGTCGAGGAACGCAGGCGCCTGCTGCTCCCGTTCGGCCAGCGCCTCGGCGAGCCGGCGCCGCTCCCCCAGCGACACCCCGACACGACCCACGTAGTGCAGCGCGCCGGGACGCTCCTGCACCGGCGCGCCGAGCAGGAGTGTGCCCACCGTCTCGGGCCGGTGCGGGTCGGCGGGCGTCCAGCCGCCGACGAGCACCTGCCGGGTGCGGGTGACGGGCACGCGCAGCCAGAACCGCGACCGCCCGCCCGGGTGGTAGCGGCCCCGCAGGTGCCGGGCGTGCAGCCCGTCGGCGCCCTTCTGCTCGGCGATGGCGAGCATCGTGTCGATCTCGGTGGCCGGCAGCGGCGAGGTGGTCCACACCGGCGGGCTGGGGAAACCGAGCCCGTCGAGCAGGGCGCGGCGCTCGGCGTAGGGCAGCTGGGTGGTGCTGTGGCCGTCGAGCCACAGCAGGTCGGCGACCTGGTAGTCGACGGGGATGCGCCGGATCGTGGCCTCGGTCGGGCGGTGGCGGGCGCTGCGGCGGGCGATCAGCCGCGGCCGCACGGCGTGCTCCTCGCCGCGGGCGACGAGCGTGCCGTCGAGGACCATGCCGCCGGGCGGCGAGCGGCGCAGCAGCGGCTCGGCGAGCTCGGGGTAGGCCGACGTCATCGAGTTGTCGGCACCGGAGAGCAGCCGCACCCGCCGCCGCCCCGGCTCCACGTAGGCGATGCAGCGGTGGCCCGTCCACGCCACCTCGACCACCCAGTCGGAACCGCTGGGCGGGTCGCCGGTGACGGTGGCCGGCTGCATCGGTGGGACGAGGGCGGGCACGCCGCTGCGAGTCCCCCGCTCCGTCACGGACTCACCGTAGCCGCCCCTCGACTGCACGTCGCCGGGCACGTGGGGGACGATCGAAGCATCATGACCCTCACCGACCGGCTTCCGCCCACCGCCGACCCCGACGCCCTCGTCGAGGCGTTCACCGACTGGGCGTTCTCCGAGCGCGGCCTGTCGCTCTACCCGGCGCAGGAGGAGGCGCTGCTCGAGCTGGTGACCGGGGGGAACGTGATCCTCTCGACGCCCACCGGGTCGGGGAAGTCCCTCGTCGCGGTCGGCGCGCACGCCGCGGCCCTCGCCCGCGGGGAGCGCACGTTCTACACCGCGCCGATCAAGGCGCTGGTCAGCGAGAAGTTCTTCCAGCTCATCGACGTCTTCGGCGCCGAGAAGGTCGGCATGCTCACCGGGGACGCCGCCGTCAACGAGAAGGCCCCGATCATCTGCTGCACGGCGGAGGTCCTGGCCAACATCGCGCTGCGCTCCGGACCCCGCGCCGACATCGGCTCGGTGGTCATGGACGAGTTCCACTTCTACGCCGACCCGGACCGCGGCTGGGCGTGGCAGGTGCCGCTCATCGAGCTGCCGCAGGCGCAGTTCCTGCTGATGAGCGCCACGCTCGGGGACGTGTCGTTCTTCCGCGACGACCTCACCCGGCGCACCGGCCGCGACACCGCGGTGATCACGTCGGCCGAGCGGCCCGTGCCGCTGCACTTCCGGTACGTCCTCACCCCGCTGCACGAGACGATCGCCGAGCTGCTCGCGGGCGACGAGGCCCCGATCTACGTCGTGCACTTCACCCAGGCCGCGGCCGTCGAGCGGGCGCAGGCGCTGATGAGCGTCAACGTCTCCTCCAGGGAGGACAAGCAGGCCATCGCCGAGCTGATCGGCCGGTTCCGGTTCACCGCGGGCTTCGGCAAGACGCTGTCGCGGCTCGTGCGCCACGGCATCGGCGTGCACCACGCCGGGATGCTCCCCCGCTACCGCAGGCTCGTCGAGACGCTCGCCCAGGCCGGGCTGCTCAAGGTCATCTGCGGCACCGACACCCTCGGCGTGGGGATCAACGTGCCGATCCGCACGGTGCTGTTCACGGCGCTGTCGAAGTTCGACGGCAAGCGCACCCGCCTGCTCAAGGCGCGGGAGTTCCACCAGATCGCGGGCCGAGCGGGCCGCGCGGGGTTCGACACCGTCGGCACGGTCGTCGCCGAGGCGCCCGAGCACGAGGTGGAGAACGCCCGCCTGCTCGCCAAGGCGGGCGACGACCCCAAGAAGCGCCGCCGCGTGGTGCGCAAGCAGCCGCCGGAGGGGTTCGTCGGCTGGTCGCAGACGAGCTTCGAGAAGCTGCAGAAGGCCCAGCCCGAGCCGCTCACCAGCCACTTCCAGGTCACGCACGCGATGCTGCTCAACGTGATCTCCCGCCCGGGCGACGCGTTCGCGGCGATGCGCCACCTGCTGGAGGACAACCACGAGCCGCGGGCCCGCCAGCGCAAGCACATCCTGCGCGCGATCGCGATCTACCGGGCCCTGCGCGCGGCCGGGGTGGTCGAGGAGCTGCCCGAGCCCGACGAGGAGGGCCGCCGCGTCCGGCTCGTCGGCGACCTGCAGCTGGACTTCGCGCTCAACCAGCCGCTGTCGCCGTTCGCGCTGGCCGCGATCGAGCTGCTCGACCGGGACTCGCCCGAGTACGCGATGGACGTGCTGTCGGTGATCGAGGCGACGCTCGACGACCCGCGCCCGGTCCTGCAGGCGCAGGAGAAGAAGGCGCGCGGCGAGGCCGTCGCGGCGATGAAGGCCGAGGGCATCGAGTACGAGGAGCGCATGGCGCTGCTCGAGGACGTCACCTACCCGAAGCCGCTCGACGAGATGCTGCACGCGGCGCTCGAGACCTACCGCCGCGGCCACCCGTGGGTGGCGGACGCGCACCTGTCGCCGAAGTCGGTGGCACGCGACATGTACGAGAAGTCGATGACGTTCGTCGAGTACATCGGGCACTACGGCCTCGCCCGCTCGGAGGGCCTCGTGCTGCGCTACCTCGCCGACGCCTACCGCGCGTTGCGCCAGACCGTCCCGGACGAGGCCAAGACCGAGGAGCTCGTCGACGTCGAGGAGTGGCTCGGCGAGCTGGTGCGCCAGACCGACTCCAGCCTGCTCGACGAGTGGTCCGCGCTCGCCGCCGGCGCGGGTGCGGGCGAGGAGCCCGAGCCGGAGGCGCTCGACGAGACCCCCACCGCGGTCACCGAGAACAAGCGCGCCTTCCGCGTGCTGGTCCGCAACGCGATGTTCCGCCGGGTCGAGCTCGCCGCCCTGCACCGGTTCGACGAGCTGGGCGAGCTCGACGCCGAGGCGGGTTGGGACGCCGAGGCCTGGCGCACGGCGCTCGAGCCGTTCTTCGCCGAGTACGGCGACGACGGCATCGGCACCGGGCCCGACGCCCGCGGACCCCAGCTGTTCTCCGTGGTCGAGGAGCCGGAGCGCTGGATCGTCCGGCAGGTGCTCGACGACCCGGAGGGCCATCGCGACTGGGCCATCACCGCGGAGATCGACCTGGCCGGCTCCGACGAGGTCGGCGAGCCCGTCGTCTGGGTCACCGCCGTCGCGCCGTTCGGCGCCTGACCCCGCTCCCCGACGCCTGCCTCCCCGCGCCCGCCCCGGCGCTTCAGGAATGTGGCTTTCCTGAAGCGCAGCGTCATGAATGTGGCTTTCCTGACGGCGGCCTGACGCCCGGGCCGCCGTCGGGGCGGGCTCGGCCGCGACACGCCGTCCATGATCGGTTGACGATTCGTAAGCGTCAATGAATGATTGACGGTGTGAACTACGAGGAAGCGGTGCGTTGGCTCGACCGGGTGGACCCGGTGGTCGCACGGCCCGACCGGTCGATCACCGCGCGGCTGGACCGGCTCAAGGAGCTGTCCAAGGACGGCGGGCTCACCCGCGACGCCGCGGCCGCGTGGTACGCGCTCGTCGGGGAGATGCGCAGGCTCGCCGACTACTACGAGCGCGACCTCATCCGCAGGCTCCGCGCCGACGGGCTCACCTGGGCGCAGGTCGCCGACGCGGTGCAGGCGCAGCTGTCGAGCCGGCAGGCCGCCCAGGCGAAGTGGAAGCGGCTGCTCGACCCCGGCCGCCGCACCACCACCGGCAACATGCGCCGGGGCGGCCGGCGCAAGCAGACCTCAACCGATCCCCGGCCGTGAACGGCGCGGAGCGGTAGGCTCCGCGCCAAGATCGCCCAGTTCCGGGGCGGTCCTTGACGAGCGGGAGCGCGGGCCATGGGCGAGGAAGCGCGGGCGCTCGGCGCCGCGTGGGCCGCCGCCGTGCAGGCGGCGGGCTTCGTGCCGCTCCCGCGTCCGGCGCTGCACGCCGCGCTCGTCGACCGGGCCGAGCGGATGCTCCACGCCGCCTCCGCGGACGGCGACCCGGCCACCGCACGGGCCGTCGGGCGCTGGCTGGTCGACACCCACTTCACCAACCCGGCCGCGCTGGAACGCACGATCGGCGTCCTCGGCCCGGCGCTGGCGCGCATCGACCCCGACCGCGGGGCCACCGCGCTCGCCGCGCTCGCCGCCGGGTACTCCGCCGCGCTGCAGGAGCGCACGCGCGCCGAGCAGGAACGGATCACCACGGCCGCGTTCGCCGCCCGCGCCGCCGCCGAGCAGGCGCGCTGGGCGAGCGAGGCCCGCTTCGGCGTGCTCTTCGCCGACGCGGCCATCGGCATCGCGATCGCCACCGCCGACGGCGAGATCGTGGAGGTCAACCGCGCGCTCTGCGAGATGTTCGGCCGCGCGCCCGGCGACATCCTGCACCGCGACATGCACGAGTACGTCTCGGAGGACGACGGCGAGCTGCTGCAGGTGGTGCGCGCGATGCAGTCGGGCGAGCGCGAGCACGCCCGGCTCGAACGGCCCTTCCCGCACGCCGACGGCACCACGATCTGGACCGAGCTCGTCCTGTCGCTGGTCCGCGCGCCCGACGGGGCACCCCGCTTCGTCGTCGCCATGGTCGCCGACGACACCGAGCGCCACCGGCTCGAGACCTCCCTGCGCCACCAGGCCCTGCACGACCCGCTGACCGGCCTGCCCAACCGGACCCTGTTCTTCGAGCGGCTCGAGGCCGCGCTCGACGCCGGCAGGCGGGTCGGCGTCTGCTACCTCGACCTCGACGACCTCAAGGCGGTCAACGACACCCTCGGCCACGAGGTCGGCGACCAGGTGCTGCAGGCCGTGGCGCACCGGCTCGCCACCGAGATCGGCGAGGACGGCGGCGTCGGCGCGGGGCGGAGCCTGGTCGCCCGGATGGCGGGCGACGAGTTCGTGGTCCTCGTCGAGGGGCCCGAGGCCGAGCCGCTGCGCGTGGCCGAGCGGGCCCTCGACGTCGTGCGGCGCCCGGTCGTGTCCGGCCCGCACCGCATCGTGGTGTCGGCGAGCATCGGCGTCGTCGAGCGCGCCGACAGCGGGTCGGGCAAGGGCGAGCTGGTCGGGGCCGCCGACCTCATGCGCGCGGCCGACACCACCCTCCAGTGGGCCAAGCAGGACGGGCGCAACCGGGTCGCGGAGTTCGACGCCGAGCGCCACCGGGCCGCCGTGGCCCGCTTCGAGCTGTCGGCCCGCCTCCCGGAGGCGCTCGACGCCGGCGAGTTCGTGGTGGAGTACCAGCCGCTCGTACGCCTGTCCGACCAGCGGCTGGTCGGGGTGGAGGCGCTGGTGCGCTGGCAGCCGCCCGGCGGCGACCGCATCGGTCCGGACGCCTTCATCCCGGTCGCGGAGGAGACCGGGCTGATCGTGCCGCTCGGGCGCTGGGTGCTCGGCGAGGCCTGCCGGCAGGCCGCCCGCTGGCGCGACGAGAACCCGGACACCCAGCTTTTCGTCAGCGTCAACGTGGCGGCCCGCCAGGTCCGCGAGCCCGGCATCGTCGCCGACGTCACGCGCATCCTCGCCGAGTCCGGCTGGCCGGCGCACGCGCTGCAGCTGGAGCTCACCGAGGGCGACCTCATGGGCACCACCGGGGAGCCGCTCGACGCGCTGCGCGACCTCGCCGCGATCGGCGTGCGCATCGCGATCGACGACTTCGGCACCGGCTACTCGAACCTCGCCTACCTGCGCACGCTGCCCGTGCACGCGCTCAAGCTCGCCGGGCCGTTCCTCACGCGACCGTTCTGCACCGGCGGGGACCAGGAGGACGACTGCGACGAGACCGACCTCGAGGTGCTCGAGCTGCTCATCGAGCTCGCCCACACGCTCGGGCTGTCGGTCACCGCCGAGGTCGTGGAGACCGAGGCCCAACTGGAGCGGCTGCGCAAGCTCGGCTGCGACACGGGGCAGGGCTGGTACTTCGCCCCGCCCGTGCCCCCGTCGGCCGTGCCCCCCATGCTCCGCGGGCCGCTCGGACCGGCCTGATCGTCCCGCCGCCTGATCGTCCCGCCGTCAGAGGCGCTTGAGGCCGCTCAGGACGCGGCGCATCAGCTCCAGGTCGGGCCCCTCGACGCCGGTGCTGCGGTGGACGGCCACGCTGCCCCCGGCCGCGAGGTCGCCGACGAGCACCCGCGCCACCCCGAGCGGCACGCCGACGTGGGCGGCGATCTCCGCCACCGAGCGCGGCTCCTGGCACAGCCCCAGCACGGCGTGGTGCTCGCCGGTGAGGCCGGCCGGCGCCGCGTGCGGGACCGCGGACACGAGCGTCTCGATCGACAGCTCGTAGGCCGCGCGCGTGCGGCCGCGGGTGAACACGTACGGGCGCACGAACGCCGACCCGCCCGCGACCGGCTCGTCCTCGGCCGGCTCCTCCTGCGGCGCGGGCCGCGGGACCGGCGAGGGCGCCGGTCGCGGCGTGGGCCTGGGCGGGGGCGGCGGGGCCTCCGGGCGGGAGGCCGCGGGGTCCGGGCGGCGTTTGCGCCTGCGGGCGCCGCCGAAGCGGGCCCCGGTCAGCCCGACCACGGGCCCGTCCGGCTCCTCGGCCGCCGGTCGGTCGTCCGCCGGCGCGGGCTCCGCCGCGGGGGCGCCGTGCTGGCGCGCTCCGGCGTGGTGGGCCGGTGGGTCGGCCGCCGGCACGACCGGGAGGGCGGCGGTGTCGGCCTCCGCCTCCTTCTTCTGCCTGGCCGCGCGCTTGCGCCGCTGCGCGCCGCCGAACCGAGCGCCTGTGGTGCCGATCGCGGGCCACGACTCGTCGTCGTCCGCGGGATCGTGCACGGTGTCCACTTCGTGGCCTCCCCCGTTGCTCCGAAGTGGGTCAACCATGTCGACAACGCGTTACGATCACGTTACCCAGCCGTTCCGCCGCCATGACGTTTGGTGATCATCTGATCACGTGCAGTGAGTGACGGCGCCGCCCGCGTGGCGGTGGGACGATCAACGGCATGACGCATCCCATCCGGATCGGTGTCCAGCTGCAGCCTCAGCACGCCGATTACGCGCAGATCCGCGCCGCCGTCGCCGAGGCCGAGGCCGCCGGGGTCGACATCGTGTTCAACTGGGACCACTTCTTCCCGCTGTCCGGCGACCCCGACGGCAAGCACTTCGAGTGCTGGACGATGCTCGGCGCGTGGGCCGAGTCCACGACCCGGGTCGAGTTCGGCGCCCTGGTGAGCTGCAACAGCTACCGCAACCCCGATCTGCTCGCCGACATGGCCCGCACCGTCGACCACATCTCCGGCGGTCGGCTCGTCCTCGGCATCGGCGCGGGCTGGTTCCAGCGCGACTACGACGAGTACGGCTACGAGTTCGGCACCGCCGGCCGCCGGTTGGCCGACCTCGCGCAGGCGCTCCCCCGCATCCGGGCCCGCTGGGCCAGGCTCAACCCCGCCCCCACCCGCGACATCCCCGTGCTGATCGGCGGCGGCGGGGAGCGCAAGACGCTGCGCTACACCGCCGAGCACGCCACCATCTGGCACAGCTTCGGCAACGTCGAGGTGTTCCGGCGCAAGTCGGAGATCCTCGACCGTCACTGCGCCGACGTCGGCCGCGACCCGGGTGAGATCGAACGCTCCGTCGGCGTGTCCCGGCCGCCGCAGGAGGTCGCCGACGACCTCGTCGCGGCGGGGGCGAGCCTGTTCACGATCGGCGTGAGCGGCCCGGACTACGACCTCGGCCTGGTCAAGGAGTGGGTCGCCTGGCGCGACGCCAGGAGCTGACGCGCGCCCGGGCGCGGCGTCGGTGCTCCTAGGCGGGCACCGACGCCCGCTGCTCGGCGTCCCGCTTGGCCACCTCGGCGCGCACCAGCGGGATGACCT
>Ga0310840_101067_pt1 | contig 13244 bp, 7 predicted proteins | sample SM_ome_8_FD_201304 | JGI IMG/M metagenome (GOLD analysis project Ga0310840, IMG submission 201304) | Sorghum-adapted microbial communities enriched on stacked mutant (SM) sorghum from Joint BioEnergy Institute, Emeryville, California... ...
TCGTGACTTCACTCCTTAAGTTTTCTTGTTTGGTCACTTGAAAACTTCTCCAAGTTGGGGTGAAGTCCCTTTTTTATGTCCGAAAATCCTTACAAATCAAGGCCTTGGATTATTGCAAAACGCTCAATCCTTTTAACCCAAAGACCTGAGTAATACACGCATTAACTGCTTGTTCAGCTGCAGCTCCGATTAGCCCAATTTCGGATGAATATAAAGAACTATGTTCTCGCGGTTCATTTCTCAGCGGTAATGACAATCCAATAAGCGCTAAGTTCAAACTGTTCACGCTTGCTTCAAGTAACCGAATTGTATCTTTTCTCAGTAAGGACGGCATTTTAATTTTTTCCTCACATTTTTTATTTTCCTATTCCCCGTTTTGACCAGCACGAACCAAACAGACGCTCATACCTGTCGGTCCTCAGGTTGCTTTATCACTCTCGTTGATTTTCTCAAACACCGATTTCATGATCCACGATTTGACGGCGTTCTGAAAGTCCAGGTTGTCCATGATCATAGCAAACATGCGGTCGTTTTGTCCCATGCGGCCGATGACTTTCTCAAGGAACACTTCGTCGAATACATACTTGAAGTTGTCGATTGTGTTATTGCGGGCCGATTGGACAATCTGATCTTCTTCCAATATGTCTTGCTCGATCTGGTCGAAAAACAGCTTGTCGGCGCCCCTGAAGTCGGTGCCAAAGCGTTTGTTAAGTATATCAATTATCGAAGACAGGTACACTTGCTTTTCTTCCCGAATGATCCCCGTTCCAACATCCGTCATTCCTTTGAGCTTTACCGGCTCCTCGCCCATCAGCGAGATATTACCGTTGCTCGTCTCCTGCAAGCGGTAATATTCGAGTGCCACATCATCGTCGAGGTTGACATGTTTCGCGCCTCGAGTCGGCAGTTTCCGCAGCAGCAACTGCCCATACGCGTACAACTTGTGCAACGGTACGGACTGGAACGGCGCAATCTGCGTGATAAACGCGTACGCCCGAATAAAAGCGGCCAGTGTGCTGCGGAACTCCTCCTGCTCCTCCTTCGTTTTCGCCTTGAAACGATCGACGGCGGGATCGACGTACTGGTGCAGCCGGCCGATATCGGATTTTTGTTGCTGCGCCTTCGGACGGAAAAATACTTTGCAAAACGCGTCAATCTCGGACTGCCAGTAGATTTGGAAGTCGTCCAGCTTGTTTTTAAGATCGCTCAGCAGATTCAGATCCGTTTCCTGCTCCAGCTCCGTCTTTCCGCAGTAGGGCAGAAACGCCTTTTTGATGTCTTCCGGTTCGTTGACGAAGTCGAGGATGAACGTATCTTCTTTCCCCGGATATGTCCGGTTGAGCCGGGACAGCGTTTGAACTGCCTGAATGCCAGACAACTTTTTGTCCACGAACATCGTGTGAAGCAACGGCTGGTCGAAACCGGTCTGATATTTGTCGGCCACGATCAGCACCTGGTAATCATCCGTATCGAACTTCTCGGGCAGCTCTTTCTCGCCGAATCCGTTGAGCTGCGGTTCCGTGTACTCTTGCCCGTCGTCGATGACGGTGCCCGAGAAGGCGACCAGCGTCTGGATATCGTTGTAGCCCTTTTCGCGAATATAGGCATCGAAGGCTTGCTTGTATCGCAGGGCGTGAAGCCGGGAGCTGGTCACCACCATCGCTTTCGCTCTGCCGCCAATTTTGTGCCGGGTAACGCGCCGGAAATGTTCGATCATCACTTCCGTCTTTTGCGCCAGGTTGTGCGGATGCAGGCTCACAAACCGGGCGATGGACCGTTTGGCGGCACGCTCGTCCACAAGCGGATCGTCCTCGATCGCTTTGGCCAGCTTATAGTAGGTCTTGTAAGTGACATAGTGTTTCAACACGTCCAGGATGAAGCCCTCTTCGATCGCCTGGCGCATCGAATAAAGATGGAACGGCTGGTAATTTCCGTTCTCATCCTTTCGTCCGAACATCTCGATCGTTTTGTGCTTCGGCGTGGCGGTAAAGGCGAAGTAGCTCAGATTGCGCTGCGGCCCCTGTTTGGCGAGCTCCTTGAGAATTTCTTCTTCCGCATCATCTGCCGCCGCATCCAGTTGGACCTGAAGCTTCTCGGCTTCTTCCAGCGTCGGGGCGGCCAGCACCTGCTTGACCGCGTCAGCTGCCTTGCCGGATTGCGAGCTGTGCGCTTCATCCACGATCAATGCAAAATTTTTGCCGCTCAAATTGCCGACCTGATCCAGTATGTACCCGAACTTCTGCAACGTCGTAATGATGATCCTGGCGCCGCTGTTCAGGGCCTGCGCCAACTGTCTTGAGCTCTCCTTAATCGGACGGACGACACCCTGAACATGCTCGAACTGATAGATGGTGTCCTGCAGTTGCCGATCCAGCACGATCCGGTCGGTAATGACGATGACGGAGTGAAAGATCGGTTTATGGTCTTTATCGTGCAGACTCGACAACCGATGGGCGAGCCAGGCTATCGAATTGCTTTTGCCGCTGCCGGCCGAATGCTGAATCAGGTAGTTGTGGCCTGGTCCATTCTGCAGCACGTCGGCTTCGATCTTTCGCACGGCGTCGAGCTGATGAAAGCGGGGGAAAATCATTGTTTCCTTACGGACCGTCTTGCCGTCGACCACCTTTTCCTCCACTTGCAGATGCAGGAACCGGTGCAGGATGTCCAGCCAGCTGTCCCGCTGCCAAATGTCCCGCCACAAGTACGACGTGCGAAAACCGCTCTCGTTGTCCGGCGAGTTGCCCGCGCCATTGTTATAACCCCGGTTAAACGGCAGAAAGTGAGTCTGGCTGCCGTTCAGGCGCGTGGTCATGTACGCTTCGTCCGGGTCGACGGCGAAATGGACAAGCGCCCGCTTTTTGAATTGGAAAAGGAGTTCGTTCGGGTCCCGATCATGTTTATACTGCCGCTTGGCGTGCTCGACGGTTTGGCCGGTAAAATGGTTTTTCAGCTCGACCGTAGCCACGGGCAAACCGTTGACGGCGAGCACCATGTCCAGCGAATTTTCGTTGCGGGTGCTGTAATGGACCTGTCGCGTGACGGTCAGGATGTTTAGTTCGTACTTTGCCTTCGCTTCCGGGTTCAACCCGCTGGCCGGTTTGAAAAAGGCCATTTTGATCGGGACGTTGTAGAGGTCGAACCCTTTACGCAGCACTTTCAGCATGCCGTCCCGCTGCAGCACCTGGACGAGCCGCCTGATGACTTCCTTCTCCGTATCAGCGCCAAAAAAGCCGACCAGCCGGTTCCACTCGTCCGGTTGGCTCGCCCGGATAAATCGGATCACCGTCTTCGGGAACAACGCCAGTTCCCGGTCGTATTCGGCCGGATCGCCTTTCTCGTAGCCCCCATGTTCGACAAGGTGCGTCTCGATTGCATCCTCCAGCGCCCGTTCGGTATGTAGGGGTGACATGGACGTTTACTCCTTTCCTACGGGTATCGATTCGGTCGAAACCGCCAATTTTTCCCGCACGTCGATTTGTCCGGTTACGGCGGCAGTGATGAGGGCTTTGCGGTATTCGTTGATAAGTTCGACTTGTTTCTCAAGTTTCTTAACTACTTTATCGATTTTTTTTGTCTTGTCATCAATGTGTTTTAAAATGGCGTTCTGTTCATCAATTGGGGGGAAGCAAATACGCAGATTTCTAATTATGTCCTGGCTGATATTAGGTTGACCTCCACCCAGTGCTAAAGAAACAATATGTTTTCTATTCGCCATTAACCAATAAAATACAAATTTCGTGTCAACATCTTTGGGTGAGTAAAGTGCACAACAGGCTTGATTGGTGGCTGCAGATGTTTGTAAAATAGCTAACTTTCCAATCGAAGCCCCGTACATTGCAATTAATAGTGTACCGGGTGGATACAATTTAAGAGAACTATAGTTTGAAAGAGCAGTTTTAGTAATATGCTTTGAAGTTTCATGTAGTTCACCATCGTTCAGGTCTCCAGTAATCACCCACGGAATATCGCCGTCATAATACGCTATTTCATTTGAATCAGGTGTAGTCCCGCTGCCGATTCCCCTAAAAATGTGGGTCAACTTCATAATTTTCCAATGCGCCGGAACTTCTCCTAACCACTCAATTCCCGAATCTTTCATTGGGACATTGGGATTAAGTCCCTTAGTCACTGCTCGCGTAATAAGTGCTTGTCTCTTCTCTTGCAACAGATCTATCAGAAGCTGTTTTTTCTCAACGAGTTGATCGAGTTTAGCGGTTTGTTGATCGAGAAAGGAAACAATTTTGTTTTGTTCCTCAAGTGATGGTAAAGGGATAATGCTATCCTTAAATGCATTCTGACTAAGGCCAAAGCGGGTGACACCGTTAGCCATCCTTTCGTATTGAAAGCGAAATAACTTGGAGGAAAAAAGATAATTTAGAAAACAACCATTCAATATGTTGCTGTCTGGACGTATAAGCGCCAGATGATATCCACATAAAAGATTTGTTATGTTCTCGGCAACAAACGCGGCAATTGCTATATCATCAGGTCTTTCCGAGTCCTTTGTTACCAGAACATCCCCGACCCGAACATGAAACTTCCTGATCTCTTCCAACCGTGCTGATGCTTGCATAAAATCAATATCAGATGTAATTTTGCTGTATTTATACACATCTACATAGTTACACAAGAGGACTGGATGTTCAGATTCGGATGTATTTTTGTCCACGTTACTAAAGCGGATACTTGCTACATATTTTAATTTCTTCAAATCCCAATGTTCTGGAATGTTTTCAATCCAAGGGACACCCGATATATCCGATATCTGAAGTGATGGGTCAAATTTCAACATTACGATTTCCTTCTTTCTACCGAAATGGTAAGAGCCGATAAAAGTTCGTTTATCTCATCTTCGATAGTTCGGATTTCTTTTTCAATCTCCTCCAACGGCCGCATCGGCGTGTACTCATAGAAATGCCGAGTAAACGGAATCTCGTAACCGATCTTCGTCTTGTCCTCGTCGATCCACGCGTCCGGTATGAACGGCTTCACTTCCCTCTCGAAATACTCGTGAATGTCCTCTTTCAGCGGGACGTTTTCGTAATCCCGCAGTTCCGGATCGGGTTCGGGGTTTCCTTTTGAATCCAAACATACATCGGCTGTTTCGTCCCGTTCGGACAAGGCGGAGAGAATCGCCTTTTGGATCGGGGCTTCCAGCGTCTGGCCCGCGGCCTTGAACACCTGTTTCAACACTTTCACAAACTCGTCCCGGTTCTTGTACAGCTTGTCCGATCGCAGCGACAGAAGCATGTCCAGGATCTCTTGCTGACGCTTCTTGCCGGCTTCGATTTCCGCTTTGGCAGCCTCGCCTTTCTTACGGGATGTTGCCAGATTTTTGAATGCTGACTGCTCCTTGAGTAGCTCGATACGCTCTTCCGACACTTGGAAGTTCAGGCGCAGCGGCCGTTCCACCGTAATCCTCTGATAGCCGAAGTCGGCGTTGTAAAAAATTTTGCTGTACTTCCCTTCCGCAAACTCCCCGTGAATCCGGGTGATCTCCTCGATATGGGCGTCGGACAGTTCGTTGCGCTTGTCGCCCAGGCTTTTACGCATTTTTTGGAAGAACGACACCGCGTTGATGAGCTGGATTTTCCCTTTGCGGCGGGCGCTCTTCCGGTTGGTGACGACCCAGATGTATGTTGAGATGCCGGTATTGTAAAACAACTGATCCGGCAACGCCACGATCGCTTCCAGCAAGTCGTTTTCGATGATCCAGCGCCGGATGTTGCTTTCTCCGGAATCGGCGCCTCCGGTAAAAAGCGGCGAACCGTTGAATACGATAGCCAAACGGCTGCCGCCATCCGAGACCGGCTTCATTTTTGAGATCATATGCTGCAAAAACAACAACGACCCGTCGTTGATGCGCGGCAGTCCGGCACCGAAACGGCCGCTGTAGCCGAGGTTTTCATGCTCGTCCCGAACCTCCTTCTCGACCTTCCTCCATTCCACACCGAATGGCGGATTGCTGAGCATGTAATCGAACTTTTCGTGTTTCAACTGGTCATTGGAGAAGCTGTTTCCGAACTTGATGCGGGACGGGTCTTGCCCTTTCAGCAGCATGTCCGCCTTGCAGATGGCATACGATTCCGGGTTCAGTTCCTGGCCGAACACTTTGAGCTGCGCATCCGGGTTGAGCGAATGAAGCACTTCCTCGGCCACGGACAGCATGCCGCCCGTACCGCAGGCGGGGTCGTACAGCGTGCGGATGATCCCTTTTTTGCGCAAATCGGCGTTCTCGTCTTCGTTGAACAGCAGATAGACCATCAGCTTGATGACTTCACGGGGCGTAAAATGCTCCCCGGCCGTCTCGTTCGACTGTTCGGCGAATCGCCGGATCAGCTCTTCGAAGATATAGCCCATGGTCATATTGTCGATCCGATCCGGATGCAGATCGATCGACGCGAACTTCTCCACCACCTGGTACAGCAGGTTGGCCTCGTCAAGACGGCGAATCTGATCAGCGAAGCTGAAGTAGTCCATGATGTCCCGCGCGTCGTCCGAAAAGCCTTGGATATAGTTCGTCAAATTGGCCGCGATGTTGTTCGGATCCGCTAGAAGAGACGGAAAATCGTAGCGGCTGATATTATAGAACTTCTGTTTTGCTTCCCGCTCAAGGACGGGGGCCACATGTTGGATGTTCCTGGCGCGGAGCTCTTCCAGACGCTTCAACACGGCTTCTTTGGTCGGCTCCAGTACACAGTCGAGTCGACGAAGAACGGTAAACGGCAGAATGACCTTGCCGTAGTCGGATTGCTTGTAATCGCCTCGCAGCAGGTCGGCGACGGACCAGATGAAATTGGCGATTTCACGGAAATTGACGTTCATGATGTTCTCCTTCCTTAGCATAATTTGCTTCAATGAATTATAATACTATAGAAATTGACAGAAGATTGTCCCCAAATGAATGTTCTCGTACTTTTCATTCATCCTAATAACGTTATGACATAAAAGCATTTCGACAAAATGTGCCAGCCACCTTCCTAAAACAGTAATTTCAATGCTTTAGGAAGCTGATGTGTGAAGAAATTTCCGCGTCTATAGATCTTCGTATAGACCCGCACTACTAAATTTCTGTTGTACAATCTGGTAGGGTTGCTACGGCGTTGCTGCGCAGTAGAATTCGGAACGTTAAAGTGATCGTATTTTGCCACAACGACGCCGTCAAGTTGATGCCCGTTCGAGTCTCTTCATCCACGCAAAAACCCGACCTCTCATGGTCGGGTGGATTCGATGCGCTGGTACAGTATTTACTTACAACCATTTCGAAATTGTCATAACATTTAGATTGCTCCTATCGACCTTCGAAATCCATATATTATTGACTATGTTAATGTCTATTATATTTATTACTGCACTTAACATAGAAAAAACACGTATGTATTCCGCAAAATAAAGTCACGATTTTTACAAAGCAGTGTAATTCCTCATGAACAAGATATAGCGGTTGGCCCAGCGAAATGCAAAAATCCACAACCTCACGCGGTTGTGGATTTGCATGGTGGAGGCGAGGGGATTCGAACCCCTGTCCGAAGATAACGCCACACAGGCTTCTACGGGTGTAGTCACGGTACTCATGTCACCCGAGCGACCGCCCCGTAACCGGCTTTCGCAAGGGTCAGCCTGATTGTCTTCTTCCGCTAGCCCCAGGCGGAGACTAGACGGCGTAGCCCACTAAGGTTGAGCCCTTATCCCGCCACATGGGCGATGGAGGGTAAGAGCACGCGAGCAGTTTTTTAGGCGGCCAGAGCCAGAGAAGGTTGTTGTTGTTTGCCGTTTAAATTTGGCTTCCGCATTGATGAAGCAGACGCGGCCCTGCTACTCGCTTCCCATGCTCGAACTATCCCCGTTTTTAGGTCACTCCACCATTAGTTTTCTTTTGTTATGAGCAACCAGCTAAATACTACTATGTTATATTCTCTGAGAATCGGGCATAACTTATCCTAAGCTGATTCAATCAATTTAATATCCGAGCAAAATAATCTGAACTATAAAATTTACAATCCATATTTTTTTGAATATTCATTTGTTAAGTAGACTAAATCAAGATATTCTAATATTTGTTTTTTCGTTCGAAAACCTTTCGAAGATAATTCTGCATAATTAATTATGACATCTATACCCAGCTTTATTGAGTTAAGTGCTAAATCGAAATCTTCAATCGCTTTCCCCCTATGTACATAGATATGTCTTGAGTTAAGCACATCATCAACAGCAAGTGAACTATATGTACTCATCCCAACTAATGCAATTATCCTTCTTTTTAAAGTCTCGTAACTATCTCCTAGTTCGCTCAGCAGTATTTCAATCGATGTAACTGAACCAAGAACTTGAGCTGAAAACTCAACTGAGTGTATAGCATCTGAAAGCCTATTAGCGGATTGAGAAATGCTCTTCCTAATCGCTCCCGTCAAAAAGTTATATTCAATGATTGCTTTAAATAAATAGCGGTGTTTTTCACTATTAAGTAAGGCATTGATATCACTATAAGTTAGTTCAATTAAGTTAAGTTCATCAATAAACGATCTGCGTCCATCAGTTTCAAAATGAAAATTTCCAGCACTAAAACTCAGTGCCACTAAACTTCTTATTCTATTCCTAGTTTGCTCGACTAAGCCACAAGTTTGTTTATAATTACTATTTAATAAACATATTATGGTCAATAATGATGCAATTTCACGACCTCTTAAAATTGCTGAATCTATTATTCGCTTCCTTTTCTTATCTTTTAACAGTTCTCCAGTTCGCCTTACAGCAATGAACGTGCTAAAATTCTCATAAAATGTTGCATTTCGCATCATGTATGTAATATCGTTCACATGTTTATTTTTATCTGCTATTTCACCAATATTTAGCATTGAAACAATTTGATCCACATGATTTTTTGCAATAATAGTCGCATCACCAAAAATAGGGGATTGAATATTATGGTTTATATCTTTTAGATGAATCCCTTTGAGTGGAAAGAAAAACCACCAATCAGTTCCTAATTCTCTTTTGTTCAAATTTGTCACCTCCTACAAAAATAATGGTACCTAAAACCTCTTTAAATTAACTATCCTCTTGATTATCACTTAACTGATAACCTTTCTTATGCTTCACAGTGAAACAGCAGTGGTTCAAATAACAATGACTTATATGTATTGCGATAAATTCTCTCCTTCTATATCACATTTAACCTAAAATCGTAAAGCAAATACGTCTTTGGGGATTTACATGGTGACGACGAGGAAAGTCGAACTCCTGTCCGAAGATAACGTCACATAAGCGTCTACAGGTGTAGTTACGGCTTTGATGTCGCCTGGGCAGACATGATTGGTCTCTTAAGCCAGCCACGGGCTGAGACTGAACCGCGTGTCCCACTAAAATCTGAACCCTCTTCTAGCACGTGGGCGATGCCAGGTAGGAGCACGTGAGCACATAGACCATTATTTTAATGATTAAACGCATTAAATATCATATCTAATATTTTTTTCATTCCCGTCCAATCGTGGAGTTCTTTTAATTCTGGACGTCTTTTAATATCATCTAATAAGTTAAAATACTTTTTAAGAATTTGTTCTTTATATAATATTTCACCTTGATATTTTCTTAAACTTTGACTATACCCTTTCCATTGTACGGGAATATATTTAGTTGGGTAATCATATTCATCATTATTTGTTAATATGTCACGCCCTAAATATAATTCTATGCTACATGCCAAACCATTTATATCTGTAAATTCAATACCCGTTGGACCTATAGTCGGATAATTTGATGCCATTTCTAAATATGGGTACCGTAAAACTTTAATATTGGGAGGTATATTTATTTTATTTAATGCTAAAATTGCTTCTTCTGCCGCAGTATCATTATCAAACAATGCAATTATCCTATTTCGTATTCCCGAACCAATAAAAGCTTTAACATAGCTAACTAAAGAAGTAGCACTGCCAGACGCGTTAGATTGATCAAAATCCATGAAGGAATAATAATCAACAATATCCGGATATAAACAATCCATCGTCCGTTTAATTACAGCAATATCTGATGATCCCTCGGATATTAGAATAATTTTCTCATTTTTTATATAAGTATTAGCCATACTTTGTAACGATGATTCACAAATTTTTTCTTCTTCAGAAAAATATCCGCCGTCAACTAAATCTGAATAATCGAGAATGACCTTATCTTCATCATCGAACAATTCTAATATTGCTCGGAAAACAAATCTAACGTCAGAACATTTAAACCCATATAATGAATTACCTTCATCATGTTCAAATAAGACATGGTATAACAGTGGATTCTCTTGGGGCTTAATTTTATCTTTCAATTCAAAGTAATATTGTTTTGATGTTACAATATACCTCATCGCTTTTAGCCAATTCTCAAACGTATAATCATCTACCAAAATGTCCTCATCTTCAATTTCTTCGCTAATATATTCTGAGACATCACTATTACATTTATTAAATTCATTAATAGTGTTAGCAAGATTAAACCCCATTACATCCAATCGAAGCTTAATAGTGCGGATTGAATTACAATATTGAAAGGATACTCTCTCCTCGCCATCATCATCAACCCATTTTAATTGCCTTCTATCACTTTCACGGAAAATTGTCATTATTATAGGATCAACGTAACTCTTAAAGTACTCTACTTCAAAATTCGAAAAATATAATGTAGCATAGCTTCCCATGTTTTCCCTCCAAGTTTTTTATGGTTTCAACAAACATTTCATATAAACATAAAAAACATTTGATGTAGAACACTGGATAGCTATCGGTGATCTTAGCTGTCTCTTGACATATACTCCAACAATTCTGTAAGGAATGGAGGCCACTTGGGCCTCCAAATCCAATTTTCTGAATTCATTCCCAGTTAGCAACAATGGTTTTCTCATATAAAATCATATCATCGTTTCTGAATTGAATGGTAAGATACAATTTCCGCGTTTCCCTCTGTATAAACAAGTTGGTAATAAACTTGCCTGCAAGAGTGTGGAGCATCTGCGGATTGGGCGCGTCTGCATCCAGCAATGCGATCATTGTCTGAATATCGTACTTCACAGCGGCAATAAATTCTTCAGATACATGCAATGGTTCGAGATGAAGCGATAACTTTGAATGTTCCGCTGTTTTTTCGGCCAGCTCCTGATTCATTTCGTTCAGCATATCTTGATGGTATGGTTTCGCACGGCCTGCTTGTATATCTTCCTCCACTGACTGGATGCGTCTCCGCAGAAAATTGATTTCCGCTTCAAGATTTGACACTTGAGCGATGATATGTTTGTTTTTCTCGTTGTGATACAATTGTATTTCCTCTTCCAGTTGATTGTCCATCGATAGCCGTAGCAAGGCTGTCCGCAATTTGTTTTTCACAATTTCCTCTACCCGTTCTTTTCTCCAGGCAGAATACGTGCAATACTCCTTGCCTTTTCTCAAATAACCGCCGCAAGTGTAGTATCGATGTCCTCCGGTTTTTGATGAAGTGGAATTTCCGACCATGCGCGATCCGCACTTATCGCAAACCATAATCCCTCGGAGCCAAAAAGGAGAAGTACCTGTTGTTTTGAATGGCTTGTGTGTCTCTCCGCCGCCGTTCCACTTTGACTTTGCCTTTTCCTGACACAACTCAAATAACTCCTTGGTAATGATCGCAGGGTGGGCATTTTCCGTAATAATCCACTCGGAACGATCCCTCCACTTTTTCCCTTTCGTTTGATAATCCTGCTTGTTCCAGCACCGGCGGCCAATATACGCTTCATTATATATAATCGCTCTTATAGTCGAGGCCGACCATTTTCCGCCTTTCTGTGCCGGAATGCCTTTCTCATTCAACTCGGAAGCAATTTTGCGATAGCCTTTATTTTCGTATGCATATTGATGAAATATCCATCGTACAATGTCCACTTCTTCACGCGGCCCAAGCACCCATACCGCTTTTGTTCGCTGATTCCCGAGGGCAATATGCTCAGTACGATAGCCATAAGGCGGCGTGCCGCCGTTGTTAAATCCTTGCTTTGCGTTCTGAGCCATGCCCTTCCGGACTTCTGCCGCAAGATTGGCATTGAAAAACTCGGACGCAACTTCAAGGATGCCTTCAAGCAATTTGTCATGAGGCGTCTCCGCTTCGGTCTGTTCTGTCACGGAAATGACTTTAACTCCGCATTGAGCAAGCAAATACTTGTAGAAAACGTGATGATCCCGATTTCTTGCGAACCGGTCGAATTTGTGAACCACAATGGCATCGAAATTGCGGTTGGCCCGGCGTGCCATCGCAATCATCTTTTGAAATTCGGGGCGGTCATCGGTTTTCGCCGACTTGCCTTTTTCAATGTACTCACGAACAATGATCCATCCACGATCCTGGCAAAACTGTTGGATTGCCTTCAATTGCGCCGGGATGCTGAGTTCCTTTTCCGCCTGACGATCCGAAGATACACGAACATAACTGACGACTTTCATCGAAAAATCCTCCTTGTATGATGGTTTTTGAGCATAAAAAAAGCAGGCACCCCGTTGATGGAATGCCTGCGAGCAAACAGTTGAACATTAAAAAAGCAGGTGCATTTATTTCACACCTGCAACATCACTTATTCAATTTTCTCTCATCCAGTCGAGCCTGGGCGGCCAACCACGTTTTCTCATCAATGATTGCCGGATGAGCATTTTTGGATACGATCCACTCAGCCGGCGGGTTCTGGTTTCCGTTTTCGTTTTTCCTGTTCCAGACCCGTTGTCCCAGATACACCGGATTGGAGAGCAGTGACAAAACCGTTGAAGGAGCCAGTTTTTCCGCAGGATACCCTTCTTCTCTCAACGTGCGGACGATCCTCTTGCCGCCGTATCCTTGCGCCGCCAACGCAAACATTCGCCGGATCATTCTGACTTCATCATCCGGACCGAGTTCAAATGTTACTTTCTTACCGGCCTTCATCCTTCTGTATCCTAGCGGCGCACGTCCGCCGCAGTGAAATCCCTGCTCGGCATTTTCACGCAATCCTTTGAGCGTTTCAAACTTCAAATTGACGTTGTAAAACTCACTCAGAACCTCCAGCATTCCTTCCAGCAAAACACCGTGTGGCGTGTCCGGTTCAGTTGGCTCAGTAGCCGAAAGTACAATAACACCCTGGAAGCTGTCGATTAACTGTGCACAACGATCGTGCGACAGATAATCAATTTTTGCGAAATACTTTGGAAAATACGATGTTTTCTTTTCCGTTCTCACGATTACACCCGTTTTCGTGGTATAATGGT
>Ga0310840_101073_pt1 | contig 13153 bp, 8 predicted proteins | sample SM_ome_8_FD_201304 | JGI IMG/M metagenome (GOLD analysis project Ga0310840, IMG submission 201304) | Sorghum-adapted microbial communities enriched on stacked mutant (SM) sorghum from Joint BioEnergy Institute, Emeryville, California... ...
TGGCGTCATTCACCTTTTGGCGCTGGACCAGGAAATGCAAATGTAAATATTTTGCTCTATTTGTTGGTATAGATGAAACCTCCTTTATAAGGAATCCAATGGTAGCTTTAGTGCAACGCTAGTGAAATTAGGCGGCTCAGTTTCGTTATCGATACAGATCTTGCCGCTTTCGAAAGCATAACGATATACAGTTTCGTTAGCACGTTCACCGGTGGTGCCCAGGCTGCTGCAGCCTTTTTCTATACAGCCGGTTTGTTTGATTGATCAAACAAATCCAAATCACTTATTATCAAGGAGGAGATCCGCTTGAACAGACTCGGAAGCTTCATTGCGAGGAACCGAAGGACCATCGCCATCATGGGCATTGTCCAGTTCGTGCTGCTGGCCGTCATCGGGGCGGCGGCGTGAGTCAACTCTCCCTGAGCCGGTGGGAGGTGCCCGGATCGGAATCGTTCGAAGCCGGGCGGCTGCTGGAGCGACAATTCGACGCCGCAAGCCCGACGCTCGTGCTGCTCGTCACCGCCGGGTCCGGATCGGTGGACGACCCCGCCGTGAGGGAGGCGGGTCTGGCGCTGACGGCCGAGCTGGCGGCGGAACCGGCCGTGCGGCAGGCCGACTCCTATTGGCTGCGCGGCGGTTCCCCGACGTTGCGGGGCGAGGACGGCCGGCAGGCGCTCATCCTCGCCTCGCTGAACGGCACCGTGACCGAAGCCCGGACGGCGCTCGCCGAGCTGTCGCCGCGCTACATGCGCGACAACGGGCTGCTCAAGGTGGAGGTCGGCGGGCAGGACGAGATTTTCCGCCAGACCGCGACGCTCGCCCGGCAGGATTTCGTCCGCGCGGAAATCATCATCCTGCCTGGCGTGGCGCTATTGCTCTTCCTGGTGTACCGCCGTTTCCGGGCGACGGCGCTGACGATCTTCACGGGCCTGTACGCGATGGTCGGGACGCTTGCCGGACTTGCGGGCATCGTCTCGTTCACCGAAGTGTCGACATTTGCGCTGAATCTGGCGCTTGTCATGGGACTCGGGCTCGGCATCGACTATGGCCTGTTCATGATCACGCGCTTCCGCGAAGAACTGGCGGCGGGCCGATCCGCGGAGGAGGCCGTGATCCGGTCGGCGGGCACGGCGGGCCGAACGGTGCTGTTCAGCGGGGTGACGGTGGCGGCCGCCTGCGCGGTGCTGTTCGTGTTCCCGTTTCCGTTCCTGCAATCCTTCGCCTGGACGGGCGTGCTGGTCGTCCTGTTCGGGCTGATCGGCTCGATCATCATCATGCCGGCGTGGCTTGCGATCCTCGGCGGCCGGCTGGCCCGCAGGCGCATGGCGTCAACGGCCGAACGCATGGCCCGTACGGGCCGGTGGAGCCGGTACGCCCGGCACGTCATGAAGCGGCCCGGACTTTATGGCGCGTCCGCGGCAGTGGCGCTGCTGCTGCTTGCCTCCCCCGTCCTCGGCCTGCGCTTCGGCCTGCCCGACCATCGCGTGCTTCCGCCGGATGCTTCCAGCCGCGTCGTGGAAGATCAGAAGAACGCGAACTTCATTGCGGAGGAGACCGACGCGATCCGGATCGTGGCCCCCGCGGTCTCCGATCCCGCCTCCCTGACGGCGGCCATCGCCGACTATGCCGCCCGTCTGTCGCTTATCGAAGGCATCGTCCAGGTCGATTCGCTGGCGGGTTCCTATGCGGACGGACGTCTGGCGATCGAGCCGAGCGGTTGGCATGAGCGGTTTGCGGGGAGCGGCGGCGGGACCTTTTGGAATGTGATTCCGTCCGGGGCGGCCATCGGCGAGCGGGCATCGGAGATCGTGCGGGAAGTCCGGTCGGCGGAAGCGCCGTTCGACGTGCTCGTCGGCGGGTATCCGGCCGATCTGACCGACTTCCGCGACGCGCTGCTGGATCGGGTGCCTCTGGCGCTCGCCCTCATCTTCGCGACGACCTTCATCCTGCTGTTCCTGATGACCGGCAGCCTGCTCCTTCCGCTCAAAGCCACCGTGCTCAACATGCTGAGCCTGACCATCATGTTCGGCGCGCTGGTGTGGGTGTTCCAGGAGGGCAATCTGGCCGGCTTGCTCGGGTTCACGCCGGCCGGATCGGTCGAGCCGAGCATTCCGATTCTCATGTTCTGCATCGCCTACGGGCTGTCGATGGACTACGAGGTGTTCATTCTCTCGCGGATCAAGGAGGAGTATGAACGGTCGGGGGATCTGGAACACGCGGTGGCCGCCGGCCTGCAGAAAAGCGGTTCGCTCGTCACGACGGCCGCGGGCATTCTCGCCTTCACGTTCGCCGCGTACGCGTTCGGGGATGTGGTGTTCCTGAAAATGCTCGGCGTCGGCATGACGCTGGCCATCCTGGTCGACGCCACGCTGATCCGGGCCGTGCTGGTGCCCGCCTTCATGAAGCTGGCCGGGCGCGCGAACTGGTGGCTGCCGAGGCCGCTGCGGGCCGTGTACGACCGGTTCGGCATTTCCGAGGGAGGCCCGGATGCCGTCGCCCGGCGGCCGCTGGTGCATTGACGCGCGGCGATTGGGCCGGCGGATGCGGTCCGCCGGCTCATCATCGCGCCGAAGCTTCATCAGGCGCCGCGGCTCATGAGTTCCGCGGCCCGGCTTTCCTTCTCGTGCGCCGACCCGAGCAACGCCGCAATCCGCGCGCGAACGTCCGGCATGCCGATGTCCCGGCTCTTCTTGAGATCGAACGCCTCCTGCCATGCCGCATGGACGTCCCGGTACAGGGCGGCCAGTTCGCTCTCGCCCGCCTTTTCGAAATACGTCCAGGCGTAGCGCTTCAGCGCCCCGTAGGTGCCGAGGAAATATTCGAGATTCCACGACGCGTCCGGATTGAACCGCTCCCCGACATGCGCGATCAGCGCGGGATAGGCGTCCAATCCCTTCGCGTTCTCGCACCACTCGCCGCCGGTCAGATGGGTGACCGCGAGTTTCTTCGTACCGCGCAAAATCTCCTCCCGCGGCTTTCCGCTCGTCCCGGTCACGGTCAGCACCGACAGAATCGGGATTTCGCGCTTGCCGAGAAGGTCAAAGGGCATGGTCCCCGACCGGCCCGTAATGTCAAGCGTGGCGAATTGCCGCGCGTCGTCATCGTATCCGGTGATCAGCCCCCATTCCGGCACGCCGATGTCCCACGCGATCGCGGGAATGCCGCTGTCGATGGAGCGCTTGATGTTCGCGGTCGCCTCGAGGCGCCTCGCCTCCTCGATCTCGTCCTGCCCCCAGTAGCGGCCGACGTATTCGCAGGTCAGGCCGCCGTTTTCGACCCATTCCTTCTGGCGGTCGAACTCCCAGATGCTGGTCGCCGACACGCAGAGATCGGACGACACCCACATGCGGAACGCAAATCCGCTGGTCGCGACGATATCCTCCGCATATTCCGGCCACGGACTGCGCTTTACGGCGCAGGCCAGCGACTTGGCGAAGGAGAACAGATAACCGGTGCTGTCCGGAATGCCGTCCCAGGTCACGTCAAGCTTTTTCATCGGTCATGTGCCTCCTCGATCGGGATATGGATGGTCTCGGTGAAGGCGCGGCTCTGTTCCAGGTACGTCTCGAACTGACAGCCGCCCGTGTATCGGTAGCCGCTCCGCGGCAGCCAGACGGAATGGATGTAGTCCCACGTGCGCCGAATGGTGTTGACGAAATTGGCGTGGGACGCGACAGGGGTCCGGAACACGGCGTACATTCCGCCCGGAATGTGCAGTTCCATCGTGCCCGCGACATCTCCCGTGGCCATTTCCGTGCGTATGCCGATATAGTAGTCCAGCCGGTTCTCGTCAGGGTTCCGGATGCTCACGCCGTAATCCTCGCAGACGCGGCCGCCCGACAAGCGCAGGGAAAGCTTCCTGGCGTTGTACTTGTTCCAGAACTTCGGCGGCTCGTCCTCGTCGCTCCTGAAGACGGTGAGGGAGAACGCGGAGATGGCGACGATGTCGGGCGTGACGGAGAACGGCTTTTCTTCGAAGGCGATCGGCTCCAGCAGGTTCAGACTGTTCCCGGCCTTTCGGTATTCCGACGGCAGGATGTGATGCTCGTTCCGGAACGCGCGGATGAAATTTTCCTTGGAGTTGAACCCGTAGGCGAAGGCGATGTCCGCGATCGGCCCGTCGCTCTCGCAGATCCGCTTGGCGATCTCGCTCAGGCGCCTCTTGCGGATGTAGTCGGCCGGCGTCATTCCCGTCGCTTCCCTGAACACGCGCAGGAAATAGTACTTCGAGTAGCCGGCCGCCCGGGCGCATGCGGCCAGGTCGATGTCGCCCGTCAGGTTCTGTTCGATGTACGCGACGGCTCTGGCGATATGCTCCCTGTAATCCATGCGGTGTGCGGCACCCCCTCGTCCCCCTGATACCACTATACACCGCCGCAAGTCGAAGGATTGATAAAAATTGCCGACTTCACCGGTACGCATCAAAAAAGCGGGCCCGTTCGCCCGCTCCCGACCATCGTCCGCCCCCGGCGGAAATTTCCTCCTGGTGCAAAATGCACCTCATCACTTTGCTCCGCCCGCCGTCACGCCCGGCGATCGCCGATTCTGCTCTCGATGCAGGCTTTGGCCGCCAGCATGGCGCGGATCAATGGCTCGAACCGGTCGGACCTTGCCGCGGTTGGGCTCCGCCGGCTCAGAACACGCCTTCCAGCGCCGCGTCCAGATTGACCATCAGCACGGTCGTTCTTCCCCCGTCCAGCTTGCAGAACCGGTCCACGTACTTCCTTCGGTCCGCCGCCTCCGCCAGGCGGGAAACGGGCTCGAACTGATCCCGGTCCACATCGAGGACGTCGGACACCTCGTCCACGAGCAGGCCGGCCTGCTGTCCGCCGTGCTCCACGACCAGGAGCCTGGACTTCGCGAGCTCCGCGTGATCGGGGAACCCGAACAGCGCCCCCAGATGCACGAGCGGGATCAGATCGCCCCTCAGGCTCGCCATGCCGGGAATGTGGCCGGGCGTTCCCGGAATGCCGACGATCCGGTCCGGATGGTTGATCTCGCGGACGCGGTCCATGCCGATGCCATATTCGCCGCCGTCGACGCGGAAGGTGACGATTTTTTCCTGATGTGCCTTATCCCGGGAAAAATCCGCCCCATGATCCGCATCGATTCTCCCGTGGTCCGTTGCACCGCTCCCTTTATCCGATACGCCGCTCCCCTGATCCGCTGTGCCGCTCCCGTGACGCGCCTGTCCGAGTCCGGCATACAGCCCGCCCAGATCCGCGAAGGCCGTCAGCATGCGGGGATCGAGCACCATCGCCATCCGCCGGCCGCGCGCCAGCTCGACGATATCGCTCACGAGATCCGCGCCGCCGGCGCTTGCGATGCGAACCGGCTTGTGGAACCGCTCCTCCGGAACGCGGGCCACCTCCGATACCTGGTCCACCACGATGCCGAAGGTCAGCTCCTCCGTCTGCACGACGACGATCCGGGCGGACTCGTGAATCCGGTGATCGCGAAGGCCGAAGATGACGCCCGGATTGATCACGGCCAGCAGGCGGTTCCTGACCGTCATGACGCCTTCCACGGCCGGATGGGCGTTCGGCACATGGAGAAGCTCGCCGTATCGCAAGATTTCCCGCACATGCCCGATGTGCAGTGCATAGCTCTCCCCGCCCGCCTGGAAAACGACCAGCTCCCGGCCGAGACCGCGTCGCGCATCCCGCGCCTCGTCCCGTCCGCCGCGTTCGTCCGCCGGGCCGGCCGCGCGGTCCGCAAGCAGCGTCCCGATCCATTTCTCCGCGTCCAGCACCATGATGAGGTCCCGACCCCTCGCCACGATGCCGGATACGATGCCCCCGTTGATCCTGCCGATGTGGACGGGCGGCTCCGTCACATCGGAGAGGTCCACGGCCGCCACTTCCGAGATCCCGTCCGTGATGACGCCCGCCGGACGGCCGTGGACGTCGACGACGATCATCCGGCTGTCGTCGTCATACGCCTCGGGTGGCATGCGGAAGCAGATGCGGAGGTCGATGACCGGCAGGACTGCGCCCCTCAGGTTGCGCAGCCCGACCACATGCGCCGGCGCGCCGGGAACGGACCTCAGCCCTTCCACCCTGACGATCTCCCGCACATGCGTCAGCCGGAACGCGAACTTCTCCGCCCCCGTCCGGAAAATGACGAGATCAAGCTTGCGATCCGGAGCCGCTCCGGCCGAAACTCCCCGCTCATCCGGAACGCCGGCGGCGGAAGCGGAGGCAGCAATCTCGAAAGCAACGGCTTCCACTGCAGAGGCGGTCTCGGAAACGACGCTCTCGGAGACGACATTTTCGGCGGTGGCGGCCTCGGAGACGACGCTCTCGGCGGTGACAGCCTCGGAGACGACGATCTCGGAGGCGGCGCCCTCTGCGACAATGGCGGAAGCGGCGGCGACTTCAGCGACGACGGAGGCGGTACCATCGGCCGCCGCTTCGTCCGCCGCGACGGACGGTTCCGGCCGCGCCGGAAGCGTCCGAAGCTCCGGCGATTCCTCCGGCTTCGTCTGCTTCGCCGGCTTCGACGGTTTCGGCGGCTTGGCTTGCGCCGGAAATTCCGGCGGCTCCGGCGGCTCCGGCGGGGCAGGAGATCCGCCCGCCCCGCCCGCCAGCGATTCCGCCTTCTCCTTCTTCCTTCGCATCTCGCGCTTCATTTTCTCGAGGTTGGACCGGTCATTTCGATTCGACTTTCCGCGGGACATGGGACATCACCCTTTCCACGATGCTGTCGAACTGCCGGGCGGATTCTTCGTCATACTCGTACACGGTCTTCCCCAGCTTCCCGGCCTCCGCGATGCGGGTTCTGCGATGGACGGGCGCGGCGAGCAGATCGTCGCTTGCGCAAAATTCCTTCAAAATCTCCATGTTCTCGCGGGCGTCGCTGAGCCGCCGGTCGTACATCATCGGCACGAACAGCTTGATCAGGCCCGCATCCCGCTTCAGATCGAACAGGTACTCGTACATGTTGCCGATCGCCCGGACGGACGCGGCCTGCATCTGCACGGGCACAATCAGTCCGTCCGCGTAATGCAGGATCGCGTCGTTCACCTTGGTCCGCTGGGGCCCGCAATCGATGATCACGATCTCGTAGCCGAGCGCCTCCAGCGGCATCAGCTTCTCATGCAGGATGTCGAGCGGCTGCCGGTACAGTTCCATGTTGATGAGATCCAGCCGGGCGGAGGGAAGCAGGTCCAGATTGTCCCGGGCCCGGATGATGCATTCTTCCAGCCCGACTTTGCGGCTGCCGCAAATGATGTCGTACAGCGTCTTCCGGATATCCTCGTCTCCGATGCCCAGGAACAGGCTCGCGTCGTTCTGGCCGTCCGCGTCGAGCAGCAATACCTTGTACCCTGCCCGCGCAAGACCGTGGGCGAGATGCACGGCCAGGGTGCTCTTGCCGACGCCGCCCTTGTTGTTGTACACGGCGAATTTCGTCAGTTTGTTCTCCATAGGCAGCCTCCCCGCACATCAACCGTTTTTGGCAAGACGTATGAGGTCCAGGGGGTTCACGATCAATACAACCTGTCCGTCTCCCAGCAAGGTGGAGCCCGAAATGCCCGGTATGCCCGCAAGCCGGCCGTGCAGCGCCTTGATGACGAACTCCTGCTCGCTCAGGAGCTTGTCCACGATGATGCCGAACTTCTCGCCGCCGCCCGAGATGATGACCGCGTGGAATTCGTCTTTCCCGTCCGGATCCCGGTCGCCCAGCTGGAACAGCTTCGCGAGCCATTCGACGCCGATCACCGAGCCCTTGTGGTGGGCAAAAAATTTGCCGTCGAACCGATGGATGTCCCGCCTGCCGAACTTGACCGTCTCCGAGATGTACTCGATCGGAATGATGTACGACTCCCGCGCGACATTGACGATAAGCCCGCGGGATATCGCGAGGGTGAGCGGCAGGCGGATGACCACCTTCGTTCCCCTGTCCACTTCGCTGTCGATGAAGACGGCGCCGCCCAGCTTCTCGATGTTGCTCTTCACGATGTCCATGCCCACGCCGCGGCCGGACACTTCCGTGATGCGCCCGGCCGTGCTGAACCCCGGCAGGAAAATCAGATTGACGAGCTGGCTTCCGTTCATCCGTTCCGCCTGATCCGGCGCGATGAGCCCGCGCTCGAGCGCCTTCCGCTTCAGGGCTTCCGGGTCGATGCCCTTGCCGTCGTCCTCGATCTCGATGTAGACGTGCTTGTCCTTGTTGTACGCCCGGAGCTCGATCCGGCCGGTCTCGCTCTTGCCCTTGCGCAGCCGTTTTTCCGCGTCCTCGATGCCGTGGTCCGCCGCGTTCCGGATCAGGTGGACGAGCGGATCGCTGATCTGTTCGACGATCGTCTTGTCGATCTCCGTCGTCTCCCCCGCCATCGCGAGTTCCATTTTCTTCCCCGTCAAATGCGCGACATCCCGGACAATCCGCGGCATCTTCTGGAACACCGTCCTGATCTCCACCATCCGGATCGACATGATCGCGTTCTGCAGCTCGTCCGTGATGCGGTTGACGGAGAAGCCGATTTCCTTCACTTCCTTGGACAACTCCGGCAGGTCGTACTCCACGTTGAGCCGCGCGGACAGATGCATGAACGCGTTCTTGGCGATGAGCAGCTCGGAGATCATGTTCATCATCTTGTCGAGCTTGTCCTGGCTGACCCGGATGCTTTGGGGGTGGTGGGAAAGCTGCGCGGCGTTCCGCGCCGGATCGGCCGCGGTCCCCGGTCGCCCGTCCGCACCGCCCGGGAGCCGCGCCAAGATGTCCGTTTGCCCGCGCCCGTTCCCGCTTTCTCCGCTTTCCGCCCGATCCGGCCCGCCTGCGGCGTCAGCCCCGCCGGCTCCGCCGCCCGCATCCGCCGCACCCGCGTCCGTCCCATCCGCTTTGCCGCCCGCCATCTCCGCTGCGCCGCCTGCCGCATTCGCTCCACCGCCGGCCGCCGGCGCGCCCGGATGCGCCCGATCGAAATACGCCCGCAATCCGCAAGCGACTTCGCTCCACTTCGCTTCCGCGTCGGTCCCGGGCGCGAACGGGCCGTCCGCCGCGAGCGGTCCGCGTCCGTCGAGCGCGTCGCCGAAGGCCCGAAGCCCGTCGCCCAGCGCTTCGACGGCCAAGAGCAGCAGATCGATCAGCTCCGCGTCCGCCCGGATGCCCAGATCCCCCAACGTCCGAAGCGCCGACTCCAGCTCGTGGACGATCTTCTTGACGCCCGTCGCTCCGATGTAGGCGGATCCCCTTTTCACCCGGCGAATCGTCTCCAGAATCTCTTCCATTAATTCGCCGTCGCGGGAATTGACCTCAAGCCGCAGAATCCGGCTCTCGAGGACGCCGGCGCATTCCGTCCATTCCTTCAGCAGCATCTCCCGCAAAACCCGTTCGGAAACCATCGGATCGTTCATTGGCACTCCCCCGTCCGCCTGCCGCGTCTAGTGCGATTTGGGCCGCGAATACACGATCGTGTCGCCGATTCTCTCGGACGTGTAGGCGGAGGATATTCTCCCCACCGACTCGGAATGGCCCAGGAACAGATAGCCGCCGGGATTCAGGCTGTGATAGAAGTCGTCCAGCACCTTCTTCCTGGACAGATCGTCGAAGTAGATCAGGACGTTGCGGCAGAAGATGAAGTCGCAGCCCGTGATCTTGCCCAGCGCCTTCGAATCCATCAGATTGATCTTCCTGAACTGGATCCGGTTCCGGATCTCCTTGCGGATCAGAAATTTTCCGTCGCTGTCGGTGAAATATTTCTCGAAATATTCGACGGGCACGTCCCGGACCGCCCGGCGGTCGTAGAGGCCGATCCGGGCGCTCTGGAGCACGTCCGTGTTGATGTCCGAGGCGATGATGCTCAGATCCCAGCGCTCGGGATCGTCGAGCATCTCCTGCAGGATGATCGCGAGGGTGTAGGGCTCCTCCCCCGTCGAGCAGGCGGCGCTCCAGATTTTGAGGCGGTTGTCGTTGCGCTTTCTTTTCTCCCGGACGACCTGCTGCAGCACATCTTCCGCGAACGTTCGGAGCTGCGGGAAATCGCGGAAGAAGTACGTCTCGTTCACGGTGAGATCGTTGATCAAGCGTTCGAATTCCGACGCGCTGTCGGAAAATTTGAGCAGCATGTAGTAGGCGTTGAAGCTGTCCAGCCCGAGGCGCTCCACCTGTCTGGCCAGCCGCTTTTCCACGTAGTATTTCTTGGCCGGCTCATAGTGGAGGCCGGTTCGCTGATAGATCAGCCTGGCAAATTTGCCGTACAGCTCGTCGGATAATGTCATGCGATCCTCCCGATCCCGTCACGTATTCCGTTCGGTTCCCTCCCGGTCTCCCGTCGCCGCTTCGTGCCGCCGGAGCACCGTATCCCGAATGATGTCCTTCCATCGTTCCAGCCGGATGGCCGACCGCGCCACCGCTTCCGTCACGTCCCGTTCGCTCCCGAACGGCTTGAGCACGCAGTCGCCGGCCCCGAGCTCCAGGCAGCCGAGCACCCGGTCGAGCGAAGCGTCCGCCGTCATCATGACGACCTGGGCCATCGGATCGTACTGCCTCACCCGCGCCAGGAACTTGAGCCCGTCCATCTCCGGCAGGTCCATATCCGCGAGCACGATGTGGTACTTCTTGTCCCGGAACGCGGCCATCGCCCGTTCGGGGTCCGCGAACGCGTCGACGCCCCGGAAGCCGGCCGATTCCAGCGTCTTCTTCAGTGACGCCGACGCCTCGGCAGCGTCCAGGATCATGATATTGTAGTGGTCCATATCGCCGTTCCTCCCGCTCCTCCCGCTCTCCCGTTGATCGCCGAGCGCCGCTTCCGGCTCGGTGCTGTACACGTCGAAGGATTCGACCGGCCGGATCGCCTCGAGCACATTCACGATCCGCTTGTTCATCGGTCTGCCCGCGACGATGCCGACCGCGATGCCCGCGCCGCCGAGGTTGCGCTTGACCGCGATCAGTTCCGCCAGGTCGTCTTCGTCCATCGCGGACAGTCCGCTCACGTCGACGAGCAGCGCGCGGATCTTCGACCGGTCCATCCGCTCCGCCGTCTCGCCGAGCCGCTTCCGGAACAGCCGGTCCCTCGCCTTCACGATCTGGAAAATCATCCGCCCCCGCACGTGACCGTATACCGTCTCCAGCAGGCGGGTGTACTCCCGGCGGAGATGTTCGGCCGGCTCCTTCCGGAGCTTCGCGCTTCCGTCGAGCAGCAGCAGGCAACGCTCGTAGAAACGCCCGATCGCGGGCGGCACGGCGCCCGGCGGAAGCCCCGCGGCCTCGTCCGCGACTCGCGCCGACTGTTCCCGGAGCGCCTCCGCGAGCTTCGCCGCGCTCGTCTTCTCCCCGCCGAACAGCAGCGGCCGCAGCTTGCGAAGCCCGTCGAGCACCGTCTCGAAGAACGCCTGGCATCTCCGGTCCCGCGGAACGGACCGCTCGCGCAGCGCCTCGTCCGACAGGTCGACGATCTCGACCCGTTCCGCGTACAGGACGTCGAAATAGGGGTACAATTCGGACGCATCCAGTTCGGTGTTCAGAATCATCGCGCAAGATGAGGCCGGTTGCGCATCCGACGCGCCGAAGATGTCCTCGTCCGACACGGTCGAGTACTCCAGCGCCCCGATCTCCCGGATGTTGTGGAAAATCATGTACAGGACGGCCTGCAGCATGGGCGCGTCGTCGCTGAACCGGACGGAGATGTAATAGCGGCGGTCCGCCGCGCCCCGCGCCGCCTTCAGCGCGCTCACGATGCCGTCGCCCGCCGGCGCGGCTTCCCGGCTTCCTTCGCCTTCGCCCGGTTCCGGCTGCCGTCCCAGCAGCCGTGCGATCTCGCCGCCGAGCCGGTCGGCCTCCGCGATGGCGTCCCGGTCGAAATCTTCGTCGAACCGGAACTTCTTGGACTCCGTCATCGCCTTGACGTGGTCGAGGGCGTCGAAGCACAGCCGCAGCACCTCGCCGTCCAGCCGGATCCGCTCTTTCCGGATGCTGTCCAGCAGATCTTCCAGCCTGTGCGTCAGGGCGCCGATCGGCTCGTAGCCGATCATCTGCGAGGAGCCCTTGATCGAATGGGCGATGCGGAACAGCTCGTGGATGTCGCCGGCTTCGCGGCCGCTCTCCAGCCGGATCAGGCAATCCTCGGCCCGCTGAAGGAGTTCGTCCATTTCCTCGAAATAGGTCGCATACATTGAATCCATCACGTTTCACCTCGCCCGGCCGGTGGGTCACGTCTTCCCGCGCGCGTTCCGGATGCGCTCGACCGCCTTCACGATTTCGTCCGCCACCCGATGGGCCGGCGCGACGATCTCCGCTCCCCCGCGCAGGATCGCTTCCCGGGGCATGCCGAACACGATCGCCGTCGATTCGTCCTCCGCGATGGTGATGCCGCCCGCCTGGCGGATCTTCACCATGGCGTCGGCGCCGTCATCCCCCATGCCGGTCATGATGACGCCCACCGTCCGGCTCCCGCCGACCCGCTCCAGCACCGATTCCATCGTCACGTTGACGCTCGGCATGAACGTCGTCACCGGGCTGCCCGAGAGGCGCAGCAGCCTGCCGTCCCGATGGACGAGCAGCTGATAGCCTCCCGGCGCCAGATAGCCCCGGCCGTTCGCCAGCGCATCGCCGGCTTCCGCCTCCTTGAACGAGATGGCGCAGGCTTCCGCCAGCCTCTTCGCGAAGGACGAGGTGAAAGAGGCGGGCATGTGCTGCACGACCAGCACCGCGGCCTTCAGATCAGGCGGAAGCTTCGGCAGGAGTTGCATCAGGGTGCCGGGCCCGCCCGTCGAGATGCCGATGACGACCACGGCGGTCAGATCGTCGGACCGCGCCGCCGGCGGCCTGCGCGTCTGGACGGGTACCGGCGGCTTCCATTTCGCCGCGGCGGCGCTGCGCGCCTGAACCCGGCTGATCCAGCTCCGGCGCTTGCTGCTCCTGTACGCCAGCTTCACCTTCTCGATGATTTCCCTGCCGACGATGTGGAGATTGGACGAGACGGTTCCGGACGGCTTGGCGACATAATCGAACGCCCCCAGGGCCAGCGCCTCGAAGGTCGTGAACGCGCCTTCCGTCGTGAGCGAGCTGATCATGACGATCGGCATTTCCGGGCGGTCGTGCAGGATATGCTGCATCGACGTCAGGCCGTCCATGACCGGCATGTTGATGTCCATCGTGACGACATCGGGTTTCAGTTCGCGCGCTTTCTCCACCGCATCCTGACCGTCCCTGG
>Ga0310840_101078_pt1 | contig 13076 bp, 10 predicted proteins | sample SM_ome_8_FD_201304 | JGI IMG/M metagenome (GOLD analysis project Ga0310840, IMG submission 201304) | Sorghum-adapted microbial communities enriched on stacked mutant (SM) sorghum from Joint BioEnergy Institute, Emeryville, California... ...
CATTTTTGAAAACAGCTTTCCTATACGCCATTTCATCGACACTTCTGCCTCATTCACCCCTCATTCGGACTCAGAACGCCCGATTTATTCCGAGCCTCTATAAACTTGTGACTGAATGGATGCCGGACTGCAACGTGACTGCCATCCCTCCCTTGTCCCGACTTGTGCGGACATCCCTCCTGTCCTTGTCCCATGCCTGTCGTCATGAAGGATGAAATGTAATACAAGCTTATGTATCCCGTTGACAACCGGTACTAGATTAACGACCATTTCCTGTCAAATTGTGTTCAAGGCCAGTCCGGCCGGCGAGGGGCGGTCATAGCTTGTATTAAATCGCAGTAAGAGGAGGGATCTGCATGCCGGACAGGCATCACACTGGTGCGAATCAAGCGGCCGGCGCTGCTGATGAGGGAGCCGGCCGCACCGCGGGAAGGCGGACGCGCGGGCAGCGCACCGCCGGGCAGCGCACCGCCGGACAGCGCACGCGCGGGCAGCGTACCGCCGGGCAGCGTACCGCCGGGCAGCGCACCGCCGGGCAGCGCACCGCCGGACAGCGCACGCGCGGGCAGCGTACCGCCGGGCAGCGTACCGCCGGACAGCGCACCGCGGGCGGGCGCACGCGCGGGCAGCGTACCGCCGGACAGCGCACCGCGGGACAGCGCACGCGCGGGCAGCGCACCGCGGGACAGCGCACGCGCGGGCAGCGCACCGCCGGACAGCGCACACGCGGGCAGCGCACCGGCGAACAGGGCGCCGGCGAACAAGGCGCCGGCGAACAGGGCGCCGGCGAGCAACGCGCGCGCGGGCAGCGGGAACATCGCAATGCAGAATGGCCGTATGAAGGCCAATATTGGCCGCCCGGCTGGTATATTACCGCGAAGAACCGCAGGCAATAACCGGCAGTGACCGGGACAGCCCCGGCAGCATAGCGTAACAATGAAGATAGCCTATCGTCGAATGACGATAGGCTTTTCACCATTTCGGACCGCAAATCGCAAGCCGGGAGGACCGATGTCCATGTCATCCGCATCCTTGCCCAGCCGCCGCATCCAAGTCGATCCCGAATTGTGGGAAGCCATTCACCGCGATCCGTGGGAGGATCACGAAGCGGACGTTCTCGTCGACGGCAGGATCGCCGCGAAGCTGAAAATCCGCGGCGGCCATACGCGGGGATATCCGAAGCCTTCCTATGAGCTTCGCATCGTGAACGGCCATACGTTTCACTGGAACGCCGAATACGACGATCCTTCGCTGATCCGCAACGCCCTGTCGTTCTATTTTTTCAATCTGATCGGCCTGCCGGCTCCGAAGACCACCCACTGCCGCCTATATGTCAACGGACGGCCGCTCGGCGTCTACCTGGAGATCGAGGCGGTCGTGCCCGCGTTTTTCCGGGAACGGAAAATCCGGTATCGCTCCATCATCTATGCGGCGAACGACAGCGCCCATTTCGGATTGAACTCCCCTCAGAACGGGGGCCCCAAACGTTCGCTGTTCGAAGGCTACGAGCTCGTGGCCGGCGGAACGGCGGCGAAGCAGCGGCTGGAAGCCTTCGTCCGGGATCTGAACCGGCTCAATGGCATCGCGCTGAAGCGCTTGCTGGCCCGGCGGCTGGACATCGACCAATACTTGAAATGGCTGGCGGGGGCCGTCCTGACCGGAAACTATGACGGGTTCGAACAAAACTACGCGCTCTATGAACATTTGCCTTCCGGAAAGTATCGCATTCTGCCGTGGGACTATGAGGGAACCTGGGGAAGAAATTGCTACGGGGAAATTTGCCCGGTCAACCAGGTGCGGATTACGGGCTACAACACGCTGACCGCCAAGCTGCTCGGATTCCGCGAATACCGCGAGAAGTATTTCCGTCTGCTCGGGAGGCTGCTGGGCAGCGCTTTCACCGAGCGGAAATTGATGCCCGTCGTCCGCCGGATGATAAACAATATTGCGGCAGCCGTCCGGACGGACGATACGCGGAAGTACAATTACCGCGTCTTTCTGAACGAACCGCAGCTGATCCGGCGCTATATCCGCGGACGGCGGGCCTACGTGCTGCGCGAACTCGGCCGTCTGTCCGGCAGCAGACGGACGCGCGTCCGCCGTGCGGGAAAAGCCGCGCGCGTTGCCGCTGTGCGGCAATCCGCGACGCGGGAATAGCCGCTCAGCCCGCCAGTTTGCGGCGGATGAACAGCCAGCCCGCCAGCGGAGCGGCGCCGACCGCGAGCAGCAGCCAGGCGAGCGCGGCGGTCGACTGCACTTGCGAGACGACGGACAGATAGATGACGAGGCCCAGCACCCGGCCGGCGATCAGGCCGGTCTCCCGCAGCACGATCAGCTCCTCGCGCCGCTTCACGCCTTCGTCCGTCTTGCCGATCAGATCGAATACGGCGGACGTCATCGGAATGACATACAGCGGCATGAACAGTGCCGTACCGATGCCGGCGATAAGCAGCGCCGTGTACCCGACGTCCGCCAGCAGAATGGCCGTCATGCCGGATACGCTTGCCGCGCCCAGCAGCATGGCCGCGCGGCGGAATCGCGGGCGAAGCAGCCGGCCGGCCAGCCAGAACGACAGGAGCGACGTCAGCGACGTCCAGAAGGTGTAGTTGCCGAGGCTCTGCTCCCGCCCTGTCGCGAAGTAGACAAGCAGTCCGAGCAGAAACAGGTACACGCCTTCCCTGAGGCCCTGCGCGGCGAGCGCCGGCACCGCGGATCTCCATGGATTGCCCCGCTGCCGCAGCTGGCTTGTGCCGTAGGACCACGCGAATGTCCCGTCTGAACGCCTCCGCTTCAGAAAAAAACTGAGCACCGCCGCGGCCGCGAACATTGCGAGCGACACCGTGAACACGATCCGGTACCCTTTGATCCCGCCCGACAGACTGATGAACGTCCCCGACAGCCACGGAGCCGTCATGCCGGCGAGCGAGCCGAGCAGTCCGGCCCAACCGTTGAATCGGTCGCGGCTTTCGGGCTCCGTAATCTCGAAATAGACGACGTTGTAAGCGAGCCAGAACAGGCCGACGGCGAGTCCGTTCAATGCGCCGAGCCATGCCGCCCACCGGCTGGCGGCATTTCCGAGCAGCAGGACGGACAGATAGAAGAGTGCCGAGCAGACGAGTCCCGCCCTGAGGGCGATCATTTTGTCATGCCGCTTGGTCCACGCGCCGGCAAGCCAGAACGCGCAGCCGGATGCGAGATGCTGCGCCAGGGTGAACCAGCCGATGAGCGCGAACGACTGGCTGGCCTTCCACAGATAGACCGGAACGAACGTGCCGGACAGCGCACCCGCCGCCGCATACATCCCCTGCACCGCCAGCAGGAGAACCGCCTGCCGGCCCAGCGCCGCGGATGGCGTCCGCGTTGCGCCGCCGGACATCCATCCCGCCGACGCATGCGGCTTGCGCGCAGCTTTCGCCATATTCCCTGCAGACATGATTTTGCCCTGCGCCATCGCCAGCCTCCCGCAAGACTTGAATCTCCCCTAAGTTGCCCGTATGGACGGGGAGACATGTCTTGCAGAATCTGACATTGACGCAGGGCAATGGAGGTTTGCCGTCAATCTTCGCCTTCCAGATTGCCGAGCAGACGCTCGCGGTCGTCCGGAGCGAGCCGGCTGTGCGCGTGATGGCAATTCGGACAGATATACCAGACCAGCCGGAACGGGGCAGGCAGAATCGCGCGCTTCACCGCCGGAGGCACGGCGGGCTCCCAGCCTGCCGCACCCACGGTCTGCGTGCCCGCTTCAATCATGTATTCCCGGCAGGACGGGCATTCCGGCACTTCCAATTGCTCGTTCAGGATCGCTTCGAGCTTCCCTTCCAGCGCGATCAGGCGCAGGTTGACCGGACGGAAGCTGTCCATATCCATGTCGTCCGAAAGCCGGCTGCGAATTGCCGCGCCTTCCGCGCGCGCGCTCTTCGCACCGTCTCCGCCGCTTCCGTCTTCCGCATCGTCATCGCGTTCGATTTCAACGTTCAGCGTCCGGTAATCGCCGAGTTCGTTTTCACAATAAGGGCAGACGTTCTCCGGTCCGGTCTCTTCGTCCCAGGTAATCTCCGTCTGGCACCACGGACATACCGTCGATTGCTCCATCTGATTCGATATCCTCCCTGGCGCTCCGGCCGGCCGCAAGCCGCCGGGCTTAAGTTACATCAAATACAGCACGCCCAGAATGATGAAAATTGCCGCGATGACCAGCAGCGTTCCCCACAAATATTTCACGCTTGCTCCTCCTCGCCGGCGCGCTCAGGACAGCACGGTCGCGCCGATGACGTATGACAGCGAAATCGAGATGATCATGGCGATAAATCCGACCGCCCGATTGTCCCGCTTGATCTCGTCGTCGATCCGAAAGACGGGCGTCAGAAACTCGAACACAAAATAGGCGGCCAGCAGCAGCACGAAGCCGAAAGCCGCCCATACGAGCGACTGGTACAGCGAATCGCCGGCCTGGATCGAGAAGCGGAACAGGTTGCAGATGCCGAAAATTTTGCCCCCCGTCGCCATCGCCACCGCCAGGTTGCCGTTCTTGATCTCGTCCCACGTCTTGTACCGCACCGCGAATTCAAAGCAGAAAAGGAAGACGATCAGGGCCAGGATCGCGACCGAAAAAAAGGCGATGGAAGCAAAATACGCATTGTCAAGCCAACGGTCCAACGCTTGATCCATCGGGGATCATCCTCCCTTCTTCAGCCCGAAGGGCGCCTGGATTTCTATTTCAGTTCGGCGACGGTGACGCCGTTTCCTCCCTCGCCGTACGCGCCGTCGCGGAACGACTTGACGAGGCGGTGCCTGCGCAGGAAATCGCGGATGCCCGAACGGAGCACGCCCGTTCCCTTGCCGTGGATGATGGTGACCTGCCCGAGATTCGCAAGGTACGCTTCGTCGAGGAAGCGGTCGACCTCCAGAATCGCGTCCTCCAGCGTGCTGCCGCGCAGATCCAGTTCCATGCGCAGGTCGCCCTTCGTGCGCTTGAGGCTTGCCGCCGCCTGCGGCTGTTTCGGCTGCGGCGGCTGCTTGATCCGCTCCAGATCGGACAGGGCGACTTTCATCTTCAGGATGCCGATCTGGACGAGCGCTTCCGTCTCGCCCGTCTCCAGCACGACGCCCTTCTGGTTCAGGCTGATCACCGTCACTTCGTCGCCCGGTTCAACCCGGACCGGCTTCCGGGCAGCGCCCTGCGCCGACGGCTTCGGCGTGAGGTCCGGCATCGCCTCGTCCAGCCGGCGCCGCGCCTCGATCAGCTTGTGTTCTTTCACCGACGCCGCTTCCTCAAGCGCCATCCGCCTGAGGTCCGCGATGATCGCTTCCGCTTCGCGGCGCGCCTTCGCCACCGCTTCGCGCGCTTCTTCCTGCGCCTTCGCCAGCATCCGGTCGCGCTGCTGCTCGAACTTGCGCAGTTCGGCGGCATGCCGCTCCTTCAGCCGTTCCATCTCGGCGCGCAGCGACTCCGCGGTCTGACGCTCCGCTTCCGCGCTCTGCCGGTCTTCTTCGAGCGACGCGATCATGTCCTCGACGCGCCGGTCGTCCTCGCTCACTTCGCCGCGGGCGCGCTCGATGATCGACCGCGGCAGGCCGAGCCGCTCGGCGATGGCGAACGCGTTGCTTCGGCCCGGCACGCCGACGAGCAGCCGGTAAGTCGGGCTGAGCGTCTGGACGTCGAATTCCATGCTGGCATTGATGATGCCCTTGCGATTGTAAGCATACGCTTTCAGCTCGCTGTAATGCGTCGTGGCGACGATCCGGCAGCCAAGCCGGTGGATATGTTCCAGAATCGCGATCGCCAGCGCCGAGCCTTCCGCCGGATCGGTGCCGGCGCCGAGCTCGTCGAGCAGCACGAGGCTCTTCGGCGTCATCTCCCGCAGCATGCGGATGATGTTCGTCATGTGGCCGGAGAACGTGCTCAGGTTCTGCTCGATGCTCTGTTCGTCGCCGATGTCGGCGTAGATGGCGTCGAATACGCAGAGCTGGCTGCCGTCGTCCGCCGGCACGAACAGCCCGGACATCGCCATCAGGCTGAGCAGGCCGATCGTCTTGAGCGTGACCGTCTTGCCGCCCGTGTTCGGCCCGGTGATGATGATCGCCGTATAGGAATTGCCAAGTTCCACATCCAGCGGTACGACGGATTCCGGCGGAAGCAGCGGATGGCGGCCGCGCTTCAGCTTGAGGAAGCCCCGGTCGTTCATCCGCGGCAGCGACGCCCGCATCTCGCGCGCAAGCCGCGACTTGGCGAACGCGAAGTCGAGCTGCCCGAGCAGCTCAAGATTCGCCGCCAGATCGTCGGCGTGCTCCGCCGTTTCGGCCGTCAGGCGCAGCAGGATGCGTTCGATCTCCCGCTCCTCGGCCATCTTAAGTTCGCGCAGCTTGTTGTTCATCTGCACGATCGACTCCGGCTCGATGAACAGCGTCGCTCCGGAACCGGACTGGTCGTGCACGATGCCGCCGAAATGTCCGCGGTATTCCTGCTTCACCGGGATGACGAACCGGTCGCCGCGGATCGTGATGATCGCGTCCTGCAGCATTTTCTGTACGGAAGGCGAGCGGACAAGCTGCTCGAGCTTCTCGCGGATCCGCGCTTCGCCGCCCCTGAGTTCCCGGCGGATCGCCGCCAGTTCCGGGCTGGCCTGGTCGACGACATAAGCCTGCTCGTCGATGCATCGGGCGATCGACTCTTCGAGCGCGCGATGCTCGGTCAGCTGCCCGGCCAGCCCGTGAAGCAGCGGCAGCGGGTGATCTTCGTGAATCTGCGCGATATGGCGTTTCACCAGCCGGCCGCCGCGTGCCGTCGACGCGATCTCCAGCAGTTCCGCCGGATTCAGCATGCCGCCGATTTTCGCCCGCTTGAGCGCGGCGCGGACATCCGCGATGCCGCCGAACGGAGGCGCTCCTTTCAGCCGCTCGGCGGCGGATGCCTCGTCCGTCGCCTGGAGCCTGAGCTTTACTTCTTCGAGATCGCTGCTCGGTTCAAGCCGGCCGCACAGGTCTCTGCCGAGCGAAGTCGCGGCCTGTTCCATGAGCCGTTCGATGATTTTGTGATATTCCAGGATGTGCAATACTTTGCCGTCCAACCCGCCACAACTCCTCTCAGCCCACTATTATAGCCGAAGCGCTGGCCGCGCGCCATTTTGCCCATGCAAAACCTGCCAAACATGAACCCTCCGAATGCGGGAACACTAACCCCGAGCACTTTAAGCGGCACCCACGCAGCCATTTCGCATTTGAGGAGGAGAGTGCCATGAACATCATCGGAACCGTCGTTCGTTTCGTCGTCGCCGCGCTGGTGCTGATGGTGGTGGATTGGATCGTTCCCGGATTCAGCGTCGGCGGCTTCTGGAGCGCCTTGCTTCTGGCCATCGTAATCGCTGTGCTCGGCTGGATTGTCGAAGGCCTGTTCGGCAAGAAAGTCACGCCGTTCGGGCGGGGCATCGTCGGATTTCTCGCCAGCGCGGCGGTCATCTGGCTCGCCCAGTTCATCGTCGGCAATGTGGAAGTGTCCTGGCTCGGCGCCATACTTGCCGCGCTTGTCATCGGGATCATCGACCTGTTCATCCCGATCAGTTCGCCGTACGAAGCGGGCAAAAAATCCTGACGCCGCGGCGCATGCAGTCGCGCAGGGCCGCGCCGCAAGCAGCTTTTCCACACAGGAAAAGCTGTTTTTGCGTTCACGATTTGTTCAATCTTCATCCATAAGTTTGTCACGTCCCGTCCCGAAAAATCAGTTACAATGATTAATGTCACAATACACGAAAAATTTGGGGATTGACCCTTTGGAGGGATAACGGGATGCGGACACGAAACTTTGCGGTCATGGCTGCAGCGGTCGTGCTGGCCGGCCTGCTGGCGGCGTGCGGAGGCGGAAAGAACGGCGGCAGCGCTACGGGCATCGTCATCGACAAATCCAACCAGACGAAAGCGGACAGCGTGATCGAGGTCAAGGCGAGGAACTTCGAATTCGACCAGACCGAATACCGGGTGAAAACCGGCGCCGTCAAGTTTCACTTCGTCAGCGAGGAAGGGGTGCACGGCATCCGGATTCCGAAGACCGGCATCGAGCTCAGGGATGGTCAGACGGTTACGGTTACCTTCGAAAACCCGGGCGAATACGAGATCGTCTGCAACATTCCTTGCGGCACCGGCCATACCAAGATGTTCGCGAAGCTGATCGTCGAGGCGTGAAGCACGAGGCGGCGGGAGCGAACCTGCACTGTTTATTGATCGCAAGTTTAACCTGAATAAGCGAAGGTTTTTCGCCTATTTTCCGGAAACGGTGAATTTTCGGCCGTCGTCCGGAGAATAGGCGAAGTTTTTTTCGTCTATTTCCCGGATTTCCGCTTGAAATTTCTCTGTCTTGAAAGAAAATGGCCCATCGGGAACCCGGGATTCCGGGATTCCCGACCGGCCATATTCATTACCCGTTCGATTCGATGAGTTCGATCCATTCGTTGAATTCGTTCTGCAGCTTCGCGTATTCGTCCTGCAGCCGGACGTGCTCGACGTTCAGCCGGTCGTAAGCTTCCTGCAGCTCCGCGATCCGGCTCTCGGCGCCGTCCTTCGCCTGCGCCAGCTGCCCCTCGATGGCCTCCAGCTTCTCGCGCAGCGCGTCCGCTTCCGCGCGGGCGCGTCCGGCTTCCGATTCGAACCTGGCTGCCCATTCGGCGGCGCGCGCATCCGCCTCCCGGCGCTCTTCCTCAAGCGCTTCGGCCCTGGCGCGCCAATCGGCCGCTTCGGAGGCCGCGGCTTCCAGCTCGCGGATCCGCTCCATCAGCCGCATCCCGCGTTCTTTCTGCTCGTCGCGGTCGCGGGTCAGGCGCTCGATCCGATCCTGCAGCTCGCGCAGCTTGCTTGCGCGTCCGGACGCTTCCTGCTCCAGCTGCCGGAGCCGGTTTCGCAACTCACCGGCGATGCGTTCAGCCTCTTCGGTCAGCTTGCGCTGCTCGCCCGTCTCGCGTTCCGCCGCTTCGGCCCGTGCGCGCAGTTCGGCAGCCTGCTGCTCGAATTGCGCTTCTCTCGCTTCCGCTTCCTGCCGCAGCTCGGCTTCCCGCTCCTCGTACATCCGCCGCCAGTCCGCCTCGGCGGCCGCCAGCCGCTGATCCGCTTCGCGCCGGCGCTGCGCCGCTTCCGCCTGCGCCTTCTGCCGTTCGGCGGCCATCTCCTGCTGCATGCGTTCGCGCTCCGCCCTGAGCCTCTCCAGTTCCGCCCGCGCCTCCGCGAGCTCCTGTTCCGCCTTCAGGCGCTTCGTTTCTTCCTGGCGCAGCTTGGCTGTCTCTTGGCGGAGGCGGATGACTTCGTCGGTCATATGGACGGCGGTGAGCACGGCAATCCGCGGCATGTCAAGCCGCGGGAATTGGCGCGCGAGCCGGTTCATATTGTCGTCGACCATTTCCGCCACGCGCCTGATATGGTCTGCGCTGGAATGGCCGGTCAGACGGTATTGATGCCCGAAAATGTCGACGGTCACCCTGGTGCGTTCGGCGTCCATGATCGGTGGTTCCTCCCTGTGTGATGCTGCAATCGGCGGAGCAGGCATTTTTGCAAGAATGCCCGTGACAAGCCGAAAGCCGCATCGAACATCTTCCGACAATACTTCGATGCGGCTTTCCCCGTTTCCTGCCTACTTGCGCAATTCGGCGCCGAAAGCCGACGCCAGACGGTCCAGGACCGCGGCGTGGCGCCCGGCCGCTTCATCATCCGTAAGCGTCCGCTCCGGATGGCGGTAGACGAGCGAGAACGCGACGCTCTTCTTGTCCGCGCCGAGCCGGTCGTCAACGTACACGTCGAAGACGCTGACCGACTCGAGCAGATCGCCGCCCGCTTCGCGGATGGCGGCGAGCAGGCTGCCCGCTTCGACCGAACGGTCGACCAGAACGGCGAGGTCGCGCTCGACCGATGGATAGCGCGGCAGCGGCTGCTGAATGATCGCGGTGTCCGCATGTTCGTAGAGCGGCTCCAGCGCCAGCTCGAAGACGTAGGTGTCGTCCAGCTCCTCTTGCAGCTGGACCGACGGATGCAGCTGGCCGACGTAGCCGATCAGCATTTCGCCGCTGCCGGTGTCGAGCAGCACCTTCGCCGACCTGCCCGGATGCAGATTGGCCAGCGCGGCCGCCTCGTAGCGGATTCGCCCGCTTACGCCGAGCAGATCAAAGATCGTCTCAACGACGCCCTTCGCGTCGTAGAAATCGACCGGCTCCGCCTTCACGTTCCATTGCACGTCCGTCCGGCTGCCGGTGAGCAGGCCCGCGATCCGGTGGCGTTCCTGCGGCAGTCGCGTCAGCGTCTGTTCGTCCGTCAGGAAGACGCTGCCGATCTCGAACAGCTTCAAATCGGTGTTCTTCCGGTTCCGGTTGTAGATCGCGGCGTCGATCAGGCTCGGCACAAGGCTCGTGCGCAGCTCGCTCCGGTCTTCGCTCATCGGCATCGCGACCCGGATCGGCACCGCGCCTTCGGCGAGCAGCGTGAACATGCGCGTGCGGGACGGATGCGTGAGCGAGTAAGTGAACGTCTCCTGCAGCCCCGCGTCGGCCAGCTTCGCCCGGAGCGCCCGGCGGATCGCCTGGGGACCGGTCAGCCTGCCGGCCGTCGTGCTGCCCTCGATCGCCGTCGACGGAATGTTGTCGTAGCCGTGGAGCCGCGCGACTTCCTCGATCAGGTCGACGTCGCGGGAGATGTCGCCGCGCCGGGTCGGCACCTTCACGGTGAAGACGCCGCCTTCGGATACTGCGGATTCGAATTCGAGCCGCGCGAAAATCTCCTGCACCTCGACAGCGGTGAGCGACGTGCCGAGATGGCCGTTGATCTTCGCCAGCGTCACGCTGACCACGGCCGGCTCCGCCTCGCGCACGACGGCCTGAACGATGCCGTCAAGGACCGTTCCGCCTGCATAGAGCGCCATCAGGGCGGCGGCGCGGTCGACCGCCGGCACGACGCGCGCCGGGTCGACGCCTTTCTCGAAGCGGAGGCTCGCCTCCGAGCGCAAACCCAGGCGGCGGGACGTGCGGCGCACCGTTGCGGCGTCGAACTCGGCCGACTCCAGCACGACGTTCACCGTCTCATCCGACACTTCCGTGTTCGCGCCGCCCATCACACCGGCCAGTGCGACCGGACGCTCGCCGTCCGTGATGAGCAGCATGTCCGGATCCAGCTTGCGCTCCTGGTCGTCCAGCGTCACCATCGTCTCGCCCGGCCGGGCCAGCCGGACTTCGATCCGGCCGCCCAGCTTGTCGGCGTCGAACGCGTGCAGCGGCTGGCCGTATTCCAGCATGACGTAGTTCGTAATATCGACGATGTTGTTGATCGGACGGACGCCGGCCGCGATCAGCCGGTTCTGCATCCATTGCGGGGAAGGTCCGATCTTCACCCCTTGCACATACCGGGCCGCATAGCGGAAGCAATGCTCCGGCGCGCTGATCGTCACGGCGATCTTGTCGGCCGCCTTAAGAGCGCCGCTCTCCATGCGGGTATCCGGCAGTTTCACCTGCCGTCCCGTCAGCGCGGCCGCTTCATAAGCGACGCCGAGCATGCTGAGGCAATCCGAGCGGTTCGGCGTCAAGTCGAGTTCGAGCACCGCGTCGTCAAGCGCAAGATATTCCGTGATCGGCGTGCCGATCTCGCTGTCTGCGGGCAGGACGAGGATGCCCTCCTGCATGTCCTTCGGCAGCAGTTTGTCATTGATGCCGAGCTCCTTCGCGGAGCAGATCATCCCCTGCGACTCAACGCCGCGCAGCTTGGCGCGCTTGATCGCGATGCCGCCCGGCAGCTTCGCGCCGATCAGCGCGACGGGCACCTTCTGCCCTGCGGCGACGTTCGGCGCGCCGCAGACGATTTGCAGCGTCTCGCCGGTGCCGGCATCCACCTTGCACACGCTCAGTTTGTCCGCGTCCGGGTGCTTTTCTTTCTCCAACACATGGCCGACGACGACATTCGAGACGCCCTGGTTGCGCTGTTCGACCGTATCGATCTCGATGCCGCCGCGCGTCATCAGCTCGGCCAGCTCTTCCGGCGACACGCCCGACAGATCGATGTATTCTTTCAGCCATTGATAGGAAACTCTCATCGGTAAATAGCCGCCCCTTTCCCTACATCCGCGCGAATTGGCGCAGGAACCGCATGTCGTTCAGGTAGAAAGACCGGATGTCGTCCACGCCGTATTTCAGCAGCGCAACCCGTTCGATGCCGAGGCCGAAGGCGAATCCGCTCACTTCGTTCGGATCGTAGCCGCCGTACTCGAGCACGCGCGGATGCACCATGCCGGCGCCCAAAATTTCAAGCCAGCCGGTGTGCTTGCACATCCGGCAGCCGTCGCCGCCGCACTGCACGCACGTCACGTCGACTTCGACGCTCGGCTCGGTGAACGGGAAGAAGCTCGGACGGAGCCGGATGCGCGCCTGCGGACCGAACATCGCGCGTGCGAACGTCAGCAGCGTCCCCTTCAGGTCGCTCATGCGGATGTTTTTGTCGACGACCAGCCCTTCCACCTGATTGAACTGGAACGAGTGCGTCGCGTCGTCGTCGTCGCGGCGGTACACTTTGCCCGGGCAAATGATCTTGAGCGGCGTCTGCCCGTTCATCGCCTGCATTGCGCGGATCTGGACCGGCGACGTCTGCGTGCGGAGCAGAATCTCGTCCGTGATATAGAACGAATCCTGCATGTCGCGCGCCGGATGGTCCTTCGGCAGATTGAGCGCCTCGAAGTTGAAGAAGTCCGTCTCGACTTCCGGCCCTTCCGCGATCGTATAGCCCATGCCGAGGAACACGTCCTCGATCTCGCGCGCCACTCTCGTGAGCGGGTGGATGGCGCCTGTCGGCAGTTTCCGGCCCGGCAGCGTGACGTCAATCGTTTCGGCCTTGAGCCGGCGTTCCGTCTCCTGCTCCTGGAACAGCCGCTGCTTCTCTTCGATCGTCTGTTCGATCGCCCCCCGCACTTCGTTGGCGATCTGGCCGACGACCGGACGCTCTTCGGCGGAGAGGCTGCCCATGCCGCGCAAAATTTCGGTGAGCGCGCCTTTCTTGCCGAGATATTTGACCCTGAGGTCGTTCAGACGGGCGGGATCGGCGGCCTCGGCCAGCTCCCGCAGCGCTTC
>Ga0310840_101082_pt1 | contig 12989 bp, 8 predicted proteins | sample SM_ome_8_FD_201304 | JGI IMG/M metagenome (GOLD analysis project Ga0310840, IMG submission 201304) | Sorghum-adapted microbial communities enriched on stacked mutant (SM) sorghum from Joint BioEnergy Institute, Emeryville, California... ...
CGTTGGCGAAGAGCTCGGCGACGCGGTGGCGGCGCTGGTCGAGCGAGTGCAGGGGCAGGTCGAGCTCGGCGACCGCGCCGAGGATCTGGTCGTAGGTCGACTCGGTGGCCAGCGGCACCTGCAGCGCCCGGCCGTCCCGGGTGACGGTCAGCCCGAGGCCCGCCAGCCGCGTCTCGAGCTGGTCGATGCCCTCGGCGACCTCGACCACGAGCACGTCGCGGGACGTGGTCATGTTCTCGATCCGGTCGGCCCGCAGGAGCCGACCCCCGTCGATCGCGATGAGCGAGTCGCAGATCCGCTCGACCTCCCCGAGCAGGTGCGAGCAGACCACGACCGAGATGCCGAACTCGGTGCCGATGCGCTGGATCAGCGTGAGCATCGCGTCCCGCCCGGCCGGGTCCAGACCGTTGGTCGGCTCGTCGAGCAGCAGCAGGTCGGGGTCGTGCACCAGCGCCTGGGCGAGCTTGACGCGCTGCTTCATGCCCGTGGAGTAGCCCCCGATCTGCCGGTACCGCTCCTCGTAGAGGCCGACGTGCCGCAGCGCCTCGGAGGCGCGCTCCCGGGCCGCGGTCTTGGGCAGGCCGCTCATGCGCGCCATGTGGGTCACGAACTCGGCGGCGGCGAGGTCGGGCGGCAGGCAGTCGTTCTCGGGCATGTAGCCGACCCGGGCCCGCACCTGTTCGCCCTCCGTCACGGGGTCGAGCCCCAGCACGGTCACCCGGCCCGCGGTCGGGGCCAGCAGGCCCAGCAGGATCTTGATCAGCGTCGACTTGCCCGCGCCGTTCGCCCCCACCAGGCCCACGATGCCCGGCGAGACGGCGAGCGTCAGGTCCGCCAGCGCGGTCACCCCGTTGGGGTAGCGCTTGGTCAACGCCTGCGTCGTGATCAGCGGAGCGCCCGACGGCGCACGCGTCTGTGTCGAAGTCACCCGCCCACCGTAGTGCTTACCCCGGACGCCAGGGCATCCGGTTGTCCCCCATATGCACCCCTGACTCGCCCCTGACTCAGCCTGGTCACAGCCCCGGCTCAGGCTGGTTACAGATCGATGGATCGGCCTACCGACCGTACCGTCACCCGGCGTCGGTCAGCGCCCCCACCAGGGACTCCTGCAGGTAGGTCAGGTACAGGTAGACGGTCAGCTGCATGACCCGCGGCGACTCGGGGTCGCGACCGACCGCCGCATCGATCTCGGCCTCGATGTCGGTGTCGTCGGTGACCCCGAGCCGGGTGCCCAGGGCCAGCCGCACGTCGGTGAGCGCCCGCAACCACAGCTCGGCCCGCTCCGGGGTCAGCCGCACCTCGCGGCCGGCCTCCACCAGGTCGGCCAGCACGCCCCGGGCCTGGTTGAGCTTGGTCGTACGCAGCTCCGTCTCGGTCAGGCGCCGGAACTCCGCCTGCTGGACGGGGTCGTCGGGATAGACGGCGGGGAACAGGCGCCCCACCGCGGGGTCGTCCGGGTCCGGGTCGTCGGCGAGCAGCGCGGCGAGCGAGGCCATGCTCTGGCGCAGGATCTGCGCGTCCTGCGGGGTGATCCGGGCGACGCACTCGTCGCCGACCCGACGGAACACCATCATCACCGGCTCAGGCGGCTCCGCCGGAACTTCCGGCTCACGCGACACCGCCGGGGTCTCCGGCCCGCGCGGCTCGGCCGGAGTGCCCGGCCCGGGCGCGTCCTCAGCCATGACCACCCAAGCGGAACTGCCGGAGCCGTCGGCCCACGCCACGGCACGGTGCTGACGCCCCGGTCATTGCTGCTCGACCGTGGCCCACAGCCCGTACCCGTGCAGCCGGGTGGCGTCGTACTCCATGCGCTCGCGGGCGCCCGAGGAGACGACCGCCTTGCCCTTGTAGTGCACGTCGAGCATCAGCTTCTCGGCCTTCTCCCGGCTGTACCCGAAGAGCTTCTGGAACACCCACGTCACGTAGGACATCAGGTTCACCGGGTCGTTCCACACGATGGTGACCCAGACGCGGTCGACGTCGGACACCTCGGCGACGTCGGTCGTCGGGGTGGGCAGGGTCTGAGTGTCGGCCACGTCACCCATCGTGCCACCGACCCGGGCCGGAGGGCACACCCTGGCCGGCGCGTCGCCGTTTCTCCCTGCGCAGCCCTGGGTTCGACCTGCGCAGCCCGGGCTCTACCTGCGCAGCTCGGGCGGGACGGGGTCGATGCGGAACGTCCGGCGGCCCATGGTCACCGTGGTACCGACCTTCACCACGATCGCGTGGTGCGGCTCGAGCCGGTGCAGCTGCGGGTCGTCCGGGTACTGCACGTACGTCCCGTTCGACGAGCCCAGGTCGATGATCTGGATGTCCCAGCCGACCAGCGCCACCCGCAGGTGCCGCCGGGAGACGACCCCCTCAACGTCGATGATCTTCAGCGGCCGGGCGCCACCCGCCACCACCTCCGGGTCGTGCTGCGGCTCCCGGCCGAGCACGTACCCGGTGTCGAGCAGGTACTGCGAGCCGTCGTCCATCGTGATCATGCCGAGGGGCGGCCGCGGCCCCTCGCGCAGGGCCGGCGGCTGGGTGACCAGCCCGGCCCCGCAGACCACACAGGTGGTCAGGCTCGGGTCGTTGAGGTGACCCTGCGAGCAGGCGAGCCCGAGGACGGTCGGCCGGACGCCCACTTCGATCGGCGCCGTCGCGAGCGGCTCCCGCGTCGGCAGGGGTGGCGCGTCGGTGCTGGCCGGCGCCGGAGCCTCGGTGCTGGCTGAGGACGAAGCCGCGGTGCCCGCCGCGGGCGGCGGCGTGACGCCGGCGGGGACGACCGAGGCGTCGACGATTGAGGGTCCGGCCCACGACGGCCGCGACGCCGCGTCGCCGGACTTCTCGGTGGTGGACGAGTCCGGGGATGTCCACCCACTCGGCTCCGAGGGGGCGGCCTCGGGGAGCACCGGCTCGGACCCGGGCGCGGGTGTCTCGACCGCCGGCTCCGCCACCGGTTCCGGCCCGGCGACGGGTTCCGGCGCGGCGACGGGTTCCGGCCCAGCGACAGGTTCCGGCCCGGGCGACGCCGGCGCGGTCCCCACGGGTGACTCCGGCCCGGCCGGCGGCTCGGGCGCGGCCGGCGCCGGCTCCGCAACGGCCGGCTCGAAAGCGGCGGTCGGCTCGGGAGTGACGGGCTCCGGGGCGGCCGGCACCGTCACGGCCAGGGACCCGGCGATGCCGGACGCCGACGGCTCGCTCGCGGTGGACGGCGACGGTTCGCTCACCGGCGGGGCCGGCGGTTCGGCCACCAGCGGAGCCGAAGGTTCGCTCACCAGCGGGGCCGCCAGGGCGGCCGCGACCGGCGCGGGCTCGTCCGCGGGCGGTGGCGCCGGCACATACGGGGCCGGCGTCTCCGGGGCCGGCGTCTCCGAGGCCGGCGTCTCCGAGGCCGGCGTTTCGTGAATGACCGTCTCCGGCCGCACCGGCTCGTCGGCGCGGGCCGGGCTCGGCTGGGCGGGAATCACCGGGGCGAAGACGGTGGCCGCACCGCCCGGCGCCTCCTCGCCGGCGACGAACCCGGCCGCACTCACCACGCCACCCTCCAGGCGCGCGAAGCGGCTGGGCTGGCCGGCGCCGGGGAGCTCCAGGCGGATCGAGGTGATCGGCCCCGGGACCAGGCGGTTGACCGAGGCGACCGCGTCGGCCGCGGAGAGGTGGACCTCGCCGTCGCCGCCGACCACGCGCGCGGTGGCGGCGCCGTAGACCAGCACCGCCAGGCGCCCGTCGGCGGCCGGCCCGCAGGCGGCACAGTCGGGGAACAGGCCGTCCAGGTCGGCCGCGAGCAGGGCGGCGATGCGACGGACGAGAACCGTGCCGTCGCCCCCGGCGGCGGCCACCTCGGGCACCAGGTTGAGCAGCTGCTCCACCTCCGCCCGGGTGGCGTCGGTCCCCTCGGAACACACGAGCAGCAGGTCACCGGAGCGGGCCACCAGTCCGGGGCCGGGCAGCGGACGTACCACCGAGGTCACGGTCATCGACGTGTCCTTTCGCTCGGATGCGGAGCGTTCCCCGTACTGCGCGACCACGGGCAGCGGCGGGGCCGGGCGGCCCCGCGCAGGTCGGCCGGCATGCAGGGTACGCGCCCGCGTCCACCGGTGGGGGACCCGAACCGCCGTCACTCGCGTGGCGAGACGCTCCTCCGGGCGGATCGTAGGCTCGAAGCGATGACTGAACCCACCCGCCCCAAACCGGACCCCGGGGCCGAACCCGCCCACCCCGCACCCGGCTCCGGCACCGGTCGCGACCCGTCGGACCCGGACCCCGGCCGCCCGGCGCTGCTGACCGACCACTACGAGCTGACGATGCTGGCCGCGGCGCTGCGCAACGGGACCGCGGACCGGCACTGTGTCTTCGAGGTCTTCACCCGTCGCCTGCCCCCCGGGCGCCGGTACGGCATGGTCGCCGGGACCGGGCGCCTGGTCGAGGCGATCCGCGCCTTCCGGTTCGACGACGACCAGCTCGACTACCTCGTCCGCACCGGTGTGGTGGACGCGGAGACCGCGCGCTGGCTCGCCGGGTACCGCTTCCGGGGCGACATCGACGGGTACGCCGAGGGGGAGATCTACTTCCCCGGTTCGCCGATCCTCACCGTCTCGGGCACCTTCGCCGACTGCGTGGTGCTGGAGACGCTGGTGCTGTCGGTGCTCAACTACGACAGCGCGGTCGCGGCGGCCGCAGCCCGCATGGTGACCGCGGCCCGGGGTAGGCGTCTGATCGAGATGGGTTCGCGCCGGACGAACGAGCAGGCGGCGGTGGCCGCGGCCCGGGCCGCCTACATCGCGGGTTTCTCCGCCACCTCCAACCTGGAGGCCGGGCGGCGCTACGGCATACCCACGGCCGGCACGGCGGCGCACGCGTTCACGCTGCTGCACGACGACGAGCCGGCGGCGTTCGCCGCCCAGGTGGCGACGCTGGGCCGGCAGACGACCCTGCTGGTCGACACGTACGACATCACCCAGGGCATCCGGAACGCCATCGCGGTCGCCGGCCCCGGCCTGGGCGCGATCCGGCTCGACTCCGGCGACCTCTCGGTGCTCGCGGCCCAGGCCCGCCAGCTGTTGGACGAGCTCGGTGCGCCGGAGACCCGGATCGTGGTCTCCGGCGACCTGGACGAGTACGCGATCGCGGCGCTCGCGGCCGAACCCGTCGACGCCTACGGGGCCGGGACGGCCGTGGTCACCGGCTCGGGCGCGCCGACCGCGGGCCTGGTCTACAAGCTGGTCGAGGTGGACGGCAAGCCGGTGGCCAAGCGGTCGGAGCACAAGATGACGATCGGCGGGCGGAAGACCGCGGTGCGGCGCCACAAGCCGACCGGCACGGCCATCGAGGAGATCGTGGTGTCCCAGGGCACCCCGCCGCCGCAGCCGCATGACCGCCTGCTGCAGCGCCCGTTCATGCGCGGCGGCGAGCCGGTGGACGACCTGCCCACCCTCGAGCAGTCACGCGAGCACGCCCGCGCCTGCCTCATCTCGATCCCGTGGGAAGGGCTCAAGCTCTCCGCCGGAGAGCCGGCCCTGACCGTCCACATGAGACCACCGCCGGCCTGAGGCCACCGTCCGCACACGACCAGTCCGAGATTCCGGGGGTATCCATGGCACGAGCACTGCTGATCGTTGACGTGCAGAACGACTTCTGCGAGGGCGGCTCGCTTCCCGTCGCCGGCGGAGCCGCGGTCGCCGAGAAGATCTCGGCCCTGCTCGCCGCCCCGGACGGCGGCGGCGAGGGCGCCCCCGAGCGCGAGCGGTGGGACCACATCGTCGCCACGCAGGACCACCACGTCGAGCCGGGTGACCACTTCGCCGAGGAGCCGAACTTCGTCGACACCTGGCCGCCGCACTGCGTCGCCGGGACGCCCGGGGCCCAGTTCCATCCGGCCCTGGACACCGACCGGATCGAGGAGGTCTTCGTCAAGGGGGAGCGCGAGGCCGCGTACTCCGGGTTCGAGGGCCACGCCAACGGCGTGGGCCTGGCCGACTGGCTGCGCTCCCGCGGCGTGTCCGATGTGGACATCGTCGGCTTGACCACGGACCACTGCGTCCGGGCCACCGCGCTCGACGCGGTGCGGGCGGGCTTCACCACGACCGTGCTGCTCGATTACACCGCCGGCGTGGCCAAGTCGACCACCGACGCCGCGATCGCCGAGATGAAGGCGGCCGGCGTGCACCTGGTCGGGCACCCGTTCGTGGCCTGACCTCCCCGGGAAGCCCTTCGGGCGCAATCCCCAGGAAGGACCCTCGGGCGCCGCTCCCCCGGGGAGGGCTTTCGGGCGCTACTTGCCGGGAAACGCCCTCCGCGGGCCGTTTCCCCGTGCAGGCCGCCCGACGACGAAGACGGGCACCGGCTGGCCAGCCGGTGCCCGTCCCTGACGCCGAGTCGGGCGCTCGTCACGCCTGGCGCTGCTTCGGCGCGATCGCGCGATGCGGAACCGACGAGTCCACCGCCAGGTTCGGGAACTTCGCGTCGAAGGCCGGCCGCTCGGAGCGGATCCGCGGGATGCGGTCGAAGTTGCGCAACGGCGGCGGGCACGAGGTCGCCCACTCCAGCGAGTTGCCGTGGCCCCACGGGTCGTCGACGGTGACGATCGGGCCCGCCTTGTACGACTTCCAGACGTTGTAGAGGAACGGCAGCGTCGAGACGCCGATGATGAACGCCCCCACCGAGGAGATCATGTTCAGCGTCGTCCAGCCGTCCGACGGCAGGTAGTCGAAGTAGCGCCGCGGCATGCCCGCGTTGCCCAGCCAGTGCTGGACCAGGAACGTCACGTTGAAGCCGATGACGGTCAGCCAGAAGTGGACCTTGCCCCAGCGCTCGTTGAGCATGCGGCCGGTCATCTTCGGGAACCAGAAGTAGATGCCGGCGTACACCGCGAAGACGATCGTGCCGAACAGCACGTAGTGGAAGTGCGCCACCACGAAGTACGAGTCGGACACGTGGAAGTCCAGCGGCGGTGAGGCGAGCAGCACGCCGGAGAGGCCGCCGAGCAGGAACGTGACGAGGAAGCCCATCGCGAACAGCATCGGCGTCTCGAAGGTGAGCGAGCCCCGCCACATCGTGCCGATCCAGTTGAAGAACTTGATGCCGGTCGGCACGGCGATGAGGAACGACAGGAACGAGAAGAACGGCAGCAGCACCTGGCCGGTGGCGAACATGTGGTGCGCCCACACGCTCATCGACAGCGCCGCGATGCCCAGGGTCGCCAGCACCAGGCCCTTGTAGCCGAAGATCGGCTTGCGGCTGAAGACCGGAATGATCTCGCTGATGATGCCGAAGAACGGCAGCGCGATGATGTACACCTCGGGGTGGCCGAAGAACCAGAACAGGTGCTGGTACAGCAGCGGGCCACCGGTCTCGGGGTCGTAGACGTGCGAGCCGAGGTGCCGGTCGGACAACACCGCCAGCAGGGCCGCCGCCAGGATCGGGAACACCATGATCACCAGCAGCGACGTGATCAGGATGTTCCAGGTGAAGATCGGCATCCGGAACATCGTCATGCCGGGCGCGCGCAGCGTGAGGATCGTCGTGATCATGTTGACCGCGCCCAGGATGGTGCCCAGACCCGAGATCACCAGGCCGACCACCCACATGTCCGCGCCGGTCCCGGGCGAGTGCGTGGCGTTGGACAGCGGCTGGTAGGCGAACCAGCCGAAGTCGGCCGCGCCGTCGGGCGTGAAGAAGCCGGCGGTCGTGAGGCTCGCGCCGAACAGGTACAGCCAGTACGCGAACGAGTTCAGCCGCGGGAACGCCACGTCCGGCGCCCCGATCTGCAGCGGCACGATGTAGTTCGCGAACGCGAACACGATCGGCGTCGCGAAGAACAGCAGCATGATCGTGCCGTGCATGGTGAACAGCTGGTTGAACTGCTCGGGCGTCAGGAAGTCCGTGCCCGGCTGTGCCAGCTCGGCCCGCATGAGCAGGGCCAGGAAGCCACCGATCAGGAAGAACGCGAAGGAGGTGACCATGTACATGATCCCGATCTGCTTCGCGTCCGTCGTGCGCAGCAGGCGAGCGATCGCCGAGCCGCGGACCGCTTGGCGCACCGGATACGGCCGGGTGACGATCGGCTTCGGGGCAAGGGTGGTCACGCGAGCCCTCCCAAGGTTGGCACTGGCCCAATGATCTTCAGCGAGCCTCGGTCGCAGAATAGCCCCCTGAGGATGAACGTACGGGCGCGGGGTAGGGGCATCGGACCCAAGACACACCGGACCGTGGGCCCGCCACAGACGGGACTGTGGGCCCTTGACACACCGGGCCGGCCCGTGTCATAAGGCACCGCCTCCCGACACCCGGCGTCGGCGGGGCGCACCGCCCGGGGCCACGGGCCGGCCGCCCAGCCGGCTTGAGCCGGTGCGGCGGGCCCGTCAGTTCGTGCCCGCGGTGGCGGTGACGGAGAACGTGATCGCGCCGCTGGCCACCGCGGCCAGGGCGAGCAGGGCCACGCCCCAGGCGATGAGGCGTTCCCCGCCGGGCAGCCGCGCGGCCAGGGCGATGCCGCGCTCGACCGGCGAGGACGGACGGTCCGATCGGACGTCGGCCGCGTCCTCCGGCCGGCGCAGCGCCGCCGCCCACAGCGTGGCCGCGCCCACGAGCACCAGGGCCACCCCCAGGATGGCCGTCACCAGGGCGATCCCGCTCCGCATCGTCGTGACCCCTCCCCATTCGGTCCGTCGACGTTCCGTATCGACCCCATCGACGCTGGGTATCCGCTCCCCGGGAAGCCGGCCGGGAGACCTCCCATCGGCCTCCGCCGCATCCATCGGCACCGGTCGCGACCGCGCCCCGGGGGCACGGATATGTCGGACCATCCTGGACGACGCCCGCCGCGCGCGCATCTCAACCCCAGTTGCCGGCATCGATACGCTCGGCCCCAGGGCATCGAGGTGGTGGCGGTCGAGCGGGACGGGGCGAGACCCGGTGTCCAGGTCGCCCGCGACCGGAGGTCCAGCGCGCCTTCTATATCTGTGCGCCCCCAAGATCCACGCGTCCCGCCGCGTCTCCTACCTGGCCGCGCCGGCCTTCGCCGCGGCGATGATCGGACGCCGATTCGACACCAGCCCCACCGCCCCGTACCGCCTGCTGGCTCCGGGGGAGGTCACGATCCCCGGCCAGCAGGCCAGCACCGACCGACCGACCCAACCACCGTCGGCCGAAGGTCGGGCCGGCGATCAGCCGAACGGGCCGGCAGACGAGAATTCGACAAGGCCGGCATGATGAGGACCGTGGTTAACGACGAGACACCCCCAACCCCGGCCACCCCGGTCGCCACCCTCGACGGCGCCAGTGTCATCAGGATCGGGCGCGACGAGGACAACGACATCGTTCTGCGCGACCTGTGGGTCTCCGGCAAGCACGCCGAGATCCGGCGTAAGGGTTCTGGCGTCGTACTGGTCGACCTCAACAGCACCAACGGCCTGCACTACAACGGCCGCCGAGTCCCCCGCGCCACGCTGTCTCCGGGCGACATCTTCACCATCGGTCGCCATGAGTTCCTCTGGGACGGGCGCGCCGTCTACCAGCACGACGACTCGGGACCGACGTCGGTCATCGCGGACGACTTGACCGTCCGGATCAAGGGGGCGACGCTCCTCGATGACGTGAGCTTCGTGCTGCGCCACGGCACCCTGCTCGCCGTCATCGGGCCGAGCGGCTGCGGCAAGTCGACCCTGTTGCGCAGCCTAACCGGCTTCCGCAAGCCGGCGATGGGCAACATCCTCTACGACGGCAAGGACCTCTACGAGCACTACTCGGAGCTGCGCTACCGGATCGGCATGGTGCCGCAGGACGACGTCCTGCACCACCAGCTCACCGTGCGGACGGCGCTGCGCTTCGCCGCCGCGCTGCGCTTCGCCTCCGACGTCTCCCGTAAGGAGCGGTGGGCCCGGGTCAACGAAGTGATCGAGCTGCTCGGCCTGTCCCACCGCACCAAGCACCGCGTCGACAAGCTCTCCGGGGGTCAGCGCAAGCGGACCTCCGTGGCCCTGGAGCTGCTGACCGAGCCCTCCCTGCTCGCGCTCGACGAGCCGACCTCCGGCCTGGACCCGGCCCTGGACAAGGAGGTCATGCGGGAGCTGCGCCTGCTCGCCGACCGGGGTCGGACGATCGTCGTGGTCACCCACAGCGTCCTGCATCTGGACATCTGTGACTACGTGCTGGTGATGTGCCTGGGTGGCCGGATGGGCTACTTCGGGCCGCCGAACGAGCTGCTGCCGTTCTTCGAGGCCAGCGACTACGCCGACGTGTTCCACAAGGTCACCCACGAGGCGGCGTACTGGGCGCAGAAGTTCCGCGGCTCCGAGCTCTACCGGCGCTACATCGGCGAGCCGGGGGCCGAGCTGCTCGCGCAGAGCAAGCGCAAGCTCCTGGGGAACCTGGAGCTGTCCGACCTCGACCCGACCTTCTCGCCGCTGCCGACCGTCCGGGCCACCCAACCCACCCCGACCACCCCGCCGCCGAACCTGACGGGCTCGCTGTCGGCGGTCGCGGCCAAGCTCGCCGCTGGGGCGGCCACCTCCGTCACGACGGCGGCCGCCACGACCACCACTCCGCCGGCCCCCGCCATTCCGGCTCAGGCCACGCCGGGCTCGGACAGCGCGGCCCAGGACGCCGGGATGGAGGTCCCGCCGCCGGTCGACCCGGTGACCACCCCGGTCGCCTCCGCCGGGACCACCCAACCCGGGACGGCGCCCCTCGGCGGGCCGGGGTCCGAGCTGACGGTGCCGGCGGCGCTCATGGAACCGGAGCCGGCCACGGCCGACATGCCGCTGACCCCGGAGATGGTCGCGGCCGTCCCGGCGACCCACGCCCCGCCCCCGACCACGGCCGGCTCGAGCGCCACCGGCTCGGCCACCACCGGCTCGACCACCACCGGCTCGACCTCCGCCGGCTCGACCACGGCCGCCCCGGCGGGCGCGTCGGCGACCTCGACCGCGGCGAAGCCGGCGAAGGGGAAGGCCAAGAAGCGTCGCTCGGGCCCCAACCGCTTCGAACGCGGCCTGGACCGGTTGGCGGCGGTGGTCTTCCGGGACGCGCTGCCGCCACCGCCCAAGGAGGGGCCGCTCAAGGCGGTCCAGGACCCGTCGGTGGTCCAGCAGACCCTGCACCCGGTGGCGCCGTTCCGGCAGTACCTGACGCTGTGCTGGCGCATGCTGCGGGTGATCTTCGCCGACCGCGGCTACGCCCTCTTCCTGATCGGCCTGCCGATCGTCCTGGCGCTGCTCTCCAAGGCCGTCCCCGGCAGCAACGGCCTCGGCGAGGACCAGGCCGGGTACAACCTGGAGGCCCAGCGCCGGCTCGCGGTCTTCATCGTCGGGGCGGCGTTCATGGGCGTGGCGATCGCCATTCGCGAGATCGTCAACGAAGGCTCGATCTACCGGCGTGAGCGGTCCATCGGGCTGTCCCCCACGGCCTACCTCGCCTCGAAGGTGACCATCTTCGTGATCATCGACTTCATCCAGGTCGTGATCTTCATCTACCTGTCGATGTGGGGCCTGCCACGACCGGTGGAGCCGCTGATCCTGGCCATGCCCATGGCCGACGTGATCATCGCCGTGTGGCTGGTCGCGGTCGCCTCGACCGCGTTCGGGCTGCTCGCCAGCGCCCTGGTCCGTACCACCGAGCAGACCACCCCGATCCTCGTGGTCAGCGTGATGTTCCAGCTCGTGCTGTCCGGCTGCCTCTTCGCGGTGTACAACAACCCGGTCCTGGCCTGGGCGGCCTACCTCGACCCGGCCCGCTGGGGCATGGCGGCGGCCGCGGCGAGCGTGGACGTCCGCTACCTGCCGGCGGAGATCTTCGACCCGATCTGGATGCACCGCCAGGAGAACTGGTGGATCCCGGTCGGGATCATGCTGGCCCAGATCGTGGTCCTGCTCGGCCTGACCCGGCTGGCCCTGCGCCGCTTCGAGCCCGGCCGCTACTGACCACCATCCCGGTCGTTGAACCGTCCCGGGTTGTCGACCGGGCCCGGTCGGGGTCGCCCGGGCACCGAGCGACCCCGACCGGCCGGTCCGGCCCAGGCGTCAACTGTCCGCTGGCCGACGCGAGCCGGACCGGCCACCGGCATCGACACGGCTCACGGCCGTTGTACGCTCGTCCCTACCCGCATCCGGACGGACCGGGTAGGGGCCGTCAGACGACCGATCGCACGGAACGAACGAGGAGCTTCGTGCAGACACGCGACTGGGCATCCCCATCCCGCCCACCGCTGCGTCCCACCCGGTGTCCAGGCAGGCTGCACCGATGAGCCTCAGGTTGCGGACGGCGGCGTACACCGACATCGGACACGGCCGCGCGAACAATGAGGACTCGGCGGCGGCGGGCCCGCGCCTGGCGGTCGTGGCCGACGGCATCGGCGGCATGCCGGCGGGCGAACAGGCCAGCGCGGTCGTGGTCCGCCAGCTCTGCCTGCTGGACCCGGACGCGGCGCCGGCGCGACCACTTCCGGAGAACGTGCCGACGGAGGACATGTCGTCGGACCGGCCTTCTCCGGTGGAGGCGCCGACGGTCCGCCTGCTGACCACCGCCGAGCCCGCGGACCCGGTGGCCCTGCTGTCCGACGCGGTTGAGGCGGCGAACCGCACGATCCGGGAGCTCATCGACAGCGACGAGCGCACCGAGGCGATGGGGACCACGGTGACCGCGCTGCTGCTCGTCGGCGACCAGATCGGCCTGTTCCACGTGGGCGACTCCCGCGCCTACCTGCTGCGCAACGGCACGTTCGAGCAGATCACCCGGGACGACACGTACGTCCAGACGCTGATCGACGAGGGCCTCATCACCGAGATGGACGCGCGCTCGCACCCGCGGCGGTCGGTGGTGATGCAGGCCGTCCAGGGACTGGCCTACGAGCCGAGCACCGCGGTCCGCACCGCGACGGTCGGTGACCGGTACCTGCTGTGCAGCGACGGCCTGACCGACGTGGTCGGGGACGAGGCGATCCGGCACGCCCTGGAGATGGAGCCCGACCCGGCCCGGTGCGCCCAGATCCTCGTCCGAACGGCGCT
>Ga0310840_101086_pt1 | contig 12920 bp, 8 predicted proteins | sample SM_ome_8_FD_201304 | JGI IMG/M metagenome (GOLD analysis project Ga0310840, IMG submission 201304) | Sorghum-adapted microbial communities enriched on stacked mutant (SM) sorghum from Joint BioEnergy Institute, Emeryville, California... ...
CATCGACGGGCTCGGCGGCTGGTTCGTCGAGCGGATCGACGGCGACCACACCAACGTCATCGGCGTCTCGCTGCCGCTGGTGCGCCGGCTGCTGCGGGAGCTGGGCCTGGACGTCCCCACGGCGTGGGCCGCGACCCCGGTCCGTTCGGCGTGACGACGGCCCGTCGCGTACGGTCAGATCCGTGAGCCTCAAGTCGATCGGACTCAGCGACGAGTTGCACGCCTACCTCGTCGCGCACAACCCGCCACTGGACCCCGTCGTCACCGACCTGCTCGCCGAGACCCAGTCGAGGCTGCCCGAGTACGCCAACCTGTCCATCGCGCCGGAGCAGGCCCCCTTCCTCACGTTCCTCACCCGGCTGATCGGCGCCCGGCGAGCCGTGGAGATCGGCACGTTCACCGGGCTGTCATCGCTGGCGATCGCCCGGGGCCTGCCGTCGGACGGGCGGCTGATCTGCTTCGACATCTCCCAGGAGTTCACCGACATCGCCCGCCGGTACTGGGAGCGGGCCGGGGTGGCCGACCGCATCGAGCTGCGCCTGGGCCCGGCCGCGCAGAACGTGCTGGAGCTGCCGGAGGAGCCCCACCTCGATCTCGCCTTCATCGACGCCGACAAGGTGAACAACCGGACGTACTGGGAGGCGCTCGTCCCCCGCCTGCGGCCGGGTGGGCTGATCGTGGTCGACAACGTCCTGTACCACGGTTCGGTGATCGCCCCGAACAACCCCGACCAGACCGCGGTGGCCGAGTTCAACGACTTCGTGCTCACCGACTCCCGGGTCGACGCCGTGATGATCCCCCTCGCCGACGGGCTCACCATCGCCCGCAAGCGGTGAACGCCGACCGGCGGCCAGGCCTCCGACGCCTGGCCGCCGGCGCGAGCCACCCGGTACGCCCGGGCGAGGGCCGCGTCACCGGACGCTCGTGGCGAACTTCCGGGCCGCCCACACCACCGAGATCACCGTGAGCACGACCACGATCAGCAGGCCCTGCCACACCTTGTCGTTGCCGATGTCGCTGGCGAACAGCGCCCGGGTGCCGTCCACCGCCCAGGAGAACGGGTTCCAGTCGGCGATGCGCTGCAACCACACCGGGGCGAAGGTCAGCGGCAGCAGGATGCCGGAGAGCAGGAAGATCGGCTGGGTGATCGTGTTCATCAACGGGGCCAGGGCGTCCTCGCTGCGCACGATGAGCGCGATCGCCGCCGAGATCGACGAGGTCATCAGCGCGATCAGCCCGAGCATGAGGTAGGCGAGCAGCAGGTACCCGAGGTGCACGCGCAGCCCGAAGGCGAGCGAGAGCAGCGTGATGATGGCCGCCTGGACGATCAGCGTGACCACGTCCCGAAGGCTGCGACCGATGAGCAAGGCGAAGCGGCTCACCGGCGTCACCCGGGAGCGCTCGATCACCCCGGCGCGCAGCTCGGCGATGAGACCGAACCCGGAGAACAGGCCGCCGAAGAGCGCGAGCAGCACCAGCAGGCCGGGCACGAAGATGCGGTAGACGTCCTCGTCGCTGGCGACGCCGAGCGGCGACAGCGCCGGCTTGAGCAGCGGGGCGAAGAGCAGCAGGTACATGACCGGCTGGAACACACCGACGAAGACCCAGACCGGCTGACGGATCAGCAGCTGGATCTGTCGCGCGAAGACCAGCCACGTGTCGCGGGCGACCTTCATGGGCGTAGAGCCATTCATTGGGAAACTCCTGAAGCTTTCTGTCTACTGAGGACTCGCACCGTACGCTCTATCCACTTGAGACTCATGCGGCGAGCGCCGTCTACTTAGGACTCGCGCAGCGAACGGCCGGTCTTGGCGAGGAACACGTCGTCGAGGCTGGGGCGGTGCATCTCCACCGTGGTGAGGACGATGCCCGCGCTGTCCATGGCGCGCAGCACCTGGGGAATGGCCGAGGCGCCGTCCGTGACGAACAGCCGCAGCGAGCCGTCCTCGGTGGTCTCCAACCGGTTGACGTACGGCTCGTGGGTGAGCAACGCGGAGGCCCGCTCGGCCGCGCCGGCCGGGAGCCCGACGACGAGCACGTCGCCGGAGATCTCGCGCTTGAGCTCGGCCGGCGTGCCCTCGGCGACGATCTGGCCGTGGTCCATGATGGCCAGCCGGTCGCACAGCGCGTCGGCCTCGTCGAGGTAGTGGGTGGTCAGGAAGATCGTCATGCCCTCGGCCCGCAGCCGCCGCACCTCGTCCCACATGTGGGCCCGGCTCTGCGGGTCGAGCCCGGTGGTCGGCTCGTCGAGGAACACCAGGCGCGGGCCGTGGATGATGCCGAGCGCGATGTCGACCCGACGACGCTGGCCGCCGGAGTAGGTCTTGCAGCGACGGTCGGCGTACTCGGTGAGCTGGAACGCCTCCAGCGCCCGGGCCGCCCGACGCTCGGCCTCGGCCTTGCTCAGCCCGTAGAGCCGGGCCTGGAGCACGAGCTCCTCGCGCGCGGTCGAGTCGTCCCAGGTGCTGCCGCCCTGCGCCACGTAGCCGATCCGCTTGCGCACCTCGCCGGGCTCGCGCAGCAGGTCGGCCCCCGCCACGGTCGCCTCGCCGCCATCCGGCGTCAGCAGGGTGGCGAGCATGCGCAGGGTGGTCGTCTTGCCCGCGCCGTTGGGCCCGAGAAATCCGAAGATCTCCCCCTCGCCCACCGTGAGGTCCACCCCGCGAACCGCCTCGACGGTCTTGACCCCTGTCTTGTCCCGAGACCGAAACGACTTGCGCAGCCCTCTGGTCTCGATCAGCACCGTGTCCGCCACGGTTCCTCCTCGTGATCTGACGTCTCGGTCGAGCCGGGCCACGTCGCCGGCTCGGATGTGCGACACCGTAACGCGATATAGCTCGGATAGTCAACGTGGATTATTTCGCGACCGGCGGCAGGGCCGTGCCCGGGGCGGGGACATCCCGGGCCGGGACCTCGCCGGCCGGGGCACCAGGGGCCGGGGCCTCGGCGGCCGGGGCATCGGTGGGCAGGGCTTCCGGGGCCGGCGCGTCGCGGGCCGGCGCCAGCCCGTCGGGGGCGCCGGGCCACGGCTGCGGTGCCTGCGACGGAAAGAGCTCGGCCCCCGCCTCGAGCCGGGCGGCGATGCGCTCGCACCAGGCGATCTCGACGGTCAGCCGATCGATGAGCAGCTCGAACTGCCACGCGACGTGGGCCGGCTTGAACTGGCGCAGGAACTCGGTGGCCAGGGCGACCTCGCGCATCTCGACCATGGAGCGCAGCACCCGGGCCCGGTTGCGCAACGCCGCCACCGCCTCGACGCGCGGCATGTGGGGAAGAAAGGCGAACCCGGCCAGGAACGGATCGACGGGCGGCTGGTACTCCCACCAGTACCGCCACAGCAGGTGGGTGAACTCCGCCTCGCCCTTGGCCGTGATGCGGTACGTGGTCCGGGCGGGCCGGGCCCCGACCCGTTCGGTGGCCACCTCCTCGAGCAGCCCTTCCTCGGCCAGCTTGCGCAGCGCGTGGTAGATCGAGCCGGGCGCGATGTTCGCCCACTCGTCGGCGTGCCAGCTCTCCAGCTCGCGCCGCACGTCGTAGCCGTGCACGGGCTGCATCCAGTACACCAGGCCGAGGATCATCAACCGGGTCGTCGACATGGTGCCAGCGTAATAGCCAAAGTTGACTAATCGGCACACCCCGACGCGACATACCTCGTCACTGACCGCGATCTTGATGACCCGGGGGTGGTGGGTCGTACGGTCACCGGTGGCAGGCAACGGCCCGCGCCCCGTCGCCCGGTCCTTCGGCGGGACCGCCAGGGCCGGCGCGTCCATCCACGCCCGGGATACGCCCGGTCGAAACCCCACAAGAGCAGCAAACCGGACCAGATCGCCCACGGCCTGGCCAGGAACGACGGGAAGGCTGGGCGGCCACAGCGTCACCCCGGCCCCTACAGTGGGTCCCGTGACGCTCACGCATGACGTCGATGCGCTGACCCGGCTCAGCGAGAGCGGATCGTCCGACCGGGCGCGGGCGTGGCCGCCAGCCGTACAGACCGCACCAACACCGTCCACATCGGAGCGTGCCCCCGCCGCCGTACCGTTCGTCCGGGACAGGGGCTGAGGTGCGCCCCGATCCCGTCGTCTGTCTGGACTTCGGCACCACCAAGACCCTGGTCGCGGCGGGCGACCACGTCCTGCCGCTCGGCCGGCTCGATCGGTGGATGCCCTCGCTGGTCGGCCTGGATCACACCGGGGCCATCCTCCTCGGCGAGGAGGCCGACCTGGCCGACCCCGAGCTGCGGATCCGCTCGATCAAGCGCGCGATCACCAAGCGGCGGAACGACATCCGGGACACCGCGATCGCGACGGTCCGCCGGACCTCGGCCGACGAGCTCATCGTCGCCCTGCTGGACCGCGTCGCCGACCGGACCGCCGCCCAGGGCGTCGACCTGCGCCGACCGCGGACCCTCGCCGTCGGCTGCCCGTCGGTCTGGGACAGCGGCCAGCGTCGGCGCTTCGTCCGCCTGCTGAACGCGGCGGGGATCCCGGCCAGTTTGGCCGACCTCGTCGACGAGCCGGTCGCCGCGGGCATCGCCTGGCTCGAGCGTCAGTCCCTCTCCGGCGTCACCCCCCTGCGCCTGGTGGTCTTCGACATGGGCGGCGGCACGCTCGATGTCGCCGTCATCGATGTCCTCGGCCCCGGCGAGGACGACATCCACCTGCTGGCGGCGGTGGGTCGGGCCGAGGCGGGCGACACCCTCGACGAGGCGATCGCCGACGACCTCGCCCGCGACCTGGGGCTGGCCGACGACGACCCGGAGGTCGACGCCCCGTTGGCCGGCCCGAACTTCGCCGACCCGGGCTTTGCCCACCCGGATCTGGACGACACGGACTTGGCCGACCCGGACGCCCGACGCCGGCGCGACCTGCTGCTGGACGCGGCCCGCCGGTTGAAAGTGGCGCTCACGACCGAGGAGGAGGCGGTCGCGCCCCTGGCCCGCGACCTGTTCGCCCCCATCACCGAGGTGTGGTACCAGCGCCCGCGGCTGGAGGCGGTGTTCGCCCCGCAGATGGACCGGGCCGTCGAGCTCGTGCACGTGGCCCTGCGCATCGCCCATCTGAGCACGGGTACGCCCGACGCGCCGCCGGAGCCGGCCCCGTCGCCGGAGCAGCTGCTGGCCGGGGTCGACGTCGTGCTGCTGGCCGGCGGCATGAGCCGGGTGCCGTACGTGACCCACCGCCTGCGTCAGCTCTTCGGCCCGCGGCCGACCATCGCGGTGGCCTGCGACCCGCCGGAGGAGGCGGTCGTCCGTGGCCTCGCCGCGGCGGGCCGGTACCGCACCAACGTCCGGTACGCGCTGGACTACGACATCCTGCTCGAGTGGGACGACGGGCAACGCTCCTGCTCGCTCTACGAGGCCTGTATGCCCATCCTCGAATCGTGGTGGATCGAGCGAAACTGGCAGGGTGAGCTGCGGTTCCTCTGCACCGGCCGTGGCCTCGACCTACCCCGCCAGGGCACGGGCGTCCTGAGGGTGGCGGGCCGCGCCCACCCCGTCGCCGCGACCCTGAACGGCGCGAGCCTGGATGGCTACCCCGTCGCGCTGAACGGCGACGACTTCGAGCTCGCGATCTACCCGTCGGGCCGGATCACGATGACCGACGGGGCCGGCCACCACGTCGGCCGCGCCCGCTGACCGCCTTCCCGCCTGCCCCGCCTGCCCCGGCCTGCCCCGGCCTGCCCCCGCCGGCCTGTTGATCTAGGGCTTGGAGTGGTGGTTGAAGATCAACTCACCACCCTACGCCCTAGATCAACGGGAGAAAGCGGGAACGGCGGGGCCGGGACGGGGTCACGCCCCGGTGGCCCGCGGCCGGAACTGGGCGGTGAAGTGACGCAGCCGCTCCGGCTCGTACGTGATCTCCATGCCGACCAGGTCGCCGGCCTTGGCCGCCACCCGCTCCACGACCTCGACGACGTAGTCGATGTGGCTCTGCGTGTACGTGCGACGGGGTATCGCCAGGCGCACCAGGTCCATCCGCGCCGGCTTCTCGGAACCGTCCGGCTGGCGCCCGAACATCACGGTCCCGATCTCACAGGAGCGTACGCCGCCTTCGAGGTAGAGCGCGCAGGCCAGCGCCTGACCGGGGTACTGCAGGGGAGGGATGTGCGGCAGCATCTCGCGTGCGTCGATGAAGATGGCGTGTCCACCGAACGGCACGACCACCGGTACACCGAGCCGCTGCAGGGCCTCGCCAAGGTACCTGGTGGAGGCGATGCGGTACCGCAGGTAGTCCTCGTCCACGGCCTCACGCAGGCCTACCGCAATCGCATCGAGGTCACGGCCGGCGAGCCCGCCGTAGGTCGGGAAACCCTCGGTGAGGATCTGCAGGTTGCGGCACTGTTCGGCGAGCCAGTCGTCGTTGAAGGCCAGCCAACCGCCGATGTTGGCCAGCGGGTCCTTCTTGGCCGACATCGTCATGCCGTCAGCCATCGACGCCATCTCGCGGACGATGTCGGCCACGGAGACGTCCGCGTAGCCCGGCTCACGGGTCTTGATGAACCACGCGTTCTCCGCGAACCGGCAGGCGTCCAGGAACAGCGGCTTGCCGTACCGGTTGCACACCTCGCGCACCGCACGGACGTTGGCCATGCTCACCGGCTGACCGCCGCCGGAGTTGTTGGTGATGGTGATCATGACCAGCGGCACGGCGTCGCCACGCTCGGCAAGCAGCGCCTCCAGCGCGGCGACGTCCATGTTTCCCTTGAACGGATGCTCGGTGCGCGGCTGGCTGCCTTCCGGGATGACGAGGTCCACCGCCTCCGCGCCGGTCGCCTCGATGTTGGCCCGCGTGGTGTCGAAGTGGGTGTTGTTCGGGATCACCCGGCCAGGCCCGCCGACCACGCTGAAGAGAATCCGCTCGGCGGCGCGACCCTGATGCGTCGGCAGGATGTGCCGGAACGGAAACAGGTCCTTGACGGCCGCCTCGAACCGATACCAGGACGGGGCCCCGGCGTACGCCTCGTTCCCGCGCTGGACGGCCGCCCACTGCTCGCTGGACATCGCTCCGGTGCCGGAGTCGGTCAGCAGGTCGATGAGCACGTCGTCGGCGCGCAGCGCGAACAGGTTGTACCGGACCTCGGCGAGGCGCTCCTGCCGTTCGGCCCGGCTCAGCATCCGCATGGGCTCGACCGAGTGAATCCGGAACGGCTCGATGATGGTACGGAAACCGTCGTCCACCGTGCTCCTCCTGCCGCTGCCAATGGCCATGCTCGTACGGCTGGCGGCGACGATGCCTGCCATCCCGGCATCGCGTCAGGGCCGAAAGTCCCTAGTCGGCGCCGGAACGGTCAGGCCCGGTGGGCGGCGGCGTAGACGTCGCGGCGGGGCACGCCGGTGTCGCGGGCGACGGCGGCGACCGCGTCCCGCCGTGACATGCCCTGCCGCTCGTACGAGGCGACGCGGTCCGCCAGCTCCTCGGCGGACAGCGCCGCGGCCGGCGGCGCCTCGGCCCCGGCGACGACCAGGGTGATCTCACCCCGGACGTCCGCCTCGGCGGCCCAGGCCGCCAGCTCGCCCAGCGGGGCCCGGCGGATCTCCTCATGGGTCTTGGTGAGCTCCCGGCACAGCGCGGCGGGCCGCGCGGGCCCGAACGCCGCCGCCGCGTCGGCGAGCATGGCCGCGACACGGTGCGGGGCCTCGAAGAAGACCAGCGTGCGCTCCTCGGTGGCGAGCGCGGCCAGGCGCGCACGGCGAGCGGCTGCGGTGCGGGGAAGGAACCCCTCGAAGCAGAAGCGGTCGGCGGGCAGGCCCGACACGGCCAGCGCGGTCGTGACCGCCGACGGGCCGGGGACGGCCTGCACGGGTACGCCGGCCGCGATGGCGGCCCGGACCAGGCGGAACCCGGGGTCCGAGACGGACGGCATGCCGCCGTCGGTGATCAACGCGACCCGGGCGCCCTCCCGGAGGGCGGCCACCAGCGACGGCGTACGCCGCTCCTCGTTGCCCTCGAAGTACGAGACGACCCGGCCCGGGATCGGCACGTCCAGATCCCGGGCGAGGCGGGCCAGCCGGCGGGTGTCCTCGGCGGCCACGATGTCGGCGCGCGACAGCTCGTCCCGCACCCGGGCGGAGACGTCGGCGGGGTTGCCGAGGGGCGCGCCGAGGAGAACCAGGACACCAGACACCGGACGGGCCTTTCGGAAGGACGGGCCGTGCGCAGGGCCACGGGGTCACCAGCGGTCCCTACCCGCACCCTACGATCACGGGCGTGACGAGAGCCGAACCGGTCGCCGTACCACCCGATCTCCGCCGGCGGTTGTCGCCCATGCCGGCGGGGGACTGGCGGTCGTGGGTGGTGGCGCTGTGGGTGGTGGCGATCGCGGCGATCCTGCGCTTCGTCAAGCTGGGCTTCCCCCCGACCCTGGTCTTCGACGAGACCTACTACGCCCGGGAGGCCCAGGAGCTCCTGGACCACGGCGTCGAGTGGCGCTACGACTACGACGACGCGGGGAACATCACGGCCGACCACGGACCCGACTACGTGGTCCACCCGCCGCTGGGCAAGTGGCTCATCGCCATCGGCATCTGGCTGGCCCGGCTGTTCGGCGACCAGCCCACCACCGTCGCCTCGATCAGCGCCAGCGCCGTCGGCTGGCGGCTGATGCCGGCGGTGTTCGGCGTGCTGTCGGTGCTCATCCTGACCCGCACCGCCCGCCGCATGTTCCGCTCCACCATCCTCGGCGCCGCCGCCGGCCTGCTCATGGCGCTGGACGGCATGCACTTCGTGCTCTCCCGCACCGCCATCCTCGACATCTTCGTGATGTTCTTCGTCCTCGCCGCCTTCGCCTGCCTGGTCATCGACCGCGACCACCGCCGCGCCCACTGGCTGCGCGAACTCGACAACGGACGCAACCCCGCCAGCGGCGGCAAGGCCGCCCGCCTCCCCCTCACCTGGACCACCATCCCCTGGTGGCGCCTGGCCGCCGGCGTCCTCCTCGGCCTGGGCTGCGGCGTCAAATGGAGCGCCATCTTCTTCGTCCCCGTCTTCGCCGCCCTCATCTACCTGTGGGAAGCCAACCTCCGCCGCACCCTCGGCGTCCCCCACCCCTGGCGCGACGCCCTCCTCGACGAAGGCACCTGGATCCTCACCATGACCGCCCTCGTCATCCCCGCCTACCTGGCCACCTGGACCGGCTGGTTCGCCACCGACACCGGCTGGAAACGCCACTACCTCGCCGACCAAGGCCACACCGAATGGCCCATCCTCGGCGCCCTCTACAACCTGCTGGCCTACCACTCGGACGTCCTGGGTTTCCATACCCAGCTCACGTCCTCGCATCCGTACCAGTCCTCGCCCTGGCAGTGGCTGGTGCTCGGGCGACCGGTGGCGATCTACTGGGACACCGAGCCCCGGTGCGGCGCGGAGAGCTGCGCGGCGGAGATCCTTCTGCTGGGCACGCCGGTGCTGTGGTGGGCGTTCCTCCCCGCCCTCGTCGCCATGACCTGGTTCGGCATCAGCCGCCGCGACTGGCGCCCCCTGGCCATCGGCGCCGGCGCCGCCGCCGGCATCCTCCCCTGGTTCTACTACGACATCGCCGACCACCGAACCATGTACTACTTCTACGCACTGCCAGCCGAACCCTTCCTCGTACTGGCCGTCGCGTACGTCCTCGGCTGCCTCATCCGCGGCCCCGGCGTGGGCCGGTTCGGCTACGGGCGCGTCCGGCCGGCGCTCGCCCTCCCTCAGGACGAGCGCCGGCTCTACGGCACGATCGCCGCGACCACGTTCGTCGTCCTCGTCGCCATCTGCTTCTGGATCTACTACCCCATCTACGTCGGCGACTCCATCCCCTACGAACACTGGTACCGGCGCATGCTGCTGGGCACCCGCTGGATCTGACCCACGTCCGGTGCGCGCCCCGGGGGAGCCGGGGGCGGTCTCGGGGCCCCGGCCGGCGCCGGCGGTTTAGGCTCGCGGGGTGAGCGTGCTGGTGAGCCAAGCCGGGCCAGCAAACCAAGCGCCTCCATCGGAGCACACCCCGACCCCCGCGGTCCCGCCCGATCTCCGGCGGCGGTTGGCGCCCATGCCGGCGGGGGACTGGCGGTCGTGGGTGGTGGCGCTGTGGGTGGTGGCGATCGCGGCGATCCTGCGCTTCGTCAAGCTGGGCTTCCCCCCGAGCCTGGCCTTCGACGAGGTCTACTACGTCCACGAAGGGCAGGAGCTGCTCGACCACGGCGTCGAGTGGAACTACTCGTACGACGACGCCCGCAACATCACGGCCGACCACGGCCCGTCGTACGTCGTGCACCCGCCGCTGGGCAAATGGCTCATCGGGCTGGGCATCTGGTTCAGCCGGACCTTCCTGAACGACCCGCCGGTCTACACCTCGATCAGCTCGGGCCCGATCGGCTGGCGGCTGATGCCGGCGGTGTTCGGCGTGCTGTCGGTGCTCATCCTGACCCGCACCGCCCGCCGCATGTTCCGCTCCACCATCCTCGGCGCCGCCGCCGGCCTGCTCATGGCGCTGGACGGCATGCACTTCGTGCTCTCCCGCACCGCCATCCTCGACATCTTCGTGATGTTCTTCGTCCTCGCCGCCTTCGCCTGCCTGGTCATCGACCGCGACCACCGCCGCGCCCACTGGCTGCGCGAACTCGACAACGGACGCAACCCCGCCAGCGGCGGCAAGGCCGCCCGCCTCCCCCTCACCTGGACCACCATCCCCTGGTGGCGCCTGGCCGCCGGCGTCCTCCTCGGCCTGGGCTGCGGCGTCAAATGGAGCGCCATCTTCTTCGTCCCCGTCTTCGCCGCCCTCATCTACCTGTGGGAAGCCAACCTCCGCCGCACCCTCGGCGTCCCCCACCCCTGGCGCGACGCCCTCCTCGACGAAGGCACCTGGATCCTCACCATGACCGCCCTCGTCATCCCCGCCTACCTGGCCACCTGGACCGGCTGGTTCGCCACCGACACCGGCTGGAAACGCCACTACCTCGCCGACCAAGGCCACACCGAATGGCCCATCCTCGGCGCCCTCTACAACCTGCTGGCCTACCACTCGGACGTCCTGGGTTTCCATACCCAGCTCACGTCCTCGCATCCGTACCAGTCCTCGCCCTGGCAGTGGCTGGTGCTCGGGCGACCGGTGGCGATCTACTGGGACACCGAGCCCCGGTGCGGCGCGGAGAGCTGCGCGGCGGAGATCCTTCTGCTGGGCACGCCGGTGCTGTGGTGGGCGTTCCTCCCCGCCCTCGTCGCCATGACCTGGTTCGGCATCAGCCGCCGCGACTGGCGCCCCCTGGCCATCGGCGCCGGCGCCGCCGCCGGCATCCTCCCCTGGTTCTACTACGACATCGCCGACCACCGAACCATGTACTACTTCTACGCACTGCCAGCCGAACCCTTCCTCGTACTGGCCGTCGCGTACGTCCTCGGCTGCCTCATCTCCGGCCCAGCCGCCCGCTCACCCGGCGGCGGGCGGCTCCGGCTGGACCTCGCGCCCGACGACCGGCGCCGCTACGGCACCATCGCCGCAGCGACATTCGTCGTCCTCGTCGCCATCTGCTTCTGGATCTACTACCCCATCTACGTCGGCGACTCCATCCCCTACGAACACTGGTACCGGCGCATGCTGCTGGGCCGGCACTGGGTGTAGCCGGCGCGTGGTCGCCGGGCCGGATCGGGGATCGTCGGCCGACGGCGGGGTGTCTCAGGCCGACCGCACGGCCTCGGCGAGGCGCTCGGCGACCGCCTGGGCCTGCTCCACAGTGGACGCTTCCACCATGACCCGCACCAGCGGCTCGGTCCCGGACGGGCGCAGCAGCACGCGGCCGGTCCCGGCCAGCTCCCGTTCGGCCCCAGCCACGGCTTCGGCCACTGTGGACGACTGAACCGCCGCGTGCCGGTCGGCCACCCGCACATTGATCATCACCTGCGGCAGCTTGGTCACCACCGTGGCGAGGTCGGCCAGGGGGCGACCCGTCGCGGCCATGCGAGCCATGAGGTTCAGGCCGGTGAGCAGGCCGTCCCCGGTGGTGGCGTACGCGGGCAGGATCACGTGACCGCTCTGCTCACCGCCCAGCGCCAGGCCCTTCTCCCGCAACGTCTCCAGCACGTACCGGTCGCCAACCGCGGTCTCCAGGAGAGTGATCCCCTCCCGCTGCATCGCCAGGCGCAGCCCGAGGTTGCTCATCACGGTGGCGACCAGCGTGTCGTTGGTCAGCGTGCCGGCCTCGCGCATGGCCAGGGCCAGGATGGCCATGATCTGGTCCCCGTCGACGACCTCGCCCTGGGCATCCACCGCCAGGCATCGGTCGGCGTCGCCGTCATGGGCCAGGCCGAGGTCGGCGCCGTAGTCGAGCACCGCGGCGCGGACGGCGTCGAGATGGGTCGAGCCGCACTCGTGGTTGATGTTGTTGCCGTCCGGCGACGCATTGATGACGATGGTGTTCGCCCCGGCGCGGCGGTAGACGTCGGCCACCCGCGAGGCGGCGCCGTTGGCGCAGTCCACCACGACGGTCAGCCCGTCGAGCCGGTGGGGCGTGGCCTTGACCAGGTGGGTCATGTACCGCTCCGCCCCGTCGGCGAGGTCGTGCACGCGGCCGACCCGGGGGCCCACCGGTCGCGGCCACGGCCGGCCCATCTCCGCCTCGATGCGGTCCTCGACCTCGTCCGGAAGCTTGTGGCCGCCCGCCGCGAAGAGCTTGATCCCGTTGTCCTCCATCGGGTTGTGCGAGGCGGAGAGCATGACGCCCAGATCGGCCCCGGTGTCGGCGGTGAGGAACGCGACGCCCGGGGTCGGCAGCACCCCGACCCGCACCACGGTGGCCCCCGCGCTGGCCAGGCCCGCGACTACCGCGGCCTCGAGCATCTCGCCGCTCGCCCGCGGATCCCGGCCGACCACGACCGTCGGGGCGGGCGATTCGGAATCCGAGCCGGCGGAACCGCCGTTACCGAGCACCCGGACGGCGGCCGAGGCGA
>Ga0310840_101087_pt1 | contig 12894 bp, 8 predicted proteins | sample SM_ome_8_FD_201304 | JGI IMG/M metagenome (GOLD analysis project Ga0310840, IMG submission 201304) | Sorghum-adapted microbial communities enriched on stacked mutant (SM) sorghum from Joint BioEnergy Institute, Emeryville, California... ...
GATCAAGACGAATGAGAAAATCGGCATCCAGCCGCCCGGGGTGGCACCGGAGGAGCCGTACCTCTACTTCACCGTCATCGCGATCGACGCGATCGAGCAGCTCTTCACGGAGCGGACCCGCGTCCTCAGTCTGCTCAACGAGGAGCAGCAGCGGCTGGCCCGGGCGTTGGAACTGCGTTTGGACCTGACCCGAACCTACTGGGCGAAGGTCGCCACCTTCGGCGACGGCCACCGCTGGCCGCTGGAGGACATCCCGTGGCGGACCACCGACGGCGACGCCTCGGACTACTACACGCTGCTGGTGACCTCGCTGGCGGTCAGGGGTCTGGTGAAGGAGCGGGCCGCCGACACGGAGTTCAGCCGGATCGGCGCGATCCTCGAGGAGCTGGCCAACCGCGCCCGGATCACCCGACGGCCGTTCGACCAGGACCCGTCGTTGCACCTGCACGCCCCCGGCGTACGGCTGACGCTGCAGCGCAGCGAACTGCTCGGCGGGCCCACCCTGCGTTGGGCGGTGAGCGAGTTCTCCGCACTGCTGTTGCAGCGCACGGCGCACATCGCCGGCCTGCTCAGCGACGCCAACGCGCGAGCCGATCTGCTGGACCTGGCAGACCGGGTCTGGGATCACCTGGTCACCCGCCGGCTCGACCACGGCCCCGGCCGGAGCCTCTGGGACCAGCCGGCGCGCGCGTTCCGCCAGCTCGGCACCTACTACGACGCGCCCTCGTGGTACTACACCGAACGGGTGGTGCACGCGCTGGTCACCACCGCCGGGGTGCTGGACCGTTCGCCCCTGCGCAGCGCCCGGTTGGGCGCGTACGCGTATGACCTGCTGAACGAGGCCGAGCACCTCTACGACAGGGAGCTGCTCAGCGGTGCGGCGGAGGGCGGCCCGAAGATCCGTCAGACCCTGGAGATCATGCGGCTCAGGCTCCGGCGCGCCCGGGAGGTCATGCAGGAGCGTCCCGGCACCGCGGCGGCCCTCGCCGCCACCGTGCTGCTCTCGCTCGACGAGCTAGAGGCCGCCCGCAGGGACGTCGCGGAGGCCGGCTGATGTTGATCTTCGCAACCTCCGACAAGGGCGGCACCGGCCGATCGGTGACCAGCAGCAACATCCTCTACCGCAGCGCGTTGCAGGGTAGCGACGTCTGCTATCTCGACTTCGACTTCGGATCGCCGACCGCGGGTGCCATCTTCGGCGTCGGGTCCGTCGCCCACGGCACGACCCAGGGCGGGCTGCACGACTACCTCGACGGTGCCCTGGCCGAGCCGCAGCGGATCGAGGTCTGGCACGAGTCCGAGCGGGCGAGCCTGCGTGAGCGGCCACCGGGCGCCGGGCGGCTCGTCCTGCTGCCCGGAGACGCGGGCGGCGGGGAGTTCCCGGCCACCCGTGAGCACGTCACGCGCTGCGCCGATCTCTTCCTCCGGCTCGAGGAGGAGTTCGACCTCAGCCTCGTCGACCTCAGCGCCGGACGGTCGTGGGCGACCCAGATGGTCCTCGCCGCCACCGCGATGCCGAAGCTGCGCTCGGTCCGGTGCCGCTGGTTGGTCTTCCACCGCTGGACGAGGCAGCACGTCCTGGCCGCCTCGGGCCTGGTGTACGGACCCCGGGGCATCCTCGACATCGGCACCCAGGCCGGGCACGATCACGACGAACTGCTCAACTCGCTGCGATTCGTCCGTACCGCGGTGGTCGATCCGGACTCGCCCGAGCTGGAAGGGCTGAAGCCGGCACAGGTGGCCTGGCTGCGGGAGTGCAACCAGGATCTGCTGGAGCTGGCCAGCAACAGCCGGGTCGGCCGGACGATGCTGATCGGCTCGGTCCCGCTGGACCCGGTCCTGCAGTGGCGCGAGCAGCTCATCACCGACAACGACGTACACGCTCGCAAGATCGCCAACCTGGAGACCGTGGAGGCCTTCGCGCTCCTGGCGAAGCTCATCGTCGACGACTCGGCCTGGGAGATGCTGTGATGAGACCGGACGTGAGATTCGAGGAGAGCACCGCCCGGCGCAGCGTCGAGTCCGTGCCGCTGTCGCACCTCTCCGTCGAGCTCGGGCACCTCTACATCGAGGAGTTCGCCGGCGGCGTCGAGCAACTCCGCCGGCACTTCGCCCGGGTCGCGCCGTGGGTCGCGGCGGCCCGGCAGGCCTGCCTGGCGCGCACACCGACCGGCAAGCCCCGGATCAGCACCTGTTTCCTCATCGACGACTACTTCACCCGGTTCAGCACGCCCCGGTTGGTGATGGAACAGGTGTGTCAGGCCGCCCAGGACACCGGGCTGGTGATCGACTACTTCGCCCGCGAGGCCGGTTGCGCCCAGGCCGACGACATTCCCCTCGCCGAGCTGGTTCTCACCCAACTCGTCTCCGACCCGGTTCCGGAGACCACCGGCGAGCGACCGCCCACCTCGGAGACCGGCTGGCTGTGCAACGGCAAACGGTCACCCTCCTCCGGGCCGGGTCAGGCGATGAGCGCCGGCCGACCCTGGCAGCCGCCGGTGCAGAACGCGGCGAACCGGCACTCGATCTTTCTGGACGTCGAGCTCTGGGACTACGAGGAGGACGGACGGAAACGCTGGTCGTGCCCGTTCCTCGCGGCGGTGTGGCAGCTGATGCGGTTGGGCCTGCTCCGGCACGAGGGCGAGGTGGTGACCAACCCGTACCAGCTCGACGAGTGGCCGGACGACTGGGACGACATGCCGGCGGTGGTGAAGCTGAACCCACACGCCGCGCCGTTCAGCGCGTACCGGACCTTCTCGGTGCTCGGAACCCGCTTCCTGCCGGTCGAGCACGCCGTCCGCACGATCCTGAGCCAGGTGTCGATCAACCCGGCCGTCCAGGACCAGATCCACACACGCAGCCGTAACGAACACATCGACCTGCCCAAGGACCTTGTCGAGCGGGTCGAGTACGTCTTCATCTCCGACTGACCGCGCTTCGTCTCCGACCGACCGCCCCGGTGACCGCCGACGCCAGCCCGGTCGGACGGCTGGCGGACGACGCGACGAGGCCACCGGCCCCGGCGGGGTGGGGCCGGCGGCCCGGTGCTCCACCGTCAGAGGTCCGGCAGGTCGTCGGGGTCGGCATCCGGCAGCCAGGTGAGAACCTGACCAGCCCGGCGACGGAAGCCCGGGTCGGGATCGACCCGGGCAAGGTCGGCCAGGAGCGCCCGGATGTCGGCGTCGGTGCCGAAGTGGGTGGCAAGCGCCAGCAGGCTGGTGGCCCGGACCGACCAGTCGTGGTCGTGGAGCAGCTTGACCAGGAGCGCCCGCACCTCGGGAAACTCGGCCAGTCGCCCGGCGAGGACGTGCAGCACCTCCCGGCGGACCTGGACCTCCGGGTCGTGGGCGGCCCGCTCGATCAGCAACTCCCGCACCGTGCGGTCGGCGCCGAACCGCTCCCCGAGGATGCGGCCCGCCACGATCCGGATCGGCGGGTCCTCGCCGACCGCGCGGGCCATGAGGACCTCGCACTGTTCGACATCGGTGCCGGCCCGCGCCACGAGTTGAACCGCGGCCTCCCGAACCAGGTCCGGATCCGGGTCCAGTCGGATCCGCTCCAGCAGCACATCGCGGACCTTTGTGCCGACCCCGAAGGTCTCGATCAACAGGCGTACCGCGGCGAGCCGGACCCGGGGGTTGCCGTCGCCGCGTACCCGCTCGGTCAGCAGGGTGTACAACTCGGGCCGGGGTCCGCCGAGTTCGATCACCGCGGTCGCGGCCAGGGCGAAGACCTCCGCGTCCGAGTCGTGGTGCGCCCGGTCGACCAGTACCTCGTGAATCTCGGCGGACCCCTGCGGCTGCCGGGTCAGGGCGCGTAGCGCGATGACCCGGACCCGGGCGTCGCTGTCGACGCGGGCCCGCTCCAGGACGACGTCCCGGCACGTCGGATCACGCCGCACGGCGTCGGCCAGGGCGTTGACCGCGGCCTGCCGTACCGCGGTGTCGCGGTCGTCGCGGGCCAGCCCGGCGAGTACGTCGCGGACCGCGTTGTCCATCCCCACCCGTTCGGCCAGGGTTCGCGCGGCGGTGACCCGGACCCGGGTGTCACTGTCGCCGAGCGCCAGCTCCCCGAGCGCGACGGCGACGGCCGGGTCGGCGCCGATCTCGTCGGCCAGCGTCCGCGTGGCGAGCAGCCGTACGTCACCGTCCTTGTCCTGGCGGGCCGTGGTGATCAGCAGGTCGAGCAGGTTCCGGTCGTGGTCGAACGACTCGACCAGCAGGTGAAGGGCGGTGCGGCGGACGACCTCGTCGGGATCGGCGTGGACGCGGCTGACCAGCAGGTCGCGTACGGTGGCGGCGTCCGGCCCGCGGTCGTCGAGCAGAGGTCGGGCGGCGGCCCGGAGCACACCGGGATCGTGGTCGGCCCGGACCCGGTCCACCAACAGGGCGCGGACCTGGTGGTCGGTGGCGAGCCGGTCGCCGAGGAGGCGCACGGAGGTGCGCCGGATCACCGGGTCGGCGTCGTCACGGGCGCGGGTGGTGAGCAGCGCGCGTACGTCCCGGGTGGCCCCGAAACGCTCGATGAGAACCTGGGTGGCCGCCCGGATCACCTCGGCGTCGCCGTCGGTACGCAGGCAGCCGAGAACGACGTCCCGCAGCTCCTCGTCGCCGCCGTACCGGTCGCCGATGGTCTGCACGGCGGTCCGGCGGACCCGGGCGTGCTCGTCGGCACGGGCGCGTTCGCGCAACAGCTCGCGGACCTGGGGCTCGTCGCGGAAGCGTTCGCCGAGCGCCTGGACGGCGGCGAGGCGTACCCCGGCGGAGCCGTCGGCGCGGATGCGGTCGATCAGGAGATCGCGGGTCTCGGGGTCGGCGCCGAAGCGTTCACCGAGGGCCTCCACCGCGGCGAGCCGGACCCCGGCGTGCCGGTCGGCGCGGGCCCGGACGATGAGCCGGGCCCGCGCGCGAGCGGCGGCGGCCTGGTGGGCCGGGCTCTCCCCGGCCGCCGTGGCGATCTGGGCGAGCTCGGCCAGACCGGCCACCGAGGCGTACGAGGCGGCGCTCCTGCCGAGGGTGCCCAGTACGTCGTCGAACAGGTCGTCGATGCGCTCGGCCGGGGTGGACAGCAGGGCCGCCAACCGGGCGGCGTGCGTCGAGACCGGGCTCCAGACGATCCGGACCCCACGGCGGCGGTACCAGGAGAGGTAGACCTGACGGCCGGGCCAGTTCGCTCCGATGGTCCGGGCGGCGGGAAGGATCTCCTCCTCGAACAGTCGGGCGGTTTCCCGGTCGTCGATGGAAACCCCGTGCTCCAGGAGCAGGATGACCTGCCGGAGCAGCGTCTCGGCGGGTTGGGCCACGAAGGCGTGCGGATTGCGGACCTCGGCCAGGCACTGCACCGCGAGGGCGAGGTTCCACGGCGGCGACTCGAACTCCGCCGGGGGCCACGGCCGGTTGACCTCGGTGGCGAGCAGTTGGATCAGCTGGGCGGTGTGGTTCTCGTGCAGGGCGCCGGCGAGCAGCCGGAGCACCTCCCGCCAGGAGAAGTCGGCCCAGTGCAGGCGGAACAGTTTCTTGAGTTCCTCGAAGGAGAGGACCTGGTCGTGTCGGAACTTCGCCAGGATCGCGTCGGCGCAGAAGAACTCCAGGAAGGTGCGGTGGACGAATCCGTACACCTGCGGGTCGTACCGGCCGAGGATGAAGTTCCGTTCGCGGAAACGGTCGATCATGGCGCGGGCGATGGCCCGGGCCTCCGGAGGATCGCGTCGGTAGCGTTCGATCAGATAACGCTCGAACACCTCGCAGAGTTCGGCCCGGTCGATCGAGTTGGCCGCCAGCCCGCGGTCGACCGCCTGGATCCGGTACGCCAGCCGGCGCAGCAACTCCTTCTTGTCCTCGATGTCGAGGAAGTCGACCACCTCGGAGCGCCCGCCCAGGTGCCGGTCGACGTCCCACTGCTGGACGAGCACGGTCGCCGCGTGGTCGTACAGTTTCCACCGTTCCCGGGGCAGCACCTGGTGCTTGCCGATGATCGCCAGAATGGTCAGCAGCAGCGGGTTGCCGGCCAGCTCCCGGATCGCGTGCGAGTGCCGCATCGCGGCCAGGAGTCGGGCGCGCTGGGCGACGGCGTCCTCCGCCCGGTTCCGGGCCGCCAGCCGGTACCAGCTGGACAGGAAGTCCGCTGTCTGTTCCTCGTCCAGGTCCTGGAGCGTGTAGTGACTGAATCCGGCGCTGGTCAGGATCCGGCGGGAGTAGCCGATGATGCGGGAGGTGACGATCAGTCGGACCTTCGGGTGGTTGGCGGCGAAGTTGGCGATCTGCCGTGTCACCTCCTCACGGCGGGGCGGATCGAAAATCTCGTCGAGCCCGTCCAGAATCATCACCGCCCGGCCGTCCTCGACGAGGTGACGCTGCAGCGCGGCACGCTCGATGCCGAGCCCGTCGATGCCGGCCCGATGGTCCAGGTAGTCGACGAAACTGTCGCACCGGCCCTCGGCCATCAGGGTGACGAACGACCGCAGCTCGATCAGGAGGGGCAGATGTCCGGCGAGCGCCTGCAGCCGCTCGTCGGCCACGCCGCCGGCGAGGCTCAGCGCCACGTACCGGGCCGCCGTCGACTTGCCCGATCCCGGATCGCCGAGGAGCACGACCGCCCGCTCCTCCGGATCCCCGAGCACGTCGAAGAGCCGCCGCAGCGGCTTCGCGCCGTACGACTCCGGCAGCTCCGCCAGCTCCGGGGGATCCGGCGCGGCCAGGCCGTCGTCCCCGCCCGGGCGGCTCGGCGCCCGGATCGGTCGCAGCCAGGAGCGGGGCAGTTCGGCAGCGGGCGGATCCTCGCGCACCCACTGCTCGACGAAGATCGACGTCAGGTTGATGCGCAGGTAGTCGCTCCCGGCATGCGGCTCCGGGGTCAGCGCGTCCAGGTCCAGCACACCGTAGTGCTGGCGCAGCCGCAGATAGTACTGCCGGAGGACGTCGCGGTTCAGTGCGGGCATTCCGCCGCCGTTGTTCACACCGGCGTCGGTGAGATAGTTGGCGACGGCGGCGGTGACCATGGCGGCCAGCTCGGCAGGGGAGCGGAACGTGCTGCACATGTGCCGCTCCGCCAGCTCGGCACGAAGCGCTTCGATCCGTTCCGCGTCGATTCCGCGGTCGACGAAACTGCGCGGCCAGGGCGCGTCCTCGTCGAGGAGAAAGATCAGGCAGTGCTTGCCGTGCGCGACCGCCTCCCGGTATTCCAGTTCCGTGATCGAGCGGTCGTACCCGACCGGTACGAACCCGTATCGCCAGGCGAAGATTCCGACGTAGATGTCGCACTCGGCGACGTCGGCCAGGCACCGCTCCAGTGGGCGTCGGTCCTCCGCCACGTACGACTCCATCGCCACGTCCTCGACCCGCAACCGGCGGAGCGCGAGCTGGACCGCGGCTCGGCACTCCTGGAGATCCCGAAAAGTAGCCGACACGTAGACCTTGGTCACTGCAGCTCCTCGTGGGCGGAAGCAGCGCGTGACGCAAACGTAGCAACGATCGGCAAGGCGGTACGACTGGCGGCGCGGTATGGGGGCAACCCATGATGGAATTGCCTGCGGCCGATCGGCGTCGCGCGCCCCGGTCACGGTGCCCGGTAGTTTTGTGGAGGGTTCCATGCTGACCCTGGGCGAGGTCCACACCGGACTGCTGCAGAATTCCACCGCGCTGTCGCTGGACCACACCACCCAGCTGTTGAACCTGCAGGTCGGTCAGCGGGTCCGTCGGTCGGAGCGGCCGATCGCGTACGCCGTCTCACCGGACCAGCTCACCGGAGTCGACTGCCGGCTCCCCACCGCCTCGGGCCGCGCCATCCGGGGTGTCGGCACCGTGGTGTCGCACGCCGCGGTGACGGGCGGGCACGTGGTGCAGGGTTCGACGTACACCCGGCTCGACCGGGCGGCGAGCAACCGGCGGCTGGCCTGGTCGCACTACCTGTCCCGGCCGGGCCGGGTGGAGACGATCGGCAAGACCGACTTCTCGGACGTGGCCCAGGGCTTTCTCGCGCCGAGACCGCAACCGCAGACACTCAACCTCGGCGCGGTCAGCGCCCGGCTGATGGATGTGGTGCAGAGCTCACCGCGGCTGGACCGGCGACCGCCGTTCCGCACCAAGCGGACCCGGCTGCGCTGGGCGATCCGGCCGGCACCGGGCACCGTCACCGAGCCTCGGGGAACCTTCCGGGTGGAGTCCGACACGCTTCGGACCCTGGAGCTGACGACACCGCACGACGACGTGACGCCGCTGGTCGAGCTCTGCGAGGACCTGGCCCTGCACGACTGGCTGCTGACCACACTGCTGTCGCTGATGGAGTTCAGCCTCACCGGACCGGGAACCCGGGCGCAGAAGATCGACCGCCTCCGGCCGGCGATCGACTGTCTGCTGCACCTGTGGATGCCGGCGGCCCGGCTCGACGAGTCGGTGCTGTCGGTCTGGCGTGACCTCGAACACCGGCCCGGCTTCACCCGGCAGTGGCAGACCTCGGTCACCCGGATCCGGGACCAGGTCACGCTGAGCACGATCGCGCTGCTGGAGGCGCCGGCGCGGTGACCACCATCCGGCGGCCCGCGCGTGTGCACGCCCGATGACGCCGACATCCGGACCCGGATCACCGGACTCATCGGCCGCGGCCCGTCCCCGGCGACCGTCTGATTAGGATGGTCCGGCGTGATCAAACTACGCCGATCCGTGTATGTCCTGACAGGACTCACGGTAGCCCTCGCCCTGCCCGGAGCTTCCCCGGCGCTGGCTGACGAACCCGTCACCGAGCCGCCCAGGGTGGAACTTGTGCTCGACGTGAGCGGCTCGATGCGGGCAACCGACATCGACGGCCGCAGCCGGATCTCCGTGGCCCAGGAGGCCTTCCGCGAGGTGGTGGACGCGCTGCCGGACGAGACCCACCTCGGTATCCGGGTACTGGGAGCCACCTACCCGGGAAACGACAAGAAGAAGGGCTGCCAGGACACCCAGCAGATCGTGCCGGTCGGCCCGGTGGACCGCGCGCGGGCCAAGGGCGCCATCGCCGGGCTGCGTCCGACCGGGTTCACCCCGGTCGGGCTCGCGCTGCGCGCCGCGGCCGAGGATCTGGGTACGGGTGGCACCACCCGACGGATCGTGCTCATCACCGACGGCGAGGACACCTGCGCCCCACCCGACCCCTGCGACGTGGCCCGGGAACTGGCGGCCCAGGGCACGCACCTGGTCGTCGACACGCTCGGCCTGGCGCCTGACGAGAAGGTTCGCCGCCAGCTCGTCTGCATCGCCGCCGCCACCGGCGGGACGTACACCGCCGCCCGCAGCGTGGAGCAGCTGACCAGCCGGATCAAACAGCTGATGGACCGGGCCAAGGACACGTACACCCGGACCCCGGCCATCGTCGCCGGCGCCACCGAGTGCGCCAAGGCGCCGCTGCTCACCCCCGGCGTCTACACCGACCGGGAGCGGTTCTCCGAGCACCGCTGGTACCGGGTGGCGGTCCGACCGGACGAGGAACTGCGGGCCTCGGTCAGTATCGCGCTGGACCGGCCGCTCAACCGGGACTACGGCGTGCTGCTCCGCGCGGTCGCCGCCGACGGACGTGAACTCGTCCGCGGTACGGACGCCGGCAGCGGCCGAACCGACGTCCTCTCGGCCGGGCTCCGATGGTCGGCGACGGAGCCGGACGAGGCGCTGGACGAGGACGCGGACGACGACGAGGCACCCGTGGGCGCCCTGGCCGTCTGCCTGGTGGTCAGCAACTCCTTCTCCGCGCCGGGCCCGGTCTCGGCTCAGGCACCGGGAATGCCGATCGAGCTGACCATCGACGTGGTCGCGCGTTCGCCCGCGCCGAACAGCCCCGGTCTCGGTCGTGGCTGGCTGCTGCTCGGCGTGCTGACCGTGGCCGGGCTGTTGACCGGACTGCTGGCCGGCTGGCTGACCCGTTGGTGGGTGGCGACCTGGAGGGACAACCGATGAGCCGATCGACCACGAACAAGGCGGCGGCGAGGCGTGGCGTGCGTGCTCGGGCGACCCTGATCGGTCTGGCCGCGGTCGCCGGAGTGCTGGTGCCGGCGGTACCGGCCGCCGCCGCCCCGGCGGAGCCCACCCCCACCCCCACGCTCACCCCCTCGCCCGGAGCCGTGACCGTCACCAAGGCCGGCACGTCGTTCCTGACCTCGACCGCGATCGGCATCGGGCAGCCGGTGCGGGTGGCCGCCTCCCTCGGCGACTACCTGTACTGGTCGTTCTCGGCCTCGGCCGGGCAGACCAACGCGGTCGCCATCACGGTGACCCTGCCAACCGGGGAGCGCCGGCACGGCGCCTCGACCTGGACCGTCGACGTCTTCGACGGGTTGCGGCGCCGTCAGGCCTGCACCGCGGGGGCGCAGACCCCGACCGCCGGGCCCGGCGACGCGAGCGTGGCTCTCGGCTGCACCCTGCGGACGGTCCGCCCGTGGGCCGAACCGTGGTCCGCCGACCCCCTGCCCGGCACGTACTACGTCCGGCTGTCCGTCACCGAGCTGCCGGAGGAGGACCTGGGGCTGCCGATCCAGGTGGAGCTGCTGGTCAACACGCTGGAGGACACGGACACCCAGCTTGAGGACGGCGACCTGAAGACGCCGTTGGTGCCGGCGACCGAGCCGGGGCGGGTCGTGGCCGGCGCCGCCGACACGCCGGGGGCGACCCCCGGGCCCGGCGCCTCGGGCCGGGCGGAGGAACTGGCTGCCGGCGAGGACGACGGCTGGTTCGACGGCTGGTTCGACGGCTTCACGTCCCGCTGGATCTGGACCTCCGTCGGTGGCGTCCTGGCCGCGCTCGCCGGTGTCGTCGGCTTCGGGCTGACCCGCCGGCCCCGGCGGCCCGTGCGCTGAGACTCCGCGCCACCGGCGGAGTCGTCCTGTCCCAACCGGCCCCGGCCGCCCCGCGACCACGGGCGGCCGGGGCCGTCCCGTCGGCTCCGGTGTCGGGCCGCCCCGGAGCCGACCCTGTCGGGCGCCGGCCGCGCCCGCCCCAGATCCGGTCGGCTACGTACCGTCGACCGGTGGTGGGCCGACGAACGGGGATGACGTCACCCCGCCCCCCGTCGGGGCGCCCGGCCCGTCGTGTCGGTTCGGTCCACGCTGTCCTCCGTAGAGGTCGGAGCTCCGGGCCAGGGTGATCAGTCCGGCGGCGACGCAGCAGCAGGAGAGCAGCGCCGCGACGATGCCGAGCAGGAACCACCACCGGCGGTCCGTCGGCCGCTCGAACTCGGGTACGGCCCCCGGCCCGGGGCCCTGCCGCGGCGGGCCGGGCTGCCGCGTGGAGTGGGCAGGCCACGAGACCGGGTGTGGATATCCGCTCGACGGTGGCGTACCGGCCGGAGTCTCCGGGGTGGACCAGTCCGGGACGTCCACCGACCGTCCCGCCGTGGGGTCGGCCACGGGCTCCTGGTCCGGCCCGTCGGGCGGTGCCGGGTCGATCGCCCACTCCCACGACCGGACGCCCGGCCGTGCTGCCGGGCCGGCGCCCGGGCCGACCGGTTGGCCGGGCTGTCGCTCACCCAGCCCGTGGCCGGGCCCGGCGGCTGGGCCGTCGCCGTGTTCACCCGGCTGTCGGCCGGGCGGCCCGTCCGGCTGGTCGACCGCGTTCTCGCCGCCCACCGGTCCGACCGGCCCGGCGTCGGGTTGGCGCGGATCCTCGCCGGACTGCTCGGGGTTGGTCATCGCGGTCCCCGTGTCGTCGGTACGCCTTTGGGAAAATACTAGACTTTAGCGACATTGCTCCCAGTGCGGATCGTCATCTTGGGGGCGGGCGGACGAGGGCGGGTCGCCCACGTCGGCGGTGGCAGGATGTGCGGCGTGGATCTCGTGACCCTCGACGACGTCCGGAGCGCGGCCGACGACCTGGTCGGTGTCGCCCTGCGTACGCCGCTGTTGCCCTGTCCGTGGGACGGGCAGCTCTGGATCAAGCCGGAAAGCCTGCAACCGGTCGGCTCGTTCAAGATCCGTGGCGCGACCCACGCCGTGGCCCGGCTCGACCCGACCCGGCGGGCCAGGGGCGTCGTCACGCACTCGTCGGGCAACCACGGGCAGGCCCTGGCGTACGCCGCCCGGGTGCACGGCGTGCCCTGCACGGTGGTGATCCCGGAGGGCGCCCCGACGATCAAGATCGAACGGGTGCGGGCGCTCGGGGCCGAGGTCCGGCTGGTCCCCCCGGCCGAGCGGTTCACCGTCGCCGACCGCATCGCCGCGGAGCAGGGCCGGACCCTGGTTCCCCCCTTCGACGACCGCCGGATCATCGCCGGCCAGGGCACCCTCGGCGTCGAGGTGGTCGAGGAACTACCCGAGGTCGACGTGGTACTGGTTCCGGTCGGCGGTGGTGGCCTCGCCTCCGGGGTCGCCACGGCGGTCAAGGCCCTGAGGCCTGCGACGAAGGTCATCGGGGTCGAGCCGGAACTCGCGGCCGACGCCCGGGACTCGCTGACCGCCGGGGAGCTACGGGTGTGGGAACCGGCCCGGACCTACCGCACGAGCGCGGACGGCCTGCGGACCGCCCTCTCCCCGTTGACCTTCGCGCACCTGCGCCGTCGGCTGGACGGCATCGTCACGGTCAGCGAGGAGGAGATCGCCGCGGCCACCGCTCGGTTGGTCCGGGACGTCCGGCTGGTCGTCGAGCCGAGCGGCGCGGTCACGACGGCGGCCCGGATGTTCCACGCCGCCGAGCTGCCGGCCGGCCGTACGGTCGCGGTCGTCTCCGGTGGGAACGTCGACCCGGCCGTGCTGGCCGCGGCGGCGACCCGGCCCGCGGCGGGGTGACCGGGTCCGCCGCCGGGGCGGTGGCGTACCGCACCCCGGCGGCGACGGACCCGGGTGGGCGGAGCGTGGCCTCAGCCGCGCCGCCACTTCTGGTTGGCACCACCGGTGCACTCCCAGAGCTGCAGCTTGGCGCCGTTGGCGGTGTTCCAGTC